>Ga0193709_1000298_pt1 | contig 18685 bp, 16 predicted proteins | sample H3c2metaG_FD_160571 | JGI IMG/M metagenome (GOLD analysis project Ga0193709, IMG submission 160571) | Soil microbial communities from a riparian zone of the East river system, Colorado, United States - H3c2 | ecosystem: Environmental > Terrestrial > Soil > Riparian zone | place: USA: East River... | reverse complement strand
CGACGGCTTTGGCTTCCTGCGTTCGCCCGAAGCCAATTACCTTGCGGGGCCCGACGACATTTATGTCGTTCCCAGCCTGGTCCGCCGCTTCGGCCTGCGCACCGGCGATACCATCGAAGGCGAGATCCGCGGGCCCAAGGAAGGCGAGCGCTACTTCGCCCTGACCCGGATCACCCAGATCAATTTCGACGATCCCGAGGCGGTCCGCCACCGCGTCAATTTCGACAATCTGACGCCGCTCTATCCCGATTCAAAGCTGACTCTCGACAGCGCAGACCCGACCCAGAAGGACAAGTCGGCCCGGGTCATCGACATCGTTAGCCCTCAGGGCAAGGGCCAGCGCGCGCTGATCGTCGCGCCGCCGCGCACCGGCAAGACGGTGCTGCTGCAGAACATCGCCAAGGCGATCACCGACAATCACCCCGAGGTGTTCCTGATCGTGTTGCTGATCGACGAGCGGCCCGAGGAAGTCACCGACATGCAGCGCTCGGTCAACGGCGAGGTGATTAGCTCAACCTTCGACGAGCCCGCGTCGCGCCACGTCCAGGTCGCCGAAATGGTCATCGAGAAGGCCAAGCGCCTGGTCGAGCATAAGAAGGATGTCGTCATCCTGCTCGACTCAATCACCCGTCTCGGGCGCGCTTACAACACGGTTGTCCCAAGCTCCGGCAAGGTGCTGACCGGCGGTGTCGACGCCAATGCGCTGCAGCGGCCGAAACGCTTCTTCGGCGCCGCGCGCAACATCGAGGAAGGCGGATCCCTGTCGATCATCGCCACCGCGCTTATCGATACCGGATCGAAGATGGACGAGGTCATTTTCGAAGAGTTCAAGGGCACCGGCAATTCCGAAATCGTGCTCGACCGCAAGGTCAGCGACAAGCGCATCTTCCCGTCGCTCGACGTCGGCAAGTCCGGCACCCGCAAGGAAGAATTGCTGGTCGATCCGGCGACGCTTTCGAAGATGTGGGTGCTGCGCCGGATCCTCATGCAAATGGGCACGATCGACGCCATGCAGTTCCTGCTCGACAAGATGAAGGACGCCAAGTCGAACGAGGATTTCTTCGCTTCGATGAATCAGTAGAGTTGAGCCGGCAAATCCGGCACGCTTGATGCGTGTCGGATCGGCCGCCGATGAGCGGGAAGCCCAATATGTTCAACTTCTCGAGCATCTTCACGGGCGGTGGCCTTGCCGGCCTGGGGCAGATCATCATCGGCGATCTCACCATGGCCGGCGACAATATCGTCATCATGGGGTCGCTCGCGTCGGGATTGCCCGCGAAAGATCGCCGCAAGGTCCTGCTGTTCGGCGTCGGCATGGCGCTGATCTTCCTGATCGGCTTCGCCCTGATTGCGACGCAGCTGCTGCACATCACCGGCCTGGTGTTCGCCGGGGGCCTGCTCCTGCTGTGGGTCGCCTACAACATGGTCCGCGAGCTTCGTCCGTCCAAGATTGTCATCGCCGACGATCCCGATACGTTGGACATTGAAGGCCCGCCGGCCAGCAAGACCCTCCTCCGCGCGGCCGTTCAGATCATGGTCGCGGACCTCAGCATGAGCCTCGACAATGTTCTGCTGGTCGCTTCGATCGCGCGCGACAATCCGGCGTTGCTGTTCATCGGCCTGACCTTTTCGGTCCTGTTGATGGGCCTCGCGGCCAACTATGTCGCCAAGCTGATCCAGCGCTACCACTGGATTAGCTACATCGGGCTCGCCGTGATCCTCTACGTCGCGGGCACGATGATTTACGAAGGCTGGGTGGGCGGAGATCACGTGCTGGGGTTGAGGACGCTCCTCGGCCTGTAGTAGGCGCCGGGGCATGGACCTTTCCTCGATCTTCGCGCCTGACGCGATCGCCGTCTTCTTCGAAATCCTTGTCATCGACATTGTCCTTGCCGGCGACAATGCGATCGTCGTTGGCGCGCTGGCGGCCGGGCTCCCGTCCGAGCAACGCAAAAAGGTCATCCTGATTGGCGTCGCCGCCGCTCTCGTCCTGCGAGTCGCCTTCGCCTTGCTCGTCACCCAATTGCTCCAGGTCGTCGGGCTGATCCTCGCCGGCGGATTGCTGCTGCTGTGGGTGGCGTGGAAGATGTGGCGCGAGCTTCGCGAGACAGAGCATTCGGCGGGATCACCCGAGGTCCACGGCGATGAGCGCAGCGGCCTCAAATGCCCGAAGAGCTTCGCCGGCGCGGCGTGGGGCGTCGCGATCGCCGATGTCAGCATGAGCCTCGACAATGTCCTCGCCGTCGCCGGAGCGGCCAAGGATCATCCCCAGATGCTGATTTTTGGCCTGATCCTGTCGGTCGCGCTGATGGGCCTCGCCGCCAACTTCATCGCCAAATATATCGAGCGCTACCGGTGGATCGCTTACATCGGCCTCGCCGTCATCGTCTGGGTCGCCGGCAAGATGATCTGGGAGGGCTGGCACGACGTCGCTCCGCTGGCGATGCCGATGCTCGGCTAATGCCGGGCGACGTTTCCACAAGCGACACCATCTACGCACTATCCAGCGGCCGCCCGCCCGCGGCCGTGGCAATTATCCGGACCAGCGGGCCCAGGGCGCACGATGCCGCTCGGCTGCTGACCCGCCTGCCCCCTCCCCGGCAAGCCGCACTAAGGACACTGCGAGAACCATCTGATGGCCGCGTAATCGACGCCGCCTTGGTCTTGCGATTCGACGCGCCGGAAAGCGCTACGGGCGAGAATGTCGTCGAATATCAATGCCATGGCGGGCGAGCGGTGGTTGATGCCTTGCTCGCCGCGCTGGGTGCGATCGACGGCCTGCGCGAAGCCCAGCCGGGCGAGTTCACGCGTCGCGCCTTCGCCAACGGCAGGATCGATCTGACCGAAGCTGAGGGACTTGCGGACTTGCTTGAGGCCGAGACCGAGGCCCAACGGCGGGCCGCCTTGGCTTTGGCGAGCGGCGGGCTCAAACGACAAATCGAGCAATGGCAATCGCGGCTGGTTGAGCTTTCCGCCCGCGCCGAGGCGGCGATCGACTATGTCGATGAGGACGATGTCGCGGGGGGCGATGCACGGCTCGACGAGGATGCGCGCGCGCTTGCCGACGAGCTTGCCAAATGGCTCGCCCGGCCGCGAATCGAGCCGTTGCGCGATGGGGTGCGGGTCGTCGTCGCGGGTCCGACAAACGCAGGGAAATCTAGCCTTGTCAATGCGATAGCGGAGTCCGAGCGCGCCATTGTGACGGAAATCCCGGGCACCACCCGCGACACCATCGAGGTTCCGCTGGCGATCGGCGGCATTCCGTTCCTTCTGGTCGACACCGCCGGCCTGCGCGACACCGAGGACCGCGTCGAGCGCATCGGAATCGGTCGTGCGCGTGGCGAATTCGCGCGTGCCGATATTCTCCTTTGGCTGGGCGAGCCAGATGCAGTGCCGGACCACCCGCGCCTCATCCTGGTGCATTCCAAATCCGATCAGATTGATCGCGCCCAGTCGCCAAGCCGGGCGATTGCGGTATCCGCGCTGACGCGCGCCGGGATTGACGCGCTTGTCGCCCGGATCGTTGAGCAGTCCCGAACACTTTTGCCCGGCGAAGATGCGCTGGCGCTCAACCGTCGCCAGGCCGCCGCGCTCGCCAGCGTCGAGGCCGACCTTCGCGAGGCTTCGGCAACATCCGACATCGTCCTCGCTGCGGACCATTTTCGTAGCGCGTGCAATGGGTTGGATCGATTGACCGGCCGTGCCGGGGTCGAAAACATGCTCGACGCACTGTTCGGACGATTCTGCCTCGGCAAGTAATGTTTCACGTGGAACACCAGCCCCTTTGACGAACGGAGGGCCGAGCACTATTCGCGCTCGTGTGTATGACGTTCTGGTCATCGGTGGCGGTCATGCCGGCTGCGAGGCCGCGGCTGCGGCGGCGCGCCGAGGGGCGCGCGTTTGCCTGGCAAGCTTTCGGCCGCAAGACCTCGGCCAGATGTCCTGCAACCCGTCGATCGGCGGTGTCGGCAAGGGTCATCTGGTGCGCGAGCTTGACGTGTTCGACGGGCTGATGGCCCGCGCCGCCGACCGCTCGGCGATCCATCGGCGGATGCTCAATCGAAGCAAGGGCAGCGCGGTGCACGGCCCGCGGGTTCAGGCCGACCGGCGGTTGTTCCAGCATGCGGTCCGCGATTTGCTCGATGAGACGGGTATCGAGCATCGGACCTGTGAGATTACGCGGATGGTGATTGATGCCGGCCGTATCACCGGCGTCGAGACTTCAGACGGCCAGAAGATCGCCTGCCGCGCCCTGGTCATCGCCACCGGCACCTTCCTCGACGCGCGGATCTTCTGTGGTGTAGAGCGCATCGCCGGCGGCCGCACCGGTGAGCGCGCCGCGGTGCCTTTGGCCGATCAAGTCCGCGAGATCGGCCTCGGCCAGGGGCGGCTCAAGACGGGTACGCCTCCACGGCTCGACGGCCGGACGATCGATTGGGCGCGGCTTGCGGTGCAGCCGAGCGACGACGACCGCTGGACGATGTCGGCTCTCAACGAGGGCATATCCCAACCCCAATTGGCGTGCGCGATCGTTCGGACCAACAACCGCACGCATGACCTGATCCGTTCGGGCTTCGATCGCTCGCCCTTGTTTGCCGGTGCGATCGAGGGGCGCGGGCCGCGTTACTGTCCCTCGATCGAAGACAAGGTGCGCCGCTTCGGCGACCGCGACGGGCACCAGATTTTCCTCGAGCCGGAAGGCCTCGATACGCCCCTGGTCTACCCCAACGGGATCTCAACATCGCTTCCGGCCGACCTCCAGCTCGAGTTCGTCCGGAGCATCGACGGTCTCGAGCGGTGCGAGATTGTCCGCCCCGGCTATGCCGTCGAATATGAATATGCAGACGCGCGGCGGCTCGGCTCGGCGCTCGAAAGCCGTGACATTGCCGGCCTGTTCCTCGCTGGCCAGATCAATGGCACCACCGGGTACGAAGAGGCCGCTGCGCAAGGTCTCGTTGCCGGGCTCAATGCCGCGGCGGTCGCGCTTGATCTTGCACCGGTCCCATTCGACCGCCGTTCAAGCTACATCGGTGTGATGATTGACGATCTGACGCTCCAGGGCGTCGCCGAGCCTTACCGCATGATGACGGCGCGCGCGGAGTATCGCCTGGCGTTGCGCGCCGACAATGCGGTCACTCGTCTGGGCAAAGACGCGCTGGCCGCGGAATGCGTTTCGGATTGGCGCTGCAGCTCAATGGAGACTCACTTCGCGAATGGACCTGGCGAAGAAGAAGCGGCGACCGACGCAATCTACGCGCCCTACATCGAGCGCCAGAAGCGTGAATGGGCGGCGATCGATCGCGACCGGGACGCGCGGATTCCCGCGGATCTGAAATTTGCCGAAATTGCCGGCCTTGCTACAGAAATGGTCGAACGGCTGACTGTGGCACGGCCCGAAACGATCGATCAAGCTACTCGAATCGCAGGAATAACCCCTGCCGCCCTGACCGCGCTCCACGTGGCATCAGTGCGCGCGGCGGCATGATCGATCGCCTGGCCGAAGTCTCCGGCCGGCATGTTTCACGTGAAACATTTGGCCAACTCAGCCGCTATGTCGACCGGCTTACAACCGCCAACTCCGAGCAAAACCTGATCGGCGCTTCGACCGTTGACGATGTCTGGGAGCGGCATGTCGTAGATAGCGCCCAGCTCCTCCGTTTCGCGCCCAAGGCCGACGCGTCCTGGGTCGATGTGGGTTCCGGCGCGGGGCTACCGGGGGTTGTGATTGCGATCATGACCGATGGCCCGATCACGCTGGTCGAACCGCGCCGGCTTCGCGTCGACTTTCTGAACTCCGTAATTCGCGAGATCGGGCTGGCGCAGGTGCGCGTTGTTCACGGCAAGGCGGACAAAGCGAGCGGAAGTTTTGACGTAATCACCGCGCGCGCGGTCGCTCCAACGACTCGATTGTTGGGGATAACTCTCCATTTGTCGCATCCCGAGACCGTCTGGCTGCTTCCCAAGGGCCGGAGCGGCAATTCGGACCTAGCGGACGCGACTCTGACATGGCAGGGTGTGTTCCGAAGCGAAAAAAGCCTCACTGATCCCGAAGCCATGATTGTGGTTGCGTCGCGGGTCCACGTGAAAGGAAGACGATGATCCGGGTCGCCATCGCCAACCAGAAAGGTGGAGTCGGCAAAACCACGACCGCGATCAACCTCGCCACGGCGCTCGCCGCGATCGGCTGGAAGGTGCTGCTCGCCGACCTGGATCCGCAAGGCAATGCCTCGACCGGGCTCGGCGTCGGCCAGGCCGACCGTGAGCGTTCCAGCTATGATGTGTTGATCGGCAGCGCGTCGATCGTCGAGAGCGCGGTGCCGACGCGGGTGCCGCGGCTCGATCTCCTGCCCGCCACCGTCGACTTGTCGGGCGCGGAGATCGAACTGGTTGGCCTTGAGCAGAGGACGCACCGCTTGGCCCAGGCGTTCGACGCGGTTCCGGCCGGGCGCTGGGACATTTGTGTAATGGACTGCCCGCCGTCGCTCGGACTGCTGACGGTCAACGCCTTGGTCGCGGCGCGGCACCTGCTGGTGCCGCTGCAATGCGAATTTTTTGCTCTGGAGGGCCTCAGCCAGCTGCTCCAGACGGTCGAGCGGATCCGCGTCGGTTACAACCCGTCGCTGTCGATCCTCGGCGTCGCGCTGACCATGTTTGACCGCCGCAACCGCTTGTCGCAGCAGGTCGCCGATGATGTCCGCGCTTGTCTCGGCCCGGTGGTGTTCGAGACGATCGTGCCGCGCAACGTGCGCCTGTCCGAAGCGCCGAGCCATGGCCTGCCGGCCCTGATCTATGATTTGAGGTGCGCGGGCTCCGAAGCCTACATCCGCCTGGCGCGCGAGCTGATGGCGCGTCTGCCGCAGCTCGCCGACGCGGTGGCGGCATGAGCATACGCAAGCCCGGAGGCCTTGGGCGCGGTCTTGGTGCGTTGCTTGACGAGGCGGTGCGGGCTCCGGCGACCGAAGCAGGCGAGGAGCGCGAAGGCGGCGTGCGTGAAGTGGATATCGCACTGATCCGTCCGAATGCCGAGCAGCCGCGCCGCCATTTCGATGAGGAATCGCTGGCCGACCTCGCCGCATCCATCGCCGAGCGCGGGGTGCTTCAGCCGATCCTTCTGCGCACTGCCGACGCCGGCTTTGAAATCGTCGCCGGCGAGCGCCGCTGGCGCGCGGCCCAGCGTGCCCAACTGCACCGGATTCCGGCAATCATCCGCAACTTCGACGATGCCTCGAGCGCCGAAGTGGCGCTGATCGAGAATATCCAGCGCGAGGATTTGAACGCGATCGAGGAGGCCGACGGCTATCGCCAATTGATCCAGCGGCATGGTCACAGCCAGGAGGGCGTCGCCGCGATCGTCCACAAGTCGCGAAGTCACGTCGCCAACCTATTGAGATTGCTTGATCTTCCGGAGTTCGTCCGCGCCGCGCTATTGCGAGGTGATATCAGTATGGGGCATGCGCGGGCCATTGCCGCCTCTCCCCACGCCGAAGAAATCGCGCGGGAAATCATCGCCAACGATTGGACGGTGCGCCAGGCCGAGGCCCGGGTCCGCGCGGGCAAACCGGACCGCGTGGTCAAGGCCAAGCCGGCCAACACCGTCGATGCGGACCTCGCGGCACTCGAGCGGCAACTCGGCGATTTGCTCGGCCTCAAGGTCCGCGTCGCGCACAGCGCCCATGGCGGGACGGTGACGCTGCACTACAGCAGCCTCGATCAACTCGACATGGTCTGCCAGCGCCTTAGCGGAGAACCGATCTAGCCAATCCGGGATCGGCGCGCGCACGCCCGTCACCCCGACGGGCGAGCACGCCGATGGCGCCGGATCGGCTCTCCGATCTAACTCCCGCGCCGCGCCGCGCGGGCAATTGCGGTGAGCTCCTCGCCCAACGCCGCAGAACCTGGCGCCCCCGAAAAGATCAGCTGCGTCTCGAGCGCCGCAATTCGCTCGCCAACCTGGGCCAGCCGGTCGGCGCTCCACCGCGACAGCATCACCTGGATCACGGCCTTGTCCTTCCAGAACAAAGACTTACCAGCTGACGCCATGACGGCATCGACGCGTTCGCCCTGCTCGACGCGGGCGCGCATCGGCGCCAATTGCAGCACGCGCCGCTGCAGGGCGCGGACGATCGGAATGGCCTCGTTGGCCGACGGAGACATCCGCGCGAGTTCTTCGGCCAATGCGCCAAGTTCGCCGGACAATGCCATGTCCCCGACCCTGAGCGCATTGCCCTCGGACGAGTCCGCGCCAAGCTCATCGACCATGTCGTGGGTCAATTCGCGCGGTGTGGCGGCGGTCGCACCGGCGTAAAGCGCGTATTTGACCACTTCCTGCGTGGCGATGGCCTGATTGTTCGCCGACGCCTCCGCGATCCGGGTGGCGACATACGGCGCAATCCGCAGGCCCTCACGGCGGCCGAGGTCGATCACCATGCGATCCGCATCGCGGCCTTCGGGAACATAGGAGACGTGGGACAAAGCTGCCACGTGACCCTCCGCCAGCTTGAGCAGCGCGGAAGATTTGCGCAGCGCTCCGGCGACGGCGATGGTCGGGCTCTCGACACCCGGCGCGTCGAGCAAGGCTTCTACCGCGGCCAAAATCTCGTCCCCGGCCGGCTCGACCCACAATGCGCGCGGTCCGCCAAACAGGGCCATCGCGCCGGCCTCGTCGGCGAGGGCCGCCGGATCGGCTTTGAGCGCCGCGCCCGCGATGACGAACTTGTCGGCCTTGCCGAGCCCAGCGAGCAGGCGCTCGCCCAGCGCGCGCGATCCCGCTTCATCGGGGCCGTGGAACAGATAGAAGCGCGTCGTCCGCTGCGGGTTGTCGAGCGCCTCGCCGATGCCGCCCTTGGCCGCCTTCATGGCTTGGCGGGGGTGTGCGCCGAGAAAGTGGCGAGGCGCGCGATGATCTGATCGGCGACGACCAGCACCAGCCGCTCGACCGCCGTTTGCTCGGCGGCGACGGTGGCATATTCGGAGGACACCACGTCGATGCCCGCGTCCGATCCGGCAGTCGCGTCGAGGACGACTTCGCCGGTGGCGAGATCGATCAGCCGGTACCGCGCCCTCAGCGTGCGCCGCTCGCGTGTCGTGGCGCTGTCGCCGCGGATGCCGAAGCCGGTGATATTGTCGTCGAGCTCGACGTCGAGCCGGTATTTGCCTTGTCCGTCCGCTTCGCCGCCCAAGCGGTCGACCAGGGCGTTGCGGGTCAGCCAGCCGACCTGGCCGGGAATCTTGCCGACCGTGATCGTGCGCAACCCCTGCGCGACCGACCCGGATTGGCCTCCGCCATAGACCGGGCGCAGGCCGCAGCCGCTGAGAGCGAGGACCAGGATCAAGAGAAGTGCGCGGGTCACAGGACGATATTGACCAGCCGGTCGGGAACGACAATCACTTTGCGCGGTGTCGCCCCGGCGAGTTGCTTGATCACCTTGTCGGAACCGAGGGCCAGCGCTTCGGCGTCCTCGCGGCCGAGCCCGCGCGGCGCGGCCAGCGTGTCACGCAGCTTGCCGTTGACCTGCACCGCCAGCGTGATCTCGTCGTCGATCAGCATCGCCGGATCGTGGGTGGGCCAGGCCGCATCGGCGATCAGCCCGCCTTCGCCGAGCGCTTCCCAGGCCTCCTCGGCGACGTGCGGCGCCATCGGCGCGCCGAGCAGGATCAGCGTCCGGACCGCCCGGTCACGGCTGGCCGAAGGCGAGGCTTTCTCGATCGCCGTGGTCAGTTCGTACAACGCCGCGACCGCCTTGTTGAACTGCAGTCCCTCAATCGCTTCGCCGACGGCCGCGGTGGCGCGGTGGACTTTCTTCTCCAACGCGACATCTTCGCCCTGGCTCGAGTCGACGCCGCCCGCCGCCAGCCGCCAAACGCGCTGGACGAACCGCGCGGCGCCTTCGATGCCGGCCTCGGACCATTCCAAATCGCGCTCGGGCGGGCTGTCGGACAGCATGAACCAGCGTACCGCGTCGGCACCGTAGCGATCGACAATCGGCTCGGGATCGATGGTGTTCTTCTTCGACTTGGACATTTTCTCGACCCGGCCGCGCGTCAGCTCGGCCCCAGATGCCCGTTCGATCACCGCGCCGCCCCCTTGAAACTCGACCTCGTCGGGCGAGATCCAGCGGCCGTCGGGCGAGCGATAGGTCTCGTGAGTGACCATGCCCTGGGTGAACAAACCCTTGAACGGCTCCTGGATGCTGATCTCGCCGAGGCGGTTGAGCGCGCGGGTCCAGAAGCGGGCGTAGAGCAAATGCAGGATCGCATGCTCGACCCCGCCGATGTATTGCGCGACCGGCAGCCACTTCTCGGCCTCGGCGCGGTCGAAGGGCTTGTCCCTGGGCTGGCTGGCGAAGCGGATGAAATACCAGCTGGAATCGACGAAGGTATCGAGCGTGTCGGTTTCGCGCTTCGCGGGCCCGCCGCACTTCGGGCAAGCGACGTCGCGCCAGCCGACGTGGCGGTCGAGCGGGTTGCCGGGAATCTCGAACGTCACATCCTCTGGCAGGACCACCGGCAATTGTTCGCGCGGCACCGCGACCGGGCCGCATGCCTCGCAATGGATGATCGGGATCGGCGTGCCCCAGTAACGCTGCCGCGATACGCCCCAGTCGCGCAACCGCCAGGCGATGGTGCCCTTGCCCCACCCCTCGGTCTCGGCGCGCTTGATCACTTCGGCGGTAGCGGCCTCGGTCGTCATTCCGTCGAGGAAGGCCGAATTGACCGCGACACCGTCGTTCAGATCGGCCTCGAGGACCGGCAAATCAGCGTGGTCGGCGCTCGCGGCCACCACGCGGCGAATCGGCAAGTCGTATTTGGCGGCGAATTCGTGATCGCGAACATCGTGGCCGGGCACCCCGAAAATCGCGCCGGTTCCGTAATCCATCAGCACGAAATTGGCGATGTAGACAGGCAGTTTCCATGTCGGATCGAGCGGGTGGACGACTTCCAGGCCGGTATCGAACCCCCGCTTTTCGGCGGTCTCGATTTCGGCGGCGGTCGTCCCGCCGACCTGGCACTCGGCAATGAACTCGGCGGCATCTGGATTGTCTACGGCAATCGCCGTGGCGAGTGGATGGCTCGCGGCGATGGCGACGAAGCTCGCGCCGAAGATCGTGTCGGGCCGGGTCGTGAACACTTCGACGTCGCCCAATGCGCCGACCGGCTCAGTCAGGCGGAACCGGAACTGCAGCCCGCAGCTCTTGCCGATCCAATTCTCCTGCATCAGCCGGACCTTGTCGGGCCACTGGTCGAGGGTACCGAGCCCGTCGAGCAATTCCTCGGCGAAGTCGGTGATCTTCAGGAACCATTGCGACAGCTTGCGCCGCTCGACCGGCGCGCCCGACCGCCACCCCTTGCCGTCGATCACCTGCTCATTGGCCAGCACGGTCATGTCGACCGGGTCCCAATTGACCTCGCTTTCCTTGCGATAGACGAGGCCCGCCTCATACAGATCGAGGAACAGCGCCTGCTCGTGGCCGTAATAATCGGGCTCGCAGGTAGCGAGCTCGCGGCTCCAGTCGAGCGCGAAGCCGAGGCGCTTCAATTGCTCGCGCATCGTCGCGATGTTGGCGCGGGTCCAGCCGCCGGGATGGACGCCCTGCTCCATCGCGGCATTCTCGGCCGGCATGCCGAACGCGTCCCAGCCCATCGGGTGGAGCACTTCCATGCCCTGCATCCGCCGATAGCGCGCGAGCACGTCGCCCATCGTGTAGTTGCGGACATGGCCCATGTGGATACGCCCCGACGGATAGGGGAACATCTCCAGCACATAGGCCTTGGGCTTGGTGCTGGCGCTGTCGGCCGCGAAGCTTTGCGCTTCGTCCCACCGCGCCTGCCAGCGCGCATCGGCTTGCCCCGGGTCGAAGCGGCCGTTCACCATCGCATCATATTACCCGCCGACGGCGGTGCGGCGCAGGTCGCGGGCCCGGGTCAGGATGATATCTTCCAGTTTCTGCACCGTTGCGGCGGCGACCGGCGCATCGACCCAGGTTCCACCTTGCTGGATCTGGCGCGACGCGGCGACGCGCAGGGCGTCGGCGCGCAGATCCTGATCGAGGATCGAAACGGTCAGCTTGACCCGCTCGCCCGGCGAGGTCGGATTGGAATACCAGTCGGTGACGATCACGCCGCCGTTGGAATCGGCCTGGACCAAGGGAGCGAACGACAGGGTGTCGATCGCGGCGCGCCACAAATAGGTGTTGACCCCGATCGTGGTCATTCGCGACGGCGCGAGCTGGTTAGGAACATCGCGATTCTTCGCACAGCCCGGGGTAACGAGGAGAAGCGGGACAAGCACGGCAGCGGTGAGGTGCAGGCGGGACATGAAGGAAGATCCTGACATAAGGGCTGTTCGCGGCGTTATAGATGCTGGCCCCGTCCCCGCAAGCACCCAAGTGCGAAGGCAAGGCCGGCCCGCAAGCGTCCCAATGCGGGCCGATTCTGTGGACTCTCGGCAACAACCGTGGATTCATTCATCGGACGTTGTGGAACCTTCGGCCAACAAGGGCTATATCCATTGCCTAACAGGAGTTTGGGGCGTGGTCGCGTCGAGTCGTTCACAAGGTGCAAAGCTGCTTGCCGCGCTGGTCGTGGCGGGTCTTGTGCTGCCTCCCGCGTTCGCCGCCGGGGCCAATGACTCGAAGCGCAGGCCTCCAGCGATCGCCCTCAGTCTCGATGCAATTTCGACCTTCACTCCGGCGAATGCGGACCCGCGCCTTGCCGCGGCGCTCGCCGGGCGGCCGCCTTCGGCCGCCGATTTCAAATTCACTCCGGCGGCCAGCAAGGGCCGCCCGTCGCAGTTGCGCGTGGCGATTCGCGCGCGCACGACCGGGTCGGGCCGCCCGGCGGATATTGCCGCGGCGACCTCGGCCAGCCCGATCGGCGCTTTGACTTCGGCAAGCTATAATCTGGGCGTGGCGGTCGGCTGGAGGCGGTTCGCCGTCACTGGCGACGTTGCCAAGGTCAAGCCGAGCGCCTCGGAACTGGGTGGACGTGAAGGTGCCGTTGTCGGCGTCAACTACTCGCTGAAGCGCTTTACCGGGCGAGTCGCGGTCGCCGCCGATCGCAGCGATGGCCGCCAGGCCGCGGTTCTGCCCGACACGCGCAACTACTCGCTCGATGTCGGCGGCGCTTATTCGATCACCGGCAACCTCGCGGTGACCGGCGGCGTTCGCTACAAGGTCGAGCGCGACCGGCTGGCGGCGATCGCCGACCAACGCCGCGACAGTCAGGCGGTCTACGTCGGCACCGCGTTTAAATTCTAAGACAGCCTCTCATTCTCTAGCTAAGGCCGCGCCGATGAGCGCCGCCCTTCGCCTTGCCCGGGTCCACGAAAGAATTGCCGCCGCAGCCAGGCTTGCGCGCCGCAATCCGGCGGACATCGGGCTGATTGCCGTGTCCAAGACCCGCGCGCGCGCCGAGATCGAACCGCTGATCGCCGCGGGTCAACGTGATTTCGGCGAAAGCCGAGTCCAGGAAGCCGCCGAGAAATGGCCGGCGCTGCGATTGGAACATGGGGATATCAAGCTTCACTGCGTCGGCCGTTTGCAGTCGAACAAGGCCGATGAAGCGGTGCGGCTGTTCGACACGATCCACTCGCTCGATCGCGCCAGCCTGCTCGACGCCCTCGTTGCGGCCGGTGCCAAGGCGGGACGCTTTCCCAGCGCTTATGTCCAGGTCAATATCGGCGAGGAAGACCAGAAAGGCGGCTGCGCGATTGCCGGGCTGGCCGTCTTGCTCGAAGCTGTCCGCGCATCGCCGTTGCCGCTCGTCGGCCTGATGGCGATCCCGCCATTGGGCGTCGAGCCCGGGCCCTATTTCGCGCTTCTCGCCAAGCTGGCGCGAGACCATGACGTCACTGGCCTCAGTATGGGAATGTCGGCCGATTTTCCCACCGCCGTGATGCTCGGCGCGACCTCGGTGCGCGTGGGAACAGCATTATTCGAAGATTAGAGATGGCCGCTTTTGGACCGCTTGGTCTCGAGATAATCGGCGTTGTGCGGGTTGACCGGCATATGGTGGGCAACCCGCTCGACGACCGCGATCCCGGCCGCCGCCAACCCCTCGACCTTGGCCGGATTGTTGGTCAGCAGCCGGACTGAGTCGATCCCCAGCGCCCGCAGCATCGCCGCGGCCATGGCATAATCGCGCTCGTCGTCGGCGAAGCCCAGGCGGCGGTTGGCGTCGACCGTGTCGAGTCCGCGATCCTGCAGTTGATAAGCGCGCAGCTTGTTGGCGAGACCAATTCCCCGTCCTTCCTGACGGAGGTACAGCAACACCCCGCCACCAGCCTCGCCGATCAGTCTCAGCGCCTGCTTGAGCTGCGGCCCGCAATCGCATTTGAGCGATCCGAACACGTCGCCGGTCAGGCATTCGCTGTGCAGGCGCACCAGCGGCGGCTTCCCACCTGGCGCCCCGACCATCAGCGCGACATGCTCCTCGCCATCGTCGCTCGCGCGAAAGGCGATGATCTGGGTATGCGGCAGGCCCTCAAGCGGCAAATTGGCTCGGGCGACGATGGCCGCATCAGGCGCGGCATTAAGCAACAGGCTCGCGTCGACCCGCGCGGCAATGTCCTGCAAGGACTCGACCAGCCACAAGGCCGGAAGCAGCCCGGCGAGTCGCGCAAGGGTCAAAGCCGCGACCGCCTCGCTTTCGCCGTCGATCCGCCCGGTCGGCAATGGTCCGATCGGCGCGCGGTCCATATCACGCCCGGCGTCGACCAGCGCGCGCGCCGCGGTATCGTCAAGCCAATCGGCGCGAAGGATCCGCACCGGCCGCTCGGGATCGGCGGCCTCCAGCCGGTTGCCCAGCCCAAGCGCCGCCGCCCGCGCGCCGCTGATCAGCAGGTCGGCGCTGGCGTGAGGGTCGATCAGCTCGATCATCGCGGAGGTCGCCGTTTCGACAGCCAGGATCGCGATCGGCGACCGGCCCTCGATCATCACCGGCCGCCCGGACCGCAGGGCCGCGATCGCGCGTTCGACGGGCGGCGTGTCGGTCACACGCGAAACTCGCTGACCAGGGGGACATGGTCCGACGGCCGTTCCCACGACCGGCACGGCTCATGAACGCTGTGGTGCATCAGCTGCGGCGCGAGGCTTGGCGAGGCCCACATGTGGTCGAGCCGCCGGCCGCGGTCGTTGGCTGTCCAATCCTTCGACCGATAGCTCCACCAGGTGAACAGCCGCTCGGGTGCCGGCACAAAGCTGCGACCCAGATCGACCCAGTCGTGCGCGGCCTGCAAGCGGCCGAGCGCTTCGACCTCGATCGGCGTGTGGCTGACCACGTCGAGCAGCGCCTTGTGACTCCACACGTCGCATTCCAGAGGCGCGACATTGAAGTCGCCGACCACTAAAGTCGGCTCAGCCAACTTTTCCGACCAACGCGTCATGCGCTCGATAAAGTCCAGTTTCTGGCCGAATTTGGGATTGAGGTTACGGTCGGGAATATCGCCGCCGGCGGGCACATAGACATTCTCAAGACGAATGCCGCAATCGAGCCGCGCGCCGACATGGCGGGCCTCGCCATTGTCCTGCCAGTCGTGGCGCCCGGCTTCGTGCAGCGGAAGCTTGCTGACGATCGCCACGCCATGATGCATTTTCTGCCCGTGGAGCAGTTGGTGGACGTAGCCGAGCCGTCGGAACAGCTCGGCCGGGAAGACGTCGTCCTGGGCCTTGGTTTCCTGGAGGCAGAGGATGTCGGGCGCGTCCTCAGTCAGGAAGCGCTCGACGATCGCGACGCGCGCGCGCACCGAATTGATGTTCCATGAAGCAATCTTGAGGGTGTGCGTCACGCTGGCGCTCTAGCCCGGGGTTTCTTGTTCTGGAAGTCTGGTGCCGTCTCGAGCGAAGTGAGCAACAAAAAAGGCCCCCGCTCCGGGGGCATGGAACGGGGGCCGACCAAGCGTTCGTCACGCGTGGTGATCTCAAGGAGCAAGGGTAACAGGGGGAAACCCCAAGCAATCCGAGCGATCAGGAATGTTTTTACGCCCGACAAACTGTCGAGAGGATGAACGGGTTGTTAAAGACTACGCTTTTTTGCGTTTTTCAGGCTCGGCGAAAGTGAACGAAGACTCGGGCACGGCAACGTTATAGCGCTGGCTGTCGAGCCTGACGGTGGTCCGCTTGTTCTGCGCGTCAATCGCGGTCCAGCCTTCGAGCAACAGCCCGGCCGGCGCCGATCCGCTTTTGACGAACGCCAGGATCAGGGTTCCGAATTCGGGCCGCCGTGCATCGCGGGCGCGGACTAAGAGGACGCGCGGATCCTGCGACGGGACGACGCGGGCGATGCGCTGCAGGTCGGGATTGTCGGACAGCAAAACCGACAGCGGCGACTTGGCGATTGGCCAGGCCGACTTCTGCCCCACGTCATAATCGATAAACGTCAGCGTCTTGCCGTTGCCGACCAAAAGCATATTGGCCCCGCCGTAATCGAACCTAATCCGGCCCGGGCGCTTCAACGCCAGCGTGCCCTTCAAAGACCGGTTCCTGGAATCGGTCTGGATGAAACCGGCGGTCATCGACTGGGCCGAAGCCAGATGCTTCTCGACCTGGGCCAGTTCGGCCGACGGGGCGGCCAGCGCGACGCCGCTTGCGGTGGCAAAGATCGCGACCGGCGCCAGCACGCGCGTCAGGGTGAGGGGAAACGACATGGTCAAACTCCTGGAAAGGTTGGCCGCGTTGGTGGCGCTCCCCCGTTGAATGCGGCGTGAACCCGTCGGTTCCCTAAAGCGGGTGGCCGTCGGGGTCGATCAGCACTTCGCGGCGGCCGACATGGTCGGGCACCCCGACCTTGCCGTCCCTCTCCATCCGTTCGATGAGGCGCGCCGCGCTATTATAGCCGACGCGTAATTGGCGTTGGAGATAGGAGGTCGAAGCCTTCTGGCTCTCGGCGACGATTTGCACCGCCTTGCGATAGAGCATCGTCTCCGCGTCATCTTCGCCGGTCGGCTGGCCGTCGAACAGATAGCCGCCGTCCTCGGGCTCTTCGGTGACGGCCTGGACATATTCGGGAATGCCCTGCTTGCGCCAATGCTCCGCGACCCGCCGCACCTCGTCGTCGCTGACGAACGGGCCGTGGACGCGGATGATCTGCTTGCCGCCGGGCATGTAGAGCATGTCGCCCTTGCCGAGCAGCTGCTCGGCGCCCTGCTCGCCAAGGATCGTCCGGCTGTCGATCTTCGATGTCACCTGGAAGCTGATTCGCGTCGGCATGTTGGCCTTGATCACTCCGGTGATGACGTCGACTGACGGCCTCTGGGTAGCCATGATCAAATGGATGCCGGCCGCGCGCGCCTTCTGCGCCAGTCGCTGGATGAGGAACTCGACCTCTTTTCCCGCGGTCATCATCAAATCGGCCAGCTCGTCGACCACCACCACGATCTGCGGCAGCACGTCGTAATCCAATTCCTCGGTCTCATAGACCGGCTGGCCGGTGTCGGCGTTGTATCCGGTCTGGACCCGCCGTCCGAGCTGGGCGCCCTTGGCCTTGGCGTCGCGCACCTTCTGATTGTAGCTGGCGAGCGCGCGCACGCCGAGGCTGGCCATCATCCGATAGCGCTCCTCCATCTGCTCGACGGTCCATTTCAGCGCCCGGATCGCTTTCGCCGGCTCGGTCACCACCGGCGCCAACAAGTGCGGGATGTCCTCGTACATGCTCAGCTCGAGCATCTTCGGGTCGATCATGATCATCCGGCACTGGTCGGGGCTCATCCGGTACAGCAGCGACAGGATCATGCAGTTGAGACCAACCGACTTGCCCGACCCGGTGGTTCCCGCAACCAGCAGATGCGGCATCGGCGCGAGGTCTGCGATGACCGGGTCGCCGGCGATATTCTTGCCGAGGATCAGGGGCAGCGACATGTTCTGGTCTTCATAGGCCTGGCTGCCGACCAGCTCGCTCAGGGTCACCGCCTCGCGCTTCACATTGGGAAGTTCGATCCCAATCACGCTTCGCCCGGGAATCGTCGCGACCCGCGCCGACAGCGCCGACATGTTGCGGGCGATGTCGTCAGCCAGCATGATCACCCGGCTCGCCTTGATGCCGCTGGCTGGCTCCAGCTCGTACATCGTCACCACCGGGCCGGGGCGGACCTCGACGATGTCGCCGCGGACGTGAAAATCCTCGAGCACCGATTCGAGCAAACGCGCGTTGCGCTCGAGCCCCGCGCGGTCAACCTGGGTGCGGCCCGTCGCTGGCGGTGGGTTGAGCAATTCGATCCCGGGCAGGACGTAGTCGTCACCGAGCGCGAGGCTTGCCTGGACGCCGGAGCGGCCTCGGCGTCCGCCTTCCCCTTTACGGTTGGCCGACGCGATCGGGCGCGAAGGTTCGGCCACGGCAACTGCCGGGCGGGACCGCGGCGGCGCGGCGCTGGCGCTCACGCGCTCGTCGCGCGACTTGCGCGGGGCAGGGGCGGCGGGGCGCGGATCACGCGCGAACAGATTGGCGAACCAGCCTTTTTCCTCCGGGCGCAGCGCGAGGCTGATCCAGGTCAGCGCAAGTCCGATAATGGCGAACAAGGGCAGCAGGGTTAGCCGCAACGGCCCTTCAACCGAGGGGTTGTGGATCTGCGCCAGCGCCGCATCGATGCCGTTCGCCCCCGCCAGGCCCAACGCGCCGCCCCAGCCTGCGGGAAGCCCCGATACCGCCGAGCCTCGCAGCATCCCGAGCGCCACGCCGAACAGCGCCACCCCGC
>Ga0193709_1000297_pt1 | contig 18784 bp, 10 predicted proteins | sample H3c2metaG_FD_160571 | JGI IMG/M metagenome (GOLD analysis project Ga0193709, IMG submission 160571) | Soil microbial communities from a riparian zone of the East river system, Colorado, United States - H3c2 | ecosystem: Environmental > Terrestrial > Soil > Riparian zone | place: USA: East River... | reverse complement strand
AGGGTGAGTTCCTGCGCTCGGCGAACATCGTCAATACGATGATCAAGCAGCTCAGCATATTCACGTCCGAAGTGACGCGCGTGGCGCGCGAAGTCGGCACCGACGGCAAGCTTGGCGGCCAAGCGCAGGTTCGCGAGGTGACAGGCGTTTGGAAGGACCTGACCGAAAGCGTGAACTCGATGGCGTCGAATCTGACCGCGCAAGTTCGCAATATCGCCGATGTCACGATTGCGGTGGCCAACGGCGATTTGTCGAAAAAGATCACGGTCGATGTGCGCGGCGAGATTCTGCAGCTCAAGGAGGCCATCAACACCATGGTGGACCAGCTGCGCTCCTTCGCCTCCGAAGTGACGCGTGTGGCGCGCGAAGTCGGTACCGAGGGAAAGCTCGGCGGGCAGGCATTGGTGCCGGGAGTGGCGGGCACCTGGAAGGATCTCACCGATTCGGTCAATGCGATGTGCGGCAATCTCACGGCGCAGGTCAGAAACATCGCGCAGGTGACGACTGCCGTGGCGCGCGGCGATTTGTCGCGCAAGATCACGGTCGATGTCTCGGGCGAAATCCTCGAACTGAAGGAGACCATGAACACCATGGTCGATCAGCTCAATGCATTTGCCGGAGAAGTGACGCGCGTGGCGCGCGAAGTGGGCACCGAGGGACGATTGGGCGGGCAGGCGCAGGTGCCCGGCGTTGCCGGAACCTGGAAAGACCTGACCGACAACGTCAATTCGATGGCGTCGAATTTGACGGCGCAGGTGCGCAATATCGCGGAGGTGTCGACCGCCATTGCCAGCGGCAATCTCGCGAAGAAGATCACCGTCACCGTGTCGGGCGAGATCCTGGAGCTGAAGGAAACCATCAACACGATGGTGGATCAGCTCAACGCCTTTGCGTCCGAAGTCACGCGTGTGGCGCGCGAAGTCGGCACCGAGGGCCGATTGGGCGGCCAGGCCAATGTGCGCGGCGTTGCCGGCACCTGGAAAGATCTGACCGAGAACGTCAACTCCATGGCCTCGAATTTGACCGGCCAGGTTCGCAACATCGCCGAAGTGACCACCGCGGTGGCCAACGGCGACTTGTCGAAGAAAATTACGGTGGACGTCAAGGGCGAGATCCTCGAACTGAAGGACACCATCAACACGATGGTGGATCAATTGAACGCGTTCGCCGGCGAAGTGACGCGCGTGGCGCGTGAGGTCGGCACCGAGGGCAAGCTGGGCGGTCAAGCGCAGCTCAAGGGCGTGGCGGGCACGTGGAAGGATCTGACCGATTCTGTGAATTCCATGGCCTCGAACCTCACCGGCCAGGTGCGCAACATTGCCGAAGTCGCGACCGCGGTGGCGCAAGGCGACTTGTCGAAGAAAATCACGGTCACGGTGTCGGGCGAGATTCTGCTGCTCAAGGAAACCTTGAACACCATGGTCGATCAGCTGCGCTCTTTCGCCGGCGAAGTAACCCGCGTGGCGCGCGAGGTCGGCACCGAGGGCCGTCTCGGCGGCCAGGCGCAGGTGCCGGGTGTGGCGGGCACCTGGAAGGACTTGACCGACTCGGTCAACTCCATGGCCGGAAATCTCACGGCGCAGGTGCGCAACATTGCGGAAGTCTCGACTGCCATCGCGAACGGCGATTTGTCGCGCAAGATCACGGTGGACGTGCGCGGCGAAATTCTGCAGCTGAAAGAAACGCTCAATACCATGGTCGATCAGCTCAATCGATTTGCGTCGGAAGTGACGCGCGTGGCGCGCGAGGTGGGCACCGAAGGCAAGCTGGGCGGCCAGGCCAACGTGCCGGGCGTTGCCGGCACGTGGAAGGATCTGACCGAGAACGTCAATTCCATGGCGTCGAATTTGACCGGTCAAGTGCGCAATATCGCTGAGGTCACCACGGCGGTGGCGCGCGGCGACTTGTCGCGCAAGATCACGGTGGATGTGAAGGGCGAAATTCTCGAGCTGAAAAACACCATCAATACCATGGTCGATCAGCTCAACGGCTTCGCGGGCGAGGTTACCCGCGTGGCGCGCGAGGTGGGCACCGAGGGCAAGCTGGGCGGGCAAGCGCAGGTGCCCGGCGTTGCCGGAACGTGGAAGGACCTGACCGATAACGTCAACTCGATGGCCGGCAATCTAACCGCGCAGGTGCGCAATATCGCTGAAGTGGCGACTGCGATCGCCACCGGCGATCTGTCGCGCAAGATCACGGTGGACGTGCGCGGCGAAATCCTGCTGTTGAAAGAAACGCTGAACACCATGGTCGATCAACTTCGTTCCTTCGCCGGTGAAGTGACGCGCGTGGCGCGTGAAGTGGGCACCGACGGCCGCTTGGGCGGCCAGGCGGTCGTGCCCGGCGTTGCCGGCACGTGGAAGGATCTGACCGACAACGTCAATTTGCTGGCCGCGAACCTGACGACGCAAGTCAGAAACATCGCCGAAGTGACCACGGCGGTGGCGCGCGGCGATTTGTCCCGCAAGATCACGGTGGACGTGAAGGGCGAAATTCTCGAGCTGAAAAACACCATCAACACCATGGTGGACCAGCTCAACGGCTTCGCCGGCGAAGTGACGCGCGTCGCCCGCGAAGTCGGTACCGAAGGGCGCCTCGGCGGTCAGGCGCAGGTACCCGGCGTCGCCGGCACGTGGAAGGACTTGACCGATACCGTCAATGTCATGGCGGCGAATCTGACGGAGCAGGTGCGCGGCATCGTCAAGGTCGTGACCGCGGTCGCCGACGGCGACTTGAAGCAAAACCTCACCGTTGCCTCCAAAGGCGAGGTGGCGGCGCTGGCCGAAACCATCAACAACATGACAGACACGTTGGCGACATTCGCCGATCAGGTCACGACAGTGGCGCGCGAGGTTGGCGTCGAGGGCCGGCTGGGCGGCCAGGCCAACGTGCCGGGCGCCGCCGGCACGTGGAAGGACCTGACCGGCAACGTGAATTTGCTGGCTGCCAATCTCACCACGCAGGTGCGCGCCATCGCCGAGGTCGCCACGGCCGTGACCAAGGGCGACTTGACGCGCTCGGTACAGGTCGAAGCTCGGGGCGAGGTGGCCGAACTCAAAGACAACATCAACACGATGATCGGCAATCTGCGCCTGACCACCGATCGCAACACGGAACAAGATTGGCTCAAGACCAACCTGGCGCGCTTCACCAACATGCTGCAGGGTCAGCGCGACTTGACCACGGTGGGCCGCATGCTGCTGACCGAGCTGGCGCCCCTGGTCGGCGCACAGCGCGGCGTGATCTATCAGGTGCAGACGGATGGCGCAAGCGTTGCGCTGAACCTGCTGTCCGCCTATGCGGACGATGTGTCCAACGGCTATGCGCAACATCTGGAACTCGGCGAGGGGCTCATCGGGCAATGCGCGCGCGATGCGCGGCGCATGTTCATCACCGACATGCCGGCCAGTGTGGTGCCCATCAGTTCCGGCCTGTTCCGGGCGCCGCCGCGCAATGCCATCGTGCTGCCGGTATCCTTCGAAGGACAGGTCAAAGCGGTCATCGAACTCGCTTCGCTGGCAGCATTCACCGATCTGCAGAAGTCGTTCCTGGAACAGCTGACGACCTCGATCGGCATCGTGTTGAATTCGATCGAAGCGACCATGCAGACCGAGGGGCTGCTGAAGCAATCGCAGCAGCTCGCCACCGAGCTGCAGACTCAGCAGCGCGAATTGCAGCAGACCAACGAGCAGCTCGAACAAAAAGCGCAGCAGCTCGCCGACCGCAACGTCGAGGTGGAGGCGAAGAATCAGGAAATCGAGCAGGCGCGGCGCGCCGTGGAAGAGAAGGCCACCGAGTTGGCGCTGACCTCCAAGTACAAGTCCGAATTCCTGGCGAACATGTCGCACGAATTGCGCACGCCGCTCAACAGCATTTTGATTTTGGGCCAGCAGCTTACGGAAAATCCGGAAGGCAACTTGAGCCATAAACAGGTCGAATTCGCCCGCACCATTCATGGCGCCGGCACCGATCTTTTGAATCTGATCAGCGACATTCTCGATTTGTCGAAGATCGAATCCGGTACCGTATCGGTGGACGCTGAAGAGGTTTATTTCAACAACCTGCTGGATATGATCGGCCGGCCGTTCCGTCACGAGGCGGAAAATCGCAAGCTGCAGTTCGAGATCGCGATTTCGCCCGACTTGGATCGCAGCATCATCACCGACTCGAAGCGCCTGCAGCAAGTGCTCAAGAACCTGTTGTCCAACGCGTTCAAATTCACGGCGGAGGGCGGCGTGAAACTCACCGTGTCGCCGGCGGCGAGCGGCTGGAACGCCGATCATGCGATATTGAAGCATGCGCCGTCCGTGGTGGCCTTCGAGGTGTCGGATACCGGCATCGGCATCCCGCCCGAGAAGCAACGCATCATCTTCGAGGCGTTTCAGCAGGCCGATGCAGGAACCAGCCGTAAATATGGCGGTACCGGTTTGGGGTTGGCGATCAGCCGCGAGCTTGCCAATCTATTGGGCGGCGAAATTCAGTTGCGCTCGACGCCCGGGACGGGCAGTTCCTTTACGCTGTATCTGCCGCTCACGTATGTCGGCGGCGCCTCCACGAGGGGCAGCGCAACCGGCACAGGCGCGCCGGCTGCCGGCAGCGGCGCGATGGCGCAGATGCGCCTCGCCGAGCGGCCGCCCGAGCCGATCATCGATGACAGGAACAATCTCGCGCCAAACGACAGCGTGGTGCTCATCGTCGAGGACGATCCGCATTATTCACGCGTCATGGTCGATCTTGCGAAAGACGAGGGATTTAAAGTATTGGTCGCGCATCGCGGCGCGGACGCTCTCGCGCTGGCTCGTGCGCATCATCCGAGCGCGATATCCCTCGATATTTTCCTGCCGGATATGCTCGGCTGGACGGTGTTGAGCCAGCTGAAGCAAGATCCGGCGACGCGGCATATTCCCGTGCAGATCGTCACCTTGGATGAGGATCGCCATCACGGACTGTCACGGGGGGCGTTCTCGTTCGTGCAAAAGCCCACGACCACGGAAGGGCTGGAGAACGCCTTTGCGCGCATCAAGGGATACGCAAAATCGCGGCGCAAGCGTTTGTTGCTGATCGAAGATGACGCGGCCGAGCGCAGCAGCGTCATGGAGCTGCTGGGCTCGGGCGACATCGAGATCATACCGGTCGACACGGGCGCGAGCGCGCTGCTGCAGCTCAGGGATATTGCCATCGATTGCGTCGTGCTCGACCTGAAGCTGCCGGACATGTCCGGGTTCGAAGTGCTGGAGCGAATTCGCGACGATGCATCGCTCTGCGATATCCCGGTGGTGGTGTTCACCGGCCGTGAGCTCTCGCCCGATGAAGACGCCAAACTTCATACCTTGGCGCGCAGCGTGGTGGTGAAGGGCGTGGAATCGCCGGAGCGGTTATTGGATGAGACCGCGCTATTCCTGCATCGCGTCGTGGGCGATCTGCCGCCGAGCAAGCAGCGCATGCTGGAGCGCTTGCACAGTTCCGACGACGACCTGATGCGCCGCACGGTGCTGTTGGTGGACGATGATGCGCGGAACATCTTTGCCTTGAGCAGTGTGCTCGAGCGGCGCGGCATGGAAGTGCTCACCGCGACGACCGGCAGCGAGGCAATCGCGGTGTTGGATGCGCGCCCCGATGTCGCCATCGTGCTGATGGACATCATGATGCCCGGCATGGATGGCTATGAAACCATGCAGGCGATTCGCGCCAATCCCGCCCATCGCCGCCTGCCGATTCTCGCTTTGACGGCGAAGGCGATGAAGGGTGATCGCGAAAAGTGCCTCGAAGCGGGAGCTTCCGACTACCTGGCCAAACCGGTGAACATACAACAATTGATGTCTGCATTGCGGATGTGGCTGCATCGCTAACGAGAAAAAAATGACCGCCACCGACAAGGTGAATATTCTTTTGGTCGACGATCAGCAGGCGAAGCTGCTGAGTCACGAGGTCGTGCTCGCCGAAATCGGCGAAAATCTGCTCAAGGCGAGTTCGGCGCGCGAAGCGTTCGAGTGCTTGCTGAAAAACGAGGTTGCGCTGATTCTCATCGATGTGTGCATGCCGGACCTGGATGGATTCGAGCTCGCTTCCATGATCCGCGAACACCCGCGATTTCAAAATACGGCGATCATCTTCGTTTCCGCGGTGATGATGGCGCACATCGATCAATTGCGCGGCTACATGGCGGGCGGCGTGGACTACGTGCCGGTGCCGGTGGTCCCTGAATTGTTGCGTGCCAAGGTAAAGGTCTTTGTGGAGCTGTATCGGAAAACCCGGCAGCTCGAACAATTCAACGCCGACCTCGAACGGCGCGTCGAGGAACGCACCGCGGAATTGCGAAAGTTCAACGAGGAACTCGAACTGCGGATCGAGGAGCGTACGCGTGAACGCGAACTCGCGCTGGCGCAGCTGTTCGAAGCGCAGAAAATGGATACGATCGGCCGTTTGACCGGCGGCGTCGCGCATGACTTCAATAATTTGCTCATGGCGGTGCTGGGAAGCCTCACGCTATTGGAGAAGCGGCTGCCTGAGGATCCGCAAATACGCCGGCTGTTGCAAAACGCCATTCAAGGCGCGGATCGCGGCAAGGCGCTGACGCAGCGACTGCTGGCATTTTCCCGCCGCCAGGAACTCAAGCCCCAGGCAGTTGACCTTGGGCAACTCGTGCGTGGCATGGAAGAGCTGCTGAAGCGCGCCGTCGGGCATGGGATCGTGTTCAGCAGCGAGTTCTCCGATGATCTGCCGCCGGTCTTGGTGGATGCCAATCAACTCGAATTGGCATTGCTCAACGTGGCCTTGAACGCGCGCGACGCGATGGCCGAAGGCGGCAGCGTGAAGATCACGGCTGAGGCCAGTACCGTGGGGACGCAGGCGACCTCTTGGCGACGCGCTGCCAACGGCGCCGGCAAGCCTTTCAGCGGCGCCGGCGACGGCGCCTTGCCACCGGGCGACTATGTGCGAATCACCATCGTCGACACGGGTGTCGGCATGGACGAAGCCACTCTGGCCAAGGCAACCGAGCCGTTCTTTACGACGAAGGGGCCTGGCAAGGGGACAGGCCTCGGCCTGTCGATGGTGCACGGCCTGGCGGCGCAATCGGGCGGACTGTTGCGAATTAGCAGCGCGCCGAAAGCGGGAACCGTCGTCGAGCTGTGGTTGCCGAGGGCCAATTGCGCGCCCGCAGCGGTGACGCGCGCGCCGGAGTCGCCAACCCAGAGCAAGCCCGAGACCACGCCGTGCACAGTACTCATCGTCGATGACGATTCGCTCGTCATGACGGGCACCGCCGCGATGATTTCGGACCTGGGCCACACGCCGGTCGAGGCGCACTCCGGTGCCGAGGCGCTCAACTTGCTGGATTCCGGTCTCAAAGTCGACGTGGTGCTAACGGACCATGCCATGCCGAGCATGACCGGCTTGCAGCTTGCCGGATGGATTCAAGAGAAATTTCCCGGCTTGCCTATCATCTTGGCGACCGGTTACGCAGAGCTGCCGGTCGATCCTTCGAGCTTGGGGATAGCGAGACTGGCGAAACCATGTACGCAGCACGAAATTGCCGTGGCCATTCACACGGCAGTGTTCGCAAACGATCGAGTGGCATTGTCGGGAGCCGCGAACTAAGCTTTGCACCATGAAGTTTTGCATCTACGGCGCGGGCGCGATCGGTGGCTATCTCGCCGTAGAGCTGGCGCTGTCAGGCCAGGAGGTGTGCGTGATTGCACGCGGCGCTCACCTCGAGGCGATTCAAGAGCGCGGATTGACGCTGCACATTCAAGGCGGCGTGAAAGTGGCCAGAGTGCCCGCGGATTCGGACCCCCGCGCTTTTGGTCCCCAGGACATGGTGATATGCGCACTGAAGGCGCACCAAGCTTTCGAGTGCGCCGGGTCGTTTGCGCCCCTTTTCAAGCCGGACACGGCGGTGGTGACCGCGATGAACGGCATTCCCTGGTGGTACTTCTACAAAAACGGCGGCCGTTTCGAGGGGCAGTACCTGGAGACGGTCGATCCCGGAGGGCGCCAATGGAGCAGCATTGGGCCGCAACGCGCGATCGGTTGTGTGGTTGAGCCTGCATGCGAAGTGATCGCGCCGGGAGTCATCGCGCACCACCGGTTCAATCGCTTCATCATCGGTGAGCCCGATGGCAGCCGATCCCGTCGAGTGGAGGAATTGAGCCAGGCGTTGACCGCCGCCGGATTTGATGCGCCCGTGCGCGACAATATCCGCTGGAACATTTGGCTGAAGCTGTGGGGCAATGTTTGCTTCAATCCCATCAGTGCGCTGACCGGTGCAACCCTGGGCCGCATGATTGGCAATCCGGACCTAAGGGCATTGTGCAAGACCATGATGCTGGAGACGCAAGCGGTCAACGAAGCGCTCGGCGTTCACATTCCGGCCGATATGATGGATCGAAGGCTTGCCGGCGCCGCGTCGGCCACCGACCATAAGATGTCGATGCTGCAAGACCTGGAGCGCGGGCGTAGCCTCGAAATCGACGCGCTGGTCGGCGTGGTGCAGGAACTGGGCCGGCTCACAGCGGTAAAAACGCCGCTGGTCGATGCCGTGTTGGCGCTGATCAAGGAGCGCGCTTCCGGGCTAACGGGGTAAGATCGAACCATGCATACAGCCTATATCACTCATGCTGATTGCCTGCGTCACGAGATGGGCGCGGGACATCCGGAATGTCCCGATCGATTGAACGCCGTCAACGAGGAAATGCGCTCGTCCGGATTGCTCAGCGAATTGCGCTGTCTCGAGGCGCCGCTGGCGAACCCCGACGATCTGAAGCGGGTGCACCGCGCAGCCTACGTCGACGCGATATTCGAGAACGCACCCAGCGAAGGGTATGTACAGCTGGATCCGGATACGGCGATGAACCCGTTCAGTTTGGCCGCGGCGCAGCGCGCGGCGGGCGCCGGCGTGTTGGCGGTGGATGAGGTCATGGCGGGGCGATCAGCCAATGCGTTCTGCGCCGTTCGCCCTTGCGGCCATCATGCCACCCAAGGGCGGTCCATGGGCTTCTGCATTTTCAACAATATCGGCGTTGCGGCAGCCTATGCGTTGGAAAAGAAGGGACTTGAACGGGTCGCGATCATCGACTTCGATGTGCACCATGGCAACGGTACCGAAGACATGTTCAGCCCCACCCATTGGCACAAGCGGCTGCTGATGGCGAGTTTTTTTCAGCATCCCTTCTACCCCTACAGCGGCGCGTCGAATCCCGCGCCCAACATGATCAATGTGCCCTTGGCCGCGGGCAGCGGCGGCGCCGCTGCCAAAAAAGCCGTGGAAACGCAATGGCTGCCGGCGCTGGAGAGCTTCAAGCCGCAGATGATTTTCGTTTCCGCCGGATTCGATGCGCACAAAGAAGATCTGCTGGGGGGCATGGCCTTGGTCGAAGCCGACTACGCTTGGATGACCCGCGAACTGAAACAGGTGGCCGCTCGACATTCGCAGGGCCGCATGGTTTCGATGCTCGAGGGCGGCTACAACTTATCGGCGCTCGGCCGCAGCGCGGTTGCCCATGTCAGGGCGCTGTCGGAGCCGTAGCCCTAGGTATAGAGTCTGCCGACGCTTTCGGCCACGCACACGGGCTTCGCCTGACCCTCGCGTTCGACGGTAACTTCGGTAACGACTTGCACGCCGCCTTCAATAGGCTCGAAAGAAAGCAGCTTGAAGTGCGCTCGCAGCCGGCTGTTGACCGGAACCGGTGCCGGAAAGCGGACGCGATTGAGGCCGTAGTTGACCGACATGCGCGCACCGTCGACTTTGTGCGAACTGCGGATGAAGTAAGGCAACAAACTCAAGGTTAGAAATCCGTGCGCGACGGTGCTGCCGAACATGCCGGCGGCGGCGCGCTTGGGATCCACGTGAATCCATTGATCATCGCCCGTCACATCCGCGAATTTGTCGATGCGCGTCTGGTCGATGGTGACCCAGTCGCTGGTCCCAATGGGCGAACCGACCAGTGCTTCTAGTTCGGCTAAATTTTGATAGTTTTTCACACTCACCTCTGGCTGGCTATGATCGCACAGGCATCCGCCGCTGGGGACAGGCGGTTTTGAGGCGCTGGGCCAAGTATTTTGGTGCGCAGGAAGCGCGGTGCTATGCTGCACAGGGCAGAGTGTGGCAGTTCTTCGGGGCAGGCGATCGACGACGACATAACGACGTTGAAGCGTTGAGGCGGGCACTTGAAAGACATAATACGGACAGTTTTTTCGCCATCCGATCGTCACCTGCGCTGGTTCGGTGCATCTCTGGCGGCGGGCGCGCTGGCGGCCTGGCCGGGATGGACGGGAGCGACCGCTCCTGAAGTCTCACCGCCGGCGAGGCCGTTTGTCGACCCCATCGATGAGTTGACCGAAATCATGGTTGAGGCGCGCGAGCCGCGCTATGTGTCCCCAACGCGCAGGGACCAGATCGGACGCATTTGGGCACCGGTGATGATCAATGGACGCGGACCCTTCCGCTTGGTGCTCGACACGGGTGCCAGCCACAGCGCGATTACTGCCCTGGTCGCTTTGGCGCTGGGCATTCCCACGGATCGTTCCCCGCCGGTGATCCTGCGCGGCGTCACCGGATTTGCCACCGTGCCGACCATACGCGTAGATACTTTGAGTGTGGGCGACGTGGCGATCGATCAGGCGATTCTGCCGATTGTGCCGGACGCCTTGGGCGGCGCCGAAGGGGTGCTGGGCTCTGAAGGCCTGGTCGGCAAGCGAATCTTCATCGATTTTCGTCGTGATAAAATCAATATTTCGTATTCGAAGAACGAGCGCTCCGGTCCCGGATTCATCAGTGTGCCGTTCCACTCGCTGCGCGGCACCTTGGTGGTCGTGGACGCATTTGTGGGCCAAGTCCGCTGCAAGGCAATCATCGACACCGGTGGGCAAGTCACGATCGCGAATCTTGCGCTGAAGGACGCTCTGTCGCGCGCAGGCGGTTCATCCAGGAGCAGAATCGACTCGATCATCGGTGCTACCAAGGATGTTCAAAAGGGAGAACTGATGGACACGCCCGCGATAGGCTTGGGCGCCATTACCATTCATGATCCCGGCGTGACGTTCGGCGATTTGTACATATTCAAGCAGTGGCGGCTGACGAGTGAGCCGGCGATATTGATCGGCATGGATACGCTGGGGTTGCTCGACACCTTGATCATCGACTATCGCCGGCACGAGCTGCAACTGCGTATGCTCAACGCGGGTTAGAGGCGAGGACATCCATGGTCAATAAACCGATTGTCGGGGTAGCTGTCTTGATCTTCGTGCTTGCGGCGGGTGGTGTGTACTACCTAAAAACCCGCAATCCGCCATTGCCGGCCGCGCCCACCGCTCCGGCAAGCACAGCTCCCGCAGATGGCGAACCGTCCATCGCGCATCCCTTGCCGCAAGCCTCCGGCGGTGCTGCGGCCTTGGGGCCCCTGCCTGATCTGCCCAGTAGCGATTCACCGCTGCGGGATGCACTCGCTCAACTTGCCGGTGCCGACGCCGTGAAGAACTACCTGGTGCCGGAAGATGTGATCCGCAAGATGGTGGTGACTATCGACAATCTGCCGCGGCAGAAAGTCGCCGTCGACAAGCGGCCCATCAATGCCATCGCGGGATCATTGGCCGTCGACGGCGATGAATTGCAGGCCACGCTCAATCAGCGGAATTTCGAACGCTACAAGCCGCTGGTAGCGGTGATCCGCAACCTCGACATGCAGCAGTTGGGTGCGATGTACATCCACTTCTATCCCTTGTTTCAGCAGTCGTATCAAAACCTGGGTTATCCAAACGGCTATTTCAACGACAGGCTCGTAGAAGTCATCGACGTCATGCTGGCAACGCCGGATCCGAAGGGGCCGATCCGGTTGGTGCGGCCCAATGTCATGTATACCTTTGCGGATCCGGCGCTCGAGGCGCGGCCGGCCGGTCAAAAGCTGTTGATTCGCATGGGGCCGGAGAATGCGCAGGCGATCAAGGCGAAATTGACCGAGCTGCGATCCATCATCACGGCAGGACCGCTCAAGCACCAATAAGATGGATTCACCGCAGGTCTCGTTTACACGTTTGGTTTGCGACGCACGATCTCAAAAGAAAGCAGGGGAATAACATGGCGACCACGTCCGCAGATGCAGGATTGCCGAAATCAACGGCAGGGACACAAAGTCAATGGCTCGTTATCGGCGCATCATCGCTAGGCACGGTATTCGAGTGGTATGACTTCTACTTGTACGGACTGCTTGCAAGCGTCATCAGCTCGCAATTTTTCTCCGGCGTCAACGAGGTCACCGGATTCATCTTCGCGTTGGCGGCGTTCGCCGCGGGCTTTGCGGTGCGGCCATTCGGCGCATTGGTGTTCGGACGGTTGGGCGACCTCGTGGGCCGCAAGCATACCTTCCTCATCACCATGGGAATCATGGGCGGCTCGACCTTCGCCGTTGGACTACTGCCGAATTACGCGACGGCCGGCGTGCTCGCGCCGGTCCTGCTCCTGGCGTTGCGCCTGCTTCAGGGACTGGCGTTGGGAGGCGAGTATGGCGGCGCGGCGACCTACGTTGCGGAAAACTCGCCTCAAGGAAAACGCGGATTCTTTACCAGCTTCATTCAGACCACGGCCACGCTGGGCTTGTTCGGCGCGTTGATCGTCGTCATCGTTACTCGCACCAATTTGGGCGAGGATGCCTTCAAGGCTTGGGGATGGCGCATACCATTTTTGATTTCCGTCATTCTCCTCGGCATTTCCCTGTGGATTCGCCTGCAGCTTTCCGAAAGCCCCGTATTCGTGAAGATGAAGAATTTGGGGACCACCTCGAAAGCACCGCTGACTGAGGCGTTCGGCCGCTGGCCGAACTTGAAGATCGTGCTCATCAGCCTGCTCGGTGCGGTCATGGGCCAGGCGGTGGTGTGGTACACGGGGCAGTTCTACGCCTTGTTCTTTCTCGAGCGGACGCTGAAAGTCGACGGCGCCACCACCAACATCATGACGGCGATCGCGCTGGTTCTGGCCACTCCGGGGTTCGTCTTTTTTGGATGGCTGTCCGACAAGATCGGTAGAAAGCCCATCATCATGGTGGGTTGTCTGCTGGCCATGCTCACTTACTTCCCGCTGTTTGGGGCATTGACCCGCTATGCCAATCCGGCGCTGTACGCGGCTCAGTCCTCGACGCCGGTAACCGTGGTCGCGGATCCCAAAGAATGTTCCTTTCAGTTCGACCCCATCGGAAAAAATGCCTTCGATTCGACCTCGTGCGACATTGCGAAGAGTTTTCTCGCCAAGGCCAGCGTGTCCTATCAACGCGAAGACGCACCCGCCGGAACCGTGGCGAAGATTCACAGCGGCAGCAACACCTTTACCGCGCCCGACCCCAAGGTTGTGAAAGGCGCCGACCGCAAAGCCGCCATCGCGGCATTCCAGAAGCAGGTAAAGGCGGCTCTATCGGCGGCGGGTTACCCGGACAAAGCGGATCCCGCGGCGATTAACAAGCCCATGGTGGTGCTCATCCTGTTCGTCCTGGTGTTGTACGTGACCATGGTGTACGGACCCATTGCCGCGCTGCTGGTGGAATTGTTTCCGGCCCGAATCCGTTACAGCGCGATGTCGCTGCCGTATCACATCGGCAACGGCTGGTTCGGCGGCTTTCTTCCGACCACGGCATTTGCGATGGTGGCGGCAACCGGGAATATCTACTATGGGCTTTGGTATCCCATTGTGGTGGCCAGTATTACCTTGGTTTTGGGACTGCTGTTTCTGCCCGAAACCTACAAGCGCGCCATCGATACTTAGGAACTCGGCTCTGTGAATTTGAGCGGTGGTGGGAATGGCCTAGGGGATAGGAACCTTCAGGGGAACGAAGAGCAGTTCCCCTGAAGCTTCCCATTCCCTAGTCCCGTCGCGCGGACCGCTCAACATCACGTGCAGGAGTTTCTAAGGGCCATCCGTGGTCGTGTGGCCTCATTCGCACTCGTCGGCCGGAAAATCGGATGTCGTCCAGCGCCCACCGGTAGCATCGCATCGTGATGTTGATCGGTTCGAGCACCCCGTCAGGAAGGGCAAGTAGCCGCGAGGCAACTGCTCTTCTCGTTGCCTCGAGGCTACTAACCCTTCCGGCGCGTTACATTCCCTTCACAGAGGTGGCCAATCTGTGAATTGTGACGTTATGTGTTCTACGGACAGCGTTCTTGACAGTACGCTGCGGGTATCAACATCAAAACGGCGGGCCACGATGCTTACCTTTAGAAAAAACCCTGTAAATTCAAGATGTTCGATGGTCGGCACGACGCTGGCCCTGGCTGCAGCGACGCTCTTGGGCGGATGCGTGATGGCGCCCGCGCCGCCTCCGCGGTACTACGACCAGCCACCACCACCACCGCCCGCCTATGATGAGCCGGCGGCTGATGTGGAGGTACAGGCAAACGAGGCGCCGCCTCCGTTGCCGGACTACGAACAACCACCCTGTCCTGAAGACGGTTACATGTGGACGCCCGGATACTGGGCTTGGGGCGCAGGGGAGTACTACTGGGTTCCGGGAACCTGGGTGCAGCCACCGCGGGTTGGCGTGCTATGGACGCCCGGATACTGGGGCTTCGGAGGCGGGGTCTACGCCTTCCACCCGGGCTATTGGGGTCCGCACATCGGGTACTACGGCGGTGTCAATTACGGCTACGGCTATGTCGGCGTTGGTTTTGCCGGCGGGCGCTGGCAGGGCAACCGATTCGCCTATAACCGCGCAGTCAATAATGTGAACGTGACGGTCATTCACAACACTTACAACGAAACAGTCGTCAACAATGTCACCGTCAATAGGGTGAGCTACAACGGCGGGCCCGGCGGCACACGTGCGAACTGGACGCCGCAGGAAAGAGCGGCCGCACGGGAACAGCATGTGCAGGCCACGCAAATGCAGCACGAACACGTTCAAGAAGCGATCAGAAATCCCGCGCTGGCGGCGCGAATCAACGGTGGTCATCCTGCCATTGCGGCAACGCCGAGACCGGCCGCGTTCAATGCACCGGGTATCATCGGCGCGCGCGGCGCGGCAACACCGCCTGCCGGCGCGGCGCGTGCGCCTGGCCAGCCCGGACAGCAGAATGGCGGGCAGCGTTTCCCGGGCCAGACCGGCCAACCGGGACAGGCGGGCCAGACAGGCCAAGCTGGTCAGCAGAATGGCGGGCAGCGTTTCCCGGGCCAGACCGGCCAACCGGCGCAGGCGGGCCAACCGGGCCAACCTGGTCAGCAGAATGGCGCACAGCGATTCCAAGGACAGCCGGGACAACGCGGCCAACCGGGACAGACGGGGCAGCAGAGTGGTGGATCGCAATTCCAAGCACAACCGGGCCAGCCTGGTCAGCAGAATGGCGCGCAGCGTTTCCAAGGCCAGCCGGGACAACGCGGCCAACCGGGGCAGGCGGGACAGCCGGGACAGGCGGGACAGGCGGGACAGCCGGGACAGCCGGGCCAACGTGGTCAGCCTGGTCAGCCGAATGGATTCGTGCGAACACCGGGGCAGCCGACCGGTGCCGCTCGCCAGGCACAGCCCCCGGCCGGTCAACAAGGCGCGGCCAAACCGCCAACAGCCCAGAAGCCGCAACGTCCGAACCCTAATGACGAAAAGAAGAAGGGCGAGCGCGACAAATAGGCGGCCCGCGCAATTTAGGCTCAATAAGCGGCCGAGTCAGTACTCGGCCGCTTCCTTCAAGCACCGACTATCGCGAAGCCGTCTGCACCACCGGCAAATCGACGAAGCTCACCGCAGAACCGCCGTCGAATATTTTGATGGTCGCCTTCTTGTAATCGCCGGGCTTGGCGAAAAAGATATTGTCGACATAGGTCTGCGGATTTCGGTCATACAGCGGAAACCAGCTCGATTGCACTTGCACCATGATGCGATGCCCCGGCAAGAACACATGGTTGGCGGTGGGCAGCGCGAAGCGGAAGACCTGCCGTTGATCCGCGGGGATGGGCTTCGGATTGCTGAAGGAATCGCGGTAGCGGCCGCGGAGAATGTCGGCTGCAACCATCAATTGATAGCCGCCCAACTGCGGCTGGCGGCCCACCTCGTCCGGATACACATCGATTAATTTGACCACGAAGTCGCCATCGCTTCCCGTGGTCGATGCAATCAAATTGGCGATGGGCTCGCCGCTGATCTTCAACGCCTCCGTCAGTACCGGCGTGGAAAAACTCAGTACATCGGTGCGCGAGGCGACATCGCGCTGATCGCTGACCAGCCACGTCTGCCAATTGATCGCGCCCGCATCGCCGCCGATATGGATGGGCCGCGGTATGTACGGCACCGGCTTGGCCGGATCCGCGACATAGGATTCAAAGTCGGCTGCGCCGCCCCGGGGGGCGGAGCTTGAGTCGAGTGTCGCGCTCAAACGAAGATTGCCGCCGCTGTGCAGATAGAGTTTCTGGCTGTGAATGGCACAGCCGGAGTCGCAACCGCTCGGCCATGTCGCGAGACCTTGCCAGCGATTCGTCCCGGTCTCAAAGGCCGTTACCTGCGCGATGTGCAGCGGCGGGGCATCGTCCTTCAAATAGTGATCGAAGAATGGCCGTACCAGATTCTTGCGGAAGTATTCCGCGGTGTCGCTGCCGAAGCGGATCTGTCCGATGGCGCTGCCGTCGAGCCGCTGCTGATGATGAAACCACGGGCCGATGACCAGGTAGATGTTCGAGGTATCGGCCTGTTGCGCCTTGAGCGCTTTGTAAAGCGCGATGTTGCCGTAGATGTCTTCCTGATCCCACAGGCTGTGCACCAGCATGACGGGCACAGCGACGTTTTGCTTCGCGAGGATTTTGTCCAGGGCCTGATCCTGCCAGAATTCATCGTACGCCGGATGGTTCATGACCTTGGCGGCGAAGCCCACCTGTTCGAGGCCGTGGCGCCGCGCCATCTCGCCGGCCGAACCTGCGTTGAGCCAGGTGTCGTAGTCGTCGTAATGATCCGTCCACCACGAAATATCGCTGCCGCGCGTGGATTCTTGACCGTGGATATAGGTCAAAGAGTCCTGCCGAAAGGCGCCCTTGTGAAACCAATCATCACCCATCCATCCATCCACCATGGCGTTGATGGGAATTGCGGCGCGCAGCGCTGGGTGCGGGTTGACCAGCGCCATCAGCGATGTAAATCCGTCGTACGAAATGCCCAGAATGCCGACCTTGCCGTTGGTCTCGGGAAGGTTTTTGATCAGCCAATCGATGGTGTCGTAGGTGTCGGTGGAGTGATCGACGCTGGTCGGATTCAAGGGACCATGCAACGGTCTGGTCATGACGTAATCGCCTTCCGAGCCGTGCTTGCCGCGCACGTCCTGCACCACTCGAATGTAGCCGCTGTCGAGCACTGCTACATCGGCCACGTCATTGTTGTCGAGGAGAGCATCGAGATGCTCACTGGCATTCTTGGCAATTCGGGAAGTCGCACCATAAGGCGTGCGGCTCAGCAGTATCGGCGCCCGATGCGCGCCCCGCGGAATCAGAATGACAGTCTGCAGCTTGATTCCGTCGCGCATCGGAATCATGACCTCGCGCTTGGTGTAGTCGAAGCTATCGACGCGTGGTACGAATGTGGCGGGCGTTTCGTTGGGCAGCGTAGGATCGGAAAATGCCGGGACCGTACCTGCAACCACCAGCAGCATCACGCTGCGCATAACGAATCGCGCGCTCCTGCGCCCACAACGTGTCGACATCAGCGATCTCCGGAAAGGAAGGGGTTTTGGAGCGCGAATCTTGCGGGATCAAACGGCCGCACGCAACGTTAGCAGCCCAACCATTAGCCATCTACGAATGGAACCGGCGGCCTCCGTAGAGGGTTGCGGCGACGCGCCATGGCGGCTGCCGGGCCCCGCGCTATTACAAGCACCGTCTCCTTGCGGTGACGGTTGGTAGGGGGCATGATCATGGTACGGACACTGGATTTAGGTTGTCTTTGCTGAATAAGTCAATGATTTACAAGGGCATCGGCTAGCTGGCGCTGAAAGCGAGGAGGACAGACGAATGGGTTCATTGTCGTTCACGGTTTCTGACGGAGTCGCGACCTTGGCACTGCAACGCTCGGCGTGCAGCAACGCGATCGACATCACCGTTATTCGTGCGGTACATCTCGCCCTCGATCAAATCCAAAAGGGCGAAGGCGGCGCAAAGGCGGTGGTGATCACCGGCAGCAATGATGTGTTTTGCAGCGGCCTCGACCTTCATTCCATCGATTTAAAAACCGCGGAAGCACGCCAGCGGGCACATTTCGAGATGCGCCGCTTCATGGACCCGTTGATTCTGCGCTTGAGCGGATTTCGGTTTCCAATCGTCGCGGCGGTCAATGGCGCCGCCGTAGGCGCCGGCATGAGTCTTGCGCTGGCCAGCGACATCATCGTCGCTGCCGATAGTGCCTATTTCCTGCCGTCATTCGCGCGTCTCGGCCTCGTGCCGGATGCGGGGATCACTTTCCACCTGGCGCGACGCATAGGTGCGGGCCGCTCGCTGTCTTCTTTGATGCTCGCGGAAAGAATTGATGCGAAAACCGCGCTCGAGTGGGGCCTGGCCTATGCGGTGGTTCCTGCTGCAGAACTGGTCGTCCGCGCGCAGACAATCGCTCACCGGCTCGCGACCGGTCCGTGCGCGGTACTCGGGCAAATTCGTACCTTGCATGCATCGACCTTTAATAATTCGCTGCAAGAGCAACTGCGCGCCGAGCGCAGCGCGCAGGAGATGACTTTGGAGACGCAAGATTGCGTCGAGGGCGTGCGGGCTTTTTTCGAGAAGCGCGAGCCTAATTTTTCCGAACATTAGCAGGTGCCTGGCCCCCGGGCGCGCCGCTCACCGGCC
>Ga0193709_1000295_pt1 | contig 18842 bp, 21 predicted proteins | sample H3c2metaG_FD_160571 | JGI IMG/M metagenome (GOLD analysis project Ga0193709, IMG submission 160571) | Soil microbial communities from a riparian zone of the East river system, Colorado, United States - H3c2 | ecosystem: Environmental > Terrestrial > Soil > Riparian zone | place: USA: East River... | reverse complement strand
CACCCTCAAACTGGAATTGGTTTATCGCCGTCGCTTTGATACCCGCTCCCAAGCTCGTACCCAGATCTTTGACTACATCGAATCCTTCTACAATCGACAACGCTCCCATAGCGCCTTGAATTACTTTTCCCCCGTTGACTTCGAACTCCAAAACAACTAACTAAATCACCCGATTCCTTTGTCCACTTTCTCGAAGCAATCCCAGATACTGTAGGTTACCGGTAACGTTAAAGTTAATTGAAATACGAAGGTTGAAGGTTGTGAATTGCCTGGCCCTCGGACCGGTAGGACGAATCGGACCGGTCAGACGGAACTGAGGGATTTCGAGGGTAATTTGAGTAATGACGGTTTCATAGGTTTTCGTTCGCATATTTGTCGTGCCCTTTTTGGCAGAAGGATTGTCGCACGCTGGAAGGAATGAGTAAGGGCAAAGTTTGGGGACATTTGGCGCCGGAAGTTCGGTTCGGGCAGGACCAGGACACAAAGAAGCTTCAACTTCCCCTTTTTCCCATTGCCTCCCTTCACATTTCATTGCAAGGTGACGCTACGCTTTCCAACAATTGAGCTTATGAGCACCGAACATAGTCATAGCAACTATCCGAAACTGCACAACGCGATGTGGCCCGGCCTGGTCGGCAAAGGCAGCGCCGGCGCTGAACCGCCAATAGACCTCGACACGATGCTCGAACTCACGGCGAACGCCTCGGTGGATGGCATCAAATTCGATGGTGTTGATCTGTTCCTGTTTGAGCCGCACATCAGCATCGATATTGACGACGACGGCATCAAACAGCTCGCCGATAAGATTTTGTTCCGCGGCTTTGTCGTTGGCTCGGTGGTTGCGCCGGTATGGCCGCCGACTGGCGGTGGCTCCGCGATGGGCAGCGACGAAGACCGCCAGCGTTTTCTCGGACAAGTCCGCAAAGCCTGTCACATTGGAAAAAAACTGCGCGACCTCGGCGCGCGGCCGTATGGCGTCGTCCGAATTGATTCGGCATCGGGCGTCGAAGAATGGTCCCACGACGCCGAAGCCAACCAGCGCAAAATCGTCGAGACGTTTACCCGGGCGTGCGATATCGCCGAATCGTTTGGCGAACGGCTTGCTGCCGAAGGCGAAATTTGCTGGGGCGGCATTCACAGTTGGAAAAAGATGGTCGATTTGCTCGAACGCGTGAACCGCCCGCAGACCCTTGGCTTCCAAGCGGATATGGCCCACACGCTTCTCTACATTCTCGGCTACAACGCGCCCGAAGACGCCATTTTGCCGCCCGACTGGGATTGGTCTGATCCCGCCCGCCTGGACGAAGCAATGAAAACGCTCACACGCGCTCTTCGCCCGTGGACCATTGACTTCCACGTCGCCCAAAACGACGCGACGGTCAAAGGCTCAGGCACACACGACAAAACGGGTCATCATTGTTTGCCGAACGATCCCGATGGAAAACTGACGATCCCTCATCACGCCGGTTATTGGCTGCACGGCGAGGACGGCAAACTCACGCGCGCATTTCAACATATTTGCTGGGACGGCTGCATGTTCCCGAACGCGGTCATGATGAAACAGGAAACCTGGAACGATATTCTCGGCGCCATGATTAGGGTTCGCGACGCTCACGGTTGGCGCGAGGATGAAGAAGAGGAAACTGTGGCGGAAGTCACTGTTTCAGAACCAATTCGGGTAAAACCGAAGGCTCCCAAACCTGCTGCCTCCAAACCTGTTGCTCGCAAGCTCATCAAAGCTGGGCCTAAGAAAACCGCCGCTCGTAAACCCGCCAAGGCCGCTCCGAAAAAAGTTAAGCGACCCGTCGCAAAGAAATCTGCGAAGAAACCCGCAAAAAAATCAGGACCGAAGAAATCCGCTCGAAAAACTCAAACCAAAACCAAACCAAAAATGAAATCACATAAGACAAAAGCACCTAAGAGGACTTCTGCCAAAGCCAAAAAGCCAGCTCACAAGAAATCAGCCAAGCGAAAGAAATAGCGCAACCATCGCCATTGCCGCGAGCGTATCACTGATGCAATGGCAGCGCATTCGATCGTCGTCACCGGCACTGGCTACATGGGCCAGCGGTTGATTCCGTTACTGCTTCGGCGCGGGCATTCCATCCGCGCGCTCCTTCGCAGAGGTTCGGAATCAAAGCTCTCATCCGGCGCGCCTACTGCTGCGGGACCTACTTGAGATTCTCTTCGGTGTATAGGCTCAGTTCGATGAGGCGTTCGAGCAATTCGTCTGCGGGAACGCCGAGAAAATTTCGCAGGACCAGTTCTTTGGCGTAGAGACGGCAGATATAGCGCAGTTTGAGGGCTTTATTGCGAGCGGCATACACGAAATCGCGATGGCCGCTGTTGACGACGATTACATTTTTATCGGCATCAAGGCGGGAACGCCAGAGTTCGCCCGGCGCGCGCTGAAATGTGTAGGCGGGAATGCCTTCGCGGGAAGTCTCGCGTTCTTTTGGCGTGGGCAGAAGCGACTGGGTAACGGTCACCAAAGCCTCGGTCTGGCAAGAGACCTCGTTTTGAGTGACTGTGAGCGTTATCCGGGTCAAGCCCGGTTCGGCGGGAGCGTGAAAGATCACGATTTCCGCGGCATCGTTTTCCAATCGGCCTTCGCCTTCGATGATTTGCCACTTGAAGGTGAGGCCGTCTTCGACGAGGCGCTGGCTGCGATCGCGAGGAATGGCGCGAAGGTTTTTGGTCGCGTTAACGGCGACGACTGCCGATCCGGGAGAAATGCGGACGTTGTGAAGCGGGCCGGGATATTCGAAGAATTGTTTTTGTTCGATGGTCGCGGTCGGTTCGGGTTCGCCGTTGGTTTCGCGAATGATCAGCGCTTCGCCTTCGGCGGGATGCGAATTCTGAGTTCGGTCCGGCTTCGATTCCTCGCGGATGTTGAACCAATCGTATTCTTCGGCCGGCAAAGTCAGGATGGCTTCTTTGAGAGCCTTTTGAATCGAACGCAATACGTCGCGACTGGCTCGTTCCTCTTCGGCGCGCCGTTGTTCTTCGATGAACTGGAGGAGTTGTTTCTCGATGGGTTCCAATTCGGCGCTGAGTCGCGCAAGGGCATCGTCCTGGATGACTCCAGTGCGTGTTCCGGGTGTCAGGTTGAGGTAACCGGCTTCGACGATGCCTTGCAGGTAGCCGCTGTTCCATGGCGGTTTCGCGAAAATGGATAGCTCACAAATGTTTTCGAGGACGCGCGTTCCGAGCCGGTAGAGAGCGATGACGTTATTGGCCGCAGGCTGGTTTAGATAGAGTTCGACGTAAGTTTGCGGGGAGGGCGGCATGAGTTGGTGCAGCAAGCGTCCTTCGAACTGGCGCGGTTCAACCTTGAATTCCTGGCGCGAGGTTCGGTCAACAATTTTGATTTGGACGCCAGATTGGCGAATGCGATCGCGCAACTCGGAGGCCAGATACCATTGCAATTTCTCGCCGCTGAATTGTTTGATGCCGGCCAGCAACGGACGAATGGTCAGTTCCGTGCCGCCGTCGGGAAACAACACGCCTTTTTGTTTCACTTCATACTTTGGATCGCCTTTGCGCATCTGCATTTGATAAGTACGGCCATCCTTGCCCGCCGACGCGAGCAGCAGTTCTTCGCCAACGGTCCAAAAACTGAGCAAGCCGATTCCGAATTCGCCTTGGACGCCCTGCGCGCCATTGCGCTTGAGTTGCTGCTTGATCGAATCGCAAATGTGAGTCGCGACGTATTGGAAATTGGGAAGGCCCTCTTCATCGCGAGGAATGCCTTGGCCGTCATCTTTGATGCGCAAAAAGTGCCGTCCTTTTTCCCGGCCACGAGTGATGGTGATGTTTCGGGCCGAGGCGTCGATGCTGTTCTCGACAAATTCGGCGACGGCTTTCAATGGGTTTTGTTGCGAAAGGGCGATGATGTTGATGGCGTTCCAATCATCACCAATTCGCAAGCGGCCCGAATTTTTCATTTCATGCGCATGATAGCAAAATGGTTGGCCGATTGACGAGTTTTTCGCGAGAAGGGGTGAGATGAGGATTTGGTAAAAGCGGACGGTATGTAGGAACAAGATTATCCCGCCCTTTCAGGGCTGACAGGATGTCCGCGGTCTCTATTCCCAGCCCGTTGGGCTGGGCTGAGGGATGCCGCGCCGTTGGCGCTGAATGACTTAATGACGGCGGCAGGCCTGATTTACCACGCCCTTTCAGGGCGGGCTGGTATTTGTAATTCGTATTCCCAGCCCGTTGGGCTGGGCTGAGGAATTGCCGCGCCGTTGGCGCTGAGTGATTTAATGACGGCGGGAGGCCTGATTTATTCCCGCCCCTTAGGGCGGGCTGGTATTCGTAATCCGTATTCCCAGCCCGTTGGGCTGGGCTGAGAAATTGCTGCGCCTTTGGCGCTGCACGGTTTGAAGAACTTTGCCTAATTGTCATATTTCAATATACTTCCGGAATGCGGATCATCAGGCTCAACGAGCCGCCATCCCTTAGCCCAGCCCAACGGGCTGGGAATATCGCAACAGACAAAGCAGCGCGCCCTGAAAGGGCGCGTTAACGGCATGCCACAATCATTGTCACGAATACTGATCCATTTAATCTTTAGCACAAAAGATCGTGCTCCGGTTCTGATTCCCGGCATTCGCACGGAACTGCATCCGTACCTTGCTGTCGTACTGCGTGAAAACGATTGCCCGTCCCTCAAGGTAGGCGGGGTGGAAGATCATGTGCATCTCCTTTTTGGCCTGTCGCGCACGCTCACTGTAGCAAAGGTGGTTGAGACCGTGAAAACAAGTTCTTCAAAATGGATTAAAACTAAAGGTACGGAGTTTGCCTCGTTCCATTGGCAAGGCGGATACGGCGCTTTCTCCGTCAGCCAATCCGATGCCAATACTGTCGTTCGATATATCGAGAATCAGGAAGAACATCATCGGAAGATGACATTCCAAGAGGAGTTTCGAAAATTCCTCGAACGGTATCAGGTTCCATATGATGAACGGTATGTGTGGGACTAAGGTTATCCCGCCCTTTCAGAGCGGGCTGGTATACGTAATTCGTATTCCCAGCCCGTTGGGCTGGGTTGAGGAATGCCGCGCCGTCGGCGCTGAATGATTTAATGACGGCGGTAGGCCTGATTTACCACGCCGTTTGAGCTCGGGTGCGCGTTCATAATTCGTATTCCCAGCCCGTTGGGCTGGGCTGAGGAATGCCGCGCCGTTGGCGCTGGGAATGAGCGTGAGCAATCCTGATTGTTGGTTTAAATCATCATGAAAGACCTAAGAAATTCGAGCGCTATTGCAGGATGATTAGCACGATTTTCGCCACCATCCAATATCCAAAGACCCAAAAGGCCGCTTGTTTGAAAGTAACATTGCACAATCGGGAAAGGCCAATTGCCAATACGGTCGTTCCCCAGAGATCAAAGAAGTTAAGCGTTTCGAGGATTTGGTGGAGTGGTCGGGTTGGACTCAGATTGTGAGCGAGGAGCGACAAAGCAGGTTGCGCGGCGGGGTCGCCTGATGCGCCGATCAACAGAATGGTTGTGATTGAGCCTAATATCGAAATAATTCCCGTCAGCCCAACAATTTCAAGTGCCTTCGCATAAGGAAAACGGATCTTCAACAACGTCCGTCCAATAAACCAAAGGACAAAGGCGGACCAGCAGGTTCCAGCGAATGTCGCAACACATACGAGCCCTGCCGATAAAAGCGGCCATGCGCCGGCGAGCGCTTGAGATTGGGCGGAGGAGATCGTGCCGGTTTCGGTCAAGTTTCGAATAGCGGTGGCGGATTGTACGGATGAGTTCCCCAGCTGGAGGTAAATGGTGCTGACGAGACAAACGAGCAAGGTTGGAATGCGCCAGTTTGCCAGGTTGGAAGGGGAAGTGATAACTTCGTCGAAGACGTCGGTTGGAGAAATGAAGATGTTGAAGATCTTTGCGCGAACCGATGTTGGCGTCGCAGGCGAAGTGGAGAGAGCAAGGGCTGTGGCAAGCATATTTAGAACGCTTCGAAGGACGTTGGTGCATCGGTTGCGTTACAAGAAAGCGGCATAGGGCTGCCGCACTCCAAAACCTCGCGGACGGAGTGGCATGCGAGAAAACGCGCCGGCGTCTTGGAGTGCGGCAGCCCCATGCCGCTTTGAAACTTCGCAGTCAAGGCGGCCAATTCGATGTGATTGAACTCATTCATCGCAGCTCATCCGATACCTCGAATCGTTGAAACAAGTTTGCCAGCAAAAGCAGCAGACAAAAATCGACTGCATACTGAACCGCGAGCCAAACACCAATCCCAGCAGGTTCGCAGATTGGGCCGGGTACTTGTCGGCCAATCGTCACCGCCGCCCATCCCGCCGGATAGAAGATCAAGAATGACAGCGCAACCACCATCAATACTGTGACGGAGCTGGCGGATTCGGCTTTGCCACCAGCGCGTTTGGTGGCGGCGAGAAGATAATGCAGGTTCCAGACCCCGTTGAGAGCCAGGGCAACCGCTGGAAAACCGAGCAACATCACCAGCAGCAGCAACCATTCGAATCGGCCACAAAGCATCAGCGCCACAATGGCGACGGCCTGAAAGGCAAGGCAGAAGAGGGTCGGAACCGAAACTTCGGCTAATGCAAGCGCGAGCGGCGAGATTGGCAAAGTTCGGAAACCGACGAGGTGTTGACCGTCGCGTCGAAAATCGAAGGCGAACGATCGTTGAAGAAAAAAGGTCAAGCCGACGAGCATGGAGGCGAGTCCGTTATCGAAGTCACGAAGATCGCGCTCCGGCAATTGGCCGCCATCAGCCATGAGGCGATGAAGCACGACACGCAGGGCAATGAGAAAACCGGTGTAGATGAAAGTGAATCCGGCGGCCAACATGATTTCGCGCCTGGAACGGCTCGCTACGACCAGGTTTTTCCAGACAATTGCGCCCACGCCGTGAAACAGGGGAAGATTGGGCAGGGGTCGGGTGAGTGTGCCCACCGGGTCTTCACCGGCTCGCGGGGACCCTCCTTCGTCAAAAGCACCACGGAGGGCTGGCACTCGCGCCACCGGTCTCGCGCGCGCTGGTGACAAAGCTCGCCCCGCCAGCCTTTCATCGGCGCGCTCGACAGACGTTTCAAAAATGTTGGCCTTGAGCCGCAGAACAAGTCCCAGGCTCACTATTGCGGCGAGGCCAAAAATAAAAAGATAAGCAGCAGGTTGCCAAATGTTTGACAACAGGGACTGGTCGCTTTTGACAAGGCGCACTGCCCATTGCCCCACCACCGGCGCGTTACCGATATCGTTTAAGTTAGCGGCCGGATAGAAAAGTATTTGAACCAAAGACGACGAAGCGAACGATGGGACCAGATGCAGATTCCACGCGGTGCGGAGGTAGAGCGCAGTAATTACGAAGTAGCCGCACAACAACATCCATTGGCAACGATGATGCGTCTGTTCCGAGAGCGTCCCGGCGAAAATTGCCGCGCCCGCCGCGATGTGGAAGCAAACGATTTGAAATAACATCAAGCAAACCGATGTAAGCACTGGATGTTTCAGATGGGACTCGAACAGCACATAGAACACGAGGCTTTGGGCGAACGCGAAGAGGTAATTGGGCAGGAAGCGATAGAAAATGACTTGCCGCTGGGTAAACGGACTGGTGAAAAGAAATTCGACGTCGGGCGGCTCGAAGACCAGACCGCGTTGGAGAAACCCTTTGAAGAGCGCGCCACCCATCATCAACAACGCACCGCCAATCAGGCTTTCTGTCCGTACCAACTGGGCAAAGCCGGTCGCCCGGCGATAGTGGAACAGAATTCCAATTAGAAAGACCAGCGCGGCGAAGCCGATCAATGTGGCCGGTCGCCGAAGACAACGAACCAGGTAAAAGGCCCTGCGTTTGAGCAATGTCAGCCAGAGGTAGGTCAGTGCGCCGTTCATTTGGCCTCCGCGAGTGAAGGTGAATCCGTTTTTCGCTCCGTCACGGCAAAGAAAACATCTTCGAGCGATGCCTCCGCGTGAAGCGTCGCGAGGCCGCGAATTTCTTCAAGCGAACCGAAAGCCATTTTCTGGCCTCGATGCAAAATTAAAACCTGGTCGCACAGGGCCTCCACGAGAACGAGAAGATGCGAGGACAAGAGAAACGCCGTCCCCGAAGCCGCGCGACGGCGAATCGATTCTTTAATGTTCCGAATGCCGCGCGGGTCCAGGCCGGTCAGCGGCTCGTCCAATATGATAACGCGCGGTTCACGCAGAAACGCGCAGGCGAGCGATAGCTTTTGCAACATACCGCGCGACAGATTCGAGGCGATTTCGTTTCTCTTGTCCGCCAGTTCCAATTCCGCAAGCAAAGCGTCATATTTTTTCTCGGCATCCTTTATTCGATAAGCCAGCGCAATAAAATGGAGATGTTCGGTGACAGTTAATAGATCGTAGGGATGGATGGTATCGGGTATGTAGGCGAATTGATGTTTGGCCGCGAGAGGCTCCTTTTCGATGTCATGTCCGCCGACACGAATGGTTCCGGCAGTAGGCCGTAAGATCCCTGTGATCACCCGCAACGTAGTGGTCTTGCCCGCTCCATTGGCGCCAACCAATCCAATGATCTCCCCTGCCCTGACCGAAAAACTCAGGTCCGGAACCGCTGCGAATTCAGAATAATTTTTCGAGAAGTGGTCTACCTGAATCACGGGGGTGGAGTCTTTCATTTGGATTGCTGTCATAGGACAATATGACGGTCGCCTGGTTGTGTCAAGATTTGCGCTTTGGGACGGAATTCGTTTGGGATTCTTGCAGGGCGAAACGCCCGGTCAGGCTAAGTGCGATACCGCTTTGGTCTCGGCGGACCGGGTAGCATGAGCCAAAGAGCCGTCGCCACCGCGCTTTGCCGGCGCAATCCAAATGGGGTGTTCGCAAAATGCGCCCATGGACGACCTCAGCACAGGCCAGGACGAGCTTGCTTCTGCCCCATTGTAAATGGCGGTTAATGAATGTTGGACAGCCGCCCTGTCCATCCGTCACGCTGCGTGTCAGGCGAGCGCCGTTCCTAGAACCCGTGCTCAGACGCGGGACGATTCCCGTTCAGCAAGGCATCCAGCGGATAATTGGCATCGCCAATCGTGAAAAGCCGGTCGGCTATATCGTTGAGCGCGAGTCGCGTCGCTTGAAAGCGCTCGGCGAGCGTATTGTAGATTTTCGCCACTTCGTATTTTTGGGCCAGGCGATGATCGCTGGCCATTCGGAAATGCGTTCGCCCCAAACCTTCGTAATATTTGAGGTCTGGAAACCCGCGCCTCTCCGCCCGGAAGCGAATTCGCTCGGGAAAAACTCCCGAGAAAAACAAAGAATGATTTCCAATGTGAACCCGGATAAAAAAGCTTGTCCGATCATCCGCTGTCTTTAGCGCGGTCAGCATTTCAAAAAGATAATCGAGCGGACCGCCCTGTCCTGGAACAACGCAACGCGCGCGCTCGGTGTGCGCAAATTCTGCCAGCACTTCGGCAACGTAGTCCGCTACCGCCCGATCTTGAATATCGGAGCGTCGAAACACATGACGGACCAGGATGTAAAAATAGAAGCGCGTCGAAACCCGCAAACAACCGCGCCTCTCAAGCAAAGCGTGAAAAAGCGCTTCATCATCAAGGATTAGATCACGGGATTCCTCATCGGCGAGTAATTTTGTGAGGCACTCGGCGGTTTCGATTTTCGAACCGAGGACCGACAGGATGAAATCGATATCTTCAGCCGCGAACTGGACACGGCAGTTCGGTTGAATCATTTTCATCTTAGCTTTGCCAACATTTACTCACGATTCTCTGAACGCCCACCTGGGCAACTCGGCCCTGCAACTTACCTACCGGGAATGTATAGCAAAATTGGTTCCATGCAAAAGTCTTAACATGAGTAATAATCCTAATAATGGTTAAAGTCAGGCCGTCAGACCATAAACGAGACACGAATGCCCTCTGAACCACCAGTGGAACCGCAAAAAACGCGGATTCAGGCTCGTTCTCGTCGGCAGGCGATGGATTGGAGCCTCGTCCTCGCCAGCCAGGGCATTGAAGCTTTCATCGAGCATACCGACTCGAACTGGGAACTTTTGGTCCCGGTGAGCGAATATGACCATGCGACAGCCGCAATTCGCCAGTACCGGCATGAGAATCGTCATTGGTCCTGGCGGCGACAGGTATTCAAAGGCGGCCTGGTATTTGATTGGGCCAGCTTGTCCTGGGTCATACTCCTCATCTTTTTCGCATGGTTGGGTTCTCAGCACGACCTCAAAGCTCGAGGCATTCTGGATACCAGCATGACCGGTCGCGGCCAATGGTGGCGAATTTTCACTGCGATCTGGTTGCATGCGGACGTGGAACATCTCGCCACGAACGCCGCAATCGGATTTGTCTTGTTGGGCCTGACGATGGGTAGATTCGGTACCGGCATCGGTTTACTGGGCGCCTACCTGGCAGGCGCGCTGGCAAACTTTGTCGAGTGCCGGATGCCCGCAGAACCGCATTATAGCCTCGGAGCTTCAGGAATGGTCATGGGCAGCCTCGGCCTGCTTGCCACACAGTCATTTTTTCTGTTGCGCACGCCCTACGGCAGGAAATATCTCGCCAGGGGGGTCGCCGCGGGTTTGATGTTGTTCGTTCTCTTTGGCCTGGCTCCCGGAACCGATATCGTCGCCCATTTTGGCGGTTTCGTATTCGGCTTAGCTATAGGCGGGATGTTGAGCTTCTCACGAGCAGTCGCTCACAAGCCGGCGTTTAACTTCCTTTGTGGGTGCGTGTTGGTCATGCTGATAATCATTCCGTGGTGGAAAGCAATCAGAAGCGCGATGTGAGTGGGTCGAACGTAGCCGCCGACGTAAGGAGGCGGAGTGCACTGGCCTTAAATTGAATCCGCCTGCTTACCTCGGCGGCTACATGCTAGCCGGTGACGAGCGTGCCGACTTTCTCGCCCAAGACAACCCTCTTGAGATTGTGCGGGCGGCTTAACTCAAAAACGATAATGGGCATCTTGTTATCCATGCAAAGGGAGAAAGCGGTCGAATCCATTACTTTGAGCTGCCTTTGCAGGGCTTCCAAATACGTAATTTGAGAAAAGCGTTTGGCTTTGGGATTTTTCTTTGGGTCACTGTCGTAAATTCCATCAACTTTCGTAGCTTTGAGGATTACTTCCGCGCCGATCTCATTCGCGCGCAATGCGGCTGCAGTATCCGTGGAAAAATACGGGTTGCCAGTGCCGCCCCCGAAGATGACCACCCTGCCCTTTTCCAGATGGCGAACGGCGCGGCGGCGGATGAAAGCTTCGGCAACCTGAGCCATCGTGATGGCGCTCTGGACTCGAGTCGCAACGCCGAGCTTTTCGAGCGCATCTTGAAGAGCAAGAGCATTAATGATCGTGGCGAGCATGCCCATATAGTCGCCGGTGGCGCGTTCGATGCCGCGCTCACTTCCGGGCAGGCCGCGAAAAATATTTCCGCCGCCGACAACCACGACGACCTGGACGCCCAGATCACGGACTTCGCGGATTTGTTGGGCCATGTCCTGGATGGCCTCCGGCGAAATGCCCATTCCGGTCGGTCCGCCAATCGCTTCGCCGCTGAGCTTGAGCAGTATGCGGCCATATTTGGGTTGAGATTTTTCTTTCATGACACGTTCGATCGCCAGCGAAAATTGCGGGTGGGTTTGTAACAGCCAGAAGACGGAACGTCAATGACGAGCGGTCAGGAGAGGTGTGATTAAGAGTGTCGGGCAGTTTGGGCAGTAACATGTAAAAGCGGCAGAGGACAGCCGCACTCCAAAACCTCGCGGACTGAATAGCGTGCGAGAAATCGCGTCAGCGTCTTGGAGTGCGGCTGTCCTCTGCCGCTTTATTTTGGTGCGATGTGCCCGACGGTTTAAATCGCACCCGGTCAGGAGGGGTGTGATGAGATATGTCGAGCAGTTGGCGCGGATTCAGGCAAAAGCGGTATAGGGCCATACGTTGTCGCGAGCGATTTCAATCGCACCTCGACAGGAGCGCTCAGGAGTGTTTGAGGATGAGCCAGCAAACGGCTGCAACGATGACGGTCGCGCCGGCGAGAATGCAAAGAACCTTCAGGACGAAGCGGCCCACTTTGTAGGCGACATAAAGTGTAAAAATCCCCAGGACCACGAGAATCACCATCGAGGCGTAGGACAAATTGCCGGTTTGAATTTGGTTAAGAAAGTCCATGAACGCAGCTTTGGCTGAGCAATGGCAACCCACTCGAAGCCCGAATGTTGAAATCCGAAATTCGCAAACCGAAAGAATTCCGAGTTTGAGTCACTGTTATTATTCTGCGCCGGGCCTTCTGGTGAACTCAGCCTGGGCGTTTTCGATAAGTTCCTTGATGCGTTGAGCCTCCGCTTTGGTGTGGCCATGGCTGGCGATGGGATCGCTTCCACCGGAAGATTCAATGAGAATATTCGACCAGATAAGCCCCGTCTTGATGTGAACAGACGCCACTTTCGTAATGCTCATGCTCTCTTCGTCGCTTGAAAATAGCGTGCGCTTACGCCGGGTGACGGATTTATCGCTCACCTCGATGTAGGTCGGAAAGAAGAGATTACCTTTGGTCAAACGACTGGCTTTGAAGGTCTCGACAGGCATAATTGCATGCTCGGCATTGAAGGCGGCAAGGTCAATAAACAAAGGTTTATAATGATTGCAAAAAGTAATTAAAAACCAATCGTGGAATTATCCCGCCTTGTTAGGGCCCGAATCCTTAGCGAAACGCCAGGAAGGGGCCCGATTGGGTGAATCGGATCGCGGGAACGCTCGCCCGCCTTGTAAAGCGGAGGTCGCTTTGGCCGGTACTTTGCGAGCGAAAACCCCGCGAAAAGGCTTGTCAATGGGCTGGTAGTTGTTCAGATTCGCAGCAACGTCAGAACGCACGTTAGCGCGCGGGAGCGACAGGTTTTCAATTTGAGAAAAGCGGGGCATGGCACTCAGCGCAGCAAAATTTCTATTTCGTCCGCTTGAGCCGCAATCCCTGCTGGCGGCGATCGAAGTATGTTTAGCAGATAGGGAACCACGAAAACAACGGAGGTGATGGTGGCGAAAATATTGGCTGTGGATGATGACCCGAGCGCCCGTGACCTGTTGGTGGCGGTCCTGGGCTATGCTGGACATCAAGTGCGAGAAGCAGCCGATGGCGTCGAGGCTCTGGCCGTGGCGAATAAGGAGCAATTCGATCTCATTATTGCCGATTTGCTGATGCCAACGATGGATGGCTTCGAATTTGTCCGCCGGTTGCGGGAGAATCCGGCATTTGTGAGCATGCCCGTAGTCTTTTACACCGCGACCTATCTCGAGTCTGAAGCGCGCACGCTGGCAAAACAATGTGGCGTGTCGCACATCATCACCAAGCCGGCCGAATCTGAACGAATCCTCCAGACCGTCGGCATCGTGTTAGGCATGCCTCAACTACCCGTGACTCCACCCGCCGAGGAGTTTCGGCAGAAACATCCCGGCTTGCTTCCGGCCAGACTGGCGCGGAAGGCGGATACCGTGGTGTCTCGGCTGGATGCCATTATTGAATTGGGGCTCCAGTTCGCGTCGGAACGCGATCCGCAACGATTGCTCAACAACTTTTGCGCAGCAGCTCGCAAGATCATTGGTGCAAAATACGCGACGGTTGGCGTTCTGGACAAAGATGATCGAAAACTCTGTTACCTTTTCACGAGCGGAATGAGTCCGGAAATAGCCGCCCGCATTAGCGAGTCGCGTCTGAAATTGCCGGAGAGCGACGCCGTGCTTTCGGAGCGCCGGCCGCGGCGCTTGAGCGCGCTCTCAGGCAATCCGAAATTAGTCGGGCTGCCCAAACAACATCCTCCGGTGCACTCGTTCCTTTCCGCGCCGATCATTTCCCCTGACCGGGTCTATGGCTGGTTGTGCCTGGCCGACAAAATTGGCAGCACAGAATTCAACGAGGAAGACGAAGGGCTGGCGCAAATTTTGGCCGCGCAGGTGGGGCGCATCTACGAAAACGCTTCACTTTACTCCGAGATCAAACGCTACGTGGCCCAACTCGAGGCCGAAATCGCGGAACGCAAGCAGGCGCAGGAGCAAGTTCGCGAACTGAATAATGAACTGGAGGGACGCGTGGCTAAGCGCACCGCCGAACTGCACGCAGCCAACGAGGAACTCGAGGCGTTCACCCATTCGGTATCGCATGATTTGCGAGCGCCCTTGCGAGCCGTCGGAGGATTTTCCAAGATGTTGCTTCAGGATTTTGGCCCGCAGTTGCCGGACGAAGGAAAGCGGCTGCTGAACGTCGTTACGTCGAGCGCCGATCAGATGAGGACGATGATCGATAACCTGCTGAAATTTTCGCGGCTTGGACGCCAGGCGCTTTCAATTCAAACGGTCAACGTCTCGGCGCTTGTTCATGAGGTGATTGAGGAATTCCGCAAAGAGCAAAGCGCTGGAAAAGTCGACGTCCGGATCGGCGATTTGCCGAAATGCAAGGGCGATCAGGCGCTTCTCAAACAGGTATTTGTCAATCTGCTCTCCAATGCGATCAAGTTCAGCCGGAAAAAAGAAAATCCGCAGGTGGAAGTTGGCTGCCAATCGCCAAAAGGAGAAACTATCTACTTTGTTCGCGATAATGGGGCTGGTTTTGACATGCGCTTCGCCGACAAATTATTCGGAGTTTTCCAGCGATTGCACGATGATGAGCAATTCGAAGGCACAGGCGTAGGCTTGTCCATCGTGGACCGAATTATCAAGCGGCACGGAGGGAAAGTTTGGGCGGATGCTGAAGAGGGCAAAGGGGCAACGTTTTATATTACGGTGCCAGAATGAGGGGTGCGCTAACCCGCTGCGTTTGCACCTTCCTCGAAGGTGGTGGTGCTGAAATCCAGTTCATAGACCATTCCTTCGTAGCCAACCACATAAATTTCACCGTATTCATCGGTTCCGAAAGAAGCGATGCCTTGCGGTGCGGTGCCAATCTGTCGAACGGTCTGAAGCGCGCGCTCCCGCTGCTTTAAACCAAAGATACGATGCGAAGTGTAGTCGCCACAGATATAGACGCCGTAGAACGAGGAATGCTTGTCGCCCCGATACACATAACCGCCCGTGATCGAATTGCCGTATTTGCGGCGATAAGCGAACACCGGCGGAACATAGGTTCCGCCCTCTTTGCGATAACGATTTGAGAACGGCTCAAACCCTTCATAAACGTTCCATCCAAGATTTTCGCCTCGCCGAACAATCGAAACTTCTTCGATGCGATCCTGTCCGACGTCGCCAACCCATAAGTCATGAGTCAGTGAATCAAAACTGAACCGCCAGGGCTCGCGAAAACCGTAGGCCCATATTTCCGGACGCACACTGGGCCGGTCGCGAAAGGGATTGTCTGATGGGATAGCATAAGCAAGGCCCGGATCGGAATGATCAACATCGATTCGAAGCATCTTGCCGAGGAGCAGGCCAAGGTCTTGTCCATGGCCTTGCGGGTCCTGCTGCGGGCCGGTGTCTCCCATGCCAATGTAAAGAAAGCCATCGGGTCCAAACGCGATGCAACCACCGCTATGATCCTGTGTCACACTTTCCATTTTGATCAGCCTTCGTGATGGCTGCCCTGAATCGGTCCGGAAATCCGGCGCAGCGATTCGCTCGACAACTGTGGTCGCGACCTTTCCTCCTTCGAACACTTGATGTTTCAGATAGTATTTCCGGTTCTCGCGAAACTTTGGATGAAACGCCAGGCTCAACAGACCGTTCGGTCCCCGTTCGTTGAAAATGTCCGAAGTAATATCGGCGAACAAAGTCTTGGTGTCATTCGTAGCCGATTTTTCCAACCGCCAGATTTTGCCTGTCTGATGCACGGCAATGAAAACATTGGTGCTTCCTGGCAATTGTCCAAACCAGACCAATCCCGATCGAACGTCGCCTGGCTTTTGCACGAACGAATGTGGAAAACGCAATTCCTCCGAGAAAAATGGCCGCACTCCGATCGGTTTGGCCAGTTCAGGAATATTTGCCGGCATGCCGCGATTATTCGCAATTGCTGACCGGGGCTCCTTGAGAGTCACCAGATATTCGATCAGATCCGTGAATTCTTCGCGCGACATCCCGGCCTGCAAGCCTTCAGGCATCAGCGAGACTGTGCTGCCACGCTGCTCCAGAATATCCTCTGTTGCAAGGCGCACAATTTTAGCATCTCCGCCCATGAGTTCGATCGCATTCGTCGTCGATTGCTTAATGATTCCAGAAAACGTCTCATCAAATCTGGTTTCCACAATCGTCGTCCCGTAACCGATCGCGATGCTCGCGGAAGGTTCGAGAACGTCGCGGACCAATTCCCGACGAGGGTGACTATCGCCAATCGTCAATAAGTCTGGACCCGCGCGACTGCTGGAACCGTCCACCGAGTGGCATTTGGTACATCCCGCTCGTTGCTCGTCGTTGAAAAGTGCGCCACCCCGCGCCGCATTCCCATCATGACCCATCGCAAAATCGCCATATTCGCGAATCTGCCGCACGGAATCGGCTGGCGGACTTTGAACCTGCAATTCTGCAGCGCAAACAAACGAAACGCTCGAAAGGCTCAAAATCAGTCTGAAAATGTATGGGAGGCGCATTACGCTGGCCGATTCTTTAACATAACTCTCCCGGGATTTGCCAGCATTACCGCGCGTTTGCGGGTTCCACCTCGTTTGAAGCATCCCCCTCCGATGTACCTTAAACTAAAGAAATCCTGTTATGCTTTACTACGCGTTGATTTTCTTGTTGATCGCAATTGTCGCCGGGGCGCTGGGATTCATTGTGCTGGCAGGCGCGCTCGCCTGGCTGGCGAGGGTATTTTTCCTGCTGTTTTTGGTTTTGTTCATTGTTTCGTTGGTGCAACGAAAAAGGCTCTAGCAACGATGATCAAACTTCAACTGTTTCAGCAGTTTGTCCGCGTCACCTCCGCCTGAACCGCACGTCTCTGCAACCAACCGAATCTCAACTCCTGTGCTAAATCGATCAGTCCATCGAAATCACGCGGCTTGAATCGGTAATCGGACGCTCCCAATGACATCAGTTCCTCGATCTTCGAAGGACTTGCCGATGAAGTCATCACGATGATCGGAAGTTCGGCGCTGTGCTTCTGCTTCTTCCACCATGACAGAACTTCGGTTGCATCCATCAAGGGCAATTTCGACGCCAGCAACATCAGACACGGCCAGGGCGACTCGTGCGGATCTTTGTAATGTCCGCTGCGTCCCAGGTATTCAACAGCCTGCTGGCCGTTTTGAACCACCACCACGGGATTTGGGATATGAGCTTTCTCAAACGCGCGACGCACTAACAGAACGTCATCCGCGTTGCTTTCGGCCAACAGTATTGGTGCGAGATTTGGCATGAATCTAACGTCAGATTTGATGCCGCCAAAGATGGTCAATTGATATTTGCACAGCCCCTCCGTTTGTGCGCCTAGGAAAAACCTTGGTTCGTTCCAACCCTCGCGCAGTTCTACCGCGCGATTGCCCCACCGCGCATTCCATGTACTTCACGCGGTGTAAGTATTTCGATGTCCGCCACCTGCTCCGCCTTTCTTCTGAATGGGAAACGCCTGAGCCTGCACTTCACGCTGCAAAGACTCAGGCGTATTCACCCGCGAAACGCAGGGCGCCCCTACGGTTTCTCCGGTGCCGTTGACTTCTCCGTCTCCTTCTTCGTCACCGTCCCATCCGGATTCTCAGTCACTGTCTTTTCCTTCGACTTAACAGTTCCATCACTTTTGACTTTCGTGTCCTCCGTCTTTGAAACCTCCCTCCCACAACCAGCCAACAGAAACGAGGTCCCCAGAACTGCCATAGTCACGATTCTCATGATGTTGTGCTTCATGTAGAAAACCTACCTGACGCGCCTGCCCTCGCCATCAGGCGTTTCCCCTGCGTAGATTTACCCGGGAAAATCGGCCCGCTTGATTGAATATGGCGGAAGGGAGAGGATTCGAACCTCCGGTAGCCTTACGACTACGCCTGATTTCGAGTCAGGTGCCTTTAACCACTCAGCCACCCTTCCGCTCGAATCAACGCCAACTAATATGCGCGAATCATCCCTCGCAGCAAGCTGATTTGAAAGCCCGCACTTCTCCTTTCCCTTTGCGGCCTTTGCGACCTTTGCGTGAAGTTTGAACTGATTGCAGACAGCCAGCTATTGGAAACTCGACCGTTGCTGTATTCGATCGCATCGGAAAGACTGATTCTGTGTCACTCAGAAAATGAATCCGTTCCCGGTGAAATCCCCGGGATCAATTCCATACTCCTCCCGGATTGAACTCGCAGCCGATTGCAGCTATCTTAAAAACGTAATTTAGTTCTGCTTTCTGTTTGGCGCAGTCTCCGCTGACTGCGCCTTTTCTTTTTCCCTTTATCCCGCCCAAATTCAACGTTCGAGGTTCAATGTTCGAGGTTGTTCGATCTCCGACATTCGATGTCTCCGCCCCCTCCCTTTCTCCCAATTTGCTTCCCCTCCTCACTTCCGCCATACTCCCGCCTGAGATCATTTGAAAATCTCCACCATTATCCCGGCTTTCAACGAAGAACGGCACCTCGGCGAAACCCTTCGCCATATCAACGCCGCTCTTCCTTCGTTTCATCAACGGAGCTGGGAAACGGAACTCATCGTTTGCGACAATAACTCGACCGATAAAACCGCCGAAATCGCCCGAACCGCCGGCGCCAGGGTCGTGTTCGAACCCCTCAACCAAATCGCCCGCGCACGAAACTGCGGCGCTGCCGCTGCATCCGGTGATTGGCTCATCTTCATCGACGCCGATTCCCATCCCACCCCTGCTCTCTTCCAAAGCGTCGCCGAACAGATCGCTTCCGGTAACTGCCTGGCTGGCGGTTGCACCGTGAAGCTCGATGGCCATCAA
>Ga0193709_1000294_pt1 | contig 18858 bp, 24 predicted proteins | sample H3c2metaG_FD_160571 | JGI IMG/M metagenome (GOLD analysis project Ga0193709, IMG submission 160571) | Soil microbial communities from a riparian zone of the East river system, Colorado, United States - H3c2 | ecosystem: Environmental > Terrestrial > Soil > Riparian zone | place: USA: East River... | reverse complement strand
CTCCTGCGAGGATCCAAATTTGCGCTTCCACAATCCATCACCGAGAATCGCCACCGGACCCGCGCCGGCGCGGTCTTCTTCAGGGCGGAAATTGCGGCCCAACAAGGGATTGAGGCCGAGGGTGGGAAAAAATTCCAGGGAGATCATATGCGCGTGCACGCGCTCCGGCTCGCCTGACCCGGTCAGGTTGTAATCATCGGCACGGAAGGCACTCAGTGAGGAAAAGGAGTGGTTTTGCTTTTGCCAATCGAGAAAATTCGGGTAGGCAATGGAACCCTGATCGAACGCCGCCGTCTTCGTATACGCGGCGTAGAGTCCGTCGGGATTCGAAAACGGCAGCGGGTTCAGCAACACGCCATTCACGACCGAGAACAGAGCGGTGTTCGCGCCGATCCCGAGAGCAAGCGTCAGAATAGCGATCACCGCGAATCCGCGGCTATTGGAAAGTATGCGAAATGCGTACCGGATGTCTTGCCAGAAATTTTTCATCGGATTCCCCCCAAAGCACACCTGTTCTTAGGGATGGACTGCTGCCAGTAGGTACGGCCGAGGCTTGGCCTTTGTTCCCTCCGTACACTCCCGGCGCGGATAATCGGCTACAAAGCGTACGACAGTGACCTGGATTGGCGCGTGCTACTTTTTGCCATAGGCGCGTCGCTGCTAAGCGGATTGCTTTTCGGGCTGGCGCCGATGCTGCGCATACCCGTGCGCAGCGTGGAGCAGGCGTTTCGCCGATAAAAATGTAAGGAACCGCAAAACGCTGAATCGAGATGGCCGCACTTTGTGACGGCCATTTCTCTTGTTCACACGTTCGCTGCCATGACCGTTCCAAACTTATCCTCATCGCTACCTTGCCGCGATTGAAGAAGCCGACTGGGCAAACGAAGCCTGCTCCGAAGTCGTAGAACGGCTGTTAGGCGAGGGATATGAAATCCCTGTTCGCAATCTTCCGGATTTTTTGCCACATCCGTCCGCAAGATGAAATCCGTGACGCAGTGTCCCAGGTGCTGTAGCCCATGTAGCCCAATTAAGGGGCAGATTTCAAAATGGCCACCCGTAACTGACACACCGATAAGGCTCTTAGGATTTCGAACCCAAACCTACGAACCAGAAGGTCGGGAGTTCGAGTCCCCCCGGGCGCACCACTTTCTTGTATTTTGTTTTCAATAGTTTCCGCCGATACCCTTTTGTCGTTTCGAACTCAAAACTCAGGGCCCGTGCCCCAGCCGGTCAAAAGTTGTCCTTGCAGTTGTTTTAGTTCTTAGTTCTATCCCTTTAGCCAGTCTCGGAACCTCCTCCAGGCGGAGTGGGCTGCTGTTTGTCACGCTGGGAGTGGGGACCTTTGCGCCGGTGCTGAAAAGCATACTTGCCAGTGCCGAAAAGGTTTCTACTTTGTCCAATCCTCGATTTTTAACTCCTTCAATCGGCGAAAAGAACGATCGTTTGTCACCAGAACGGCTTCCTCGGCCAACGCGTGCGCCGCGATCATCATGTCCAAATTTCCCATGGGAGTCCCCGCAATCTCAAGGGCGGCGCGCACGAGGGCGTAGCGCCTCGCTGCGTTGGAATCCCACGGCAGAGAATCCACTCGCAGTAAGAATTCATCGATGGCGGTTTTCAACCGCACGGCCTCGCGTTTCCGTGCGGCTCCAAACAGTAATTCGCCTTCCGTGACTGCCGAAATCAGGACTTGCGACATTGGCACCTTCAGCAACCGCTCACGAACCCGTGGAACATTGCCTTTAATGATGTAACTGGCGGTATTCGTGTCCAGTAGATAGCGTGAGGACATCAGAAGAGCTTCCGCTTCTGCGGGGGCGGGTCGTCACGCTCAGCCAGAAAATCCGAGGGCACTTCGATGCCCCTCATCAGCTCAAAGAAATCCTCCCACGATTCGGGGCGCCGCGAGAGGATCACATCTCCCGTAGCCGGATCGCGACGCACGAACACCTCGGAACCTGCGAACCGATAATCCGAGGGAAGACGAACCGCTTGGCTGCGACCGTTGCGAAACAATTTGGCGGTACGAGTCATGACACCTCCTTAGGGATATATACCATGATATATTACAAATCTCAATAGATCAATGCTTCGATTTGAGTAGGGACCTCTGCCTGCGGCCGGATTGACGCGAATTCAGTCAGAAAAGTTCTAAGATCGTCCCCTTGGGCGCACCACTTTCCCCTTCATCTTCAATTAGTTACGAACCTCCGTAATTCGCGAGACTTCCGCAGGGACGCGACTGTCACGAAAATGTAACGGATCACGTCCTTGACAAGCCTTTTCATTCGCTCGTTCGAGGTGCTCTCGAACCTGGTGAATGAGCCCCAGCTGATAGCGACGTTTCGTATCTGTGCCGCTGTGGCGCAGGCTTTGGCAAGAGCCGTTCGCCACGCCCGTTTGACACTTCGAATTGGCTTGCTCGCGTCGCGTGGGCTCGGAAAGACATAAGGGCTTGCGGCCCTTGATCTTTTCTCCACTCCCGCAAAACTTCGCAAGCCAGTCGACTTAACGGAACGGGTTGAGCAGACTCACTCGCTTTCACATCGCCATCCAGGTGGATCACGGAATTCTCGAGGTCCAGCTGCTCCCACCGCAGAGAAAAGCCCTCGCTATACGTTCTTCCGCCCGTTTGCACGAGCAGAACGATCGCAACGCGAAGGTGCGGGCGTGCTGCGCAGAGGATTCGCTGTTCTCCATCCACGGTCAGCATGCGCTTCGAAGGTCGCTCCCGGCGCTCGTCGAAATGTTTCACGCCGGCCGCAGGGTTCTCGGCGGTGTATTTGCGATTCACCGCGAACTCGAACATGCACTGCAAGTATTCGAGTGCTCACTCTCAGCAAAGAGCATCGTGAACAGGGACTGAAGGAAGCGTGATTCATCGTGTTTGCTAGGGACGGCCTTGCTCTTCCTACTATGGTGTGGTTGCAGCAGTTCGGGCGGCTTGTTCGTAGATTCCTGCTAAGAGGCGTAGCATCCCAGTAAGTGCAGGGAGATCACTCTTCTGACTGTGAAGGTTCTCGAGCGATTTAATCAAACACTGTCGGCGTATCGCTTGATAACGATCGTAGGTTGCTTCCGCTGACTTGGTGGCCAAGTACAACATCTCGTTTCCTCTTGGTTCCCGGGCCATGAGTTGGAGGCGAACCAGCTTCTTCAACGAATAAACCACCAAATGGACGTCCTCAATAGAAAGCGCGAAGGCAATATCCGCCGCACGCATTGGGCGCCGACGGTTGCATAAGAAGTGCAATACAAGCATGTCCAGGGTCGCAAGACCTGTAATACCAGCAGCGCTACCACAACGAGTCACCCACTGATTGAACGTGTTGCTCACCACGATGAGTGCGAGTTCAAATTCACTCATTGCTTTTGCTCTGGACAAAAGATTTGTCTCAGTGGCCGCTTCCGCGTTGGATACGGACGACAATTCTGTTCTTCTGGCCATCTATTTCCCTTTCTTGGGTGAGATGCAACGCGGTCAAGTGTCGCATATCTGGCGGTGCAAATTTCAAATCGAGTTCGTTTAAACAATGTATCGATAAAATGTAAATAAACTATTGACAATTATAGAATAAAATGGCAATACTTCGCCGGAACATAGGTTCCAGACCCGACTTAAGCTATGCGATCGTAGGATTCGAGTTCTGGTCGCTGTGAGTCTCGGACCACTTTGCGTCTGAAACACGCTGCGCTCGGAATATGCCAGGAGGGTAACGTGAACTTTGACAATATGGCGAGACTGGCTCGTCTGCTGGCCCTATGCACTTCACTCATCCTGGTGTGTTGCGATTTACGGGCGCAGACCGGCGCAGGCGTGATATTGGGCACAGTAAACGATGCCAGCGGTGCAGCGCTGCCAAATGTAAGAGTCACAGCCACCAACACGGCCACTCAATTGAGCGTATCCGTTCTTTCGGACTCGTCGGGTGAATACCGCATCCCCGGTTTATCTCCTGGGCGCTACGAACTCCGATCCACGCTGGATAGCTTCGCGACGGACGTGCATCGGGACATCGATCTGGTGGTTTCGCAGCAACTGGAAATCAACATCTCCATGAAGGTGGGTGCGGTCGAACAAGAAATAATGGTTAGCGGAGGGGCGCCTCTGGTTGAAGCCGCAACTTCGTCGCTCAGCGGAGTCGTGGGTGAACAACAAATGCGCGAGTTGCCGCTCAATGGCCGCGACATTTATCAATTGGTGGTTTTGCAGGCTGGAGTGGCCCCCAATCTGAGTGCAGGTCCAAGCCTCTGGGGAAAAGGAGGCATCAACAAAGTCGCCGTGAATGGGCAACGGGCTTTTAACAACAACATGACCATCGACGGCATGGATGCGAACGATCCTCTTTACAATCAGAGTCCCGGGGGGGCTTCGGGTGTCATGCTGGGGGTGGATGCGATACAGGAATTTCGCATTTATACCGACACGTTCAGCGCAGAATACGGGCGCGATTCTGGTTCCGTCATTCAAACCATAACCCGCTCGGGAACCAATGATTTACACGGCTCGGTTTTCGAGTTTATTCGTAATTCGGTTCTCGACGCGAAGAACTACTTTGATCTGCCGGGCAATCCCATCCCGCCCTTCATTCGAAACCAATTCGGTGGCAGCGCGGGTGGCGCCGCCAAAAAAGACAAAGCGTTTTTTTTCATAAGTTATGAAGGGTTCCGCGAAGGTGAGGGCTTGACTTCGGTCTCGACGGTCCCGGACGCCCTTGCGCGCCAAGGTCTTCTTCCTGGGGCGGCGACGCCGGCCAATCCCACCGGTGGCCCTTGTACAGCCAGCGATCAAAGCGGCTGCCTGAATATCGGAGTGAATCCGTCGATTGCTCCTTATCTCAACATTATTGCTCCAGCGAACGGCCCGGACTTTGGGAATGGCACGGCTCAGATCACCAGCACGGAACGCCGCATCACGAACGAGGACTACGTGATGGGTCGGTTCGACTATTCGTTTTCCGATGCACACAGGTTTTTTGCGCGATACATCTACGACAGCAGTTCCTCGCAAATGCCGTATCTGAGTACACTCGTCCCGGGTTTTCCCGGTGTGCAAAACGTAGGCAATCAATACTTAACGCTCCAGGATCAAAAATTCTTAAAACCCAATTTGATGAATTTGCTCGCATTTGGGTTCAACAGGACAGGATACATCGCGCAGCCGGACCAAACCTTTCCTGAACTATCAATTTCCTTGTCGCCGAACCGTCCGATCGGTGTGCTGGCCATCGCCGGGATCGGGGCGATTGGAAACAATCTGGTCTATCCCGTCGGAGGAATCTCCAACACCTACCAAGTGCAAGACAGTTTGTCATGGACTCTTGGCAAGCACGCCTTAAAGTTTGGTGCGGAATACCGTCGTTTGCAGATGAATGGCCCTTTCGATCTATACGTGAACGGAGAATATGCTTTTGCGGCTTTCGGCGCCAATGGCAGCAACAATCCGGCGCTTGAGGACTTCTTAGAAGCGAAGCCTCTAATTTATTTGGGGACGCAACCCAACCTGTCGGACTCCGATCGCGGGTTCCGACAGAACTGGCTGTCGGGTTACGTCCAAGACGATTGGCGCGTTACCCCTCGCCTAACGTTAAATCTTGGCGTGCGCTACGAGTTCTATTCGAATCCGACCGAGGAGGCCGGAAGAACAGCGAACGTCATCAATGTCGCCACCGACCCCACGGCAACGGTCGGTAAATTTATGAAGCGTACTCCGACAGATCTGTTCGCGCCGCGCGTTGGTCTCGCCTGGAATCTTACTTCGGATGGCAAGACCGTACTCCGGAGTGGTGCTGGCATCTTCTACGACCAGATCTACGGGAACTTGTACGGTAACGATCGATTTTTCCCGCCGTTCTATGGTGGTCTGCAGGTTTTGTTTCCAACATTTTTATCCCCCCTCAGCAGCGCTTCGGCGGCTGCCTCGATTCCAACAAGCCTCACCTATACTCCCAAATGGCCGACTGTCTATCAGTACAACCTTAACCTGCAGCGTGAATTGACCTCCAGGTCTGTGATTAAGATCGCTTACGTTGGCGCTCGCGGAAATGACCTGATTCGTCTTGTCGATAAGAACCCATTCAATGTTGTCCTCGGCGCTCGCCCGAACCCAAACTTTGGCTCCTTGTTCCGGTACGAAACCGACGCTCAGTCCTTCTACAACGCCTTGCAGGTGACTTGGGAACAGCGTTTATCCAGGGGATTGACCTTCCAGGCAAACTACACCTTTGGGCATTCGGTGGATGACTCTTCTGGCGCTGAGCCAAGCGACGATGTTAATGACGGTGTGGCCACACAAAACCCGAACGACCGTAAGGGAAGCCGCGGTCGCTCTGGCTTCGATATTCGCCACAATTTCGTCTTCAACATGCTTTACGACCTTCCTTTTGGTCCGGGCAAAAAGTTCGGGAACGGCCTCACTGGTATCGGGGAGAAATTAGCCGGCGGCTGGCAGCTGTCGTCGATTGGCACCTTCCACAGCAACGTACCGTTCACTCCGGTGCTTGGTTTCGACAACGCCGGCACACAGCCGTTCTTCAACTACACAGAGGTGCCCGATCTTGTTGGAAACCCGTTTTCGGGAACGTGTCCCAACGGTGCTCCGGTCAAAACGGCGACGTGCTGGTTCAATCCGGCGGCGTACGCGGTACCCACCGCCGGTTCGTTCGGGAATACAGGTCGCGACAGTATTCCTGGACCGGCTTTCGCCGACTTGGACCTTGCGGTACTAAAAAACACTACCATTCGAGAAGGGAAAACTCTGCAGTTCCGAATTGAGTGCTTCAATTTACTGAACCACCCGAACTTTTCCATACCCGTCAATACGACTGGCCCGAACGGTGCCGGAGGAAATGGTGATGTCGTCTTCCTCGGTCCGACGTCCCCGGCGGGAAATGCCGGTCAGATTTTCAGCACGGTGAGTTCGTCTCGCCAGATCCAATTTGGGATAAGGCTCAACTTCTGATACCGGCCCAGAAATGCGCAGATAGACCCGCGCTGGGCAGAGTGCGTTGCAGCAATCTTTCACTCGGAGATGAAATGACTCAACGGATCGTAGGCACCAACTGGAACCTCCGAGGGACGCGATGAATACGGCGAGACGTGAGAGTCTCAACCCGGATATTCCTTCGCTCCCCGCGAGACTCGGTCTTGACGCGATTATCGCGATGAGCCCCGAAAACTTCGCCTATGTCTCTGGAGCGCATATCATCACCGTAGGGCTGATTCGCGCGCGACAGGCCTTTGCTGTAATCCCGAAAAAAGGGGCACCGGAGTTGATCGTCTGCAAGATCGAGCGCGCTCACGCCGAGTCCGAAAGCTGGATCCAGAACCTGAACACCTACATCGAATTCGAGGACAACCCAATCGATGTGCTTGTCCAGACTCTCAAGAAACTCGGACTCGCACGCGCGACCATCGGCATGGATAACGACTATTTGCCCGTCAGCTCTCACGAACGATTGATGCATTTGTTGCCAGAACTGAAACTCGTGAACACGACAGAGGATCTGGCGGCGATCCGGGCTATCAAGAGTCGAGCTGAGTTAGACATTTTGGAAAAAGCCGAGAAGGCCACACACCGAGCCGTTCTCGAGGCCATGCAGGCAAGCAAACTCGGCGATACCGAGCGTGAGATGAGTAATAAGATTGCCGACGGCATTCTGCGTTACGGAGCGGATGGACTCCGACACATGGTGTTTGCCAGCGGTGAGCGGACAAGGATTGCGCACGCCATGCCAACCGATCGTGTACCAAGGGAAAGCGAACTGATCCGTTTCGATGTCGGCGGTGCCTACGGGTTTTTCTCCAGCGACTTCGCCCGCACATACTCCGCGGGCAACGCAACAAGATTGCAACGCGATACCTATGCCGCGCTTCAGAAGGTTCACACGGCATTGATCGACGGTATCCGGCCCGGAATGCTGGGCGAAGACGTATTTTTCTTGAGCCGCGATGAATTCAAGAAGCAGGGTCTGAAATTTCATATGCCACACGTCGGACACAGTTTCGGCATCGAAGCTCACGAACGCCCGATGATGCGTCCAGGCGAAAAGCTTCCGCTACGTGCAGGTATGGCTATCAATATTGAACCTAACGTATTTGACGATCTAAATGACTTTTATCACGTCGAAGACCTTGTCGAGGTTACCGAACAAGGTGCCAGAGTCTTAAGCCTAGAGCTGGCGCCTGCAGAGCTCCCGGTGATAGGCAACGCTCTCAAGGGCAACTGAGATAGACGTCGATTCGCTGTGGCATAAACTCACGGATCTAATGTGATCTCAACGCGCACGTTTCGCAAGAATTGAGAGAGGAGCAACACATGCAAAGCCCCTTGGGTCTTAAGGTCATGTCCGTGCTTCTGGCTCTTTGTGCGGCCGCTTTGGCGGGGCGGACTAGCGCCCAGACAGCCGCAGGGGTGCAAAGCATGCAATATGAAGTCTACGCAATTCGTTACGCGACGCTCGTCGATTATCCCGTTTCTCAGTTGGTTGTCGGGGCGGATACTTCGCGCAAAATGAATTTAGCCATGATCGTTTGGCTCGTGCGTGGGAAAGGCCATAATATATTAGTAGACTCCGGGTTTTATCGGGACCAGTTCTTTCACGATGACAGATTTCACATAACCGATTTCGTGAAGCCTTCCGACGCCCTTAATCGCCTGGGACTAAAGCCTGAAGATATCACCGACCTGATTATCTCGCATATGCACTGGGACCACGCCGACGGCATGAATCTTTTTCCAAAGGCCAGAATTTGGATTCAGAAAGACGAATACAACTATTACACGGGGGAAGCTTGGGCTAGCAAAGAGACGCACGCCGGTATCGATCAGGATGATGTGCTCGATTTAGTAAAGCTGAATCTTGCGGGACGTGTGTCGCTGGTTGGGGGGGACAACCAGCAGATTTTCCCCGGAGTGACTTGCTATACCGGCGGACGCCACACCTATGCGTCACAGTACGTTGCCGTAAATACGGCCAAGGGCATCGTCGTACTCGCTAGCGATAATGTCTACGTCGAGGAAAACCTAAAAATGCACGCGCCGATCGCAGCCACGCTAGACGCTGATTCGAACCTGCGTGCCCAAGATAGAATGCGACAGATCGCCACAAATATCCGGTTCATAATCACAGGGCACGACCCGGCCGTGTTCACTGAGTTTCCAGCTGTGGCCGATGGTGTCGTGAAAATCGAGTAAGTCCAATGGCGTCCTGATTGGCGGTAGCATGCAACGCGGTGATCGAAGAGAGAGTCTTACAATGCAGCCAGAACGGGTCGCAAAAGGGGTCTCTCATCTAGACTTGGCAACCACAGTTTCGGACATTGAGCGCTCTACTCTGTCTCGGGTCCAATGGCGGATCATACCTTTGCTGTTCTGCATTTTTATTCTCAACTACCTCGACCGCGTGAATATCGGGTTCGCTGCGCTTCGGATGAATACGGATATCGGGCTTACTCCTCAGATCTTCGGCTTGGGAGCTGGAGTCTTGTTTGCCGGCTACATACTCCTTGAGATCCCGGCAGGGTTAATCATGCAAAGAACAGGAGCGCGTAGATTTCTTGCCGGTGCCGTCACCGTTTGGGGTCTTCTCTCGGCGATGATGGCTTTGGTGAGCGGGCCAAAATCCTTTCTCGCGCTCCGGTTTCTAATCGGTTTGGCCGAAGGCGGATTCCTTCCCTGCGCCATACTTTATATAGGTAGCTGGTTCCCACAAGGTCAGCGAGCTCGCGCTTTTTCCTTGTTCTTGGTGGCGACTACGGTCTCGTTTATTGCCGGCGGACCCATTTCCGGACTCCTCCTGTCGATGCCGAATCACTGGGGAATTGAGAGCTGGCGATGGATGTTCATTTGCGAAGGCGCTCCTACTGTCGTTATCGGAATCATAAGCTTTCTCTACATAACCGATCGGCCAGCCGAGGCCACCTGGCTGGGCCATGAGCAGCGAGCTTGGCTCGAAGGAACGCTCCATAGGGAACTGGCCTCGCAGAGCGCGCACGGGGTCTCAAACCTCAGTGAGATATTTGTCGACGGGCGCGTTTGGCTGCTGGCGATGAGTTTTTTCTTGTTGAATATCGGTGTCACAACGCTCCTTTTCTGGCTGCCACAGATTCTGAAGTCAGCATCGGGGCGCAGCGACCTTTCTGTAGGATTTCTCTCCGGTGTACCTTTTGTTGGAGCGGCGTTCGGATTGATCTGCAACGCCCGTCATTCCGATCGTACTGGTGAAAGGATTGGGCACATCGTCATTTCGTCCTTGGTTGGATCGGCCGGCCTGTTGTTGTGCGCTCTCGCGTCCAGTTTTTGGCTGGGCTTCGCCGGCCTTTGTATCGGTGCGACGGGACTCTGGGGAGTCGTGGGAATCTTTTGGACCTTGCCCGTCTCCTATCTGTCCGGTTCGGCCGCTGCTGCTGGCGTTCCGCTGATCAATTGCCTCGCTTCGATGTCGGGGTTGGTCGCTCCGTACCTGATCGGGTGGCTATATGCGCGTACACACAGGTTCAGCGTTGCGCTCGCGGCGGTCGCTGGTTGCGTTGCGCTATCTGGGATCGTTCTGATCATGCTAAACCGCAGGCAAAGCAAGACACGAATGGGAACGACGAGTGACTCGCAAGCCTAGGAGTCGCCATGCCGATCGACTTCATTCAAACAGGACCGCGTATGTCGCAGGCAGTGATCCACAATAATACGGTCTACTTGGCAGGACAGGTTGCCACGGTCGCATTGGGTGGCAGCGTGGCAGCACAAACTGGCGAGATTCTGTCGAAGATCGAGGTACTACTGGCGGAAGCGAAAACCGACAAGAGCAGAATCCTCTCGGCCACGATATGGCTTACCGATATGTCAACGTTTTCTGAGATGAATTCAGTTTGGGACGCCTGGATCGTGCCTGGTACGGCCCCGTCACGTGCAACAGTCATGAGTACCGTTTTGGCGTCGCCGGACTTCCGAGTGGAGATCGCACTAATTGCGGCACAGACGTGAACGCATAGGTTATGTTATCGAAGGCAGGCGCTCGACGCGTGCCGAGAGAAGGAAATCGTAAGCTCGCTCCGCTGGGGCCGTTTGTAAGGATCGTTGTCGCGAAGACAAACGATGGCCGTCCGCAATCGAGTTCGCGAGGAGCATTTGTCAGCGCCGATCCAACAATCCCAGGTTCAAGTCTCCTTTCACGTGATGGAGAAAGTCTATCCGTCTATTCCGATCGAACGCGAGACGTAGGTGCCTTGTTCCATGCCTGCAATACGCGGGCATCAGTTGCAGGATCGCGCTGCGAGTAGATCCACGAAGTCCATGGCGAACTCGGAGGCAACTCGGTACATGTTCGGTACAACTGAGGAGGAGATTTCGGAAGAGAAGCGACGCTCAGCAAAGCACTTGAGGCTTCGCCCACCTTCTTACTATAGAAGGCAGACGCTCTATCTGTTCAGATCGGCTTACCGCGAATCTTGGGCCCGAAGCCGACATTTGTCAAAAGTAGTGGTGACGAAATTGAGTGTCATAATTTTCAACGACGGAAGAAAAGCCAGGGGCTTTGAGGGAGCATGACGTAGGCTGTCACGAAACTGTCACGCTAAGCGTGGCAAGTGGTGGTAATTCGCAAACAAAAAGAGAAGAGTGAAGGAGAAAATGAGTTGCCAGGGACCGTCCCAACTTATTGATTACGCTTCGCTACGAACTTGTGAACGTTTTCCCATAGACGCGACTGTTACGGACAGCGGCGCTTCGTTTGCGCTCCGCGACGCATCGGGAGCTGAACAACGGAACGCGTTCTTCTGCACAGCAATAGCAGCGTGAGAACAGTAAGGTCCCAAGCGGTACCGTGCTGCAAAGCGATGCACAAAAATATCTAAGAATGGTGTATAGTGATTCTATGAGAACGAACATTGACATTAATGAGAGTTTAGTACGCAAAGCAAGAAAGCTTACACGTCTCAAAACGAAACGGCAGATCGTCGATAAAGCCCTGGAATTGCTCGTCCGCTCGGAGAGCCGGAAGGGCATTCTCCGATACTACGGCAGTGGCATTTGGAAGGGGGATCCTAAAGCCATGCGGAGAAACCGGGTTTGATCTTGGTGGATAGTTCCGTTTGGATTGATTTTCTCAGCTCGTCTCCTTCCTCCGCCGGAGCCGAGTTGCGCCGTATGATCGCCGACGCAGAACCCATTGCGCTCGCTGGAGTGATCGTCACGGAGATTCTGCAAGGTCTCAAGCGTGACGTTAGTCGCCTGGAGCATTATCTGTCGCAATGGGAAATGCTTGAACCTAAGGGATTTTCCACGTATCGAGAAGCGGCGAGCATTTTTCGGGCCGCACGTTCGAAAGGTATCGCCGTTACGACCACCGACGTTTTGATCGCAGCGATTGCTTTAGAGCACGGCACTACACTTTTTACCCTGGACAAGGACTTCCTGAGAATCGCAACCATTATCCGTCTCCCGCTCTATCTGTATTGACGATTATGCTCCTGCCAAGGCGCTGATTCCCTCGCGCAACAGGCAACGATGCGCCAATTCGTTAGCGATTCGTCGCCCCTGAGGTTCCTAGCTGGGTCAAGTGGCATCTAGAGTCCCAATTCCAGGGGACGACCAAACCGCTGCAAACTTGACACAAACGCTCCCAGAAAAGTTCTGAGATCATCCCCTTGGGCGCACCACTTTTCTTCTGCTCCATCAATCACTTAGCCTACCTTTGCGACTTCGACTGCCTGACGATTCTTACGGACATTACGGACAATTGGCTTCGGGACGAACAGCGGAACCTGGAATCCGAGTCCGACCTTCGCCGCCAAAGTCTGCCGCCAAGTGTCGTCCTCGCGTATCTGTTACGCATATTGCGCCGTGATGTCATTGTTCTCGTGCCCCGGCCAGAACTTTCGAATATCCTCTTCGACCCCGGTCTTGGCGAGTATCGAGGACCGGAAACGGCGGAAAGCATGTGCCGCCTTTCCCGTCTCCTTGATGCCAAGCTTCTTCATTGAGGGTGTTAGGTATCGTTTGAGGAAATTCCCATAGCTGACCGGGGTGGTGCGATTCCGGGACGGGAATAGCGGCCCGTTGCGGTCACCAGCGAACTTGCGCAGGTACTCTGCGAGTTCCGGGCAAAGGTCAACGATGCGGCAGCCAGCCGCGGTCTTCAAGTAAGCAACGGCCTTCGAACACTGCTTGAAGCAAAGCTCCAGCGATACGACTACAAACTCGCAGCGGCTCCTCCAACAGAACCCCACGCCCAGCCCCAGAGCAGCGTTCCCAAGTCGCGTGACTGAATCCACGGCTGATCCAGGGAACAAAACCGACGTTTCGTCCTCGTCTTGTCTGGGAGAATGGATCAACCAGGCTTCTGCCGGGGCGCCGCGAGCCGTTGAAATTAATTACCGGAAGTTGCCGCGAGTCTGGCCTTACCGTGAGCGGACTTGGCGCAGCAGCCTCATGAAAATGTCACGTTTATCAGGGCCCAGCCCAATTCCGCCATATGCCACTTCGATCAGCGGAACATTTTTCCTCTGCCGGTCCAGAACAAACGGAAACGGACTCGGCGCACCTATCGCTAAGAAGAAATCCGCCTGTGCGCCCTGCAATTCATCGGGCAAGTTGAAGTGGTCCACCGTCGCCAGATCGAGCTCCCTACGTCCCTGCGCCTCAAACACGTAAAACGTCAGCCCGTTTGCCTCCACTTTTTCCATCGGCGCCAGATAAAACTCCGGATAAATCCCGCTCGCGCGCTCCACCCCGTTCGTAAATTGAAACGTGATGCCCGGGCTCAACTCTCTTGAATAAAAATCCGCCAGCGTGGGTGCGTGTTTGCAGTACGTCGGAATATTCAGGTCCAGGGAAACCGCCTGGTCCGGAGTTCCTGCATGGCTCTTGGCCTTCGTGAAAGCTTCCGAACCCCCGTCCAGGCAATCCCTCGGGGGCGAAAAGAAAAAGTAGAATAGATAATCCGCGAGACTATTTCCCGAACCCCCGGCGCTGTGCATCTGCGTATCCAGAGCAACCTCATCGCCACCGAGGAATGAATTAGTTGTCGTTGCGATCCGCAACGCCGAATGCATTCTCGGATTTTCCAGCGCCGAAAATTCCAGGAACGTCACGTGCGGCGCGAACGGCGCTAGTCGCGGCGAAGGCGGCAGCGGCATCTGCTCGCGCTCGATCCAGTCTGGGGCGACATCAATCGACGTTCCGCCCAAGAGGGAAAAACGGTTCAACTCCACCTGCGACTGCGCTTGCGAGGACCGTGAACTTTGTTCCGCCCCATCCGCAAGCGATGGCGGACTCTGCGGTGACACCTGCGCCGCCACTCCTGACAGCAGGAACCCAAGCAGAGTCATTCTGACGATTCCATCCAGCGTCATGCGCACCATCCTCATCATATTCGCCACCATTCCATTGGATGCACGGGCCACGGCAACGACGCTACGGCTATTCCCGCTGGCTGCCAGCTGTTTTCAGCTGGTTCGCATGCGAAACCTGATGCGCAGCCCAGTTTCGATGTAGTCCGTCCGGGCCGTAGTGTCTTTGAACGGCGCTGAAACGCGCCTCTCTCAAGTTCAGGTGCCCTTCTTGCTCCGCCTCATTAACGGCATGCAGCCGAACGCCCGGGAAATTACTGTAACGGTCACGAAGGTCAGGAAGAACTTCCGTTCCCGGCAATTCGAACTCGTTCTTGGAAAAATCGTCGAATTGAAACAGCTTCGAATATTGAACAAATTGGATTCTTCGTTCGCTGGCTCTCTCAGCAAACTTCTGTGCACGGAAAAGCGCAGCGGCAGCTAAGCGAACCAGAGCACAACTACCCAACTGAATGACATCGAGAATCTCTCTTGGCACTTTCGCAAAACCCGGCGCTCGACGGGCTCTCAAACAATACCAAGGACGACCAAGGTGCGCTGATTCATAAAAGTTACCCAACAATGGACCTGCCCTGATGCTGCGGAAACTTTTGCGCTAACGAGACTTCCTCGCCTAATTTTCACGTTCGACCGCAACTCTGTAAAACCCTCGCTCTTTGAACAGAAAACCCGAATCTAAGATTGTCTCCGCCACAATGCTTTCCTGAACCTTCGGCGCCTCCACGAAATCTCCGTCCCAAATTCCGTAAAGTTCAACCATGCTGTCTCCCGACTCTCGCAACAAGTCAACTAGTGCCTCTCGATTACCCTTATTGATGGCAACACGCTCTGAGTCCTGTTCGACGTATTCCAAATATTCAATCTCTGGCCACTCGCCGTTCTGTAGCGTTGCGTGCGGGAAATCACATCCGCATCGAGAAGTAGACCCGATGTACTGCACTTCAGGACTTCCGAAGTGAGCTTTGACAGGAGCGTCACGCTCGGTGAGGGACTCAACGCTCAGACCGAGAGCATCTTTCTGCCATTTCTTTCGAGGAAGAGGATTGCTCGTCCCAGCGTAAAGTACGAAGCACACGCATTCATACTACCCGATATAAATGCGCTTCCAAATTTGCGCAAGGCAAATGCTCACGACCCGGCTTGTCCGCTTTCGTCCGTTCGCAGTGCCCATTCGGCACCGTGCCCGACCGGAAGATCGGGATCGGCGTGGTTCGCGTGCCTTCGGTACGCTAACGCACACCGTTTGACCGCGGATTCCGCTGGCGTCGAACAGGAAAATATAAGAATGTTCTTACGACGAAACCGCTGGACGGCATGTTGCCCATCGGTCGGGTTAGTTGGCCGAGAAGGGACACCGTGCGCGACGTAGTTCTGAAATACCCAATCTGGCAGGAACCCTACCGAGCAGCCGTAACAGAAACAAATCCTAAACTGCTCAAACATAAAATTTCGAGCGCAGAGCAAGCCGCCATCTTGCGACTCAAACAACTAGAAAACAGCGCAGACCATCATCATGAACTGACAGCACTAACAGATGCGTTGACTGCATGGAAAATACTCGGAGAAACAATCTGGGCTGAGTGAGATGAAGCACGGCCGAGCGCGTCACCCAAGCATAAGCTTTATCGGGCGGAGGGACCCGCAGATGGCAGATTCGCTAAGGGGTTATTTAGGGGTCCTCGGGTTCGGCATTCATATCCTGTCGGGACTCTTCACTCTCGGGCTTTTGGTCAGTTTCGTGTGGTCGCTTATCAAACGAGACTTGTCTCCGTGGTGGTTCTGGCCTGCTGGAATTGTCGCTGTGTTTGTTCTAATGATCACAGCGGGTAACCTGCTTCGACTTGCGGACGAGAACGAGTAGTTGCGGCACCCTCGGAGGGCAGAAAATCGGAGTCAATTGAGTTTTGAACGTACGCTACCGCGCCGTTTCTATTCGACTTCGATTTCCGCCCGCGCGGGTTTATATTCGCATTTGAGGTTGCCAGCATGGCCGACACTTACCGAATTACACCCCACGGCCCCGATTTCATGGTCAGTCAGAACGCCGGCGTGACAGTCGGCGTCTACAACACAGCGCAGGAAGCGCAAGTGACTGTGGAAGATTGCGAGCGGGATGATTTCATGTTGCGGACAGCCAGAAGTCTGGTAAATGCGGCTGTAGAAGTGCACATGCGATTGCATCATATCGACCGACGAGCGGCGCACGATTGGATTAGAGAAGCTGCGGATTAGCCGCTGCCCTTATTTGTTCTTGAACCCCGAAGATCGTTCCTGCGCTTTAATTCGGCTCTCGCTTCCTCCAGCTGAATCACTGCAGATTCTCGGTTGTTCTGCCCAGTCGCACTCGGTCTGCACAGATAAAGAGCGCCTCGTCCAAACCTGCGCAGGTCAGCGTCGCTCATTTGCCGCAGCCGTTCGCGAAGGCCTAATAGGTCGGTTCCGTCGTCTTTGAATTCATCGGGCATTTGACACCTGACGGAGTTTTCGAAACTGGATTCTCATCTTAACAAGAGTGTGCCACGATTGTCTGATGGCGACGATAGTCTGTCCTCATTGCGGTCATGCTGCAAGGGAAGTAGTGCCGAGCGACCGTTGTCAGTTCTTTTACCAGTGCAAAGGATGTGGTCTCATTCTGAAGCCGAAGTCAGGCGATTGCTGTGTGTTTTGCTCCTATTCCGATGTTCGATGCCCCTCAGTCGCTCGCGAATGAGACTACAATCTGTCGAGTGAAGGACGGCTTTGCGCTGTGTTTTGCGCCTTTTCGGCCCGATAGAATTTTCGGAGCGCTTCCGACAGATAAATAGCGAATTAGGGCGTCCATCCGTTGTAACATAGGCATCTCCGGCAGAGGATTTTCCATGCACGAAACCACTTCTCAGGCTCAAGTCCCTAGTTGTCCCCATTGTGGCGGCAAACAATTCTTTCGTTCGAAAAGAAGCGGCGTCAAAGATTGGTTCCTGCGCCATGTGTTGTTTCAAAACCCTTATCGCTGTGCGGCCTGCGATGGTCGCTTCTTTCGTTCCAGCCACGGTCATCATCACAGGGAACAACTACACCACCACGTCTGAGCCTAACCGTCCGGGTATTCGGCGTTTACGGGAAAAAGCGTGGGCAGTGTACAAAATTGAACAGATTCGGGACGGCGTGTAACCGCAATCTGTCAAAATGAAAAAAAGTGAACTCACGCCCAAACAAGTATCCTACGTCGCCTGTCCTACCTGTGGTGTCTCGATCAGGAAGAGTTGTGTGCTGCATTCGGGTGCCCCGCGCTCGCAGCCTCACTTGGATCGGAAGTTTGCCGCCATTGATGCTATCGAGAGGAAATCGGAGCAATGATTGGCCAATACGAAGAACGCTGGCGCGAAGTGTGCGAACAAGTCGCAGTCGAGCAAGACCCTAAAAAGCTAGTAGAACTAACCACAAAGATTTATCGTCTCTTGGAAGAAAAGAGAAGACGCCTTCAGAGAAAACTTATGGATGCCACACTGCCGACTGTAGCGTCATCGGGCACCTGAAATAGGCCGATCGTATAGCTTCAGCTGGGCGTGCTTTCTAGCGAAGAATTGTCTCAACCATCGTGGGCCCATGGTATCTCGTGCCAACGACTCGCCCCTTCGACGCTGATGGAATACCTTATAGCAAAACTGCAAGCACAAGCCGGATAGCCGAACATCATGTGCCCAGGAGCGCCCGAATACTCGACCGGTTCAGTCGGTGGGGAAGCTCAATCTGTGGCAGAGCTCCCACAAATTCGGCGAGAAAAGTTCTAAGATCGTCCCCCTGGGCGCACCACTCTAAAACCTGATCCCTGCTTGCACTTACGCTGCTTTCACAGAATCAATCGCACCAACATTTTGTAGCCCGAACCAGCGTCCCCATTCTTGCCGGAACGGAACGTCTTCTCGTAACTACCGCGCATACGTATCGGGGACGCTTTGCCGCGAATGCCCCAACCACATGGCAATAAGGTCTTATTCGTCGCGCAGCGCCAACATTGGATCGACGCGAGAAGCACGCTGCGCAGGAATCACGCACGCGGCCAACGCGACAAACAGCAGCACCGCCGCCGTGGCCAAATAAATCGATGGCGCGATCGCCGTTATGCCAAAGAGCAACGAGCGCAATAGGCTGCTAAGCGCAAAGGCCTACCAAGCCCAGGCCGCTCAGCCTCAGCCCGCTCCGCAGGACCATCCGCGTCACGTCACTTGGCTTGGCCCCGAGCGCCATCCGCACACCAATTTCTCGCGTCCGTTGCGCTACCGCGTATGCGAGCACTCCGTACACACCCAGGCAGGCCAGGACCAACGCTAGCCCCGCGAAGACCCCCAGCAGGACCATTGGCCGTGTGCGGTCCGCAACGTTCTCCTCAATCAGTTGGTCCATCGTTCGGATGTGCATCACCGGCTGTCGCGCGTCTACTGTCATCCGGCACAAAATGTTCCGGGTACCGCCGGCCAATCGGATTTTGGCCTGCTGGCTAACTCGCCGTTAGCGACCCGGGCTGCAATCTCG
>Ga0193709_1000293_pt1 | contig 18898 bp, 17 predicted proteins | sample H3c2metaG_FD_160571 | JGI IMG/M metagenome (GOLD analysis project Ga0193709, IMG submission 160571) | Soil microbial communities from a riparian zone of the East river system, Colorado, United States - H3c2 | ecosystem: Environmental > Terrestrial > Soil > Riparian zone | place: USA: East River... | reverse complement strand
TCATTGCAGTAAAAATTTTGGAAAAAATGAAAGACGGGGCCTTCTTCAACTCCTTTAAGGACAAATGGCATTTCGAAAAACTCCTCGCCAATATCCCGGTCTCCGTTATTCTCAACGAAAACGCCCCTCAGCTAGGCGCGGCCTACGAAGCCCTGCGCTTGCTGCAAAAATAAGGTTCCGGCCGGGATTCTGGCTTCGTTCTCCGGCATCGCTGCGGCGGTGGCCGGATTTCTCATGTGGCATTCCGTTCGGCGTATTGCTTCACCGCCGAAGCCTTGGGCACAATTTCCTCGCTGACTAGCCCGCTTTCCTCCGCCTTCTTCACTGCCTTTTCCAGCGCCGCATACAACTCGTCGGTTCGAATTGCTTTTGCCACATATCCGTCCATGCCCGCTTCGAGGCAGCGCGCCTCATCGCCTTTCAACGCATGCGCCGTCATAGCGATGATCGGGATATGCTTACCGGTCTGCTTTTCCAGTTCTCTGATTTTTGCTGTCGCCTCGAAACCGTCCATCTCCGGCTGCTTCTCAACTGACGAAACACTCGCCACCATATCCTGCAGGCCTGTTCTTCCTCCTTGCTACTCTCATCGCATGGAATGGCGAACACTTACCCTGGATGAATGGAAGCCCGCTTCGCGTCCCGTGGCGTTGATCGCCATCGGCTTCTATCTCGTATTCCTTCTCTACGCTGCAAGTAACCATTCCGGTTTTCTCTTCTTGGACAACGCCAATCTCATGATCCACGAAGCCGGACACCCACTCTTCGGCATTCTCGGCGGCGGCGCGGAAACCGGCTTCGGCCATACGCTTATGGTCCTCGGTGGCACGCTGCTCGAACTCATCGTCCCACTTGCCTGCGCCGCCTATTTCTTCTTCCGCCGCGAATCTACCGGTACCGCCTTCTGCGCGTTCTGGTTCTTTGAAAACTTTCTCTACATCGGCACCTACATGGCCGACGCTCGCACCAGCGCGCTTCTTCTTGTCGGCTCCGGCGACAGCGACTGGGAAGTCCTCTTCACGCAGTGGAATCTTATGCTCCACGACACGCAGATCGCCCACGCCACCCGCACTTTGGGCTGGATAGGCATGTTTGGCTCCGTCTCCTGGTTCGCGTATCGCGCCTTCGGCCGGTCATCCGGCACCGAGCGCATCGCAGTCAGCGAGTCGCAGCCGTGGATGAGGTCGTGAGTTTTTTCAAATCCAGAGTGAGAGCCGTAAGCGCTTGGTCAAAGTTGCGGTCGTGGGTCTTCTGTAGATTCGCCTGCTCGATCGATTCTGTCAGTGCCCACAGGACGTAATGCGTTTTCCGATCGAGGATGACCAGACGGAGCATCGGCAGCGGGTCCGAGGCGCCCTTCTGCTTGTTTGCGGTTGTAGGACCATAAGGCGCAGTCAGTCGTAACTCAAACACAAGGTCCGCGTCGGACGGGTCGGTAACACACTCGTAGCGGCCCCAATTCTGGACCGTCGCATAAAATTGGTTGTAAGCGCGGCCTGGATTGCCGCTGAACGGATGCGGAAACAGCCCGCTGTCCGCACCAGCATTCGAAATAAAGATTTTCTTTGCGGTGAGAAGAGCTGGCGGCACCGGCGCCCCTCCTGCCAAAGGAAGTTCTTGGGCGCCCGCCGGAGCTGTGAACAAAAGGGTGGTGCACACAAACCGAGAAAATCGCATTCGGGCCACGGCCAACATCGCGTCCTCCGCTCACGGCAAAAACATGGATGCCGCCTCTGTGGAGAAGACGCGTCGAACGCGTGAATGGTTTCGCCGGCGCGCCGCGAATATTTAGTATTTAGCTCAGGATTTTCGATTTGAACGTCTTGCTCGTGCGGATCAAACGTTGCTCCGGCGCCCGCCGGCGCGCTGCATCTCGCTCATGCCAAGTCGTTCACAGTTTCAATCTTGCCCGTCGCGCCGCCCATCGTTCATGTGTTTTCGCAGGTTGTGCGCGATCTGATTGTCGTAAGCGGCTTCGCTGACCACCTTTTCGATTTCAACGCCGGAAAGATATTTGAGACTAGGTTTTAGCTCGGTCTTAGCATCAAACGCCAACTTGGATGCCAGACGTGTAAACTGCCGGTCGGCGTCAGCGTTCATACTGTTCATCGTCCACAGCCGCACCAAAAGCTGTTCCTGGTCCTTTTCAGGACCGTGCCGCCACCGTCTAATAAAGTTCATGGCGCAATTCCGCCCTTCGATTGGAGCTATACCCGGCAATCTGAAACTTGTGTGAGCTCTAGACTTAAAGCCATGCACGAATGACGTCAACTGTACTGAGGGCTAGAGTTGCGGACTGGCCACACGAACAGGTGCAGAAAGGAACCCTTCAGCTGCATTGCCTTGCGCCGGCGGCAACGCACCTCTTGATCCGGTAATTCGAACTTGCCAGCACTAGTCGTGCACAAGTTGCGATTCGGGGTATAGAAACCTCACTCGTGGCACCCCTCACGTTAGGAAGGATCAGCTGGCGCGTGACGATGGAAAACTCTCCACTGCGACAGGTTGCAGTGGCAATTCCAATTCCTCGGCTTTTCGGCGCTTTGAACCTCGCTCGCATTTACTGCTTCCTTCGGATGAGCGCAATTGTTGCCTATCCTCTGGAGCGTATCGAGCCGAGCCCACTGAACCTCAGTAGCGGCCTCACTTCTTTTCAGCGAAAGGTCATGTCGCTATCTTGCTACTAGCTTGCATGAGTCGAGGAACGTAAACTAAGGGACATCGTGATCGAGCAAAAAATCAATAAATTCTTTGGTGATGGCGAGTCTACTGGCTTTGGAACGGGTTGGTGGAGTGGGATTTTGTCAGCCTTTTTTGGATTTCTTTCGTTCGGCGGAGTGTTGTGCCTGCATTTTCCTCAGCTACTAAGCTCTCCTGAACTGCGCCCACATTATCCAATGCACACCATGCGCGTTCTAATCCAATGCCTCATCGTGGGGGCGATTTTATTCGGAGTCATTTCTTCGATTCTGCGCGAGAAAAAGATTTTGGCATTGGCTGGAATGTTGCTGGCCATCGCGGCAACGGCGCTGGGCGGATCAAGTGTGCCGATTAACGAAACGCCGCACGGTGGGCTTGCAATCGGCCTGGACTGGTTTTTGCTTGATTTGTTTTTGATGGCCCTGATCTACGTGCCACTCGAAAGACTTTGGCCGCAGTACCCAAAACAAGGAACATTCAGGAAGCAGTGGACTTTGGATGTGGTTTATTTCATGTCCACTCATCTCCCTCTGCAAATTCTATCTTTTCTGGTTTTATTGCCCGCTACCCAGGCCACCAAATATTTGGGCGTGCCGGTTCTTCAAGAATCCATCGCTCGAATACCCTGGTTGTTGCAATTTGTTTTGGCCGTTGTGGTTGCGGACGTTGCTGAATATTTTATTCATTTGGCTTTGCATAAAGTGCCATTTCTATGGCGTTTTCATGCCGTTCACCACTCTTCGAAGGCGCTTGATTGGATCGCGGGCTCACGCTCCCACTTTGTAGACGACACACTTGTGCGCGGATTTATCCTTGCTCCTCTCATGCTTGGATTTTCGCAATCGATCATCCTGGCGTATCTGATTTTTGTCACCCTTCACGCTACCTGGACTCATTGCAATTTCGGTCCCAATGCTAAATGGCTCGAAAAGTTTTTGGTTATGCCCAGATATCATCATTGGCACCATACTTCTCAAAAAGAGGCCATCGACAAGAACTTTGCTATTCATTTTCCATGGATTGATAAACTTTTTGGAACTTATTACTATCCGGATGAATGGCCGGAAAGTTATGGCCTGGCCGGCGAAGAAATTTCGCCCAACTTTTTTGGGCAAACGATTGAACCATTTACGAAAAGAAAAAGAACACCCTAAAAATCCAGTGCGCCTAAAGGAACGTCCTTGGGTAACTCTGCACCCTTCGTCGTTGCCTTCACCAAGCCAAAATGCTTCATAATTTTGACGGTCACAAATCCAAAATCGTATTCGGATTCGTCGTGACTTAATCGCAAAAGGCCCGGATAGTGGTGATGGTTATTTTGTAAACAAGCGCTGAAGGTTGCCGTTACCGGTAGCCACTCGCCAATGTTCATGGCGTTGTCGTCTTCGTCGTGATACCGCCGGTATCCGAAATTTCGAGTGTGAGTCCAATAATTTTGGATCATATTTACCCACGCCGCAAAAATTCGCATTCCAGCCCACATCACCAGCGCAAATTTCAGATCTGCAACTAACTTCCATAAGAGATAAAAGCTAAAGGCTTGCGCAAGTAATGCAAAAAACGGGTTGGCAACGACCCGAAAAGTCTGGGATTTTAAAATCTCGTCGCTGGCCAAATTTTCAATGCATTGGTACGGCATCAAACAGAGGTATAAAGTTCGCCAAAAACCGTCGCCTGAAAGTTTATTGGGATCGCCAGGACGGTCAGCATGTATATGATGCAATCGATGGCGATTCACCCAGGCGATCGGATCTACATAGAGCCCGAAGGTGTTATTCACGACAGTGACGACTTTTATGAACCATTCCTTATAGTCGAGTGAACGATGAGCGATTCCCAAATGAAGAACATCGGCCAAATACAACCCGCCGAGAAACCAGCAGAAGACAAAATAAACTCCGCCTATCAACATTCCAGTCCAAGGTCCCAAATGAGGAGGGGCGAAATACATACAAGCCAGCAGGTAGGCAAAAATAATCGAATAGCCGGTGATGTTGTATGTTTTCACGATGACTCCCCGTGGGAGTATTCAAACAGAAATCGGAGCTCCTTTCAAATAACAAGTTAAAGAAGATAAAGTCCATAGCCCGCCGTTCTTCAACCGCTAGAGTATTTTGCGGTGTCAACAGACTCAGCGCCTCATTAACGCCGCCGTTACCGGACAATGCAATTCTGCCGCGATCGAGATCGTGGGCCTGTTCCAATTACCTCGGAAAATCTCGTCAAACCTTAATTACCATGGCCAAGTCGCGCCGTCGTAGCCCAGAAATTTCCCCGTCAGCTCCATCGGATTCCCTTCGAGCACCTTGCGCATGCCTGAAATGCTCTGTTCCGGCGTCAGCGCCGCGTTCGCGCCTCCCATGTCTGTCTGCACCCATCCCGGACTGAATATCACCACGCTGATTCCCCGCGGCTCCACTTCTTTCGCCAGGATCGACATCGTCATGTTTAACGCCGCTTTGCTTGTCCGGTATTGATAGGCGATTCCAAACTCGATGGTGGATCCTAACGCTTGCAGTGAACCCATCCCGGTGCTGATCGCGACGATCTGTTTGCGATTGCTTGCCGCGACGTTTTCGATCAGCGCCTCTGCCACCCGGATCGCTCCCAGCACGTTGGTTTCGAAGGACTCGCGCCATCCAGCAAAATTGAGTTCGCCAAGTTTGTTTCCGTTTCGCGTATAAATAGCCGAGTTCAGGACCAGCAAATCTACCGGCTTGCCACCCAGAGTTTCCGCTAACTGTTTAACTGATTCATCCTTCGTCACATCCAGGTCATGCAAAGACACATTTCTGTTTCTTGCTAACTGCTGCAATTCCTCGCTACTTTTCGGATTGCGCGCTGTCGCAATCACCTCCCATCCGTGGGCTGCATATTGACGCGCAAATTCCAACCCTAGTCCGCGATTTGCTCCGGTAATCAAAACACTCGACATGATCGGTCTCTCCTCAATGCGGCAAATTTCCGGCAGAACAAGAGCAGGCGAAAGTTCCTGCGGATATCTATTCCGACGCGCAATTCATTTGATGCTCTATGCCTTTTTTCGTCGCATGGAAACCTTGTGCACAACGAGTTCGCTCAAGGCAGTGGCTGCTCATCTCCTCGGCCGGCTAACCCCGGGTCCTTGACCCCCACTCGACTCCCGATTGACGTTAGTCAGCGCTTTACCGGATGCGCGTTCTCCGCTCTTCAGCGCGTTGTGTAAAGCGGTTTGGACCTGGCCGCCGGTGGGTGCGGAGGACGCGGGCCCTATGCAAATTCAATGAAGAGCGGCGTTGCGTCGAGGGAATTACATGACGCTCTAAGTCTGCCCGCTGCTCACTCCGCCCCGAAAGGTTCGCCCTCAAACATCTCGATCCCCATCCACCGCCTTACTGATCGGCTGAGTCAACAAGTTCCGATTCACTCCGCCCAATTCCTTCCCTCTTTTGTTCTCATCCCCAAGAACAGATTTTTCCGGCCCTTTCTTTTCAACGACTTGCGCACTCTTTGCCAAGACACCCCGGGGGTACCCCGTGCCTACTGCAAAATAGGCACTCGGGTTTCAGGGTTTGTTTTACAAACCCGATTTGGGGACGTTCCTATTCGCCTTTCCTCACCTCGCGTTACCTGCTTACTTCTTTACTTCGGTCTTTGTGAGAAACTTCCTCCCATGAGCGACAAAACGACCGGCAAACCTCTTCACCTCGACGTAAACGAACAGATCGAATGTGCGCACACCCTCGCTTCGCGCTTCTACACCGATCCCGCTATTCTCGAGATCGAAAAGGACAAAATTCTTCGCCGCACCTGGCAGCTCATCGGCACGCTCGACCATCCCTGCGGCGAACTCAACGGCGTCAAGAAAACCATTTGCGATCCCGAAACCTATTTCACCGCGGACGTCGCGGGCGAACCGCTGCTCGTCGTGCGCGACAAGCCTGCAGCGGCGGGCGAGCAGGGAACTCTTCGCGCCTTCAGCAACGTGTGTCGCCACCGCGCCGGACCCATCGCTCTTGGCAGCGGCTGCAAAAATGTCATGCGCTGTCAGTATCACGGATGGACCTACACGCTAGACGGACGACTGATCGGCACGCCCGATGTCGAAGGCGTCGAATTTTTCGACCGCAGCACCATGGGCATGGTTCCTGTGCGCCTCGAAACCTGGGAAAAATTTATCTTCATCAATTTCGATCTCAATGCAGAGAGCCTTTCAACTTATCTCGGAAAAATTCCGGAACAAGCGCGCGGCTTCCAGTTTGCGGGATTGCAGTCCGCCGAACGCCGCGACTACGTCATCAACTGCAACTGGAAGGTGTACGTAGATAACTATCTCGAGGGCTACCACATTCCCATCGCCCACCCCGGCTTGATGCGCGAACTTGATTACGCGCACTACCGAACTGACACCTTCCGCTATTATTCGCAGCAGTTCGCGCCCATTCGCGCCATGAAAACAGAGGACGCGGGCGAACGCTTCTACGCGCCCGGCACAGGACTGCAGCAAGCGCTCTATTTCTGGATTTTTCCCAACCTGATGCTCAACATCTATCCCGACAATATCTCCACCAACATAATCGTCCCGCTCTCAACCGAAAAAACACTCACCATTTTTGAATGGTTTTTCCACAACGCCGGCCAAGCGAAAGCGCGCGAACGCATAGAAAAAGCCATCGCCTTTAGCGACGAAGTTCAACAGGAAGACATCATGCTCTGCGAAAACGTCCAGCGCGGCCTTCGCTCCTCCACCTACGACCGTGGCCGCTACTCCGTAAAACACGAAAACGGCGTCCACCACTTCCACATGCTCCTAAGCGAATTCTTGGGGAAGGAAGCGCAAAGCGATCAGCGCCTAGAAAAGGCAGGAACATGAACGACCACGCCGAACTCGGTCAGAGAAGTTTATCGAGACCTTGAGGTTGTACGACCCGGTTTGCTTCGATATCAGCTTGCGTAAGAATCACGATTATCGAATCGTTAAAATCGATCACGAAGAGATTCTTTGTAATCAGCGTATCAAGGTTGTTCCTGAAAGTGCGCCGAGCTTTCGCGCGCTCGTATTGCAGACTATCGAGCGCGCGTCGGCAGCTCGCAAATCTTGAAGAAAGCGACCGGAATCCGAATCCGATTCCGAAACTCACTATCCGCGACCAACTTCACGGTTTGGCAGGCGCAGGAGCCGACGTCGCTGGTGCGGTGGATTTGTTGAAATCGAAATTCACCTTAGGAGCGGTGCGCGCGCCTTCTTCGGTCTTGAAGTAGGCGTCGTTGCGCGTGAAGCCGCCGATGCCGGCCACCAGACTGTTGGGAAAAGTGGCGATGTAAGTGTTGTAGTCCTGTACCACTTCATTGTAGCGGCGCCGTTCGACGGCGATGCGATTTTCCGTTCCCGCGAGTTCGTCCTGCAGGCGCAGAAAATTTTCATTGGACCTGAGTTGCGGATAATTCTCGGTGATCACCAGCAGCCGGCTCAGTGCGGAATCTAGTGCGCCGTTGGCAGCGATTTTATCAGCCGGAGTTCTTGCTCCGATCAGCGCCGAACGTGCTTGCGCGATTTCGCTGAACACTTGCTCTTCGTGAACCGCGAAGCCTTTCACCGTCGCGACGAGGTTGGGAATTAAATCGGCGCGCCGCTGCAGCACCACATCCACCTGCGCCCACGCCGCATTCACCGCTTCGCGCTTGATGGCCATCTGGTTGCGCCGGCCAACATAAGAGCTGCCCAGAATCAGGGCCAGGATCACCAATATGACTACGATGACTATGCCGATTTTCATGACTTCTCCTTTTAAGTTCCTTGCGATTTCCTTTTCAACTTAGGGTTTGTAAGTACAAACCCTAAGACCCCGTCAGAGTTTTTGTTTTTTGACGCGTTGCCACTCGCGTTTGGGCGCCAGCGCGTCCAGCGCGTGAATCACAAACTCGACGGCTTCCAGATATTTGCCGTAAGCGCGGGTAATTTCAGAATGTGCTTGATTGTCACGCAGCGCGCGGCCCAACTCAAAAGCGGAAGCTGGCGCGCCGGTCAACTCTTCGATCCTTTTATAGACGGCGCTTTTATCGGGGGGAGCGTCTTCGCCGAGCGCAATCAAAACGTGGCGCAGCAAAACGGTGATACTCGAAATCGATTTGCCATAGATTTCGCGCAGCTGAGGTTCGTCACCGGAAGCGAGCAGAAAATGGTCACGAAGTTTCTGTAATGCGGTGCGCAGTTCGTGCTCCACCTGCGCGCGATGCAAGTTCATCGGGACTTCGATGCCCGCTACCGGGTCGTCGCCAAAAAGAACGCGATGCGCTTGGCCGATGTCCAGTAACTCGATGGCAAAAACGTCGGCGGAATGAATTAATTCCTCGTGCGTAAAAATGCGCGGCGCCGGTTCATGCAATTGCCCGCTCCACCAGCGAATGACCGAAGCAATGCGCGAAAGTTCCCCGGCTTTCGCGGACTTCAGCACGAACAGCAAGTTCAAATCCGATTTGTGCGCGTGAAAATCGCCGCGCGCCGCAGAGCCGTACAAAATCACCGATTGCAGATTCTCGCCTGCGGCTTCCCGCAGCCTGCGTACGACTTCCGTTAATTTTTCTTCGCGTGCCAGCATGCCATCCTTCTTTAGCTCAGGGTTTGTAAATGCAAACCCTGAAACCCGATCTACGCAAAATCGCTGAAAAACATTTCACCAACTGCCGGATGCCCCGCCTCCGCCGCTCGATCCGCCGCCAAATCCACCAAAGCCCCCACCACCTCCGCCAAATCCCCCGCCGCCACCCCAACTGCTGCCACCACCGCCCCAGCCACCACCACGGCCGCCACCTCCGCTCATCAGAAACGGAAGCAGCCACCAGCATCCGCCCATTCCGCCGCCGCGGCCTCCAGTGCCACGCGAGATAATGGCTCCAAAAATTCTGAAGATTATGAAAAGAATAATCAAAAATGCGAATGGGCTAAGCCGGGAGCCGCGCCGCTGCGAAGCGTTTGCGGCTCTGCGAGCCGGAGGCTGACCAGAGAGTGTGACGCCTTTTTCGTCGGCGACGTATTTCGCCAGTTGCCAGGCGGCGGCCTCGACCGCGGAGCCGTAATCATTTTGTTTCAGGAAAGGAACCATAGCGCGACCGGCATCGCCGGCGCGTGCGTCATTGATGATTGGTTCGATGCCATAACCAACCTCGATTCGGTATTTGCGATCATTGGGAGCCAGCAGCAGCAGAACGCCAGAGCTCTCTTTTTTCGAGCCCACACCGAGATGTTTGAAGAGGTCCACGGCGTAGTCTTCCACGGGGCGGTCGTCCAGGGATCTAACGGTGACGATGGCCATTTGCGCGCCGGTCTTTTGTTCGAGTTCGGTGCCGAGAGCTTCCAGACGTTGTTGGGTGGCTTGTGGAATAACGCCGGCGAGATCGGTGACGTAGCCGGTGGGAGAAATTTTGGAAATATCATCGGCAGAAACGCCGCACACACCGAAGAAGAGCAAAAAGAAAATACAGAAGATAGATGAACGGGAACGTGGCATGGAGAAATAAAAACAGATCCTCTTGCTCTGTGAGCGAGTTTGGAGCGACTCGAACAAGCATCGCGATTTTCCGGAAAAAGTGCAAGCGCGGTCCGATGAAATCGGTGGATCGGAGCGAGCGAATAGCGTGCAGCAAGGAGCGAGCAGCCGCTTGAACAAAACTTCAGCGTATGGCAGAAAAGTGGTTTAATCAGTGCGCTTTGCGAACGACGACCAGTGGATTGCGGAGGAACGCGCGTGCAGAACACGAATTTGGCGAAAAAGCGTAAGCGACTGGGAATGGCTGCCTGGACGGTGTTTTTGCTCCTGGCATGTTGCGTGCGGACTGCGGCGCAAGGCGGACCCCCGGCGGATCTGGATGCGTTTGTAGCGCGGTCAATGAAAACATTTGATGTACCCGGAATGGCTATCGCCATCGTGAAGGACGGAAAAGTGGTGATGACGAAAGGCTATGGCGCGCGCAAGATGGGTGAGGCCGCGCCGGTGGATGAAAACACGCTGTTCGGAATCGGTTCGAACACCAAGGCGTTTACCACGGCGGCGCTGGCGACACTGGTGGATGAAGGAAAGATTTCGTGGGACGACAAAGTATATGAACGGCTTCCCGGATTTGAAATGTACGACCCGTACGTTTCGCATGAAATGACGATTCGCGATTTGCTGACGCACCGCAGCGGCATGGGTTTAGGCGAGGGAGATCTGCTCTTTTGGCCGCACACGACATTCACGCGCGAAGAAATTATTTATAAGCTGCGATTCATGAAGCCGGCCTCAAGTTTCCGGAGCAAGTTCGCTTATGACAATTTGCTGTACATCGCCGCGGGGCAGATCATTCCGGCAGTGACGGGAAAAACGTGGGAGCAGTACATTACCGAAAGGATTTTGCAGCCTCTGGGAATGAAAACGACCACTCTGAGCAACGCGCAGTTCCCGGCGGGGGCAAATTTTGCCTGGCCGCATTCAAAGCTTGGCGGACCACTACGTCCGATTGATTTCGTGGAGCTGGACAACGCTGCTCCTGCCGGCTCAATCAATTCATCGGTGGCGGAAATGGCGCGATGGATGATACTGCAGCTGAATCATGGAAAGTTTCCGGAGAGCGACAAGCGATTATTTACCGAGCAGGGGTCGCAGGAAATGTGGTCGGCGCAGACGATTTTGCCGGCGCGGGAGCGCAGCGGGCCGTTGGGAGAAATCTCGGCGAAGTTTGCGGCGTATGGATTGGGTTGGGGCCTGCGCGACTATCAGGGAAGAAAGTTAGTAGGACACACCGGCGGCGTAGCGGGATTTGTTTCGCGAGTGATGCTGGTGCCAGAGGAAAAGTTGGGAGTGGTGATTTTGACCAACGCTGAAGAAGGTTTTGCGTTTGATTCGATATTGTTTCATGTGCTCGATAGTTATTTCGGCAGCGGCAAGACGGATTGGATCACGGTGTTGCACGACGCGAACGAGTCTGCGCGAAAGGAAGCCGAAGAAGAAGTAATGAAGCAGGCCGGTGGACGGGCGAAAGATTCCAAGCCGTCGCTGGCTTTGCATAAATATGCCGGGAAATATGAGGATGCGTGGTACGGGCCAGGGACTATCCGGTGGGAAAATGGCAAGCTGATTTTTTCCCTGGACCATACCGCTGCCGCTGTTGGGGATCTGGAGCACTGGCAATACGACACGTTCAAGGCACGTTGGCGGGATCGCACGGTGGAAGATGCGTTTGTGACGTTCAGCCTGAATGCACAGGGTCAGATCGATCACTTCACCATGAGCGCGGTTTCGCCGTTGGCCGATTTCAGTTTCGATTATCAGGACTTGTATTTTCGTCCTGCGAAAAGCGCGGCGGAGAAGCATTAGCTGGCCCACCACAGCAAAGAATGGACGGGGATAAAGCCGCCGCTGCAACAGCCACAAGAAATAAAGATGCGGCTGAGACCCAGAGGGCGCAAAGTCGTGCGCAGGCTTGGCGAACATTTTTGCGCCTGTACTTGAGAGCAGGTGACGGTGAGAGAAAACCTTGCGAGGTAAAAGGAGCATCTTAAACTCCACAGATAGAATTAAGGTGGAGAACATGTGGCGCTTCCTCGCAACGATAAGCAATGGCTTGGATATCGCGTGCCGAAGCGCGCGCGGCCGCTGAGCTTTATTCTTCGATCATTGATCCTGATTATTTTTTTTCTTCTGAGTAACCACCCTGCGCTTTTCGCGCAATGCAATTCATTGAAAACCGGAGAGACGTTGTGGGTGCGGCTGCTGCAGCCGGTGTCATCGTATAGCGGCAAAGCGGGCGACAGGATTCATGCGATGGTGATCGAATCGCCGACTTGCGATGGCGCGGAAGAAATAGCGGCAGGAACGATGGTCGAGGGCGAAGTTGCAAGAGTGACCAAGGTAGGAATGGGATTGCTGCACGAGACGGCGTCGCTGCGGGTCGAGTTTAAGAGTTTGCAGATGCAGGACGGAAACAAGATAGCAATCGCGTCGCGTCTACTGGAAATCGATAACGCGCGGGAAAAAGTGAAGGACGGAACGATTCACGGCGTCAATGCGACCGACACGCCGCAGGGGAGAATTACCAACCGATTGCGGCATCTGCCTACCTGGAATCCTTATAGTGACTTGACGCTGCTGGTGTACCGCACGGCCTTTCCAATGTTTCCGGAACCGGAGATTTATCTGCCGCGAGGAAGCGATTTGAAACTGGAGTTGGCGGCCGGAGTGTCGTTGCCGGAAGGAATGGCGAACCAAACGGAGGATAACCGTCCCGACGAAATTGAAAAGGCGGTGCTGGAGATCACGGCGCCTGAACTGCCGATAAGGACAACCACGCGCAGCGGCCAAGAAGCGGACATTGTGAATGTGGCGCTGCTCGGAAGTGCGAGCCAGATGGATGGCGCATTTCGCGCGGCAGGATGGAAAAACGGGGATGCGATGTCGACGACATCGGTGCTGCGGCAATTGCATGCTTTCCTGTCGTTCAAGAATTATCCGAGCGCACCGATCACCACGCAATTGATGGATGGCCAGCGCGTAAGCCAGACGTGGGAAAAAGGGCTGGACAGCTACGCGAAGCGCGAGCATTTGCGAGTGTGGGGCCGCAACGACGTGATTGAAGGGCAGACGGTGTGGCTGGGAGCGATGACGCGGGAGACCGGAGCGGTGCTCTCGGTGCGACAACACAAATTTATTCATCACATTGACGCGGAAATGGATGACGGGCGCGGACTAATGGTGCGGGATTTGCGGCTGGCGGGCTGCGTGGCGGCAGTGTACTACGTGCAGCGTCCACAGATGGCGCATGCGGCGATGAACGCGACGGGCGATGCGATGCGCACGGATGGTTCGCTGGCGGTGGTGCAATTGAAGGACTGTGAGAATCCGGTGTTTGCACAAGCCAGCGATGCGCCTGCGGTGCAATCGCGTCCGCATTCGAAATTCGCGCGCTATTTGCGGATGCAGGTGCTGAGTTTTCGAAGCGATTTGATTCGCGGGAATATTGTGTACGGCGGATTTGAATTGGCGCGCATGGCGGTGCGGGCGCGGCGGCACCGGGCGGAGAAGATTGCGATGGCGCGGCGGACGGAGCCGGTTGCGCCATTTGCCGGTGTGAGTGTGGCGGCGGTGAATGAGTACGTCGATCGTTTCGATTTCAACGACAATTGAAGATTGATTTTTGGTTTGAGGGTTGCGCGCGGCGCCAGCGGATTTGTGCGTGTTGCGAAGGCGGAAAGGCGGCAGCCGCAGACTGCGGCCGCTATCACGGCAAAAACGAGATGGCCATCTGAGGGTGGCGGCTACAAGTGCTGCAAAAGCAAAACCGCGGGATAAACCCGCGCCTACATGTAAAGCAAAGCGACCTAGTCGAGATTTGTGACGGCGAGTTCATTTTCCCAGCGGGCGATTACGGCACTGGCCAGGCAGTTGCCGGTTACGTTGACGGAGGTGCGTGCCATGTCAATGAGGGCGTCGATGCCGAGCATGACGAAGATGGGTTCGGTGGGGAGATGGAATGTGGAAGAAGTTGCGAGAAGGACTACGAGGACGGCGCGCGGAACTCCCGCAAGACCTTTGCTGGTGAGCATGAGCGTGAACACCATGACCAGCTGTTGCGGCCAGGTCATGTGAATGCCTGCGGCTTGCGCTACGAAAATGGAAGCCAGTGCTAGATAGAGAGTGGAACCGTCTAGATTGAAACTGTAGCCGGCGGGAATTACGAAAGCGACGATTTGGCGAGGGACGCCGAAGGCCTCCATGCACTCCATAGCGCGAGGTAGAGCGGCTTCGGAAGTGCTGGTGGCGAACGCGATGGTGGCTGGTTCGGCGACGGCGGCGAGAAAACGTTTGAGAGGAATGCGGGCGAAGATGGCGATGGGAAGAAGTACGAAGAGCAGAAATGTGATCAGTGCGCCGTAAGCGGTGAAGAGAAGTTTGCCGAGCGGGAGAAGAACTGCGATGCCCATGTGGCCGACGGTGTAGGCCATGGCGGCGCCGACTCCGATCGGAGCGAAGTACATCACGATGTTTGTGAAGCGGAACATTACCTGTGTGAGGGATTCGGCGAAATTGAGGATTGGTTTTTGGAGTTGCTCGGGGACGCGGGTGAGCGCGATGGCGAAAAGAATAGCGAACACGGCTACTTGAAGGATTTGGTTTTCTGCTACGGACTGGACGATATTTTCGGGGAAAATGTGAAGGATGAAATCGGTCCAGTGGGGTGGAGTTGAGTTTGGCGGAGTTTGCGCGATTGTGTTTGTGGAAATTGCCAGGCCTTCGCCGGCCTTGGTGAGATTGATTGCGGCTACGCCGAGAAAGAGCGCGATGGTGGTGACGACTTCGAAATAGACGAGACTCTTCCAGCCGATGCGGCCTACTTTGCGCAGGTCGCCGTGACCGGCGATGCCGGTGATGAGAGTGCCGATGATGAGCGGGGCCACGATGACTTTGATGAGCCGGAGGAAGATGTCGCTGAGGACGCGGAGTTGCACGGCGAAAGCAGGAGAGTCGAGGCCGAGTTCGAACCCGGCGAGCATGGCGAAGAAAATCCAGAAGGTGAGTGATCGGTTGCGGAGGCCAGCGATAGCGAGGAGGAGGAGGCCGAGGCAGCGGACAAAGATGAAGGAGTTGTGGAAACGGAGTGGAATCAGAAGCAAGCAGCCTGCTGCGAAGAGGAGGAGTCCGGCGGCAAGAAGGATTTTGAATGATCGTGAATATTTTTTCGACAAGCCGGAGCCTCGTGAAGCGTCGGATGAGAACGGACATCATAGCTGAGAACGGGCGGGCGGAGGGAGAGACAAGGAAAGCGCTGAGGATGGAAAAGGCGCCCGCTTCAGAAAGCGGCCACTACCAGGGTGAATAGCACAGCTAAGAATGGAAGTGCCACGAAAGAGAGAGTGAGAAAGAGCAGGGCCGTAAAGCTTGCCTGCGGCAAGCAGGCCGCTGCTATATAAATACATAAAGCAGTCGCACGGGTTGCTTGGATTGTTGTGGCGCTGCTATCGTGCTGGCATGCCGAAAATAAGACATTTTGAGTGTTCGCGATGCGGAGCGACTGTGTCTGCGGAGAAGCCGCAGACGGTTTGTCCGCAGTGCAGTGGTGCGCTTTACGTGCGGTATGACTTGAGACCGATGCGGGGAGAAGCGGGGCGGAAGGAGATTTTGCGCGACGCATTAAAGGACGGATGGGCGGGCATGTGGAGGTATAGATCGGTGCTGCCGGAAGTTGAGGCGGTGACTCTGGGCGAGGGGTGGACTCCGGTGGTACGGAGCCGTCGATATAAAAATGTAATGCTGAAAGAAGAGGGAGCCAATCCGACAGGAAGTTTCAAGGCGCGTGGTTTGGCGCTAGCGGTGACAATGGCGAGGCATTATGGATTGAAAAAGTTGGCGGTGCCTTCGGCGGGGAATGCGGCGGGGGCGTTAGCAGCGTATGCGGCGGCTGCCGGAATCGAAGCAAATATTTTCATGCCGAAGGATGTGCCGTTTGCGAATTATGTGGAAGCGAAAATGTACGGCGCGAATGTGACGCTGGTGGACGGATTAATTTCGGATTGCGGACGGATGGTGGCGGAACGAAAAGAACAAGAAGGCTGGTTCGATATTTCTACTTTGAAGGAGCCATTTCGGGTTGAAGGGAAAAAGAGCATGGGATACGAATTGGTGGAACAACTGGGGTGGGAATATCCGGCGGCAGTGTTTTACCCGACGGGCGGCGGAGTGGGATTGATCGGAATGTGGAAAGCGTTTGCGGAATTGGAGGAGTTGGGCTGGGTCGCGCCAGGAAAGCGGCCGAAGATGATTGCGGTACAGTCAGCGGGTTGCGCACCGGTTACACGAGCATTCGAAGAGCACGGAAAAGTGAGTGAGGTGTGGGAGAATGCGGCCACGTTTGCTTCTGGGTTGCGCGTGCCGAAACCGTATGGCGATTACATCATGCTGGAAATTTTGAAGGAGTCGGGAGGCGTGGCGCTGGCCTTTTCGGATGAAGTGATTTTGCAGTCGCTGAAAGACTGGGCGAAGAACGAGGGAATTTTTCTTTCGCCCGAGGGAGCGGCGGCTACGGCGGCGTACGATCATTTGTTGAAGACGGGATTCTTGACAGCGGACGATCGCGTGGTGTTGTTCAATACTGGAGCGGGATTGAAGTATACGGACGTTACAGCGGACGCGGCGGGGATTGCGCGGCCGAGTTGAGGATTTAGCGTTTGCGAGTTGCCGAGATACGGCGCAGCAATGCTGCGCCCCCCACAAAAGCCGGAAGGACTAACGCGGCGGGGCTGGTCAGACCGCGAATTGGATGATGGCGTAGGAGCGCGCGGGGAGTTCTAGGCGCGTGCGATGATTCGACGTAGTGGGCTTGTCGAAAGGTTTTGGCGCGACATTTTGCGGTGCGTCGAAACCGTTGTGAGCTTTCAGGTCGTTGCCAGTCAGCGTGAAGGAATCGAGGGCGCGCGACGGCGCGGCACCTTCCCACAGTAATTCCGCTTCACGGGCATTTTGCTAAATCACGGTTGAAAAGAAAAACGGAAAATTGTCCGGTAGCTTTGTCAAACGAATCTTCAGTACGCGCACGGCGCTGCTTTGAACAATGCGAAACGGTTTTGCCTCTATTCATCGATTCCGAGATGTGAATCAATTCAGGAAGTATTCTGCCGAGTGGCGAATTGTCCGGCCGACCGAGCGCGAAGTAGAGGTCGCGGTAGAGCGGATAGAGCCGGTCATGGCACGAGAACGGGACGGCCAAGAATATTTGCGTAGACCCGGTTGAGAACTGCATTTTTCTGCGGAATACCGCCGGTGTTGGCGACGCAGCGAATGGTGACACCGTGCTCGGACATGCGATCGAGAATGACGCGAGTGTGGCAGGCAGTACCTTCGATGGCGGCGAAAAGTTCGTCCTAAAACCGTTTGCCGAGAGTGGTGACGATATGAGAATGAATTCTTTTTGCCAATGCACACGCGGTGATGCATTTTTTGGCCGCGATTCGCAGTAGACTAACGGACGTCTCTGTGGGTGCGGTTGGTGGATTCGGAGAAATGGCGAATGGCGAAGTTGCCGGTCTTTGCAAAACTGATTGCAGGAACGCAACCGGAGTATCTGCATCCTGATTACCGATCGTCCGTAAAACGAGCGCCGACGCGTCCGTTGATCCTGCTTCCGCACTCGTTTTCAGAAAGAACTGGACCCGTCTTCGGGCGGGATTGCGTTAGCGCAACGGACTGCGATTTGACCGCGCAACATGCGGGCGCACCGCTAGGAGAAAGAATTGCGGTCAGCGGGCGGGTGCTGGACGAAGGCGGCCGGCCGGTGCGCGGCGCGCTGGTCGAAGTATGGCAAGCGAATGCCGCCGGACGTTACACGCATAAAATGGATCAGCACAACGCGCCGCTTGACCCGAATTTCAGCGGATGCGGGCGCACACTGACCGATACGGACGGGCGTTACCAGTTTCTTTCCATCAAGCCGGGCGCCTATCCTTGGGGCAACCACTCCAACGCGTGGCGCCCTGCGCACATCCATTTTTCGATTTTTGGAGATGGATTGTTGAGCCGGCTGGTGACGCAGATGTATTTTCCAGGTGATCCACTGCTGGCGCTGGATCCTATCTATAATTCGATATCCAGTGAAAAGGACAAGCAACGATTGATTTCGTCATTTGACCCCGCAACGACGACTCCGGACTTTGCGTTGGGCTATAGATTCGATATGGTCTTGCGTGGGCACGATGCCACGCTTATGGAAAAAGTGAAATGAGCTCCGTGCCGACACCATCGCAAACGGTCGGGCCCTTTTTCTCGATTGGGCTTTCCGCATTGTACCGTGAAAAGATTGAATGTGAGCCCGGTGAAGGGAAATGCGTGCTAATTCGCGGGCGGGTTTTTGACGGCGATGGCCAACCCGTGCCGGATGCGGTGCTGGAAATCTGGCAAGCCTGCGAGGCCGCGCATGGTGACTGCGATCAAGAACCAAGCGCGCGAGGCGAGAAAATTCCCGCTGGATTTGGCAGAATTGCCACGAACGAGCGGGGCGAATTTCAGTTCAATACGGTGCGGCCAGCGCCGCGACGGGACGAAGACGGACTGCTGTATGCGCCGCATCTGGCTGTCGTGGTGTTGATGCGAGGTTTGTTGCGGCATTTGTTGACGAGAATATATTTTGCTGGCGAAGCAACCAACCGCGAGGACCCGGTACTGAATCTGGTGCCACCTGAGCGGCAGCAAACCTT
>Ga0193709_1000292_pt1 | contig 18973 bp, 13 predicted proteins | sample H3c2metaG_FD_160571 | JGI IMG/M metagenome (GOLD analysis project Ga0193709, IMG submission 160571) | Soil microbial communities from a riparian zone of the East river system, Colorado, United States - H3c2 | ecosystem: Environmental > Terrestrial > Soil > Riparian zone | place: USA: East River... | reverse complement strand
GTTGTCAATTCAAACGGCAGTCTCCGCGAACCGATGCAACCCGAATCCCCCGGCGAAATCAACCGAGGCTTGAACTCCAATCTGGAGAAGGTACGCTCCACCATAATGAAGTCGCTGCTCCTCATCGGCGGACGTGTCATCGATCCCGCCAACCGTCTGGACCAAACCACCGACCTGCTCATCACGAACGGAAAAATTGCCGCCATCGGGCCCAATGCCGCCGTTCAGGCTCCAGCCGACGCCGAGCGCATCGACGTCGCCGGTCTCGTTGTCGCCCCTGGTTTAATCGATCTCCATGTCCATTTGCGCGAACCCGGCCAGACTGCCAAGGAGACAATCGCCACGGGCACCGCAGCCGCCGCTCGAGGCGGATTCACTTCCATCGTTTGCATGCCTAACACCTCGCCTACTATAGATAATTCAGGCACGGTTGCACTCATCCATGATCGCGCGGCCAAACAAGGCGTGGTGAATGTGTTCGTTGCCGGTGCCATCACGAGAAACATCGCCGGCGAGGAGCTGGCGCCAATCGGTTCCCTCAAGCGCGCAGGTGTTGTTGCCATCACCGATGACGGCCATTGTGTCCAGAACAACGAAATCATGCGCCGCGCGCTGGAATACGCAAGAATGTTCGATTTGCCGATCATGGATCATTGCCAGGATTACTCTCTGGTTTCCGACGGTGTCATGCACGAAGGCTATTGGAGCACGGCCCTTGGCTTGCGCGGCTGGCCGGCCGCGGGCGAAGAAATGATCGTCGCCCGCAACATCCTCCTGGCCGAAATGACCGGCGCTCGCATTCATTGCCAGCACATCAGCGCAGCCGGAAGCGTCCAATTGCTTCGCGAAGCAAGACGCCGCGGCCTGCCCGTCTCGGGTGAAGCCTGCCCGCACCATTTCACACTCACCGATATCGCCATCGCCGGCAGCGAGAAATTCTGGCAAGCGGACGGCAAGGGCATTTTCGGCCATAACTTCGAGCGCCCGCATTGGCCTGCCTACGACACCAATTTCAAAATGAATCCGCCCCTGCGCTCAGCTCGCGATCGGGAAGCAATACTCGAAGGAATTGTGGACGGTACCCTTGAAATCCTTTGCAGTGACCACGCTCCCCATTGCGATTACGAAAAAGCCGTCGAATTTGACAACGCGCCCTTTGGCATCACCGGCCTTGAAACCGAACTGCCGCTGTCTTTGATGCAGCTTTATCACACAAAGCGCCTTGGATTGCCGGAGTTAATCGCCAAATTTACCCTAGCGCCTGCCCGCCTGCTCGGTTTGGCCAAAGGCACTTTGAACATCGGCGCCGATGCCGATGTCACCGTCTTCGACGCGGACCACGAATGGGTATTTGACAAAACCAGCAGTGCGAGCAAATCTGGAAATAGCCCATTTGAGGGCTGGCGGCTCAAAGGCAAATCGGTGACCACAATCGTCGGTGGCCGAAAAGTCTGGGCCGAAGAATTTGTAATGACCGCGACCTAATACACGGCAAATAGTTATGAGAATAATCAAAATACTCGGACTCGCATTACTCACCACTGGCCCGCTCCTGCAAGCAGGCGCCGCAGAGGAATTGCAGTGGTTGACCGATCTGCCAAAGGCACAGACGTTGGCCAAGAGTGAGAACAAATTGATCTTTATGGACTTTAACGGCTCCGATTGGTGCCCTCCCTGCAAAGAACTCAGGGCGGTGCTCTCCTCCAAAGCGTTTGCGGCTTATGCAAAAACAAACCTCGTCATGGTGGACATCGATTTCCCGCAAAGAAAAGAGCAACCCGAGGAGTTGAAAAAGGCCAATGCGGCCTTGAACGAAAAATATAGCATCGAGGGGTTCCCAACCGTCATCGTTCTCAACGGCGAAGGCAAGGAGTTGAAGAAAACGGTAGGTTTCGGCGGTCAGAACGCCAAGGAACTGATTGACGAATTGGAAAAACTCAAGAAAAGCTCCTGATGCCGAATTCTGCTTTTCCCCATTCAACGCAGTTTGAAGTCCCGTCCCGCTTGCGGGATAGCTTCGTGTTCGTTGGCCGAAAACGAGTGCGATCTAAACCGTCAGTCGCGTCGCACCGGGAACTGCCAGTTTGCCCATCGCAAAGCGTTAACGTCCTCCATCCGAGATGAAGGCGATTCTGGCGCTCGAAGACGGCTCCTTGTTCCACGGTGAAGCGTTTGGCGCGCGCGCTTCCGCCTGCGGCGAGGTTTGCTTCAACACTTCCATGACGGGCTATCAGGAAATCCTGACTGACCCCTCTTACAAAGGTCAGATCGTTACCATGACCTATCCGCTCATCGGTAACTACGGCGTCAACCCTTCGGATGTCGAATCGTGGAAACCGCACGTCGGAGGATTCGTCATCCGTGAACTCTCGCCATTGGTTAGCAATTGGCGGGCTCACGCGCCCCTCGGAAATTACCTCGAAGAAAACGGTATTCCCGGAATTCAAGGAATCGACACACGCTCGCTCACTCGCAAGCTGCGCGTCCGCGGCGCGTTGAATGGCTTCATTTCAACCGAAGACATTTCGGATAGCGATGCTTTGCGCAAGGCAAAGGAGTGGCCCGGATTAGCCGGAATCGACTACGTGAAAGAAGTCACACATCGCGAGGCGTTCCTGTGGGATGAAAATGACACTCAAAGCAGCCGCTTTACGCTGGTTCAAGGCGCAGGAGAATCTACCGCGCGCGACGCATCCGCGCCTTTGCCTCCGGCCGACATCCCCATCGTCGCCTACGACTACGGGATGAAATACAACATCCTGCGCCGGTTGCGTCAGCATGGTTTCAAAGTCACAGTCCTGCCCGCCACCACTCCGGCTTCAGAAGCGCTCAAGCACAAACCGGCTGGCATCTTCCTCTCGAACGGACCTGGCGATCCGTCAGCGCTTGGATACGCCGTCCAAAGCGTTCGCGATTTGATTAAAACTGATTTGCCGATTTTCGGAATTTGCCTCGGCCATCAAATCCTGGGCCAGGCGTTCGGCGGCGTGACCTTTAAGTTGAAATTCGGTCATCGCGGCGGCAACCAGCCGGTTAAAGATCTTCAATCGGGCAAGGTTGACATCACTTCCCAAAATCACGGCTTCGCAGTCGACCCCAAATCGTTGCCGTCGGAAGTCGAAATTGATCGCATCAATCTCAACGATCAAACGGTCGAAGGCATGCGCCATAAAACCAAACCCATTTTCTGCGTTCAATACCATCCCGAAGCCTCGCCCGGACCGCACGATTCCACGCCGTTGTTTGCGCGCTTTCGTGAAATGATTGAGAAAAAGTAGTTGGAAACGAGCGATGCCCTGGCCGCGAAAAATCCGAAGGCCTTCCAGTCTCAATTTCACGCCTCACGCATCGCGTTACGTTTTACGGCTTACGTTTTACTGCGCCTCACGCATCAGCTCGCTACGTTTCCGTTTGACTTGCAATGCCCGCTGGCGATAATCGCTTTTACCTAAGCTAATTATGGCGAAACTTGTTCTCCTGAGCGCGGGAATGACCGGGCGCACCCACGAGCTGAAGGTGGACAAAACCACCATTGGACGAGTCGAGGACAACACGTTCCAAATCGCTGAACCATCGGTTTCAAGTCATCACTGTGAAATCGTGCTTCGCGGCTCGGATGTAGTCGTGCGAGACCTTAATTCGACCAACGGCACGTTCATTAACGGTGAGAAAGTCACCGAAACCGTTCTTAAGGCGGGCCAGGTTCTTCGATTGGGACAGATTGAAATGCGCCTGGAAACAGACTCAACTCCTTCGTCAAACATTCCTTCGAGCGCACCTGCAACTCCGCCTCCAACGACACCCTCTAAAAAGCCCCTCGACCAAACCATGGTCATGCAACGCGGCGTAAGTCTCGAACAACTTGAACAAGGCCGCGGTGGCGGCTTTGATACCGCCGGGAAGGGTTTCTCCAAGAAAGACAATAAAGCCAACAAAATTATCTGGATTGTGGCAGCATCCGTCGGGGCCGTAATCCTTGTTCTCCTCCTTTACGTCTTCCTCAATATCAATAAGTAGGCCGGTCGAATCTGACGTTCGCAGCGAATATCTTTTGGCAGTCCCACCTCTCACGTATTACGCATCACGTCTCAACGTTCCTCAGCCAACCACTTTGCCACCTCCACTGCTGCATAGGTAATCAAAATATCCGCTCCCGCGCGCCGCATCGCTAACAGACTCTCAAGCATTACCGCGCGCTCATCAATCCACCCTTTTTCACTCGCTGCTTTGATCATCGAATATTCCGCGCTCACCGCGTACGCCGCCGTCGGATAGCCAAACTCGGCTTTTACGCGATACAAGATATCCAGATACGCCAACGCGGGCTTGACCATCACGACGTCTACCCCTTCCTGAATGTCCAGGGCCACCTCTCGGAGCGCCTCCCGCGCGTTTGCTGCATCCATTTGATAGCTGCGCCGATCCCCAAACTTCGGCGCTGATTCAGCAGCCTCTCGGAACGGACCATAATAAGCCGAAGCAAATTTCGCTGCGTACGACATGATAGGCGTTTCGTCGAACCCAAGCCTGTCGAGTTCCTCCCGAATCGCGCGCACGCGCCCATCCATCATGTCACTAGGGGCCACCATATCCGCCCCCGCCTCAACGTGACTGGCAGCCGTCCGCGCCAGCAGTTTCAATGTCGGATCATTCAAAATCCTCGCGCCGTTTTTGTTTCGATGAACTATCCCGCAATGTCCGTGATCCATGTATTCACACAAGCACACATCCGTAATGATGAGCATTTCCGGCAGTTCTTTCTTAAGCAACCCAACCGCCTCCTGGACAATCCCCTTTAAAGCGTAAGCTCCAGACGCTTTCGCGTCTTTGCGGTCTGGAATCCCGAACAACAATACCGCCCGCACTCCAGCTTCAAATGCTCGCCTCGCCTCTCGAACCATTTCGTCCGGTGAAAGCTGGAAAACTCCGGGCATCGCCTCAATCGCTCGCCTCACCTTCCGGCCACTTCGAACAAACAGCGGTAAAACCAACCCACTCGCGTCCAACTGCGTTTCTCTGACCATTCGGCGCAACACCGCCGACTGCCGCATACGTCGAGGCCGATACGAAGGGAACTGGCCAACCGGATACAAACTCATTCAGAGCATTCTAATTAAAATCATCCCGAATAAAAGTTGAAACTCCATCGAGCGAAGAGGCTGGGCCAGGCACGCCCATACGTCAGCGGTTTGTTACTTCGGCGCGCTGAAATTCTGGAGAGTTTTTATGCTGATTAAACCAGTGGTCACCAGCTACTGACTGCTAACTGCCCCTCCAACCGCCTTCCTCAAACACTCCAATAATTTTTCCGTCGCATACGGCTTCGCGAGGAACGGCACCTCAATATTATTCAACCGTTCCTTCAACGTATCGCTTTGCATCATCCCACTAATAGCAATTACCGGCAACTCGGGCATTAGATCTTTCAATGCGCGAATCGCGGTTGGCCCATCCATCACCGGCATCATCATGTCCATGAGCACGACTCTTACCGATTCTTTGCATTGCGCGTGCAGTGCCAACGCGTCAGCGCCATGACCCGCGGTGACGACCTTGTAGCCATATTGCTGCAGAATCCCCTTTGTCATTTCGACCACCGCCGGTTCGTCGTCCACCACCATCACCATCTCACCTTTGCCTCGCAGTTCAGAAATCGGTCTATCGACTGTCGCCGGCGCCACAGTCGATTCCGCCGCAGGCAAATAAACATTGAAACTTGTCCCTTTGCCGACCTCCGTTTGCAAATCCAAAAATCCTCCGTGGCTTTTGATGATGCTGATGACCGTCGAAAGACCGAGCCCGGTCCCCTTCCCGATTTCCTTTGTGGTGAAGAAGGGTTCGAAAATCTTATCGATGATTTCTGGTGGAATGCCTGTGCCCGTATCGGTGACTCTCAGCAGCACGTAGTTAATTGCTTTCGCGCCGACGAACTTGTCCGCTTCGGCCTGCGTAAGAGTTGCATCCTGCACTGAAATCGTAATCCCGCCGCCATTGGGCATTGCATCGCGCGCATTGACGCAAAGGTTCAACAAAATCTGATGCATTTGCGTCGCATCCGCCAGGATGGGCCGAACCGTATTCGCTTCAACCTGCACATCAATGTTTTTTGGGAAAGTCTCCCTGGCAATCTTCTGCATCTCGCGAATGAGATGTTTGATTTGCACGAGCGTCCGCTCGCCCGTCTCTCCCCGGGCAAAGGTCAGCACTTGCTTCACCATATCCGACCCGCGCCTCGCGCTGCCGGCCATCGTGTTCAACAGTTTTTGGCTGTTCTCGTCTTTTACCTTCATCTTCAACAACTCGACGCCCATCACAATCGGCGAAAGTACGTTGTTTAAATCGTGAGCGATGCCCCCGGCCAGCGTGCCGATGCTTTCCATCCGTTGCGTCCGCAAAAATTGCGCTTCAAGGCTCTTTTGTTCCGTGACATCCGTGTTGATGACGAAGATCGATCTTGGCCTGCCATCCTCATCCCGCACCAGCGTCCATCGACTCTGAACTATCAGTTCTTTGCCGCTTTTTACGCTCTGTTTCAATTCGCCCGACCATTCGCCTTTTGCGAGCACGTCCTGGAACGCGCCGATCAGTTTTGCCTCATTCGTCTTGAAAATTTCCGTCCGCAAATTCTTTTCTTTTACCTCCTCGAACGTCCATCCATATAGTTTCTCCGCGCTCTTGTTCCAATACTGCGCTTTCCATTCCAAATCGTGCACGATGATGGCGTCCTGCGCTTTATCCAATAGGGCCGCCTGATCCTGAATGCGCACGTAAGCGCGGTGGCGCTCTTCTTCAAATTGTCGCCGGTGCTTAATCCATTCGAGCGATTTGAAAATGAACGAATACACCAACGCACATGGAATTTGTACGCCCACGATTATCAACCAGGCAAACCAGACGTGTTGCAAAGCGAACAAACCCTGCGCAATGAGCAGGACCGCGAGACTACCGACGATCGCCATACCGATCGCGGCCAATGGCCTGAAGCGCAGGAGCCCAAATCCGAATACAAACGACGCCAACCCAATCGCAACGATTTCGACGCTGGACGAGGGACGTCGAAGCCAATCGCCGCGAACCACGTTAAGGAATTGCGTCGCATGCACCTCGACCATCGGCATGAACACAAAATCCGGCTGGAAATATCGGTATGGACTGCGCAACTCATCTCGTTTTTCGATGAACGATGCCGTAATTGGGCGTGCTCCGATGAATACCACTTTATCTCGAAAAAATCCCGTAGGCACCCCTTCGGCAAGTGACGCCTGCCGATAGTTCACGTGAGGCAAGGTTTCCGGCGGCCCATAGTAGTTAACCCAGCGATTCAATCCTTGCTGCAGAGGATCCCGCGTAATCTTTGAATCAGCGACCTCCGCAGCCGCCCAACTGAGGCTTGGCAACGCCCCTAACCCCAGGCGTGGGTCTAATAGATGAAAGTGGCGACGGACCACAAAATCTGTGTCCGGCCACAACTTGACGAGACCAACCTTCGCCGCGGCTTGCTCAAACGGCTCGTACGGCGGCGTCAAACTATTAAGTACAGGTGAAAAGGCTTTCGGACCCTTTCCCGGGTTCTGGGCAGCGATGTCGTTCGCAGCATCTTCTGCATTGTAATCAACGCCGAGCACAACCTTGCCATTCTCACGAATTGCTTCAGCGAACTCAGCATCGGCAGTTCCCTCGTGATGCGGATCAGCAAACACAATATCCATCACCACAGCTTTCGCGCCTTCGGCTTTTAATCTCCGCAGCAATCGCGCATGAAGGGCGCGATCCATTGGTGCGTCCAATGGTTGCCCAAGGCTCTTCAGCGATTCCTCGTCTATGTAAATGATGACAGCTTGTAAGCTTTTGGGATCGGGTTGTGCGAAAGAACATAAATCAAACAGCAGATCATAGCTCCCGTGCGTCAGAAGGCGTGAGGGTTGGGTATCGAAAGCGAGCAGTAGAAAGCCAAGGGCGAACACCAAAGCCGTCGAAATCAATCCGTCCTTGTGCTCCTTGAAGAATCGTCCTTGCAGTTTCATCCTGAGAATTGACCCAATTCAGCCCGATTCGGGACGTCCGATAACACGCCATGCGTCACCAGCCATCGCATACCCGTCGAAAAATTGATGCTTATTCTTCATCGATGTTTATCCGTGTGCATCCGTGTTGGTATCCTTCTTGCGGTTCAAAAATTGAACTTAAAACTCGCAAACAACGTCCGTGACCTCGGCAACTCCGAATACAAGTTCAGCGGGTTCAGCTTGTAATCCTGATCCCCAATATTCAGCAACCCTAACTGCACCTCCGCCAACCGCCGCGGAAATCGATACCCCACAAACGCATTCACCTGCCAAAAATCGTCCCCTGGCAAACTCACCCAATAACCCTGATTCGATTGCGCTGAATAAATCCCTTCGACCTTCGCAAAAAACCCACTGCGATGATTAAATAATCCATAAAGACTCACCTGGTGCAGGGTCGCGCTGACGCTGCGGTTGGCGCTCGCGCTGAAATTCGGGCTCAGCGCCTTGGAAACGGCGGGAACGCTGTCATCGAGCAAGGCATCTGTCAGGCGATAGGTTGTGCCAAATGCGAACGATTTTCCGACAAGCTGATTCAAATTGAACGTGAGGGAGCGTTCCCGGTAATCCAGGTTCTGCCGTACACCCGAAGGTTGATCCAAGAGCGTAGGACCAAAAGCATCCAGGGTCCCAACCGTCCGCGCTCCGTGAGAATCCAGAAGCTCGCCCACAACGCTAAAATAAGTGCGGGTCGGGAACTTCTGGTCGAAAGCGAGGTCGAAAGTTTCAAATCGCGAACCGGGCACCAATCCCGCCACAGACTCCGGAATCATGCTCCGGAACGCCTGATTGAAACCGTCAATTTCGGTAGGTTCCAGCCTCACGCTGGCATCGTAAAACACGCCGCCGAGCGAACGAGTGTAAGCGCCGCGCACCGTCGTGTTCTCCAGCGGCGTCCAGCGGAAACCTGCTTTCGGCGAAATTTGGTCCCGATGGGTCTCAGCCGGTGAAACCGGCGCAATTTCGTTATTCTCGGGATATTCAAGATAGTCATAGGCCAGTCCGGCGGTCAGTTGCAGCGGGTCAATTACCCGCAACGAATAATAGCCGTAACCGCTAAACCGGTTCAGGTCTGGTGAAATGATCTGGTTCGTCGGAATCGAGCGTTGAATAAACGAATGCGTCTCAATGGCCCCGGATTGAAAGCGCGCGCCGAGCACCAGGGTCTGGCGAGCGGTTTGAAAGATCTGCTGCAGTTCGCCGGAGTAAGCCGTCAGATCGCTGAAATAGCGCAAGTCTGCCGGACGTTGTGCCACACCGACAATCTGCCCCGCGCCGTTTTTGGTCGTGACGATGGCCGATGCATTCGGATCAATCTGGCTGAACTCATCTTGCAGCCGTCCGAACAAAAGCAGCGTGTGGATTCCCGGCCCCCATTCATGATGGTACCCGGCAAAGAAATTTGGGTCCTGCGTTTCGCTGATTCGGACCGTCCGGCTCGCCGTGTTCTGACTGTAATACTGCAGCACATCCCCCGAGCTGTAGTTGGCATAATCGACCTCAAAGAACAACGAGTCGTTTGGCGTGAGTTGTTGCTTAAGCCTCGCGGAAAAATTCCGATCCTCAACCGCATTGTTCGGGCGTTCACCTGGGTCCGAATGGTTATACTCGTCGACGGCAAAAGCCGTGTTGCCAATAACTCCGTATTCGGAGGCGTCCTGAAACCACGCGCCCCGGCTGAGATATTCCGTATCGCTGTAGAGCCCAAAGTGGTCGCCCTCGAACAGCCGTGAATATTCCTGTTGTGATACATTTTGCGATAGCGAAACTGCGCCAACCGGCGCAAGTAAATCGGCCACGAGCATCTGGCTGAACCACGGCGTCTCGTAACGCAGGTTCGCCTTTCTTGGATCGCGCAAAGCGTCGTAGCTGTTCGCGAGAAAGAGATGCGCCGAATAATTCGCGTAATCCAAATCTACTGCGCGCGCTGCTTCCCGCACGCTAACGTCGAACATGCCAACGTCTTCATACATCTTCGACAGGTTCGCCCCGCGCACAGCCTCGTCTTGATCCAGCAAAAAGCGCGAGCGATACACGCTGCGGTTATTATTCAGTTCCTTCGATTTCTCCAAATCGCCGATCGCTTCGTTCTCCTGGTTGTATTCGTGATTCAGCAGCGCTGAATAAAGCCACGGCGTCGGATCGGCCGGATCAAGCTGCCTGGCCAGCCTCAATTCCTTTTCCGCATGTTTGCGGTCATAAGTCTGGTCCCACGCTTTGCCCAGATAACTGCGAAGATCAGCCCGGTTCGGCTCTAACGTCGCCGCAACCTGGATGTCCTGCCGACCCGCCTCGTCGTCTCCTTCGCGGATTTTGCACAGGCCGCGACCCAGCCACGCATTCGCCAGCGCTCCGTCCAATGCGATGCTTTGGTCGAAGTAAGATGCCGCGGGTTTAGTGTTGTTTTCAGCGGCCAGAACAAACCCTTTCAGCGCCAGCGCTTGCGCATTCCGGGGCGAAAGCTGTAATCCACGCTCGAGTGTTTCCTTAGCGCGTCCGATATGTCCTGAACTGAATTCCAATTCGGCAACCCGCACCCAGGCAAAGCCAAACTCCGGCGACTTCGCCGTTGCCGCTCGCGCCGCTGACAGCGCCTCGCTCAATTTTGAACGCGATTGCAGATAATACGATTCCGCCAGCCATTCGCTTGCGCTCGTTGGATCTTGCCCGGCCGCCATCTCCTCGTGTTTCACCGCCGCAATTACCCTTCGCAGAGCCGCGGCGAACTGTGACGTCGCCGGCAGCGATTTCAGTTCAGCTTCCGTTTGCTCCACCTGACCTACAGCCAACAGCAGCGCCGCATGCTGAATGCGCTCCGCGTCCGAACCTGGTTGGCGATTTTCCGGATATTTATCGAGCGCCTGAAGCAAATCCCCGGCCCGATACGCAGTCAACGAATCCGACAGCGACGACTTTTCAGCCCCGCTCAATTGCAGTTCATTGGCGTCAATTACCGCCGGATAATACAAGCTCCATTGAATGATATTGATTGCATGCAGCACCGCGGTCTTGCGCGGTGCTTTTCCAGGTTCAACCGTCCCCTGCTCCCCATTTTGCAGCACCAACTCTCCCTGCGCATTATTCAAAACCACTTCGCCCTCCAGCAACGTCACCGTCGTCGGCCCGTTCTCCTCGGCACCAAGATTGAACTCCGTCCCGCGAATCGCTCCTGAAACTAACGGCGTATGAAACTGAAGACTCGACGGTTTCGAACGATTGAAGAAATAAGTCGAACCCGAACGCAAATCGAGCAACGAACCGGTCCGCTCCGCTTGTGGCCGAATTTCCAGCACCGTCTTCTCATTCACACGCAACACACTCAAATCAGATAACCGAACTGTCGCCCGGCTTCGCGCGCCCGTTCTCAGGCTATCTCCAAACGCCAGCGACAAATTCGTATTCGCCGCCAGCCACTTTGAACCGCCAGCTGGCCCAACCTCCACCGTCCCCTCAATTGTCAACACCACCCCGGCGCTCTTCTCCTGTCCTCCCTTCGATTGCCCAATCGCCGCGAAATTGAAACTGACGGCCAATGCAGCCAAACATCCCGCGAATTTCGCCGCTTTGCTCAGTAGATTCATCCGCACTATGAAACACTTGGGATTTGGGAACTTTATTGGGATTTGGAACTTGGAGCTTGGTGCTTCAGTGGAGCCTGGAGTTTGCCGTTTGGTGCTTGCTTCCTGGCGCTCTTGAGGGAAATGACGTCGGTTCCATTCTGGTGCAGCTAGTTTATCTTGCATAGGTTCCCGCTCAGCTATTTCCGCAGTCCTGTGACGAGCAGGACGACTGCCACTAGCCGAAAAATGCCCTAAAACAGGGCAAAATAGGGTTTACCTTCTCGGAAACGAGAGACGACCCTCGACTCACTCAGCTACACTCCCAAGCTCCTCTTTTCGGTGTCTCTCTTCGAGACAAAACTGTCCTGATGTTGGCATCTCTCAAACGCCCGTGTCATTTTTGCGAACAAAACTTTCCAGGATTCGCGTCGAACTGGACCTCTTTTCCTCTTCCGTTGTCACGGATCACGCATCATGCGTCCGCATTTCCCGTTTTGACGCATCAACGAATTAACGATTCGCCGTTTTCGCGCCTCAATTGACCATCCCCTTCAGCGTCTCGCACAACTCCGCCATCGATCCCTTGCGCAAATACCTCTTCGCTCCGTTCTTCAACATCTCCGTAATCGTGGTGTTGTCGTGATGCATCCCGGTGTAGATCAATATCGGCACGCCAGGATGTTTGTGCTTCAGCAACTCCATCAATAACAAGCCATTCTGTCCGCCCAGGTTCAGGTCGAGAATAATGGCATCGAGCTTCACCGTTTCCATCCGTCTCAGTGCTTCAGCTTCGTCTTTCGCCGTCAGGATATTGAATCCCGCATCCCGCAGGCATTCTCCTGCAACCATTCGCCAATCTCCTTCATCATCCACGAAAAGCACTGTTTTTTTGGTGTTAATCGCGGGTTGTGATCCCAAATGTCCCACCGCCAGGTTCACTGCAGTCATCAGTTCATCAACTTTAACGGGCTTCGAAAAAAAGTTCACAGCCCCTGCCTTCATTGCGCGATCACGATAAGTTTTCGGGTCCCCGCCAGTGACAAAAATAACCGGAATGTTGTTCGTCTCATCCATCCGACGAAGCCAATTCAGAATAAGAAATCCATCCCACGGAACTCCGCCGCCGTGCCCCACATCCGGCGGATACAGAACATCGAGAAGAATAAGGTCCAGTTTCTGTTTCCGCGCTGTGCTCACCGCCGCCGCGCCATCATGCGCCAACAGCACTTCATAGCCCTCCGCCTTCAATTTGTTCGACAACGCCCGCGCGTCGACCCAGTTGTCGTCAACCACCAGCACTCTTTTTCCATTCATAGTTCCCTTTTTGACGGCAGAGCTTATGCCAAAGCCTCGATTTACTGCTCGAAATTTCAAATAAAGCGCTCAAAGGTTCACTCCTGTCCGAAAAAGCCGACCTCCGATTGGCAGATCTCTGAGATGTTGCGCATCCGGTTTGCGCCCCAATCCATTGCACGCTATAAATACGGATGCTCAAAGACGCACCAGCTTCGGGCGAAAGCCCGAAGAGCCTGGACGAACGATTATTGCTGTTCGTCCTCGCCGCAATTCAATTTACTGCCGTCGTAGATTTTCTGATCATCCTTCCGTTGGGGCCGCAATATATGCGGGTTTTCAACATCAACCCGGCCCAATTCGGCGTAATTGTTTCCTCGTATGCGATCAGCGCGGGAATTTCCGGAATTGCAGCCGGATTTTTTCTGGATCGCTTTGACCGAAAACGCGCTTTACTGGGCCTTTATCTGGGTTTCACCGTAGGCACGCTTTTTTGCGCGCTCGCGCCGACTTACCATTTGCTCGTGGCAGCTCGCGCATTAGCCGGCGCTTTTGGTGGCGTCGTCGGGGCGTTGATCCTGGCGATTGTGGGGGACGTGATTCCCGAACAGCGACGTGGCGCGGCCATGGGGCTGGTAATGTCCTCCTTTTCTGTCGCGTCGATCTGTGGTGTGCCGATTGGGCTGATGCTCGCCTCCAACATCAACTGGCACGTGCCCTTCTTTGTGTTGGCGGGTTTGAGCCTGATGATCCTGGTCGCAGCGGCCTGGGTAATGCCTTCTTTGCGAGGTCATCTCGCGAGAGCTCATGACGAACATCCGGTAGCACGAACGCTGGCGGTATTGGGTCATGCCGATCATCAAATGGCGTTTGTTTTCATGGCCCTGCTTACTTTTACGGGGTTTGTCGTCTTCCCGAATATCGCCAATTACATGGTGATGAACGTTGGACTGACTGAGAAGCAACTGCCGCTGATTTACCTTTCCGGCGGCCTGTGCACTGTTTTCAGCATGAATTGGATCGGGCGATGGGCGGATCGTTCGGGAAAGTTGCGAGTGTTCGTATTGATGTCGCTGGCCGCAACCATTCCGATTGTGGCGGTTACAAATCTTCCGCGGGCGCCATTGTACGTCGCAATCGCAACTTCAACCCTGCTGATGATTTGCATGTCTGGCCGCATGGTTCCCGCGATGTCCATGATGACGGCAACAATCGAAGCGCGTTATCGCGGTGGCTTCATGAGCATCAATTCCTCCGTTCAACAATTTGCGGCGGGATTGGCCGCGTATCTCAGCGGTCTGATCATGGTTCGAGCGCCGTCTGGAGAGCTCACGCATTTTCCGGCAATCGGAGCGCTGTCTGTCGTGTGCGCACTTGCGTGCATTTATCTGGCGAAGTTTTTGAAATCGCCGGAGCAATCGGCGGCGACAGTGAATGCTCTTCCGGCGGAGGGATAAGTCAAAAACTCCTAATTAGCCGTTACTTCGCCGATAGCCACCTGCCAACGGCGGGTCAGCTCAGCCAGGAGTTCCAAAGCTTGCTCTGAGTCGTCCACCGTGAAGCTGATGCTGTAATCGCGGAAGTAGATATAGACCTCGTCGCCTTCGGCCTGAATGCTGTAAATGGCCGCTGTGAGGAACACATGCTTTTCGTGGCGCAGCAGCGGGCCGACGGCCGTTTCCCACGAATTGGCAAATTCATTCAGGAACTCCACTGCAGCTTCTTTTGAGTCTGTAGCGACTTCGATTTTGCGCTGGTCGTCCGTTCGAATGGTTACGGCTGCTTCGTCCTCGTTCTGAGAGACGGCGATCACCTTGTTAAGGTCGATGGTGAAGAGTGGGTGTTGATACAAGGACATGCCGTATTCTAAAACAAGACTGCCGTTTGGTCCATAGCCGGTTAGCCAATTTGGTCGTGGCGGAAACACTCGCTGATATGGTCGTTAACCAGGCCCACCGCTTGCATGAAGGCGTAGCAAATGGTCGATCCAACAAATTTGAATCCCCGCTGCAATAGGTCTTTGCTCACAGCGTCGGATTCGGGCGTGCGAGCGGGAACGTCTTTCATTTTTTTGAAGTTGTTTCGAATTGGCTCGTTGTTGACGAAGCTCCAGATGTAGGTGTCGAAATTGCCGAATTCCTTCTGCACGGCTAGAAAAGCCTTCGCATTTTGGACGGCAGCGGCGACTTTGAGTTTGTTGCGAACGATGCCGGGATCGGAGAGAAGTTTTTTGACCTTTCGCGCATCGTATTTGGCAATTTTTTGCGCGTCGAAGTTGTCAAACGCCTTCCGATAGTTATCGCGTTTATTGAGGATAGTGGACCAACTGAGACCGGCCTGCGCCCCCTCAAGAATCAGGAATTCAAACAACAGTCTATCATCATGAACAGGTACGCCCCACTCCTTGTCGTGGTAAGCGATCATCGATTCAGTTTGGGCCCAGCCGCAACGTTTAGTCATGGGTACGTGCAATTACCCGAAGAGTCATAAAACGTAAAACGTAAAACGTAAGAAAGTGCATGGGCGAGAAGCGCAACTTGACACTCGGCGCACGCCTGAAGGAAACTGCTCAGGTGACAGCCTTTCTCGAATCTGAAGTCTCTCGCTCCATCGTGACCTTCGTCTATGCAAACGACTGAAGTTCCTACCAAACCTCCGGAGCAGAAGCTCTTGGACGGAATTACAGGCTATCACTGGCTGGTTCTGCTCATTGCGGCCGGCGGTTGGCTGTTCGATTGCATGGGGCAGCGGATATTTATCCTCGCGCGCGAGCCCGCTTTTCGCGAACTGCTCGGTAGCGGGGCGACAGACGATCTGATCAAGAGCTGGGGCGGCCGGGCAACGTTCATATTGATGGTCGGTTGGGGAACCGGCGGCATCCTGTTTGGAATGATGAGCGATCGAATGGGGCGAGTAAAAACGATGATCGCGACATTGCTCGCCTACACGGTTTTTTCCGGACTTACCGGCCTGGCGCGGACACCCTTGGAATTCCTGGCGTATCGTTTCCTCGGGGGTTTGGGAATTGGAGGGATGTTCGGTGCTGCGACGACCCTGGTGGCCGAGAGCATGCCCCGCAACGTTCGCTCGCTGGCTCTAGGCATAATGCAGGCGCTTTCGGCTTTCGGAAATATCACCGGCTCGCTTCTCAGCAAATGGATAGCGCCCGGACAGGCGGATTTTTACCATGGTTACGCCGGTTGGAGATTTATTTTCTTTGCGGGTGCCGCACCGGTAGTCCTGGCTTTGCCAATCGCGTTGCTCCTGCGCGAGCCGGAACCGTGGCTGGCCGCCAGACGCAAAGCGCACGAAACCTCTGACCCTTCGAAACACGTTGGTTCAATATTCGACCTTTTCCGGCACCCGATTTGGCGACATCACGCATTGGTCGGAATTGGGCTTGGATTGGCGGGAATGGCCGGTTTATGGGGTATCGGATTCTTCTCGCCGGAACTGATTTCGACGGCGCTTAAAGGCCAGCCTCAAACTATCGTGGATTCTGTCCGCGCCTATGGCACAACGCTTCAGGACGTCGGCGCATTTTTTGGCATGATGACGTTCACGTTCGTCGCGACTTACGTTGGCCGGCGAATCGCGTTTCTTGGAGCGTTCATCCTCTGCCTTGGAGCGACGATCTTTGTCTTCAATAATTTGCGTGTCGGCACAGATGCTTATTGGATGCTTCCGATGATGGGATTTGCGCAGCTTTCGGTATTCGGCGGTTACTCGATTTATTTTCCAGAATTGTTTCCCATCCGTTTGCGGGGAACCGGGGTTGGATTCTGCTATAATACCGTGCGTTATCTGGCGGCCTTTTTCCCGATGATGTTGACTCAACTTTATGCTGCGCTACTTGCGCATCATGTCAACGAGCCGTTCCGAAAAGCAGCGACGTGTCTGTCGTTCATTTTCGTGCTGGGGATGGTGACGCTCATTTGGGCGCCGGAGACTAAGGGGAAACCATTGCCGGAGGATTAATGCGCGGGAACGAATCGAGGATTTTATACACCAATCATGGCTGAAGACATTTCGCTTAAGCACCCGAGTTGGTCTCTTTTGCCCGTACCGCCTGCCCGCTGTAAATGCGGTTGGGTGAACAACCAAGGAATGGTGATCACACTGCATCATTTGGGAGCGGACAGCGCCCTCCATGCTCGCATGAACGATTTAAGGGCTGTTCGAGACCACTATCGCGCCAGTTTCGCCAAGCAAGGGATGGGACTGATCGAATGCGATGTCCTCCAATTACAAGATGTGCAAGCCGTTCGCGCAATCGCAAAGCTTGTGATGCCGCCGAAAGGAGCGGCGTACGCCGGTACCATTGCGCTTCCATTGCACAAGGAGTCTTACGTCTTCAATATGGTGGCAAAGGAGCTTGGGATTACAGGCATCAGGGAGACCGCAGTGACGTTAAAAACCGCCACTGAACTGGAAAAGCAAGGCTACACTCTCGATTTACCAATCGAATCAGAGCCAAACCGGCAAGCAATAACTGCCAAGGCACCGATTGCGTGGAAAAATGCCACAACGGGACGAGTTGTTCGCTGGGCCCAAGATCCTTACGATCCTGCTTTCAATGGCCGTTGTCTGCGCAACTTGAGCGACGCTCCGGAACATGACGCGGGATTTCCAGAACATCCTTTGAGCCAAGTAAGGGCGGCTCTGGAATGCCTGACTCAAGGTGTGAGGCTGTCGGTAGGGCTGAAGCGGCGTGCTGCAGGGAGAAATCGATGGTTACCGTGGTGATGCGGTTCGCATCGTTCGGTAGAGGCAAGGCAAGCCGTCCCCGAGGAAATTGACCGAAAGAAAAAAACCCGTCCTTTGCAGGCGCGGGCTTAAAGGTTATCTGCTGTATTCGAATTATTTCGCCGCTTCAGCCGTCTTCTCTTCCGGCTTCGTCTCTTCCTTCTTTTCGGGCTCAGCCACAGTTTCAGTTTCGGTGACAATCGGCAGGTCGATCCATTCAAGGATAGCGAGTTGTCCGGCGTCACCTTGCCGTTGGTTGAGGCGCATGATTCTCGTATAACCGCCGTGACGGTCTTTTTGGGCCGGGGCGATTTCGTTAAAGAGAATTTTCACGGCGTCTTCCTGGTGAAGGCGAGCGACTGCCAGGCGGCGATCGTGGAGCGTCCCGTGCTTGCCGAGTGTCACCATTTTTTCAGCCACCGATCGAGCTGCTTTGGCCTTGGCCAGACTGGTGGTGATGCGCTTGTGCTTGATGAGGCTGCAAACCAGGTTGGCGAGCATCGCATTGCGGTGTTGGCCCGTGCGCCCCAGTTTAGCCGTGCGTTTAAGGTGTCGCATAAGGAATGATTGGTAATTGATGACTGGTAATCGATAACGGTAATTGGTGACCGGAAGGAATTCCGATCACCAATCGTGCAATATTAACGAGTCAGGGACATCGTGGTGTCTTCTTTCGGCGCTTCCAGCAGGTCGGTCTCGAAGGTCATGCCGAGAGAAAGCCCGAGGGCAGAGAGTTTGTCTTTGATTTCGTTCAACGATTTCTTGCCGAAATTGCGATACTTGAGCATTTCCTGCTCTGATTTCATCGCCAGCTGGCCAACCGTCGTAATGTTCGCGTTGTTCAAGCAATTCGCGGCGCGAACGCTCAACTCGATTTCGTTGACGCTCATGTTGAGCAGCTTCTTGAGCTTGGTCTTCTCTTCGTCCTGTTTGTCCACGACCTCTTCGAACTCGACGGCATTCTTGTCGTAGCCGACAAAAACATCCAGATGATGCTGAAGAATCGCCGAAGCTTGCGTGAGAGCGTCGTCGGGCGAAATACGGCCGTCGGTCCAGACTTCCAGAAGCAAGCGATCATAGTCGGTGCGCTGGCCGACGCGCGCGTTTTCAACCGCATAACGCACACGAGTGACCGGTGAAAAGAGCGAGTCAATCGCAACAACTCCGATGGCCTGGTTGGGCTTTTTGTTCTCGTCACCCGGCATGAAGCCACGGCCAACTTTTACTTCCAGCTCCATCTCGAATTTTTTCTTTTTGTCGAGCGTGCAGATGTGCTGGTTTGGGTTGACCAACTCGACGTTCTGGTTG
>Ga0193709_1000291_pt1 | contig 19058 bp, 14 predicted proteins | sample H3c2metaG_FD_160571 | JGI IMG/M metagenome (GOLD analysis project Ga0193709, IMG submission 160571) | Soil microbial communities from a riparian zone of the East river system, Colorado, United States - H3c2 | ecosystem: Environmental > Terrestrial > Soil > Riparian zone | place: USA: East River... | reverse complement strand
GGGGCATCCTCCATTCAAAAATCAAGAATCGCCAAAAACTCCCTTTTTCAAAGCATTTCAAACCTTTTCAAAGAAAAACTTTTGAACTTCCGACCTCCAAAAATCGACTACTCCCACCCGGAAATGTCACGCTTGACCCCGGTTTGTCACGGCATGTCACGCTTGATGTCACGGATGTCCTCGAAAAAAACCTCGGTAAAATGCAGTTTGTCACGCTGTCACGGATAAATACCCCTGCGAGGGGGGGTACCCCTTAATCGGTCTTCATCTTCGTCTCTAACGTCCCGGTTGGTGTCGGCGCAAGCTTTCCCCCTTAATCCCACTACTGCCCCGGTAATTCCACTTTCTAACACTTTCGCCACCACCGCCACTCCACCACCCCAATCCGGACCCGTTGCACCAAATTGCACTAAATTGCACCAAAACATTTCTAAAGCCTTCCGACTTAACGCTTCCGGTCCCGGTCCTCATTTAACTCATCTAAACCTCGGTGATCCGCGGTCATCTCCACCCATCCCCACCCATCCGCGGTAATAACTTTTCACGTGCGCGCTATACCCGGTGAGCGTCACTTCAAATCCATATTCTTGCCCCCATCTTCTTGCCTTAACCTTTCTTCAATTCTGTTCAAATCCGTTCAAATCCGTGTTTATCGGTGTCCATCCGTGGTTGAGGTCTTTGGTACTTCAAAAATTTGAAACAATTCTTCAGGCTGGTTCGTTATACGGCTGAACGGATGATTCGTGAACTTGAGTTCAAAATCCTGTGTGAGCGACATCGCGATGAAATTTATCGCTACGCACGCGCCTTATTGTCGAATCAAGCCGACGCAGAGGATGCGACGCAAGAGGTCCTGTTGCGCCTCTGGAATCATCTGCCCAGAATCATCCCGTTCAATCTGCGGGGGTGGTTGCTACGGACGACCCGCAACTATTGTCTGGGCCAAATTCGACGCCGCTCAAACCGAAACGCCCCGATATCGATGGAGAATGACATTCTGGACGACCGGCCCGATGAACGGGCTGTCAATCCCAGTCTTGCGGCGGATTCCAGTTTGCGCCTCGAGCAAGCGCGCCACGCGTTGCTCAAGCTGCCGGAGAACCTTAGAAGCGCATTCGTGCTGTATGAAGTCAATGGCCTGCGCTATCGCGAAATCGCCCAGACGCTCGGAATCCCCATTAACACTGTGAAGATTCATATTGCTCGCGCAAGGGAGCGGCTCTCGAAACTTATTACTCACGAATCCACCAAAGAAGAATCATGGACGAAAACCTGCAACAGCTAGCGCGCGAACTGCGGAAGGAGACCTGTCCTCAACGAGTGCTCGATGAAGTCGCTCGACACATCTCGGCGCAAGCGCCACCAGCTCGCTTTCGCTACGCAATCGCCACGGCGCTGGCGGCTGCGATTGTGCTGTGCGGCATCGCCCTCTGGCTATGGCCGAGTGGCGGAGGTTCTCCGCCCGTGTCCGAAGTTGCGCGAACGGAAGCCATTGACCGTGCGCTGGTCGCCCGGCAGGTCGAGGGCACGTTTGCATACATTGGGCAGGTCATGGTCGATGCGAGCGCGCATTCCGAAAAAGTCATTTTGAACGATGCTGTTCCGCAGTTGCGAAATAGCTTCGAGACAGCCAAAAACAAAATCATGAACCGTATCGAACTATGAAAAAACTCATCTCTTCATTAACATTTGCGCTCATCACCTTCTGCCCGCTGGTCACCTTCGGCGAGGAAGATTTGGAAAAGGACCCCGCCTACCTGCCGATCGACAAGGCGCTGGACCTCAAAACGATTCACCCCACGGTCAACGTCAATCTGCCGCGCTTCCTTTTGAAGGACGTCGCTTCCGGCTTCGACGGCGGGACTAACGATCCTTTGGCGGGCACGGGGATTGACTTCCCGGATCTGATCAAAGACGTGAAACTCATTCGCGTCGTCGTGATCGAAGCCAAGGACACAAACCGCGCCGCCCTGGACAAGGGCATGAAGACACTCAAAGGCACGCTCGAAGCCAAATGGACGCAGATTGTTACCGTGCCGGAGGAAAATGTCGGCGTTTACGCCATGGGCGATCCATCGGGCGACTCAATGGCTGGCCTGGCGGTGCTGGTCAATAACGGCGGCGATGCCGTCATTGTCAATGTTGTAGGACACGTTTCGATCGGGAAGCTGATCAAGATTGCCACCAGCTCGAATAAGTTGCCGAAAGGCCTGCTTAAGAAATTAGGCGGGATCGGTAATCAAACGGGGGAATCGACAACCGCCCCGGCGTCGAAAGATGCCGACGGCAATGCCAAAAAGACAGCCGAAGATAACGAGGGAGCATCGAAGAAGGCTGAGTCAAAGTGATCGGGAGCCAGCTTTCAAAATGGTAGCCGCCGAGGTGACGGGACGGAAAGCTCCGAGTTTTTCTGCGAACACCCTGCCAACGAGCGGAAGTCAAAGCGGCAGAGGACAGCCGCACTCCCCCGAATGCTTTCGGGGCTGGCGCGCATGATAAAGCACAACCGATTCCGCGAGGTTTTGGAGTGCGGCAGCCCTATGCCGCCTTCGTAGCTTCCCTCGACACACATCACTACGTTCATTAGGATCATGCGGCTCGGTTACGGGTTTTTAAATTGGAGGGTGATTCAAAGTGATCATTCCGTGAGGCTGCAAATGCCGAATCTATTTTCCTCAATCAGTGACGAAGCCATTTCTACCTTTGGCATGTTCCTGTCTTCGAGCGACCTGTTCGTGTCCGTTGACCGCATGATGGCAGGCCAATCAGGCAAGCGTTGAAATTGTTTGAATTCAGGCCGTGTCTGTTTCCGATTCATGTTCATATATACGTGTGCAGACACCGAACTTGAGGAGTTTGTTTCAAACTGCAGCGATTTTTTGGATTAAGATTCTGTAATGGGGCGAGCAGGGATTGCCGCGCCCAGGTGCTTCCTACGAAGGCGGGCTTGCCTTGAGTGAAACACCCCAGGGTGGAAAGAGGAAGAAGGCGGTATAAAGCCTTGCTATGAACGCCAGAAAGTTTGTTGTCTTTGTTGGTATCTGCACCCTTTGGCTCTTGTTCGCAAATACGGGCCATTCGGAGTTGGTCCAAACGGTTAATTTCCATCTCGTTGCCCACGTCACGACCCAGATCAGCCAGAATGGTGACACGCGCGTCGTGCGGATGAAAACCGTGCGTATCACGACCAAAGATATTTTGGGAATGCTTGGCAAAGTCACCACCAACGATTTCAGCGGGGCTACGCTTGTCAGCGTCCATCGTGGCGAAGCTTTTCAAGTCTGGCGCGGCACCACCGTGCTGGCTGATGTGAGCAAATATTTTATTGATGAAGGTGCCAGCCAGGACGTCATTGACCAGGACTTCAACAGTACAACCGGCAAAGACAATTATCATGGCTTTTGGCTAAGCAGCCTCACTTTCGATGATCAGAACGGCAACCGCCTTCCTCTGAGTGGCATGATTGAAGAGCGATATACGGCTAAAACTGCTGATTCGCAGGGAATGCAACAGGTCAGCGATGTTGAAACTTTGAACGGCACGGGCAGCGGGACATTGACCACTGCCAACGCCGATCAGCAGCAACAGTTCACGCTGTTGAACGGCACGCTCATCCGTTCAGGCAAAGGCGTCGTTCCGCTGAATACGTTCTAACGGAAGGTTTCCGATTTCGTAAGCGGCGGAGCAGAGGCGGGACATGCTACCCCGGTTGAAATGCACGCAAGGCGTGTAAGAATCACGCGTGTGGGTCTGCCAATGTTGGAGGCTTCTCCTGTTCCGCTGAAAACGACCAGGAACCTTTTTTAGATTGCCACATCCTCAGGCTGATTCGGATCATTCCACGAAGCTGCGCATGCTCAATCTATCTTCCTCAAGTAGTGGCGGGGACATTTTTATTTTTTGTGCGCTTGCGTGTTCGTGAGACTGCTTTGCGTCACTTGACCTGATGATGATCGGCCAGTCAGGCAAGCATTGAAATTCTTTGAATTCGGGCCGCGTCTGTTTCTGTTTCATATTCATATCTACGAGATACAGACACCAGACGTTACGTTTTTGTTTCAAGCGATAGCGATTTTCTGGATTAAATTTCTGTAACGATCTGAGCAGGTATTGCACAGGGTCCTACCCCGAACTGGGCATTAGCCCGGAGTGATGCAGTATTGGAGTGACATGGGCAGGTTTTTTTGCGGCGTGCAAAGCGAAGGGCAAAAATATTTTTGAGGTCGTTAGACACAGAAAGGCACCGCGCTCAAGCGGCGGTGTTAATAGGATGTTCGAGCAACGGTTTTGTAAACCGACGGTCGCCGGTTCTGGTCGCGATATTTTTGCCATTTATCTTTTTGCCTTAATCCTCTTTGCCTCCGTGCCCTCCTGTTGAATCCGTGTTTATCCGTGTTCATCCGAGGTTCTGATTCCTGCAACCTCGGAGCCGGCAGCGTTAATTCAACCTCAGCCGAAAGAATTTTGCTGCGTTGGTCGGAGCCACATTCACGACATTCTCTTCGTTGGTCGTAGTAACCGCAAGCGATGAGGTGGTCCACGTGAACGGCGGATTGAGCTGGTCAGTTTCCTGCAAGGCAAAACCGGTCGAAGGCGCCGGCCAAGTTAGTTTCAATTGATTGCCGTTGAACGAGGATTGGAGTTTTTTCATCGACGGCATTCCAGCCACGAGCACCGGGATCGATGTGACGACCGGCTGGCCGACCATGTAGAGCGTTTTATATTGCGGCCCACCCCAGCAAAGGTTCACCACGCGCAGAAATTTTATCTTGCCGATCAGATGCCCGTCGCCAGCGGCAAAGATGTAAAGCGCATCCCCACCGCTGGACCACACCCGCCCCTCGACGTCGCAACGAATGCCATCGGGAACGCCGTTGGTGACGTTGGCAAAAACTGCGCCGCCCGTAAGTGTGTTGCTGGCGGACACGGAATAAACCTGGATGCGATGCCTGCCAGTATCGGAGTCGGCGACGTAAAGTTTGGTTTCATCGGGCGAGAAGCAAAGTCCATTTGGACGGATGAGACCATTCGTGATGACGGGGGTGCAGGTGGAGTTGCCGTTGGCAGGATTGAATTGATAAACATAATAGCCGCCTTGAAATCCGGGCTGCGGCGGCGCGCCAATGCCGCTGTTGTAGCCGGGGTCGGTGAACCAGATGGTGCCGTCGGATTTTACGGCGACGTCGTTCGGCGAGTAAAATTTCAAACCATTGCAGTTGGTCACTAATGGAATCACGACCCCGTTGGTGACCATGGAAATTTTCAGCCCGGCGCTTCCAGCTTCCGCGGTTATGAATCGTTCTCGCGCGTCCAACATGGTGCCGTTGAATAAAGTGTTCGCGGGCGGAAGCAGAAAATCCGTCACCGTGGCCGGCGGAACAAGTTTTTTGAGCCGGTTATTGTTCTGATCGCAGAACACGAGATAGCCGCCGCCGGACGGCACCCAAACCGGACCTTCCAGCCAGGTGTTAATCGTCGCGTTGGTGGTGAGGACCGCGTTGGTATCTATGATTTTGCTGAACTCCGCGGGATCGGCGATTTCGAACGTAGCCGCGCGTGCCGCCTGCAGCCCAAGGAAAATCCATGCCAGAAGGATTCTCTCCGCGAATTTCGCGAATCCCGAAAGCTTTCGGGACAGGTTGACGCGAATTATCATGCGGGAAAGGGTATCGTCTGCGGTCGAATTTAGCCATCGCCATAACCGTTGATTGGGCCGCGGGTTTTGCGCATCAGATATTCCGAATGCCCTTTCACAATGTAGTCCGGAATCGTGCCGATGCGTTTGAAGCTCATTCGTTTGTAGAAGCGCTGAGCAGACCGATTGAAAGAGGAGACACAAAGAAACACATTCGGATACTCGCGAAAGACTCGTTGTTCGACGTGTTTGATCAGCATCGCCCCGATGCCCCGATTGCGCCACTCGGGAATGACGCCGAGCAGATGGATGTAGCCGCGGAACGGTCCGCGGACGTCGAGCAACACAAAGCCAACGACAGCTTTTGCATTGATCGCGACATAGACTTCCCGAGTCGGATCGGTCAACGCTTTGAGAGCATTTTGTTTTTGTCCTCGGCGCAACGTCAACCACGGCTCGGAGATCGCCAACAAACCCGCGCAGACTTCAGCTTCTTTTCCGCCCTTCATAGGCCGGATTAGAATCTGGGCCAACTTTGACATGCCAAGTTCGTTCGTTCGATCTACGGCTCGCCTAGTTCCTTAACCAATTCCTCGACACCAAGCGTCCGCTCCTCACGAGATTTTAAGTCTTTCAATTTCGCCGTCAACTCACCCGCCAATCCTCTCTCCAATCGAACTGTTCGAGCGGCTTTCAACTCCTGTGCGCGTTTGAATTGCTTGTCGGATTTCGCTTTGGTGAGCGAGTACTCGACGGAGACACCGAGCGCACGCAAATCGTGAATGACCTTCAAAGAATCAGATCTCAAAGCCTCATCTTCGATGAGACAGAAGACGTCAATACCGGCATCGAATTTCGGCAAGAGACCGCGCGCTTTCAGCAATTCAAGCAGCACGACGTCACCCATGCCGAAGCCGAGTGCGGGCAAATCGACTTTTCCGCCGCTGATCAGTTTGACGAGGTTGTCGTAACGGCCACCGCCAGAGATGGCGCGGAATTCACCTTTGCGATCGAAGGCTTCGAAGACGATGCCTGTGTAATACGCGAGGCCGCGGATGACATGATAGTCAATCTTTACAAAGTCTTTAAGCCCTCGCGCGGCAAGATTGTCGATGATCGATTGCAACTCAACTGTCGGTTGACCCTTCTCAACAAAGGCGGTGACATCTTCCATCGAGAAGTTGATCGCTTTCAGTTTCTCGGCGCTGACTTCGGGTTTTTCGCGTTCGAGTTTATCGATGATCTGATAGAAATCGTATTCCTTTGCGGGCTCGCCATTTCGGCTTGCAAAATATTCGTGCCACGCGTTGCGACTGCTAAGGCGGACGACGAAATCCTCACTGCTTAATTTGAATGACCGCAGGGTATCGATTAACAAGGCGATCAACTCGGCGTCCGCCGCGGGATCGTTTTCGCCGATGAGGTCCGCGTTTAATTGAAAGTGTTCCCGCAACCGGCCCTTCTGCTGACGTTCATATCGAAAGAGTTGCGGAATCGCATACCATTTAACCGGCTTCTTATAGCTACGCTCGTGCGCGGCGATCATTCGAGCCAGGGTCGGCGTCATTTCGGGGCGCAACGAGATTTCGCGTTCGCCCTTGTCTTTGAAGTTGTAAAGCTGGCCTACGATTTCCGCGCCGCTTTTGGTGGTGAAAAGTTCGAGCGGTTCAAGAGGCGGACCGTCGTATTCGCGAAAGCCGTATCGGCGGGCAGTTTCGCGCCATTGATTGAAAATGTATTGGCGGGCATCGGAGCTCCACACGTCCGGATGTGGAAGCGGTTCGGGATAGAAGTCCCGGAATCCGGGCAGGCGGTCCATCAAGACTGTGAGGCAGGCGTTTTGCCGGCGAGTTTCAGCACGGCGGCCCGCATTTCCTTGCCCGCTTTGAATTTGACGACGGTGCGCGCCGGGATCGGGACGTCGGTTGAAGGCGAGTTGGGGTTTCGACCGATGCGCGCGCGACGGCTGCGAATCTCGAAAACTCCGAAATTGCGCAGCTCGACTTTTTCGCCCCGGGCCAGCGCGGCCGTGATCCCGTCGAGCGTCTTCTGAACGACATTCATGACATCGTTCTGCTTGAGGCCGGTGTCCTCAGCGATTTGAACGACGAGGTCGCGCTTGGTCAGAGTCATAGGTAACGGGGTAATGATTGAACTCCCATCGTATAACCGCCGTAACGTCAACGGTCAAGCAGGGAATGGGCATCCTACCCTCACATGTGCTGGATGATATTGTCGCCGAATTCCGAGCACTTGATCTCGGTCGCTCCATCCATCTGCCGGGCGAAATCGTAAGTCACGCGCTTGGAAGAAATGGCGCCATTCAAGCCCTTGATGATCATGTCCGCCACTTCGGCCCAACCGAGATATCTGAACATCATTTCACCGCTTAACACGACGCTGCCCGGATTTACTTTGTCCTGATTCGCATATTTCGGCGCAGTTCCATGGGTCGCTTCAAAAATAGCATGGCCGCTGACGTAATTGATATTGCCGCCGGGGGCGATACCAATGCCGCCAACTTGCGCCGCGAGAGCGTCGCTGAGGTAATCGCCGTTCAGGTTCAATGTGGCGATGACGTCAAAATCTTCCGGACGCGTCAGTACCTGCTGGAGCGTAATATCTGCAATGGCATCTTTGATGACGATGCCCTGGGGAGTTTTGCACCAGGGTCCGCCATCGAGTTCGACCGCGCCAAATTCGCGTTTGGCGAGGTCATAACCCCAATCACGAAAAGCACCTTCCGTGTACTTCATGATGTTGCCTTTGTGGACGAGAGTGACGCTCTTGCTTTTATTGCGGACCGCATAATCGAGGGCGGCTCGGACAAGGCGCTCGCTTCCTGGCCGGCTGACGGGCTTGACGCCGATGCCGATTTCATCCCCTGCTTCTGCCCCAAAGCGGATCTTCTTGAAGGCGGCAGGCAGTTCACGCTGGATATAATCCAGGAGCTTCCTGGCCTCGGGCGTTCCGGCCTGATAATCAATTCCGGCGTAAATGTCCTCCGTGTTTTCGCGGAAAATGGTCATGTTCACTTTTTCAGGACGTTTGACAGGCGAAGGCACACCCTTGAAATATTGGACCGGCCGCAAGCAAACGTAGAGGTCGAGCATTTGCCTCAGCGCCACATTCAGCGAACGAATGCCGCCGCCAATAGGAGTCGTCAACGGTCCCTTGATGCCGACTAAATACTCCTTGAAGGCTTCGATCGTATCGTCAGGCAGCCAGTTATCGAATTTGTTTTTGGCGGTCTCACCGGCAAAAACCTCGAACCAGGCGACCTTGCGTTTGCCGCCGTAGGCTTTCTGCACGGCGGCATCGAAAACGCGCTCACTGGCCGCCCAAATATCCGGCCCAGTGCCGTCACCGCGGATGAATGGGAGAACGGGGTTATCAGGAACATTCAGTTTTCCGCTTTTAATTGAAATTTTTCCGCCTGCGGGCGGTTTGAGGTCTTTATAAGGCATGGTTTTTCTCGAAAGTTAAATCAAAAACAGAGTTGAGGGTTTAGGCATTTTGAAAGCCGGGTGCAAGATGAATCCAACCAGTATAAATCAGTTGGTGTCCGTTCTGGGGCGTATCCCACCGCTGAAGCAAGCTGTTAATGAGATTACGCTACGACCAAACCACTTCGTCGCTCTGCAGGCGTTGCGATCTCTGCCAGTTCCGCTTTTACTCGCGCCACAGTGTTCTCGACAGTGAGACCATATTTTTTGCGCAAATCATCGACGGTCGTGGCGTGCTCGATGAATTGATCGGGCCAGCCAACCATGATAACCGGTGTGGTCACTCGCTTTTCATTGAACAGCTCCAGCACTGCGCTCCCGTAACCGCCCTGTAGAACGTGGTCCTCGAACGTGACAACAATGTCCGCTGTGCGTCCGAAAAATTCTGTCGTGCCGGCGTCAAGCGGTTTGATGAAGCGGGGATTGATGATGGCGACGTCGCAGCCCTCGGCAGCCAATTGCGCGGCAACTTTGCGCCCGAGGTTCATCATATTGCCGAGAGGAAAGAGAGCCACTTTGCGCACACCAGCGCTCGAAAAGCTTTGAATGATCTCGGCCTTGCCGAGCTCGAGCAATTTCGGTTGTTCTTTGATCGGCACGCCTTCAGCTGGACCGCGCGGATAGCGAATGAAAGTTGGATGCCTTTCGTGGGTAGCGGTGAACATCATATCCACGAGTTCATCCTCGTCTTTCGGGGCCATGGCGATGCAGTTCGGAACTGAGCGGACATAGGAAATGTCGAACAAGCCATGGTGCGTTGGGCCGTCCTGCGGCGAAAGACCGGCGCGGTCCATGCAGAAGATGACAGGGAGATCCTGGAGAGCAGCGTCGTGAACGATGCAATCGTAAGCTCGTTGCAGAAACGTCGAGTAGATTGCGCACACCGGATGGAAACCCATCGTGGCCATACCGCAAGCGAACAGCACAGCGTGCTCTTCCGCGATGCCGACGTCGTAATAGCGATTGGGCATCGCTTTCTCCAAAATCTTCAGGCTGGTCCCGGTGGGCATCGCGGCGGTGATACCGACGATGGTGTTGTCTTTCTGACAAAGCTTGACCATGGCATTGCCGAAAACGTCCTGCCAATTTGGCGGCGTGCCGGGCTTTGCGGGCAGCGTTGCGCCGGTGGCAACGTCATAAGGTCCGAGGCCGTGGAATTTTTCCGGATTCTTCAGAGCGGCTTCGAAGCCTTTGCCTTTTTTGGTGAGAACGTGAATGACGATGGGGTGATCGCAAGTCTTGGCAAATTCAAGCGTGCTTATGAGCAGTGCCAAATCGTGTCCATCGATTGGGCCGAGGTAGCGGATGCCCATTTCTTCGAAAATCAGGCTGTTGCCGTACCCGCCCCGGCCATCGGATTCCATCGAGCTGGGACTGGGTTGGAGGCCGACCTCGGTCAAGGCGCCCTTGAAACCTTCCTCCGCTTTGTGCGCCAGTTTCAGCGCCAACTCACCTTTCGGCAAACGCCGCACGAACCGCTCGAAGTCTTTTGCGAGCTTGTTATAGGAGGGATGCGTGATGAGCTTGTTCAAGTAGCCGGAAATGGCTCCAACATTTTTCGCGATGCTCCATTCGTTATCGTTGAGAACCGCGATGAACTTTTTGGTCGTCTGTGCGATATTATTCATCGCTTCGAAGGAAATGCCGTTGGTGAGCGCAGCGTCGCCGATGATAGCGACGACATTTTCATCAGTTCCGCGCTGGTCGCGAGCGGCGGCGATACCCAACGCGGCGGAGAGCGCTGTCCCGGCGTGGGCGGCTCCGTAGCAATCGTGATCGCTTTCCGAGCGCATGGCGAATCCACTCAAACCGCCGGTGCTGCGAATAGTCTGAAAACGCTCTTTCCTTCCGGTGAGCAATTTATGCACGTAGATCTGGTGGCTGACATCCCAGACGAATTTGTCCTTGGGAGTGCTGAAAACGTAGTGCAGAGCCAGTGTCAGTTCGACCACGCCGAGATTCGGCCCAAGATGGCCGCCGTTTTTGGCCAAAACGGTGATTAATTCATGCCGAATCTCCTCGGCAAACTCCTGCAATTGGGTCAGTGTCAATTTCTTGACGTGCAATGGCGCGTCCACCATTTCAAGATATCGGCTCATAATTCAAGGGTTGCTCAGTCGTTCAATTCGTCAGGTTTTCACGTTTTCAGGTTGAGGCTCCCAATCGTGAGCTCGAGGCCTGGAAACTTGATGACCCGGAAATATCAAACCTCTTCCGGCGTGAGGGACTTGACCCGGATCTCGCCCGCAGAGGTCTTTTCCAACTGCTGAATCTTTAACTCGGCTTCGGCCAGTTTTTTTTGGCAAACTTTGGCCAATTGTGTGCCTTCCTCGTACTTGGCCAATAACTCTTCCAATGGCAATTCTTCTGATTCCATTGCTTCGACAATACCTTCAAGCTTTTTCAAAGCTTCTTCAAAAGGCACTGCTCCGTTTTTGACGGAAGTAGCCTGGCCGCTGTTCTTAGGTGCATTAGGCACAATCGGAAACTAGAGCAAATCGCCCCTCTAGTCCAGTGGAAGAGTGCCTCTGAGTGTGATTGTGATTAGACCCTCGGGCAGGGAGATATAAAGAGGAGCGGAGTCGGACAACATAAACCCTCCCGTGATGGCGAGTTACCGTTCCTCACGTTTCCATGCTTTAAATTGCCGCTTCACGACTTCGAATTTTTCCGCGTTAGCTTTTGGCTCCTGGTGTTGATAAATCATGACTCCGTTGGCCGCGCGCCTGCCGGCGATCATTGCCTGCTCGACATATTCCGGCGTGGTCGCGCCCAAATTGCTGTGGGCGGACGCATAAATATCCAAGATTACAGGCACCCATGGCCCTGCCAACTCTTTGATTTTGTTCAGCTCGGGCTCGACCAGACTTGCATCCTTCAGATTCGCTCCAGCGGATTCGTGGCGGTATGGAAACAGGATTCCATCGATCAGTGGACAATAATTGGTCGCGAATTGGGCTGTAATTGCAGGAAAGTAACAGCAGGGAACAAACGCCAGGCGTGGATTTATGCTGCGCTGTGCATCGAGCATATTCGCGACATAGGCCGGCGTGCAGAACTTCAGGTTGTGGGTGAAATCGTCGATGCTCCAGGCGACGAGATTGGTTTCGCGCAAGCTGAGTTTGGCGAATTCCACGGCCCAACGGTTGTAGTCCAGCCGAAAAGGTTCGGCGTATGCCTTTGCGCGCGGCGGAGATTCGGAGGGCGGCACGATTGAACCCCAAACGCGGATACCTTTGGAGCGAGCAGGCGGCAAAATGAGCTTCAAATCATCCCAGTCCGTCGCCTGCGCATGAATGCCGAAGCTATAGGTGTTTGCGCCGACTTCAACCAACTCATCGATTAATTTCTCAACATCCACATGCCCATCTGCTTTGCGCGGGGGATTGCAGTAAGTGGCGCGTGTTCCCATCAATACTTTGGTGCGTTCAGTGCTTGAGGCGTCGCGCTCAGTCCTGGATTGTGTGGCGGCATGATGGGTAATCGGTTGCAAAAGAAAGAGGAGAACAAGTGCATTGACGATGACCTCGAGTCGAGCGCGCATGATTGAGAGGACGATTGGAACACGCGACGGGTTTCCGATGAAAGGAAAAACGCGAATTGCCTTAGGATTAAACCGCCGCGTCTCCGATTTTTCCAACGGCGTTCGATCAGGCTGCCTGCCCGACAGCTCGATGCGCAGTTTTTTCGCCCTGAACGTTACCTCTCAGCTTTGCGATGATTGCGGGCAAATGTTTTAGGAGGTAATCGACGTCGGACTCAGTGTTGTAACGTCCAAGGCTGAAGCGGATGCTGCCGCGGGCGCGTGCGACACTGCAACCCATCGCGAGCAAAACATGGGAAGGGTCGAGGGAGCCGGTGGTGCAAGCTGACCCGCTTGAGGCGCAGATGCCGGCCTGGTCCAGGAGCATCAGGATTCCTTCTGCTTCGACGGATTCAAACGCGATATTGCTGGTGTTGGGCAGTCGCGGTTCCTTCGCTCCATTCCGCGATGTTTTGGAGATTGTGGTTAAAATTCCGTTTTCCAGTTTATCGCGAAGCGCGCGAACACGGGTGTTTTCAACCTGTAAATTGGCCATGGCGAGTTCGGCTGCGCGACCAAAGGCGACGATGTAAGGGACATTCTCGGTGCCACCACGGCGACCTCGTTCCTGGCTGCCACCGATGACGTAGGGATGATACTTCGTGCGGCGTTTTACGTACAGCAGCCCAATGCCTTTGGGAGCGTGCAGCTTGTGGGCGGAGAGTGACAGGAAATCGACGCCGAGCTCTTTAACGTCAATTTTTATTTTGCCCGGAGTTTGGACGGCGTCCGTATGGAAGAGCGCGCCTTTGCTGCGGCAAATGGCAGCGACTTCCTCGATCGGAAACATGACACCGGTCTCATTATTGGCCCACATTACGGAAACGATGGCAGTGTCGGGCCGAATAGACTTCTCGAGCAGGTGCAGGTCGAGTGAACCGTCGGCTTCGATGGGCAGCAGAGTAACTCCGTAGCCTTGCTTTTGCAGATAGTCGCAGAACTTTATGTTCGCAGAATGCTCGACACTGGTGGTGAGGACGTGCCGTCTTTCCGGATAAGTGACGAGAGCGCTGTGAATTGCGGAGTTGTTACTTTCGGTGCCGCAGCTTGTGAAGACAATATCGCGGGGGTCAGCATTGAGCATAGCGGCGACTTTTGCGCGCGCGTCTTCGATGTTCTTTGCCAACTGATGGCCAAAATGATAAGCGCTGGATGGATTTCCCCAATACTCCCGCAAGAACGGCAGCATCGCGTCAACCACCTCTGGTGCGACTCGGGTCGTGGCATTGTTATCGAAGTAAAACACCGTCTGCTCGCTCATTCTTAGACTAATTATGCCCGAAAAGGGGCGCTTTGCGAGCTTAAATGTGCGCGGGTGATTGGTAATTGGGCGATGGCGCCTCGTGATTGGTTGAGCAACTGTGCGATCAGGTTAAGGATCGGGGGTAGGTGTGCGGTCAAACGCACAGTTCACAAGGCGCACTTTCACAAGTACAAAGGCCGAGAATCAGACCCACGACACATAGATGTGTGAGACCACATTGGCCGAATTGCGTTGTCAAAAACCGACCAGATAGTCACAGTCGTCGGACTGATCACTGAACTATCGGCACGGCGGGCGGTGTCAGTCCTATAGCCGCAGCTTAAAACATGAATGTTGCACCCAACCCCAGGCGTATCCTCAAGCCTTTAACCCTCCCAGCGATTGTTGCTTTTGGCCTTTTCTGCAACGCCAAAGATTGCTCTGCCGCCGGGGCGGTGATTGCATGGGGGAATAATAATGATCTGCAAAGCCAAGTTCCACCAAACCTTGTCAATGCCACCCAGGTGGCGGCGGGAGCGCTACATAGTGTCGCCCTGAGAAGCGATAGCACAGTGATTTGCTGGGGTTCGGATTCGTTCGGGCAGACAAATGTTCCTGCGAATTTGAGCAATGTGGTGGCTATCGCGGCAGGTTCAACGTTCAGCCTGGCGCTAAAAAGCAACGGCAGTGTGGTTCAGTGGGGCGATCTATTAACTGGAGCTCCGGCATTGACAAACGCGACGGCCATTGCCGCGGGCTGGGACCACGCCATGGCAATGCAATCTGACGGAACGGTCGTGGCCTGGGGAACACTGTCGAATACGCCACCGGATTTGACGAATGTGACGGCGATTGCGGCCGGAAAAGGCCACAGTATGGCTCTGCTCATGAACGGAACAGTGTTGTGCTGGGGCGATAATGCCTTTGGTAAAACCAATGTGCCGCCCACCGCTACGAACGTGGTGGCGATTTCGGCAGGGCAGGATCATTGCCTGGCGCTGAGACGCGACGGAAGTCTGGTGGCCTGGGGCGGAAATTATGCCGGCCAAACCAATATTCCCAGTGACTTAACGAATGTAGTTGCGATCGCTGCCGGCTCGCTTCACAACGTGGTCCTAAAGCCAAACGGGTTCGTTGCGGCGTGGGGGGATAATACATACGGTCAAACCGTCGTGCCAAGTCTGGGCGGGGTTTTTGCAACAGCGGCTGGGGGATCTCATGGTTTGGCGATCACTGGCAGCGGTTTTCCGATTATTGAAGTCCAGCCGTTAAGTCAAAGCCCGATCATAACGAAAAATGCCGCGCTGCAAGTATTGGCGAGCGGAACGCCTCAACCCGCGTTCCAATGGCAACGGGATGGCACCAACGTTTCCGGAGCAACTGCTTCGAGCTTCGCCTTCATCAATGTGCAGCCAGCGAACGCCGGAACATACAGAGTTATCGTTACGAATCAGATTGGATTCGTGATCAGTTCGAACGCAGTCGTGACGCCCGTAGGGGCATCGCCGATTGTTGTGACTGCGCCGCAGGACGCCTCAACGATCTGCGGAGAAAGCGCACGCTTCAGCGTCGTCGTGGATGGCACGCCGCCGTTTGCGTATCAATGGCAGTTCAATGGAACACCTCTGGTCGGTGCAACTGCTACGAGCCTGCGATTGACGAACGTCAACAGCACCCAGGCGGGTGATTATGCCGCGGTGATTACGAATAATTACGGCTCGATCACCAGCACAGTTGCGAATCTGGCGGTCCTCGTCGTACCGCCGTCGATCGTTAGTCCGTTGAGCGTTCCGGGCAAGCAAGGCCAGCCGTTCACTTACAAAATTTCTGCTTTGCATTCTCCGGTCTCTTTCGACGCGGGTAATCTGCCGCTGGGGCTGACGATTACTTCCACGAACGGGGTTGTTTCCGGAGTGCCATTGGACAGTGGAACATTCGGGCCGTGGATAACAGCGTTCAATGCCTGCACGAACGACACAGAAACGCTGGTGATTACGTTCGCGTCATCTATTCCCGTTATTACCAGCCCGCTGGTGACGGCCGGCGCGGAGGCCGCGCCATTTACGTATCAAATCACCGGCAGCGATTCTCCTACGAATTTTGGCGCACAAGATCTGCCGCTGGGACTTGTGATCGATCCGGGCACTGGAATTATCTCTGGCATGCCGGTGTATGGTGGCGATTTCTACTCGACTATTTTTGCCACCAATCTTTGGGGTGTCGGGTCCGCGATTTTACATTTTAGTTTCGACTATGGACTGGTTAATGGCCTGTCGATTTCTGATCTGGAAACGAATTATTCGTCTCCATACCTGCTGGATTTTCAATTTTCGTTGCGCGATAACGATGACTCGACGCTCGGCAACGGATTGGTGGTGGCACCCGAGCTTTTATCCGCAGTCTGCAGCGAGGACGGCAAAGCCATCAGCCCTTCGGAAACGGCAGTCATATTGACGCGCGCGACGTCGAAGCTTTTCAAAACCGAGTTGGTGCTGGATTTCACGGAGAGCGTGGCGTCGCTGTCGAACGGGGACACAAATAATGACGGCATTTCAGACGCAGTCGATGCGATGGTTGCAGGCGCCCAGGATTTCGCGGATCAACAACGAAATGGAGCGCAGGTTGGCGTGTATGAGTTCCATCGCGAGGATGTGGCTCCGCAGCGGGTCGTGCCATTGACGACGGACCGGTCACTGCTCGACCGATCGATCGCGGGAATTTGGACGAACTACGTGCAATCTTTTCCGGCGGCGTCTCGCGCCTGGGATGCGTTAATTTCGGCAATTGGCGATCTCGGAAGTTCGACTCGGGACGAGCAGCATTACGTAATTCTTGTCTCGGACGGACAAGACGAATCAAGCTTTGCGACGATTGATGATGTCATCACTGCGGCAACGAACGCGGGAGTGAAGATTTTTTGCATTGGTTTCGGCAGCGAACTGGATGCGACGCAATTGCAATTGTTGGCGTCCTCAACGGGGGGTCGATACCTCGACGCACAAACAGCGAGCAGCATCACAGCGGCGTTTGATCAAATCGGAAAGGATTTCAATAGCCTGTACCTTTTGCGGTGGGCGACACTGAAGCGCTCGACGAATGCTTTCATGCCGTCGTTCGAAATCAATTACCAGGGTTTCACGGCATTTTCTCCAACGAACTCGGTGATGACGAGTACGAACACAAACGTGCCGCCCGTCACGAATTTTGTGATATCGCCCTACGTTCCGACAGAACACACTGGAAGTGTGACGGTTGGTTCTTTACGGCTGGCTGCTAATGCGCAAGTGCTGGCCGACTCGATCTCGTTGCGAGCATCCTATGTTCCGCGATATATCCGGCAACTACGCATTCATTATCAAGCGAATTGGCCGTGCGTCACGTCGTTGCAATCCACCAACACGGGCGAGATTCTGTCGGGCTGGTCTTTGAGCGAGACCAACGATGGAACTGGAGGCAAATGGTTGCTGCTTTCGAGCTCGAACACTCAAAATCTGGCTGCGAGCATTCCTTTCGCTTCGCTGGGGAATTTGGTCGAATTCAAAATGCGCGATATGATCTATTCCTCGAACGCCTTCAGTTTTATTACGGTCGATAACACTATTTACACCAACACCGGCGGTCAGAGCTTCGTTTTTGAGAATACGAATTCGTTCGTCGTTGGTTACACGAACTTGCCTTACGGCACGCCCATACCGTGGCTGATTGCCCACGGGTTCACCGGTAATTTTTCGGCGGCTGAACTCAGTGACCCTGACGGCGATGGTGTGCTTACCTGGCAGGAATATCAGGCCAATACGGACCCGCGCGATCCGAACTCGAAGTTTATCATTACAGGGCAGGACATAGCTCTTGATGGACGAAACGAGATCACATTCATTAGCTCGTCCAATCGAACTTATCGCGTCGATGCCTCGACCGATCTCTTCAATTGGCAGACCGTCGAGGACTTCATCCCTGGAACAGGATCGGGAATCACGGTGACTGATACCCGCTATCTTCCCGCGCTGACGCAGATTTACTATCGCGTGGCAGTCTATTAGCGAACGCTGCTTTTGGTTCCGTATCTTCGTCTTTAGACTTTGGGCCTAAGTCTTTGGACTGGCTTCTTGGGCACCATACCCCATTGGTTAACCCTTGGCGTGTACAAGAGGGTATAAAAAAGAAGAATTCCGAGCTGATGAAAGGATTTATGAAAACATTTAGTGGGTTTTTATTGGCTGCTCTCGTGTCAGGTGGCGCAGTCCATCTGTCGTACGCGCAAAGTGGGGATAACTCCGGCCGCTTTTCGACGCCTGCCTACAGTCGCACTGATTCCGCTGTGGCAGATTCGACCGCGACATTCGCGCAGGCGGGATCGGCCGCACGCGCAACAGCTCCGGCAGCGCCGCGAACGGCCATTAGGCCGGGAAGCACTTCGACGGCAATTCCTCCACAAGGGGGCGGGACCGCAGTTACTCCCGGCGGGACCGCGATCAGTCCTGGTGCACCTGCGATCAATCCTGGCGCACCTGCGATTAGTCCGGGAGCACCGGTGATCGACCCGGGAGTGAATACTGCGATAGTTCCCTCTGGAACGACGAATACCGCGGCTGGGGCGACTACGAACAGCATCGTCCCCTTGGGAACTGGAACGATTGGACAACAAGGCAACACTGCCATTGGCCAGCAAGGAATCGCGAATCCGGGCGCGAACTCAAGGTCCAGCGGGGCGACTTCCGCCCCGAATGGCCTGGTCGTGAACCCGGACGGTTCGGTGACGGCGGTTGGAGGTAGTGCGGCAACAGGCTTTGGGGGTACGAACACTGGGGCAGCGACGGGCGGAGTTTTGGCTACTAATCCAACCACGGTGCAGCCAAACGTGCTGCCGCGGAGACCGTAAATAGCCTGGTGCTTTCGCTTTTTTCTCGCGACGGCGCGGTGTCCCGAGACCGTCTCAAAAGGAATTTTTTGACTGGGTCTAAAAATGGTGTTGGGTGGGATTGAACTGGCCCATTGAGTGCGTGCAATGCCAGGCCCACAAACAAGAGCGTGGCTACCCACCCATATTTTCCGATGCGACTCACGATGCTTTGCTATTATACGCAACGGGAG
>Ga0193709_1000289_pt1 | contig 19109 bp, 19 predicted proteins | sample H3c2metaG_FD_160571 | JGI IMG/M metagenome (GOLD analysis project Ga0193709, IMG submission 160571) | Soil microbial communities from a riparian zone of the East river system, Colorado, United States - H3c2 | ecosystem: Environmental > Terrestrial > Soil > Riparian zone | place: USA: East River... | reverse complement strand
TTTCCTACACCCGGAACGTCTTCGATGAGCAAATGGCCGCGCGCGAAAAGCGTGATGAGCGCGAGCTGAATGGCTTCTTCTTTGCCGTAGATGGCGCGCGCAATGGAGCGCTGCAACTGCGAGACGACTTGAGAGGTAGCAGCCGGCATTGGTTGAAAACCCCGGATAATCCTGTTACAAAAGTAAGGCTGCGCTGCGATTTCGTTTGATGCAATGCAACGATTCGAGGAGCAGTCCACCCGTTACAAACGGGCGATTAGCTCAGCGGTTAGAGCGCTCGCCTCACACGCGAGAGGTCAAAGGTTCAAATCCTTTATCGCCCACCACTTCCACCTATGGTCACATGGAATGGCGGATTCATCGAGACGTTGCGCGACGTGTTGTGTCCAAACGATGGTTATTAAGCCCGCGCAACTACTCCAACGCAACTACGCTGGTCCGGCCGTACTTTCATGATAAGTTAGCACTCACTAAGCGACTCTTTGAGTTCCGTGAAAAGCCTAACCAATGGAGGCATCCGTGACCAATGCAACTCCGGCCTTTAACGCAACGAATGCGAACGCTTTAGGACAATGTCAGCTGTGCCGAAGCATGCGCCAAACCGCACATGTGAAGTTTGCGCGGAATATCGGAATGCTGGTGCTTCGACAGACGCGCCGGCTTGACGCCAATCTCTGCAAGACCTGCGCCAGCAAAGAATTCTGGAACTTCCAAGGCATGAATCTGCTGTTGGGACCGTGGGGAGTAATTTCCTTAATTATTACGCCCATCTACCTGGTGACGAACACGGTGAACTACGTTGCGGCGCAGCGTGAGTTGAAGAGTGCAGTGGAATAGGATTCTTAGGAACTCGTTCGTAAGTTCCGTTCTTTTCTTCCAGCTGTATATCATCGGAGTAAATCATGAGTATTTTTTTGCGTGCGGTCGAGTTTCTAGGTTTGGGCATGTGGCTGGGCAGCGATATTTTTTTGAGTTTTGTGGTGGCGCCAGGAGCGTTTTCGGTGCTGGCCAGCCGGGATCAGGCTGGTGCGATTGTGGGGTATTCGCTGGCGCGGATGCATGGGATGGGGATTGTTTGCGGCCTGGTGATTCTGTTAGCGCGGCTTTTGCGGATTCGGAGTTTGACTGCTTTGGTGGCGCCAGCTGCTTTGTGCGTGATGTTGATGATTATTTTGACGGTGATTTCGCAGGTGGCGGTGAGTCCTAAGATGGCGGTGTTGCGGGTGCAGATGGGGTCGATCGAAGCTAGCGCGGCGGGGAATCCTTGGCTGGCAGAGTTTGCGCGGTTGCACACCATTTCAGTTGGACTGGAGAGCGGCGTGTTGCTGGCTGGGATGGCGGCACTGTTTTTGATGGTGAAGGACGCGGCGGTGCGGTAGCGATCGACGCAGGCGAGATTGCCTACGCTACCAGCCCCGTCCGCAGTTTTTCATGAGTGATTCTAAAAGAGAGTTGAAGTCGTTTATGTTGATACAGATTCGGAAGTATCCCTCTTAATGGGCTTATGGCCGCAGGGCCGTTTGACCGCGAGGGCTGTCATCCTGGTTAAAACCTGACGCAGGCCTGTGCAAAAGACGTGCAGCGAGGACTGTCCTACTGACGCGCATTGGTACCCAGATAATCAATTCATTGCGGTCGAAGATTTGAATGTAATAGGTTTGGCTGGCGGAATGCTCGCCAAGTCCGTTGCTGATGTCGGGTGGTCATCTTTCTTATCGTTAACGGCGGTGCAGTAATGCTGCCGTGGGCTGAGAAGCCGACGCCTTTAGGCGGCGGAGAAGTCACTTAGGTTTGTGGCGTTTGCGTTTTAGTTTGGGTGGGCGGATTTTGTTGGTGGCGGCGTAGCCGGCTTTTTCGAAGGCGCGCCACATATACCAGGAGGCTACGGTGCGGTATGGGCGCCAGCGTTCGCCGAAGGCCAGGAGTTCTTTGGGGCGGGGCATGTGTTTTTTGCCGTAGGCGACGGACCAGCCTTTTTTTACGCCGAGGTCGTGGATGGGGAGAACGTCAGGGCGGCCGAGGCGGAAGATCAGAAACATTTCTACGGTCCAGGCGCCGATGCCGCGGACCGAGACTAAGCGTTCGACTAATTCTTCATCGGAGAGTTTCAGGGCTTCTTCGTGCGTGGGGACGATGCCGTCGATGGTTTTTTGTGCGAGGTCTTTCATCGCCAGGACTTTTGCTCCGGAGAGACCGGCTTTTCTTAGGGCTTTTGTTTTGAGCAGCAACATTTCTTGTGGGGTGGGAGGTCCGCCAGAGGCGCTCAGTGCCTTGATTCGAGCGTAGATCGTTGCGGCGGCTTTGCCGGAGATGGATTGGTAGGCGATCGATTCGAGGAGGGCTTCGTAGGGAGATTGTGAGTGATCGATGTTGGGATCGAAGGCCACGGCTTCCTGGACGAGGCGTGCGATGCGAGGATCGCAGTTGGAGAGATGGGCTACGGCGGTGGCAAGGTCGAAGGGCAGCGGCGGCGGCTGTTCGGTCATAGCGAAAAATTTTAATGCAAGCGAAGAGAAACAGAAAGGCAGACGGAGATTGCCCCAGAGTCACAGAGGTCGGAAGAGACAAGAAGCTGGCTACAGGGAAAGGAAGGAGATTTGGCACCAACTACGAAATAGTACGAAATAGGAGGTCGAGTGTTGGCGCAGCGCTATCGGCTCTAAGCTTTTGAGTGTCTTGGTTTGTTCAGGCGATCGTGCTAGCCTCGGCCCGTGCTGAATGACTTTTTACCGTCGGCTATCCTTATTGCCATGATCATCGTCGCCTTTATGGCGCTTTTTCTTGGTTGCTCATCGGCAATGTGACTCGGCGCGTTGTACCTCGGTCGCGTTATCGAAGCCAATTCGCGGGGACCGACGAAAGGCCCACCGGACGGGTGTGCTAGACTTTTTCGCTTATGCAGACGGGAATTATTGGACTACCACAGGTTGGGAAGACGACACTGTTCCGAATTTTGACCAAGGCGCATGTGGATCCGGCGAAGGGCGGGCAGGAGACGCGGGTTGGCGTGGCGAAGGTGCCGGAGCCGCGGCTGGTGGAACTGGCGAAGCTTTACAATCCCAAGAAAATTACTTATGCAACGGTGCAGTACGTCGATTTGGGTGGAATGCAGAAGGAGCGGATGCGGGAGTCGCTGGCTTCTTTGCGCGAGGTGGATACGATTGCGCATGTGATTCGCGTGTTTGACGATCCCAGCGTGCCACATGCGGAGGGGACGGTCGATCCTTTGCGGGATGTGACGAACCTGGAGTTGGAGTTGATTCTTTCCGACCTGGAGCAGATCGAGAAGCGCCTGGAGCGGCTGGAAAAAGATTTGAAGAAGAAAGCGGACAAGCAGTTTGAACTTGAGAAAGTTGTATTGGAAAAGTGCAAGGCGCATCTGGAGGCGGAGAAGCCTCTGCGTGAGTTGCCGCTGACTCCTGAGGAGCGGAAGCCGATTGGCGGATTTTTGTTTTTGTCGCAGCGGCCGATGCTTTATGTGCTGAATCTTGGAGATGAAGAGGCTGGGGAGTTGGAAACTGCCGTCGAGCGGCACAAGCTTGGCGCTTTGCAGGGGCGGCCGAATACGGCGGTGGTGGCGGTTTGCGGACGACTCGAAGCAGAGCTTGCTGAGATGAATGACGCGGAAGCAGCGGAGTTGCTGGCTTCGTATGGACTGAAAGAGCCGGGGCTGAACCGGTTGATTCGCGCTACTTATGATTTGATGGGGCTGACTTCGTTTTTTACGGCCGGCGAGCCGGAAGTGCGGGCGTGGACGATTCATAAGAACACCAATGCGGTGAAGGCGGCGGGAGCGATTCATAGCGATATTGAGAAGGGATTTATTCGCGCGGAAGTGGTGCGATGGAATGATTTGCTGGCGGCGGGAAGTTTGGGGGCGGCGCGGGAAAAGGCGCAGGTGCGGTTGGAGGGGAAAGAGTACATCGTGCAGGAAGGCGATGTGATCTTATTCCGGCATAGCGGGTAAGACGAAAGAGAACGCTGAGACGCCCAACCGGGTCGGGGCAGGCGCCGTACGCTGGGGCCGGCGGAGAAAAAAAGAAAGAGCAACACGCAACATCGGCGTGTGGGGCACCCTGCGGAGAAGAAAAGAAAGACCCCCCTCACAAACCGAGGTTGGGGCACCCTACGATCTCTTTGGATTTGTTCTACATTGAAGAATATTGGTCTCGACTTTTCGACTGACAAACTTCTAATTCGAGTACCACAATAGTTGGCAACGGCGGATGGGAAACACAGAAACGGTGAAGATGGGGTGGGCGGCGGTCCTGGGGCTAGTGGCCGCGGGTGGAAACCTGCTGGGCGGATATTTTGTGGTGCGGCGGGAATGGCCGCGAAAGTTTTTGCAGTATTTTTTGGCGTTAGGTGCCGGGTACATGCTGGCGGTGGCGCTGGTGGAAATTATCCCGGAGTCGGTGAAACTTGGGGGACAGAACGCGTTTACCTTTGTGCTGGCAGGTTTTTTCCTGATTCATTTATTCGAACATACGATTGCGCCGCATTTTCATTTTGGCGAAGAGACGCATGAGGAGGAGTTTGCCAAGAGAAATGCGCGGCGAGCGGTTTTGCTGGGACTGGCGATTCATGCGTTTTTTGATGGGGTAGCGATTGCGGCGGGGTTTCTGGTTTCGACTTGGTTGGGCGCGGTGATTTTTGTTGCGGTGTTTTTGCATAAGCTGCCGGAGGGATTTACGGTGGCTTCGATGGTGCTGGCTAGCGGGCAAGGGCGGAAGAGTGCTTTGCGGGCGGCGGCGACTCTGGGTGGGGCTACGTTGCTGGGCGTTGCGTTGACCAGCGTTATGCAGGCGCAGTTGCAATATGCTTTGCCGTTGGCGGGCGGAGTGACGCTCTATGTGGCGGGGACGGATCTGCTGCCGGAAGTGAACCGGGAGCCGAATTGGCGGATGGCGCTGCTGGTTTTTGCTGGAGTGGCGACGATGCTGATATTGCATTGGTTGGCGGGCTGAGAGAGCGGCGTCGGTTTACGCGAGGCAGCTCGCGCGCGGGCGCAGATGGATTGGATTGGGCGAAAGCGGCAGAAGCGCCTGCCTGCGGCAGGCAGACTGCCCCGACGGGTCGGCGTAAACTGCGGCGGCTGCAAAAAAACGGCGGTAGATTTTACGCTTGGGTGTGCAAAATGGCGGTGGTCGGCCGGCTCTAAGGGTAAGGAAATGGGCGGGTTAAGGCGGCGGGGAAGGTTAAACGCGGGATAAACGGCGGCTGCAACTTTATGAGAAAGCGTGTGTTAGATACGGTGTGGCAATGAGCAGGACCGACGTCCAACTGATGCTGGACGTGAAGGGGGGCGACGAGCAGTCGTTCGAACTTCTGCTGCAGCGCTACCGGACACCGGTGGTGAATTTCCTGTTCCGGATGGTCAAGAGCCGCGAACAGGCGGAGGATCTGGCGCAAGAAGTATTTATCCGAGTGTACCGCGCGCGGGAAGAATATGTACCGACGGCGAAGTTCACTACTTGGCTGTTTCGCATTGCGACGAATCTCGCGCTGAATTCGCTGCGGGACCACCGGCACCAGAAATTGGAGATGTCCATCGACGCTCCGTTGACGGCGGATTCGGATGAGGGCGACGAAAGGCCATTTGAAGTGGCGGACAAGCATCCGACCATCGAGCAGGAGTTGGTGGAAAACGAACGGAAGAAAATGATCCGGCGCGCGATTGAGAAGTTGCCGGAAAAGCAAAGAGTGGCGGTGCTGCTGCACAAGTATCAGGAACTGGATTACGGGGAAATTGCGAAAATTTTGAGTTGTTCGGAAAGTGCGTTGAAATCGTTGTTATTTCGGGCTTATGAGGTGTTGCGGGTGGAATTGGCCCCGTTGGTGGCGCGGCATGGAGTGAAGTAATGAGAGGTAACGACCGGTTGGTCGGAAAAATTTGCGATTGTTGCAAAACGAGTTTGGTACTGGGTCAAAAGGACGGGCGCAATGAGTTGTGAACGAATGGAAAGCCGGATTCTGGCGTACATGGATGGCCGGCTGAAGGATAGCGAACGGGCTGAGGCGGAAAAACATTTTGCCGCGTGCGCGATTTGCCGGGTGCGTGTGAATGAATTCCGCTCGGTGAGCGATTTGCTGGGCGAGCTGCCGATGGTCGAGCCTACACCGGCGTTCGATGTGCGGGTGCGGGCACGAGTGGCGGCTGAGCCTGTGAAGCAGAGTTGGTGGGCATGGATGCGGCCATCTCCACGCATCGCGTTTGCCGCGTCGATGCTAGTGCTGGCGATGCTGTGGATTGGATATCGCACGCAGCCGGTGGCGCCGCTGCCAATTCCGGCGGATCAGGTCGAATCCGGAATACAGCAGGATTTCCCGGTGATGGAAGATTACGACACGCTGGCAAATTTTGAGCCGTTGAAGGAATTGCCGCCACCCGTGGAAGCGACCGCGGATTCGGCCGATGACAACGACCAACAAATGTGAGTGACGGGTATCCGGGTTTGTACTTACAAACCCTGACATAAGCATGACCAAGCGATTCCAATTCGGGCGGATGGCGGTGACGCTGATGGGCGCAATGGCGCTGAGCGCTGCTGCCACTCGTGGCGAGATGGCACGGCCGGCGCAGAATCACGCGGATCGTCCGCCTCAGCGGCAGCAGGCGCCCGCGCCAAGACCGCCGTCGCAGCCTGCGGCACGGCCGAACACAAGTCAGCAGAATGCGAATCGTCCGCCCGCGGGTCAGACTCAGCGCCAGGCTGGGAGCACGGCGCAACATCAGCCAGTTCCGCAGCGCCAGCTAAATAACGGATCGCGATCGAATCGTCCGCCGAATTCGATGAGCGGGCCACCGCCATCAAACTTCAATAACCGGCCGAATGAATATCATAGTAATCGGCCTTATGAAAATGGGCCCGGAACGACGTTGCGGCCGAGGCAGCAGGTTGGGGTTGGAGCGCCGCGTCCCTTTGTGGATCGCATGCGTGATTTGAATCCGCAGCAGCGGGATCGCGTGTTGCAGAGCAGCCGCGCGTTTCAGAATTTAGCCCCGGAACAGCAGGGCCGGATCCGGCAGCAATTTAATCAGTGGGACCATTTGAATCCGCAGCAGCGTGCAGACCTGCGTGCGAAGGAAGATACCTGGCGGAGAATGACGCCAGAGCAGCGGAGCTACGTGAAGAACGACGTTTTGCCGAGATGGCGGCAGGTTCCGTGGGAGCGTCAGCAGGTGATTCAGCAGAAACTGGGCGTGCTTCAGAATATGCCGGAGTCGGCAAGGAATCGTCGGCTGAGCGATCCGAACTTTACGCGCGGAATGAGCGACGAAGACCGGCAGACGCTGCATGATTTGAGCCATTTGCATGTGGGCGGGGCGCCCGATCCGCCGGGGAATGAGTGACGGGGAAGGTTTAACGTTCAAAGTTTTAGGTTCAAAATAAAATTGAAACCGAGACAATTGGGCAATCTTCGGTAGTGCGCAAGTCGTTGCCACCAGAAACAAAAACCAACAGGCCAAATTGACAGAGTGGCGGCTCTCGCGGCATCGTGACTTGTGTTGAAACGGTGCATCGAAATGGTAGAGGCGGGCCTGTTGAAGAGTGATTGTTGTTCCTTCCGCACAGAAAATCCACAAGAGCATGCCTTGATTTATAGGCCCTGGCAAGCTTGGGCGCAGCAAACTGCTCCCCAACGTCAGCTGCGTCAAGTTCGAGTCCTAAGCACAGGGCGAACGGTTGATGCTTTATGACGCGGTTCCGGGCGCTGAAACATCGCAATTTCCAATTATTCATTGTGGGGCAACTGGTTTCGTTGATTGGAACCTGGATGCAGACGACCGCGCAGTTGTGGCTGGTCTACGATTTGACGCATTCGGCGGGGCTGCTGGGAATTTTTGGATTTGCGAATCAGATCCCGATGCTGGTGCTGGCGTCGGTCGGCGGATATGTGGGCGATCGCTACAGCCGGCACCGCGGAGTGATTGCAACGCAGACGGTTTCGATGTTGCTGGCATTCATTCTGGCGGGATTGACGCTGACTCATCACATTCATGAATGGTCGTTGATCACGATAACTTTCTTGGTCGGAATCGTAAATGCGTTTGATGTGCCGATACGGCAAGCGTTTTTCGTTGAGATGGTGGGGAAAGAAGACTTGCCGAACGCCATTGCGCTGAACTCTTCGATTTTTAATGGCGCGCGAGTGGTGGGTCCGGCGATTGCGGGATTTGCGATAGCGTGGATTGGCGAAGGCTGGTGCTTTTTGTTGAATGGACTGAGTTTTTTTGCCGTGATCCTGGCGCTGTTGGCTATGCGCATTACCAAGCTGGAGCGCAAGCCGAGTGAGCAATCGCCGCTACAAAATTTACTGCAGGGATTTCGATATGCTATGAGCGACCGTCCGACACGGTCGGCGCTGCTGCTGCTGAGCATGTTGAGTTTGCTGGGGCTGCAGTATTCAGTGTTTATGCCGATTTTTGCGAACGATATTCTGCATGTCGGGGCGCGCGGGCTGGGACTATTGATGAGCGCGGCCGGCGTGGGAGCGGTGCTGGGTGCGCTGCAGTTTGCAGCGCGGACCAGCTATAAGGGATTGGCGAAGTGGATTGCGGCGATGTCGGTGATCTGCGCGATTGGACTGGTGGGGTTCTCGCAATCGCACATTTTTTGGATTTCGTGTGCGGTGTTGTTCGTGGTGGGATTTGCGGCAACTTCGCAGATGGCGGCGACGAACACTACAGTGCAGAATCGCGTGCCGGACGAGTTGCGCGGGCGAGTGATGGCGGTGTACGCGACGATGTTCATGGGAGTACAGCCGATTGGAGCGCTGCTGGCCGGAGGAATTGCAAAGCGGATGGGAGCGCCGCTGACGCTGGCTTTTTTTGGGTCGCTTTGTTTAGCCGGGAGCTTGGTTTTTGCGGTGTGGGTGATGATGCGGATGCGCGCTACGGCAGAGGCCGCGCAGACTCAGGCGGGATTGGGGCGATAGAGCCACGGCGGCTGGACAATATTTCCCGGCGTGTCCAGGGACGGCAGCGCTGCGGGAATTGCAGCGATGATTGAATCGACTTTGCCGCGTTGTGGCGACAGAGAACAGACTGGGTCGGTTGCGGCTGCGTCGCCTGCGAGTAACATGGCTTGGCAGCGGCAGCCGCCGAAGTCTATCGTGCGGCGGTCGCAGGATTTGCACGGCTCCTGCATCCAGTCTTCGCCGCGAAATTTCTGGAATGCTTCGCTTGATTGCCAGATTTCTGCCAGGGATTTTTCCTTTACATTTTCGAAATGTAGGCCGGGGATCACGGTTGCGGCGTGGCAGGGAAGCGCTTCGCCGTCGGGGGTGATGAGAATGACTTTGCGCGCCCAGCCGCCCATGCAGGGTTTGGGAAATTTTGCGTAGTAGTCGGGGACTACGTATTCGACGCGGATTTTGCCGCGCAGACGGTCTTGCGCGTCCTTGAAAAATTCCAGGGACTGCGTGAGTTGTTCGCGGGTGGGAAGAAGTAGCTCGCGATTGGCGAAGGCCCAGCCGTAGTATTGGACGTGTGCGAATTCGATGCGGGTGGCGGAGGAGTTTTCGGCGATGGCCACCATTTTTTCGAGTTGATCGAGATTTTTGCGATGTACCACGAAATTGAGCGTTACGGCTACGCGGCGGGACTTCAGCCAATCGAGGACGCGGAGTTTTTGCGCGTGGGATTTGCTGCCGCTGATTTCGCTGGCAGTTTCTTCGCGGGCACCCTGGAAACTGAGTTGAAAGTGGTCGAGGCCGGCGGTTATTAATTCGTCGAGACGTTTTTCGTCGAGTGGAAGGCCGGACGTGATCAGGTTGACGTACAGGCCGGAGGCGCGTGCGGATTGGATGAGCTTGGATAGGTCGGGACGGGCGAGGGGCTCGCCGCCGGTGAGATCGAGCTGCATGATGCCGGCTTCGGAAGCTTCGCGGAAGACGCGCGACCAGATTGCAGTGGAAAGTTCGTTTGTACGCGCAGTGAGTTCTTGCGGGTTCGAGCAGTAGACGCAGTGAAGAGGGCAGCGGTGCGTTAATTCACACACAAGCGCGAGCGGATTGGAGTCAATCGTCAAATCGCAGTCCCTAGGCTATCGTCGCGTGGAGCGCGTCCTGAGGCAAGCCGGATATCGAAGTTCCTTTATTGGCGCAAGTGAGCTATAAAGCGCTCGAATCATTCATCCAGGTAACACGAATGCCTCGGGAGCTGCGATGAAGAGCAAGGCCATAGTTCTGATGATTTTTCTTCTCGTGATCGCGGTTTCTTCCCTTACCCAGAAAAGTTCCGCAAGGCAATCCGCGAAGATTAAGAATACCACTGGAATCGCGCCGTCCGTCTCGGTGCGCGAGCGATTTCTGGGGACATGGGAACTTGTGTCCACCGAGTATCGCTATACCGATGGGACGCGGCGGCCGTATCGCGATGTCGGGCCGCACGGAAAGGGTTATCTGATGTACGCGCTCGACGGCCACGTGTGCGCGCAGCTCATAAATCCCGACCGGCCGGCTTGGAAAGAAGCGGGGCATCCGACCGACGCGGAGAAAATATCTGCCTTCGACGGATTTTTTGCGTATTGCGGAAAATATGAAGTGGATGGAGCGAAGCACGTGATGATGCATCTTCCGGAAGTCGCTTCGTGGCCGGGCTTCGTTGGCTCCAAGCAGCCACGGCCGTACACCTTCTCTGATTCCGGAGATTTGCTGACATTTTCGGGCAAAGAATTGGACGAACCGGGAGCAGAGAGCTATTCGATTACCTGGAAGAAGATGGCAGCTACGCCAAAGCCAAGCCCGGTGGCTGATTAGGGGAGGCTGGAGCGGGCGGCGGCGGTTTATTTCGGCGATCATGGCTCACGGGTGGAGAAGGCGTCAGTCATCGAGCCGAGAGGCGGCCGCTACCAGAGCGAAACGCAGAACGAAAAACAAAAACGGCGATGACCGCCGACGCTACAACACAAAATCCAGGGCACGTTGGTCGTGTAGGAGTTGCAGGTAGCCTAGGATGTCTTGCTCGACCTTTTTTGGGTCGGCTTTCGAGTATAGCTTCTGCAGCTCGGCGATTAGGGTCGCGACGGTGTGTTTGCCGTCGCAGCGCGTGACGATTTCGAGGCTCGGACCGCTGAGGCGGAGGGCGCGTTCGGGCATCAGTAACACTTTCTGGCCTTGATTTTCGCCGAGGCGGCAGCCTGGTGCCAGCTGTGGGCGCGAATTGCGGTCAAGACTCATAGATCGACGTGGTTAGGGTGAAAAGCCCCAGGGGGCGGCCACGCGGGATTCACGTAGGCGAAAAAAAGAGCGTCTAGCATGGCCCACAGAATATCGCATTTGGCGCGCAAAGCAGCGTGGGCGGCGTCTTGTTCTTCGCGAGCCCGGGCGTGTTTGACGACCCAGGCTAGCGCGAAATCGGCGTCTTCGGGAGCCTGCGTGAGGCGGCCGGTAAAGTAATCGAGTCCGCTGGCCATCCACGGATAAAACTCGCGCAGACGGTCCATCCGCAAGGCAATTAACTTGTGAGAGAAAAGTTCGGTGAGGGATGAGGCCACGGCCTCGAGATGCGAGCGCGTGGAAACGAATTGCACGTAGGCGTCGACGGCGTAACGCGTGGCGGGCAAAATTCCATCACCGCGGACGGCTTGAATGCGCGGAAGACCGGTAGCCTCAACAAGTTTTAGCCATTTTTCTACACCGCCGGGACTGCTGCCATCGCCATCGTGGTCGATCAGGCGCTTGCGCCAGGCCATGCGAAAACCCTGATCGTCGGACCGCGAAAGCACCACAGCGTCTTTTCGCGGGATGTGGCTCTGATAGTAGTAGCGATTGAGAGCCCAAGCCTGCATCTGACCGCGGCTCAGCGCGCCTTCGTGCATGAGTTTGTGAAAAGGATGACGATGGTGATAGCGATCTTCGCCGATCGCGTGGAATCCAGCGATGAAGTCTTCTTCAGATAGGGCCAGCTTTTCGTTCTGCTGGGTCACAGAGTTAATTCCATCCCATCGTAGGCTATCTCAAAACCGGCCTCGCGGGTCAGGCGATGTTCCTCGCTGTCCTCATTCAGGATGGGATTGGTGTTGTTGATGTGCACGAGAATTTTGCGACATTCGGAATCGTTGGGGAATTGCGCCAGCAGGCCGTCGCCTCCCGAGAGAGGAAGATGGCCCATTTCGCGAGCGGTCTTTGGGCCGCGCCCGATTTCAATCAGTTCATGGTCGGACCAGAAAGTACCGTCCAGGAAAGCGACATTACTGGTCGCAGCGGCTTTCAGGCCTTCGGTGGAGCCTTCGGCCAAGCACGGCGCGTAGCAAAAAGACTTTCCTGGCTGTTCGAAACGCAGCGCCACCACGGCTTCCTGTGTGGGGAGGCTGCGGCGCAGCTCGGAGCTGATGAAGTCTGGATAATTGCAGCCAAGCGACGTGGGGGTGCAGACAAAGGATGGAGGAGCGGATGGATCGTCCCCAAAGCGGCAAGCCAGGCGGGCGCTGGGAGTGAGGCTTTGCCATTGTACCGGCGGATCGGCGCGATGCAGAACGTCGAAGATGCGGTTTTCCGATCTGAGAATTTTTTGCACGGCGGGAGTGGCGAAGACGAAAAAGGATTGAAATTCGCGTAAGTGAAGCAATCCCATAACGGAATCGAGGTCAGCAGAGGGCAGAAATACGCCGCCGATTGGAGTTCCGGTGGCATCGGTGGCTGGCGGGGCAAGTTGCGGCGTGGCCACAATTTGCGTACGCAGGTCCGGAGACGCGCCGAGCAGGAACCAGACTACACCGTCAGGAGAAAACGCCAACTGAGTTTGCGTGCGGGTGGTGGCTTTCAGGGTTCCAGCGCGCAGTTCCGTGCAGTTGCGGCAGGCGCAGTTCCACTGCGGGAAGCCACCGCCGGCAGCCGATCCTAGAATTCTAATGTGCATGGGAAGTTGAATCCGTAATCGTTTGCACTTGGCGGGTCAGAAGCCATGGCAATGGGCAGTACCTTCAATAGAAAAGCCGGGCTAAAGCCCGGCCTTCACAAGATTTCCCCTTCGCCGAGTCCGAAAGCGAGCAGGGACGCTGACTAGAGTTCGGCGTTGGCGTACGAGCTGATTTCGCAGTTCAGGTCGATCTCTTCGTGCTTCGGCGTGGTCCATTCCATGGGTATGACTCCTTGGGTGTAATTCAAACGTATCCAGGATAGCACGCGCGATGAAATGCCGAAAAGAGAATTTTTTCTGGCGCGGCCGGGATGTGGATTTACCTAAGACCGAAGGCTACAAACGGGACCGAAGAAGAAGCGAAAACAGTGCCACCAAATGAGGAAATGGAACGCAACTGGACGACGTGGAGGTGAGTAGAAAAAAAATTAGTCACACATTTCGAAAAAATAATGTGCCGAGTGCACGAATTCGCTTGACAAGAATCGTAGTCAGACTAAGATGTGGGCAAAAGTGGTTGGTAGTGGGAATAAGTAGAGGGAAATAGGGTTCGCGGACACGGTTTCAGGGGCAAAAGCACGACAGTTTCATCAAGTCCTCAATTTGAGACGAAACGCAGCGATCTGGGGCAACAGATGGCGTCGTTTCACGGCAATAGCTTAACCGAAGACCGCTTCGCAGTGTGGGCAATGGGGCAAAAAAGGTCAAATGAGTTTTCGTGGAAACCATCAGGCGAAGGTGGACGAGAAGGGTCGTCTGAAAATACCCGCCGTGTTTCTCGAGGACTTGCGGACGTACGGGAATCAGTTCTATATCACCAGCACGACCGGGGAATCGGCGCGGATCTATCCGATGCAGGTGTGGATCGCGATTGAAGAAAAGCTGGCCAAGGTTTCCAGTCAAAACCAGGCCAAGCGCAAGTTTTTGATGCGAACGAGCTATTTCGGGCAAGTGGTCGAAATGGATGGGCAGGGAAGAGTTTTGCTGCCACCGGTGTTGCGGGAAGCGGCGCAGACCAAAGGTGATGTGGATGTGTTCGGCGAACTGGATTATCTGGAAGTGATGAATCACACCCGGGTACTGGACGACATCAAGAACGATCCGTTCACGAAAGACGACTTTAAGGCTCTGGAAGATTTGGGGATTTAAGGAAGAAGTGGCGAGTGGCTAGTGACGAGTGGCGGGCGGGAACGAGAGAGCCACATACGCCGGTGATGTTGCAAGAGGTGCTGGAATGGCTACGAATAAAACCGGACGGAATATACGTCGACGCAACATTGGGAGCCGGGGGGCATTCGGAGGCCATCGCCGAAAGGCTTTCTTCAGGCAGGTTGATCAGCCTGGACCGGGACGAACAGGCGCTGCAGATCGCGCAGGAGCGTTTGACGAGATTCGGATTGAAAGTGAATTGCGTTTTATCTCCGTTCTCAGGGATTGCGGAGGCCGTACACGAGTTGGGGATTCCGAAGGTGGACGGGGTCTTGGCCGACTTGGGGGTTTCGAGCATGCAGCTTGATCAGCCGGAGCGGGGATTCTCGTTCCGCCAAGCGGGTCCGCTGGACATGCGCATGGGAGTCAGCGCGGATGACCCCTCAGCTCCGTTCGGGGCGAGTGAGCTGACGGCAGATGAGATTGTGAATCGTTGGCAAGAAAAAGAACTTGCCGATTTGCTGTACCACGAAGCGGACGAGCACGATTCCAGAAGAATCGCCAGGGCAATAGTGAGAGCGCGGCCGATCAGAGACACGGCGCACCTGGCAACGGTTGTGGCAGGGTCCCGAGGGCAATGGGGAAGGCAGAGACTGCATCCCGCGACAAAAACGTTTCTGGCGCTGCGGATAGCGGTGAATCGAGAGATGGAGGAACTCGGGCAGTTTCTTTCTCGGGTCCCCGCCACAATGAATCCACTAGGGCGGTGCGTGATGTTGACGTACCACTCGAGGGAAGACCGGATCGTGAAAGAAGCGTTTCGCGAAGCGGCCAAGCAAGGGACGCTGAAGATTCTGACGAAACACGTTGTGCGACCCAGTGAAGAAGAAGAGCGAATGAACCCGCGGTCGAGAAGCGCGAAACTGCGCTGCGCGGAAAGGTTGACCGCTTAGCGGTCACCAAGGTGCTGACATGAGGAGACAGAAAGCCGTGGCAATGCGGGAGTTTCGCACGGTAAAGCGTATCGATAATTCGCGGCTGGTCAGGCACGTGGAGCCGGCGAAGCAGAAAAATTTGTTCAAGACCGCGGGACTGGGCGGAGTGGTGGCGGCGTTTTTCCTGTTTTACATTTTTCAGCACTTTCGCTGTATTGATCTGAGTTTCGCGCTGGAAGACTTGAAAGCGCAGCAGACGCGCGCGGCAGCGCTGAATTCGGAATTAAAGCTGGAAATCGCCAATCTGCGCGATCCGATGCGCATTGACGTAATTGCGCGGAGACAGTTGGGATTGACGCAACCATTGCCGACGCAAGTGCGCGAATATGACGCGCCGAGCGGCATGCAGCTGGCCGCGGTGCGGTTCAACCGAAATAATCGCAGACAATAACGGCCCGCGCACGCAATGCTACGAGCTCCAGAAATGGTGTTTCGTTTTATCTCAGGGTTTGTAAAACAAACCCTGAAACCCCAGGCGGAGAGAATCCCGAACGCAGCGGGCCATGCAAGAAGAAAAAGTCCACGTCCGTTTGTTGATCGTCGCCGGCGTGGCTCTGTTATGGATGACCGCGGTATTCGGGCGGCTCGGGTATCTGCAATTAGTCCGGCATAGCGAGTACGTCGTACGGGCGCAACGGCAACAACAGCGCACTATCGAAATCACCCCAAAACGCGGCGCAATTTTCGATCGCAATATGCATCCACTGGCGATGAGCGTGCCGGTGCAGTCGGCATTCGCAGTCCCTTCGGAAATTGGCGATAACAAAGCCATGGCGGCGCGGTTGTTGTCGGGCGTGCTGGGAATTCCTCGCGAGGTATTGGACGCACGTTTGCAATCGGGCGGATCGTTCGTATGGATTCTGCGCAAGTTGCCGCCCGACAAAGCCGAAGCGGTGCGTGCGCTAAACTTGAAGGGCGTTTACCTGCAGGCGGAAAATCAGCGCTATTACCCCAAGCGGGAGCTGGCCGCGCACGTTCTGGGATTTGTGGACCTGGATGAAAAGGGACTGGGAGGAATTGAATACCAGCTGGACAGCATGATCCGCGGAAAAAGCGAAAAAATCGTGGTGATGGAGGATGCGCGGCAACACTCGTTCGATGGCGGCGCGGCGCAAAGGGATCAGGGCGCGAATGTTGTTCTGACGATCGACGAAAAGATTCAATACATCGCCGAGCGCGAACTGGCGGCGGCCATCGAGAAGACTCATGCGCTGGCCGGAACGGTGATCGTGCAGAATCCGAATGACGGAGCGATTCTGGCCCTAGCGAATTGGCCAAAATTCAATCCCAATACTCCGAACGCGGTAAAGACCGAAGAACGGATGGATCGCGCCGTGAGCGCGATTTACGAACCGGGCTCGACATTTAAATTGATCACGCTAGCTGCGGCGTTCGATCAAGACCTGACCAAGCCTGACGAAATTTTCGATTGTGAAAATGGCTCGGTGATTGTAGCCGGCCATCGCATTCACGATCACAAACCGTTCGGATTGTTGACCGTTTCGGAAATTCTGTCTAAGTCCAGCGACGTTGGTGCGATCAAGATTGCCATGCGCCTGGGAGCGCCGAAATTCTACGAATATATCCGCGCCTTTGGCTTTGGCCAACAGACCGGTGTCGAGCTGCCCGGCGAGAGCAAGGGGTTGCTGAAGAAAATTGATAATTGGAGTGGCGTTTCGATCGGCTCAATTTCGATGGGACAGGAAATCGGCGTGACGCCCGTGCAGTTGGTTACCGCGGTGTCAGCCATTGCCAATGGCGGATCGCTTTACAAACCACACGTGATCTCGGAAGTGCGCAGAGGCGAGCAGGTACTGCCGTTAACCGGCGCACTCGCTCCGACCGAAGGGAAAGAAGTGATTCGACCGGAGACGGCCGCGACGCTTCGCAGATTGATGGAAGGTGTAGTGCTAGAGGGCGGAACTGGAACCCGAGCGCGTCTGGATGGCTGGACCGCAGCCGGCAAAACCGGTTCAGCGCAAAAGATTGATCCAGCAACGGGCCGCTATTCGCGAACTCAATTGATCGCATCGTTCACTGGATTTACGCCGATCAATGATCCGGCGGTGACGATTTTGGTTTCGCTGGATTCTCCCATTGGCCAGCACGAAGGAGGACAGGTTGCGGCGCCAGTCTTCAAACGCATCGCGGAACAAGTGCTGGCATATCTGAACGTGCCACGCGATGTGCCGCTAAGCCCGAAGCTGCTGCAAGCCTCGTATAGAAGTTCGGAAGCGGAAGAAAGCGCATCGCTCGAAGATTTTACGCCAGTGGATTTTGCCGCGCAGCCGGACGAACTGCCAGTGCAGGAAAAAAGCAAACGTGCAGAAGCTGCGAAGCCGTCAGTGACCGTAGCGCTAGACGAAGGCGGTGACATCGCGGTGCCAGATTTTCACGGCAAGACCATGCGTGACGTGACGGAAATGTGTTTGAGTTTGGGACTGGAGCCGGTCTTGGTTGGCAGCGGACTTGCTGTGGATGAATCGCCGGTTGACGGCGCAAAGGTTCGCCGCGGCGCAAAAATCACGCTGCGCTTCGGCACGCCTGAAGAAGCGGCCAAGGCTATCAAGGCGTTGGGAAAAAGCAGGCATCGATGACCACGGAATTGCGGGAGCCAAAAAACGCGGCAGAGAGCGGAAAAGTGATGGAAAGGCGCGACGCGGACACCCGGAAAACTGGAAATCGCTCGTTAAGCCTAGGCGAAGTGTTTGCAAAGACCGGCGCAAGCATGGCGGCCGCGGAGAATGCATTGCAGATTCGGAGCATTGTCTGCGATTCGCGTAAAGCTGCACCGGGGAGTGTGTTCTTTGCGCTACACGGGGCTAAAGAAGATGGCAATAGGTACGTTCGAGCGGCAATTGAGCGAGGTGCGGTTGCCATCGCCAGCGAATCCGCCCCGCTAACAGATTTGCACGCGCATGTAGCGTGGGTTCGCGTACCTGAGAGCCGCAAGAGTCTCGCGCTTGCGGCAGCGAATTTTTTTGCACATCCGACAAAATCACTACAGTTGATCGCCGTAACCGGCACGAACGGAAAAACCACCACCACGTCCTTGATCGATTCGGTACTGCGCATATCCGGCGCGAAGACTGGAATGTTCGGAACGATTGCGTACCATACGCCGCTGGGCAAGTATCCAGCGCCGAATACTACGCCGGAATCGCTGGATCTGCAGGAGTTCTTGGCGGAGATTCGCGATGCAGGCGGAAAGTACGCGGTGATGGAGGCAAGTTCGCACGCGCTGGCGATGGATCGCCTGTGGGGCTGCCATTTTCAGTCGGCGGTATTCACGAACCTGACCCGCGACCACTTGGATTTTCACAAGAATTTTGAGGATTACTTCGCCGCCAAGCGAAGATTGTTTGAAGGTACCGGCGCGGGCGCACCTGACACGGCGATGCTCAACGCTGACGATCCGTACAGCAAACGCCTCGGCGGCCTTGCCAGGCAGACGTTGACGTATGGCCTGGAGCACACCTCGGACATCACTGCTAAAAAAGTTCAGCTTTCATTCAGTGGGCTTCAGTTCACCGCGCACAGCCCGCAAGGAAAACTGCAGATCACGTCGTCGCTCGTCGGCCGGATCAATGTTTACAATATTCTTGCTGCAATTGGCGCGGCGCAGGCCGCTGGCATTTCGAATGAGAAGATCGAAAGGGGAATCAGCGCGCTGGAAAATGTCGTCGGAAGATTCCAGCCCGTAGATATGGGCCAGCCATTTCTGGCGATTGTGGATTTTGCGCATACCGATGATGCGCTGGAAAATCTGATCAAGACCGCGCGCGAACTGAATCCCAAGGGCCGCATAATTACGCTATTCGGCTGCGGCGGCGGCAAAGACCGCAGCAAGCGTCCAATCATGGGCGAAGCAAGCGGCCGGCTCTCGGACTTGACGATTCTGACGAACGATAATCCGCGCCAGGAAGATCCACTGAAAATCATCAGCGACATTGTTGTCGGTTTGCAGAAAAGCGGCGGAAAATATTTGATCGAGCCGGACCGCGAAAAAGCTATCGGCTTGGCATTCGATGAAGCGCGTGCAGGCGACATCGTGCTGCTGGCTGGAAAAGGCCACGAAAATTATCAGGTTCTCGCGGACA
>Ga0193709_1000288_pt1 | contig 19134 bp, 39 predicted proteins | sample H3c2metaG_FD_160571 | JGI IMG/M metagenome (GOLD analysis project Ga0193709, IMG submission 160571) | Soil microbial communities from a riparian zone of the East river system, Colorado, United States - H3c2 | ecosystem: Environmental > Terrestrial > Soil > Riparian zone | place: USA: East River... | reverse complement strand
CACGCTTTAACTAAATGAATTCCCTAATCATATTCCAATTCCAATTCCAATTCCAATTCACTTTGAATATCTCCATTCAATCCGTGAATACAAAAGCCCCGCCCAGGCGAATTCCTGGACGGGGCAATTTCAACTTTGTGAATTCAGCAAACCCCTAAATCTGAATTCGTGCAATTCCTCCCCGGTCACCCGCGAATTGCTTTCCCGGCGTGTTCACCTAACGTGACGCAGCATTCTTTGAAGCTCTATTTCTTTGCCACCGATTGCGTAATTCTCTCGGTGCTTTTCGTACCACGTTTTCTCGGGTGGTCGCGTGAATATACGGAACGCATTCATTTGACCATTCAGATAGCGTTGATACGCAGTCTCCGGAGGAAATAGAATCTGACGAACCCTTTGCCATTTCGTCAATTCCGCCCATTGGCATTCCGGACAATCAGTCTCCGGAATTATTTGTCCGGTTCCCACACCCCGCAATTCAGACAGCGATACCCGAATACCTTTCGAATCCATTCCGCGACTAGACACGGGCAATCACACCCGCATTTAGGATTTCCCGGAAGAAAGGATTCCAGCGATTCCACCGAACACCAGAATGTAAGTCCAATTCCAGTCATTCAGGAAGAATGCCCAGAGACTGAAATGTTCGGCCGCATTCACGCCGCCCATGTCAGTACGTCAGCGTTCCGTTACGCAGACCGCTTTCGATGTCCGCCTTGTCCTTCGCGGAAAGCGGGGTCCATTCCGCTTTCATCTCCGACAGCTTCATTCCGAAGAATTCCTTGACGAGCTTCAATACCGAGACCTCGGGCATTGTCTTTCCTTTCGTCGGTCCAGATTTCGTACATGTGGTGGATGATCCACGCGATTGCCACTATGAGTAGCGTGAATACCGCATGAATGTTTTGGTCGAGTGCGTTGTTCATGCGGTCTCCTCCGCTACCTGCTCCGTCCGCCCATTGCCAGGAAGACGATGATGGCTAGTACCAGTAGCCCGCCAGCGCCCGCCAGCGGCGTTCCTACGTCGCTGGCGGGCGGATTGTGCGGGACGCTTGTCGATGGCGTCGGTGTCACGGCTTCTCCGGGTCTTTGAGTTCCCAATGAATGGTGACCTCTACGGGCCGGTCCGTGACGGCGAATGTCGAAACGATGGTGACATGCGCGTCGGGCGGAACTCCCGCTACGTCCCCGGTGATCTCGATTGCCTCTTTGATTTCACCTAGGTTCATTTCGTCGGTCAGGATGGTAACTGACCCGCGAAGTATTCGCGTGCCCATTACTTTCTCGACTCGGGATAGTGACCGTACTTCAGAAGATGTTTGTCACTGTTCCCGATGAGCCGTCCGCAGATAGCGCAACGCAGTCCGCTGAGAAAGCTCATTTGGATTGCACCTCGAATTTGACCGATTCTGCGTCAAGCCCGAAGTAATGACCGTTGGCCAGATACTGAATGGCCTTTTCCATGGCAAGTGCTACTTCCATGGGATCCCGCTCTGCGCTCAATAGTGCAACCTTGTATTCAAGGTTCACCGTGAAGGTCATCACCAGAGTGTTCATTACTCGGTGAAACCGCGTTCATCCTTGACGTGTTCGGCCAGTGCCCGCGCCGTGGTCGCCTTTTGGTCCACCACGGGTTCGGCGACCTCATCCGGGTCGAACGGCTTCACGTACGTCGGGAGAGCCTTACGCGCGTCGTCAGTGGCCTTGAACCACTGCCACAGTTCCTTGACGCAGTTGGGGCACAACCCGAAGTCCTCCGGTTCGAGTTCGGGATTGAGCTGAATGGTTGCGGCTCCGGCAGCGCGTTCGGTGGTGATCCCGCCGCACCGGTCGCAGAGAATGACACCTGCCATTTTCGGTTTCCTTCCCTTGGCTGTGTTCGGCGGGAAATGCGCATTCCCTTGGCGTACAGGTTCAGCGAATCGCACTGCTACCTGAGCGGGTGGACGGCAAATGTGTCCCTGGTGTGCTATCGGGGTGGCACTCAATGTGCCGCAAGCTACGCATTGAATGTCAGGCATTCTTTGCCGCCATCTGAATGCTGATGATCATTTCCCGGATTTGCGCGTAGCACCCGATACACACCATGCTGAATGATTCAGCAGGTGGAATGTATTTTGAGGTGCCTACGGAGGTTGAAATCACGATGTCATTGTTCCCGAATTGTGCGCGGGGACCTGTTTCGCAACCGTCAATCCCGAAATGCCTGTCGTCATCCGGGATAAGCCGGTCACACAGATCACAGTATTTGCGGATTGTCATTGATCCTCCTTCCCTTGACAGGCCAATGGCCGCCGCCCGAACCCGGGCGGCGGCAATTGGGTTAGTCCTTGACGAGAGGGCGCAGCGCGTCGGCGAACGGTTCGGGGAGTACGCCGAGAACCACGGCTTCCCCGCCGCCGTCCTTTCGGGTCCAGCAAATGCCGACCTCGTTGGTGTCGTGGTTGAGGACGATTCCGAGCTTCCATCCGGCGCGGGTGAATGCCTTGTCGACCACTCCCCACAGACTGTTTGCGACGTCCGGGTCACGGACGATGTCGCTGAGAGTTTCGCCGAAGGTCAGGAGACTGCCGAACGGGCCACTACCCATCGAGTCACTGACTCGGCTGCTCCGGGTCTTCAGTTCTTCCTCGGTCATGAGACCGTCCTCTACGCACTTCATGCACATATTACATTTCCCTTTCTCTGGTGAGTTTGCCTAGCAGACACAGCGGCTTGATGAAGATGGTGTTATCGAATTCACCCTGACTCACGGAATGAAGTTCACCATCCTGGTAAAGCTTGATGAGCTTCACCATATCAGCGGCTGAGAACTTGTGATGCCCGATAGCGCACGGGCAGGGAACATTCATTCTGCCACCGTTTCGTTTTCGATGTCCCACGCGATGTTCTGCGCGTCCTGCATTTTCTCCTCTGCCGTGGCGAGAGCGTATCGGAACATGGATTGGACTTCCGAAGCACTCGCACCCTCGCTCAGCATTTCCATAACGATGTCATGGACTTTTTCGCCGCGCGATTTGTCTACCATTTCGTCCATCCTTCCCACGGGATTCCGAGTATGCCACCCAAGATTTGAACTTGGGACCTTTCCCTTATCAGGGGAACGCTCTTACCAGACTGAGCTAGTGGCACGCAACGGGCCCTCTCACGCTCACACGTGGGAGGGCCCGCACAATCTCCCGCGATTACTTCGCGGGGGTCTCAGCGGTGGCCTGAGCGGGCTTGTCGGTGGACTTGCGCGGGGTGTAGCTGCGCTTGTCCTGACCCTGGAACAGAACCTTCACCTGAGCTGTGGACTTCTTCTCCTCCAGCGACTTCAGCGCGGCGGCGTCCAGGGTCTTTCCCTTGGAGTCGGTTGCGACGATGCGGACGCCGAGACCGAGGTCCTGAGCGGCGGACCGAACCAGGTAGGTGGCATCCTTGGCGTTCATGCCGGGAACGGTGACGGACCGGCCGGACTGTGACGCGTAGGAGTCGGAGACCCACGGGGTGAACGGGTTGTCCTTGACCTTCCGCCCGCGTCCGCCGGTCCGCTTGGGGAGTTCGGCGGTCTGGGCGGTGAGACCGGCCAGGAAGTTGACTTCAGTCATTTCAGTTCTTCTTTCGGTCAGTTGTTTCCGGTGGGGTTTTCCCCGCCGAATTCGTCCAACGCCTTTGCGATATCGGCGTCGCTGGGAACGGGTCCGAATTCCGCTGCTGCCTTAGGTGCGACAGCGGCATTGTAGATTTCGGAGAGCAGTTCGGAAGCGCGGCGTAGCTGCTCAATACGCCGCTCATCGCCCATTTGAATGCGATTGACGCTTTCCTCGGCGAACATGATGAGAGCTTGCGCCACCAAGCCCTCATCATCCGTGTCAGGAATGGTGATCCGGGGAATCATGCGCGAACCTCCGAGCGGGCGGATCCCGCATAGCAGAAGTTGTGCATACCCTTGTCGGTCCGTGTCCCCCGAACGGCGACGTGCACATTGCCGAGTGTGGCGGTGCACGGTTCGGGATCGGACACGATGATGAACAGGTTCGTGATGTTCCCACGCTCGGAACGCTCAACGATGATGTCACCGCGAAGCAATTCCGAATTGTTCATCACCGCGAACATTACGGGCGGTGCCGGTACCGGGGTACTCATTCTGTTCCCTCCCAAAGGGCAGCGGCGAATTCCAGCGCGCTGTCTACCCGGCGCGCGGAAACGGTACGGGTGTTGCGCATCGGAGAAGCGACCTCCCACTGAGACCCGTAAAGCGCGTTGGCCTTACGAACCGTATTCGCCATCGTGTCGGCGACAACGGTAACGGTCTGTCCGATGTTGTCCTTCACCTCAAACTCGAATGCCATCGTCTTTTCCTTCCTGTTTGGCATCACTGACCAGTGACAGCCATAAGCGCGCACGGAGGAACGGGTCAGGTCCGGGAGGTCTCTACCGAGTCACGATCGGGAGTCTCAACCGGCGTCCCGCCGTGCGCGCATATGGTCATCACTAGGGGTGGAGATTTCGCGGCGTGTTGTTCACTACCCGTTTCACCGGGCGTCGGCATGTACGAGAGGCTTGGGTGACCTGCCCTTCAGGCGAGTGTCGCATCCCACATGCACGGTATCTGCTGCCGCTTCGCTGTTGAGTTCTCAAGTTGCCTGCGGTGCCGGTGGATCTTGCTACCGACCCGCTGTTCTGTTGTTATGACTCCATCCTCCTTTAGGGGAGCCTTTCAGTCAAGTATCTAAACGGTCACACTTGTATAACGATTTGGTCACGGTTCCCGTACATCTCAACGGGACCATTTCCATTCTGCACTTTCAGTACATGAGTCGGGTGCATTCTCCGGTGCTTTCCGACTGCAATCAGGGCATCGTCCCGGCTTGTTCCGAACTTCCGGGAGTATTTGCAATTGGTACAGCGAATACGCCATTCCGGCGGGGCGTGCATTACCCGGGTCTCCTTCCTGCATTTCATGCAATATCCGAGGTCTCCTATCTTGGGGGTAGGCTCCCGGAACAATACCGTGTGACCGCAGTCAAACGTGATGATGAATTTATCACTCATAGCAACATGTCCTCTGCTATCGCGTCCAAATCCCTGAACCGTGCCATTTCATCGGGAAGCGGAATATTCTCCCACGGGAGATTGTGAGGAGTGCTCATATCTCCAAGTGACCGGGTTCGTATCGCAAGTCGGTGCGAATGGTCCCAGGCGGATACTCCCAATATACATTCTGCGCAAGCTTTCGGAATATGCTGTCGTTTTCCCTTTCCTCCCGGTTCCATTTCTCGCTGTCCGGCTTCCCATTTGCCAAGGTGTTCCTTGACGTGAATTCCACGACCCTTAACAAAGGCGGCGTTGAGTCCCACGAATCTCTCACGCATTCGCACTGTGAGTGTAGGAAACTCTCCAGCACTGAGTCCCCGGAAGTAGTCCTCAACAATAGGTTGAGAAACGGAGGCGATATCCAGACCCCGAGCTTTTGGAGGTAGCCATGTATCTCCGACCTTTCGGTGATATACACCGTTTTGCAGATAGAGCATTTCGTCGTATTCGTCAATACCCCATTCTCCCAGGTTATATCCAGTGTCCAGCCGCAGTGAGTCAGGGTCAGCAGTTGTATAGATTCCATCAGTTTCCACCGCAATCAGTTTGTGCATGGGAATCTGAATCATGACCTTGTACAGACTTGCCCGGCATGAACTGGTAATCCAGCCTGCCAGTGGCAGACAATGAGACCGTGGCGGGCTCATTGTCTTCTGATCCCAGCCGACTCGTTGGGCAAGCTTTCCGTACAGGCTATTAGGTCCCAGCTTGTACGGCATACTGATCACATTCTTTTTGCCGAGTTCGATTCGCTTGTCGAACATTTCCTGAAGGAATCCCCAGGGTCGCGTATTGTCGTGTTTCCAGACCCATCCCTCATGTACCACGACAGATCCGGGATAACGTCTACCGATTTCATTCGCAACTTCAGCTTCCGGGGACCAATACCAGCCCGAAACGAATTGGGGAAATGAGATAGATCCGCGAGGGTCACGATGGAACAAGGGCATTGCAGCGAACTCGATTGGACGTGCCTTTCCCATGTGATTGTACGAAATTCGATACACTCCGAATTCCGCAATATCCCTGGGATTCTCCACATGTACCCATTCGCCGTGGTCCATTCCAAGGGATGGCGCTCGTACCAAAGCAGCCGGGTAAGCGCTGTTGATGTCGTACCCGAATACAGGTCCTTGAACTCTACCCACTCTAAACAGCTCAAAGCGTCCTCCGGCGTACGCGATTTTAGACGCGTCATGTACAGCGGAAATTGCCGGGGTATTCTGAATGTGGTCACGCATTCCTCGTTTCGAAATCAGATAGTTCGCAATGGCTCCCGGCCCATACCAGTCTTTCAGCATGATCCCGGCGTCGAACATGACGCTGCGGAATTTCCTGGCCATTTCTTCCATCAGCCTGATTTCAGCTCGCCAGTACGTTTCGACATCACCCAAGTCAGCCCAGAGATTGTCTTTACGTGCGAGCTTGCCGTGCGCGATAACCTGCCGGTCACTCTCGTTCAACGTATCCTGCAAAATGCTTTCACAAGCATCAAGGAACGGCCGTGCAAAGAAGCTGACCATATCGTCAATCCGAACGGATACGTATCCGTCACCGGACCGCTTTCCATTCTTGGCACCCCATCGTTTTGTCACCCGGAACATTTTCCCTGGAATCCAGGAAAGCCGCCACGTGAACACACCCAATTTGAATGTGCACTCGCCACGGCTTTTGATCTCCCGGAGATACTTGTCCGGGAGACCCTTGATAATCATGTTCACATCGTACCTGAATCCGTATCCGACGTGAACAGAGTTTGGGTACCGCTCTCCGATAGTGACGATATACTCCAGGATATCCATTACCGGAATCTCCTGCGAAATGAGTACCCCGTCAATATCGGCTGAGCATCCGAACATGACATAGTGCTGCGGCTTGTCGTTGCCGGAGAGTTTCATTCCCTCTCCGTCCCAGGCAATCATGCGCCGGTCCGTGATGGGAGTATCCCGCTCTATCCGCTTGTTCTGTTTCGGCAGATTCACAATCTCTGCCTTGTCGAACTCCACGGTGAGACCGGCGAAATCATACTCCGGCATTGTCGTATGCCTCCCGGTAACCTTCCCAGTCGAACACGTCGTCAAAGTCGAGTCCGTATTCGTCCCACATGTAATCCCGCAGTGAATCCATTACAGCCGCGCGATCCCCTGATGAAATATCGTGGTCGAACAATGCAGCGTCATACAGATTCTGCGCGTATGGGTCGTTGTACAGCGACATATTGCCGGTTGCCATACTGTCGAACAAACCAAATTCGACGTATGACCAATCATGCATTCCTGACATCGGAACTCCTGTCACCTTGCCCCGGTAACGAAAACGTCCGGCCCCGGTCGGTAAACCGGGACCGGACGTTAGAGGGAATTCCTAGTCTCAGGCGGAGACGTCCAGGTAGAACGTTGTGGCGGCCTTTTCGTCGCCCTTGTCGTCCGTGTACGTGTAATCGGACTTGCGGAGACCGTTGGGCACGAACAGACCTCCGTACCTTCCGGTCTGCTTGGAGTAGTTCACCAGCATCTCGTAAATGCCCTTGGACCCGTCCGTGATGACGAGCTTCTGATTGTCCTTGGTGATCGCCTTGACGGCGACGAATTCACCGTGGTCGCCCATGGTGAAGTTCCACGCGACAGCGAAGAAGCCCACGCCGATCAGCGTTGACTTGTTCGTCAGAAGCTTGAAACCGTCCCCGAGCACGTCCGCCGCGTTGACAACAACGTCGGCTCCGTACGTTGCCTGAGCGAGAGCCACGGCCTGTTCGAAACTCTCGATCTCCCCCAGCTCTGCCGTGGGGATTGTCGGGAACTTCTGTTCCACTTCCGCTTTGGACTTGTTGCCTGTTGCCATTTCCGTATTCCTATCTGCGATGAATTCGCTGATATGGCACGGCTCCGGGGTACTGTGTACCTAGTGAGTACGGAGCGTAGGGGGTCGCGGGCCGCCAGCGTTGATCATCCTTCCCGGTCGGGCGCTGGCGGTCTCCGTCCCTCTATGCTACGCCCCTGGTCAGGCGGGGTCTACGGCCCCGTTCAAGATCAGTTACGCTGTGAGCGAACAAGGGAAGGCAACACCAAATGACTACTCCGGGTAACCCGCAGGACAACTCCCAGAATCCCCCGCAGAATGCCCCGCAGAATGCTCCGCAGAATCCCCCGCAGCAGACCCCGCCGCCCCCGGCGCAGCACCCCACCCCCGCACCCCCGCAGCACAACGCCCCCGGTGCCCCGGCGCAGAACTTCGGGGAAGTGCTGACAGCGCTACAGGGAATGCCTGAGAAGATCGTGAATGCGATCCGCGAGGCTACACAGCCCGCTCAGGCTCCGCAGCAGCCGCAGGGCAACCCGCAGGGCACTCCGCAGCAGAACGCCCCGGAGACGGCTCCGCAGGGCGGAAAGGGCGGGCAGCAGCCTACGCAGCATGAGGCACCGCAGCGGAAGTCGTTCTCTGAATGGTGGTTCGGCGGATGAGTGATTTCATTCCGAATCCGGAAGCCAATCCCCCGGAAGAACCACTGAAGTTCGATTTCGGCAATCTGAGCCCTGAAACCGAGGACGCGCCAGTCAGCGCGCCCGATTTCGCTATGCCCGATCCCAGAGGCGGCAAGCGGAAGTGGTGGCAGGGCAAGGCGAAAGCCAAAACGCCGAAGCGTCCGAAAGCTGTTCCAGCTGCACCGCGCGGCGGAATTCTCAAGCCGCTTGAGGAACTGTATACCGGTCTCGGCATGATGATGATGCCGTTCGACCCCTCATGTGCAAAGGTCATCATTGATAACGCGGAAACGTGTGCGAAGACACTCAATGACATGGCCAATGTCAATCCTGCGCTCAGGCGCATTCTGATTTCTCTGCTCTCCTCCTCGGCAATCGGCGCTGTCATCATGGCTCACGTGCCTATCGTCATGACGATTGCCATGCACCACATTCCCGCTCTGAAGGCTAAGCAGGAAAAGATGGTCGCGGACATGGCGGAAATGTTCGCCAACATGCCCAAGGGAGAACAGAGCGAATGAATTTCCCCATGTATCCGATGGTGCCCGGCCCCGGCCGGTTCGCGGGCATGGGGGAAAATATGCGGCAGGCGAAAGTGTCAACGGAAGCGCCCCGGGTTCCATGGGACGTGTTTCTCGCTGAGAAATTCCGCTGGCGACAGGGTGAACACGTCGCGCTCATCGGGCCCACGGGCCAGGGGAAAACGACACTGCAAACCAGTCTGCTGCCGCTACACCCGTACGTCGTCGTATTTGCTACCAAGCCAAGAGACGAATCGATGCAACGTCTGATTCGCACGGGATACTATCCCATAAAGCGATGGCAGCAAATGGACCCCGGTACATACCCGCGCCGGGTTCTTTGGCCGGATGCCGGGCAGCTCGAATCGGTGGCGAATCAGAAAGTCATCTTTCACGATGCCTTTAAGAAGATCTACCGTGAGGGCGGATGGACAATCGCCATTGATGAGCTTTGGTATATCTGCAATATGCTAAAGCTCGATTTGGACGTGAAACTGTACTTGCTACAGGCTCGCGCTCTCGGGATTTCAATGCTCGCTGCTACACAGCGTCCGGCATGGGTTCCTGTTGAAGTCTATGACCAGAGCACGCATTTGTTCTTCTGGCGGGACAATGATGAAAACAACCTCAAACGAATCTCCGGAATTTCCTTCCGATCGGCAGACCTCATTCGATCCGTGGTCGCCGACCTTGAACGTTTTCAGGTTCTTTACATCAATACACGAACTGGTGAAATGTACCGGACGCGTGCCCCGAAACTCGCGGCGTGAAAGGAGATAACAATGGTTACGCCGTCCGCTCTCAATGTGCTTATCGTCGGTGCCATGATGGTGATTTTCACCTTCCTGTGGCGAATGCTTGCCGCTAAGCTCTCCGAAAATGGGTCACCTGTCGGTGACGCCATGGCCGTGGCCCTGTAAGGAAAGGAATTACAATGCCTACTGCTGCCACTCAGCAGCCCAGCGGGAACGCGGGTTCGCGCGGCGGAAAGTCGGATCAGAAGGTAATGCCTACTGTTCCGTTCATTCGCGCATCCGCCAAGCACCGCGAGCCGACCGGTATCGACACCACAAAGCTTCTGACTGCTTCTGATCAGGACCTCGGTGTATTCGATATCCCCGCCTACGGCTACGTCCGCAACCTGGTCATCCTGGTCACCGCGTCCGGCGGTACCGGCGGCGCTCCGGCAATCACGCTCACCGAATCCGGTGTGCTGGCCGCGCTGAAGAACATCTATCTGACGGAGCCGAACGGCGCGGTCATCGCGCAATTCGATACCGCCTACCAGCTTTTCCTGGCGAACAAGTTCGGCGGATACGGGCACGTCCTCGGGTCTGACCCGAAGGCGGATCCCCAGTACGCGGACGCTCCGACCACCTTCACCGGGTTCTCGTACCTGCTGCGAATTCCCGTTGAACTGAACTGCCGTGACGGTCTCGGTTCTCTCCCGAACCAGAATGCCGCTGCGACGTTCAAGCTCAGGATGACCGCTGCGAAGGTTGCGGACATCGCCACGGGCACCCTGCCCACCACCCTCCCGACGCTGCGCGTACGTGTCTATCTGGAGGCTTGGGACCAGCCGGAAATCTCCTCGGCCGGTGCGACGAATCAGGTCACCCCGCCTGCGATGAATACCACGCAGTTCTGGAGTTCACAGACGTACAACGTGAACCAGGGACAGAACACCATCCGATTCACCCGCGTCGGCAACTACGTCCGAAACCTCGTTATGACGCTCCGCCGTGCCGGTACTTCCCGCGCCAACGGTGAAACGGACCTGATGGCGGCGGACCCCGTGTATCTGTACTTGGATACCCGGCCGCTGGACATCATCGAACCCAACAACTGGCGCAATCAGATGTACCACCGTTCCGGGTTCGGTGCGACTGTCGGTGCAACTGTTCCGGCGGCAAACTCGCCGCGCGGACTCGAAAACGGCGTGCGTGTCTACGACTTCATGCACGAATTCGACGGGACCTATGGTCACGAAAACCGTGACCTCTGGCTCCCGACTCTCGGTTCTACCCGGCTGGAAGTCCAGTTCAATGCCGCGAACGCGGGCACCCTGGAAGTCCTCACGAATGACGTTGCCATCGCCGGTAACGTATTCATCTAAGGGAGGAATACCGGATGCCTGGTCAGATGGACAATCCCGAAGCGAGGACTTCGCTGCTGGAAACTCCTACCGCAGCGGCTGCACTCGTTTTCGGGTCTCTGCTGTTCCTCATCCTCGTTCGGCGGGGATTCCGTGGCGTGTCAGTTGGCGGCGTGTCCGTCGGCGTGAAGTGAAAGGGGAGGGCTCATGCCTTTCGGTCTCGATCTGAAGTCAATCATCTTCGGCGCTCTGCTGGTGTGGTTTGTGCTTCCGTGGGTTACCGCAATGCTCGGTAAGAAGACTTCCGCTAAGGCTGCTGCCTGATGGCATCGAGAATTTGGGCAGTGGTGACCCTGCTGATTGCCGCTTGTTGTGTGATTGTCGGTGTCTCGCTTATCTCTACCGATTCGGCCACGCTGGGACAGGTAACTGTCATGCTGGGAATGATCGCAACAACGATTCCCGCTTTGCTGGCGTCGCAGAATTCGGAAGAGACAAAGAAGAACACCGCGCAACTCAACGACGATTTGCGTAACGGCACTTTCGAAAAGCTGTTGCGTGAGGCGATTATCAAGATTGCCGCTGATTCGAATTCTCAGGTGAACATCGTATCGGAAGACGAACCACGGGAGGAGGCAGACACATCGTGAACGGTGACAAGATGTTCAATGTCATGGGCGCAATTGTCACGGTAGCGCTGGTAACCACCATCGTCAGCCGTCCGACTTCCGCTCAGGTTATCAAGTCAATGGGCGACGCATTCGCGGGGTCCATTCGCGCAGCACTCGGAAAGTAGGTGAATCATGGCCGGTGCAACGTCTAAGGGGAACGGTTACGGCGCTCGGGTAACGGGCGCTGGAGACCAGGGAACGACACCCGATTACGGGCAGCCTGACAGCGCTTACGCCGCGCCGGATATTCACAAGGATGCGCCGTACAATGACGAATTCGGCTGGTCCGTGCATATGCGTCTCGGTGTGGAAAACACGCCGGACGCTATGCGCGAACTGGATTTCCCGGTTCGTGATATGCGGCCTCCGGGGAACACCTCGCCGCAGCCTTATTACCGGACGCTGGACGCTGACGAAAAGCAGCGTGAAAGCGTTACCGATACTGATGGTAACGGGTGGGAAGAACAAAAGGGCTCTTACAAAATCGGGCCCAATCCCCGCGAGATTCCGCCGCCGGAAACCCGACTCACTGAGAGGATGAGCCCGGCAAGTTACTCGTTCACACGCCCGTTTGACCAGTTGTCAAAGGGTAATGGTGCACGGTCGCTCACCGGAATTCACTTCTCAATGGCGGACCACCGACGCGACTATGAGATTCTGGGAATGCGGCCATGGTCCGCGCACCGGAATACATTCCGCGTTGATCCCGCTCCGTGGGATGCTGACATGTACGATGTGCCCCCGGTTGACACTCAGGGAACGTACGTGAATGGCAGGGTGCAAGCGGTAGACATTCCGAGTTCCGGCAACAATTCATACAGGCTGTGATGCGCTATGGCCGGTATGGATCTCGGAAAGCAGATTGGTCCGCTCCCCTTGGGAGCATGGGTTGTCGTCGTCGGTGGCGGCCTCGGAATCGCGCTTTGGAGTCGTAACAACTCTGCTGCTGCGGATCCCACAGTTGTTGAGGACACGTCGGGAGATCCAGGGGTCGGTGTCGGTGGCTCCGGCATGTGGTCCAATCTCGATGTTCCTACGGGTGATTCCTCAACTGGAATTACCTACCAGTCGAATGAGGCATGGGGGCAGGCTGCAATCACTTATCTGATTGCGCAGGGATACAGTGCTGCGGTAGCCAGTAGCGCAATTACCAAAGCACTCGCGGGCGGGGTGGATGTCAACGGTTCCAAGATGTCCATTCAGGAATGGTCGCTGTGGAGTCTCGCACTGGCCAAACTCGGTTCACCTCCCACGCCGGTGAATGTCCCGCCGCCCACTTCGGTACCGGGTCCGGTGGACAACACCCCCACACCCAAGCCTCCGACCGGACCGATAAAAGTCGGCCCGCAGCCTCCGGCGAGGGGTGTTCCCGCACCCAAGCCAAAGCCAGCACCCGTAAAGCCTGTTGCCGGTATTCCCGCGCACTGGGTTGAAACGGTCAGGTCGCGCAATGACACAGTTTCGTCGTTGGCGGCCAAGCACAATAAGAGCTGGCAAGAAACCTGGAATTTCAACCTGAAATACAGGAACGCGGCGACCCGTGCGGTTCTCAAGGCGCGCGGGCCGAACCTCGTATTCATGGGATCCACCATATGGGTTCCCAAGTAGGGAAGGACAATTCACATGACCAGCAATGTCGATCTCGCCAAGACTGCCGGAAGCTACGTCGTCCGGCTGGTGGAACAGACCGTTGTCGGAGCCGGTGTGGGCTTCTTTGCCGCACTGGAGGCAACCGGCGGGAGTGTCGGTAAGGCTTCGCTCGCTGCGGCTGTCGCAGCGGGCATCAGGGCCGCCTACGGCATCTTCACCAAGCCGTTCGGTGACAAGTCGCAGCCCAGCGCTGCCAAGTAATACCTACAGGGAAGGTACCGGGGCAATGGATGAAATCGTAGAGGAATGCAAGGACTGTGGCGCGCATGTCATGGTCAATGATTTGCGTAAGATGGAAGCGCAGATTGCGGAAATCCATGCACTGATGAAGGGGTTTGCCAACGCACTGAACAGCCCGATGCTGAAGGCGATGCTCCCTCCGCAGATGCGTGGAATGCTGGGAGGCTGATGTCATGCCCGCTGCGGTTCCTACCGGCACATACGCGGTAACAGACGCTCAATTGGCAGGCGCGGCGCAAAGCGCTGGATTCACTGGCGACGCGCTTGTCAAAGCTGTTGCCACTGCGCTGGCGGAAACGCGCGGGCATCCCACATCGAATGCTCACAATCCTCACCCACCGGACGATTCCTATGGGCCCTGGCAGATTAATATGTTCGGGCCCATGGGACCGGCGCGGCGTAAGCAATTCGGATTGACCAGCAATACGGATCTGTACAACCTGGACACGAATGCGAAGGCTGCATATGCAATCTCCAGTGGAGGAAAGAACTTCACTCCGTGGTCAACGTTCACCAGCGGTCTATATCTGGCTTACATGCCTCGCGCCCGAACGGCTGCGGGCAATCCTGATTCGACGGGCAGTGCGCCGAATGCTCAACAGGCTCTGAATCCCCTGTCCATTCCTGGGGATATTTCAGATTTCTTCAAATTCATTACCAATACGACAACCTGGTTGCGATTGGGAATGATTCTCGCTGGCGTTGTGCTTATCGTAATCTCGCTGAGTCAGCTTTCCGGGTACGCCGGGAAGATCCAGGACGCTGCCAAAACTGCCGCCGGTCTAGTACCCGGTGGCAAGGCAGTGACCAAAGCGGCAGCTAAGGCGGCGTAATGGACGCTACAACTACGACCGTGGCGACCGTTGTAATCGTCGCCGCAGGACAATGGTCGAAAAAGGACGGGACCGTATCCATCAAAATCGTGGTGGGAATGATGGTCCTTGTTCTCATGCTCTCCGTAATCGGAGCCGCAAACGAAAAGCTCGCTGGACAGTTCGCAGCGCTCATGCTTACCGGTGCCGTGTTCATGTACGCCATTCCGATCACTAAGAAGCTGGGATTTGCAGACCCCAAGAACAATAAGAAGGGATTTGCACAGTGAAAATCACCACTCTTAATGTCGTCATGGTATCCGTGGGCGCAATTCTGTTGTATTCCGGTATCAAGGCATTCGATCCCCGAGACGTTATCAAATGGGGGCTCGGAGGAAACAAGCCTGAAAGAATGCTTGGTGCCAAGACCGGTAGTCCAATGGGCAATCCGCAGGACAATCCGGACCCCGGGCAGCAGCACCCCGGAGACAAGGGATACACGGATCCCAACCTGAAGTCTGCTGACTATCCCACTTTGAGCGTGTGACATGGTCGACGGTCCGTTCCCCGCGTTGGTTGCCGCTGTACAGCAATTCAACGCGGACAAATACTCTCAGGGCAAACGCTGGCAGAGTGGGTTTTCGGACTGTTCATCCTATGTCGGCAAGGGAATGAAGGTTCTTGGTGAGGACATGGGAGCGTCGACAACGCTGACGTACATGACTTCTCCGAAATGGTCCACCATTTCCCGCTCGCAAATCGGACCCGGTGACATTGCCGTCAACGCAACGCATATGGTGGTAATCACCGGAAGTGATACCGCCATCGGTCAGGAAAATCCTCGCCGGAATGTTCAGTCAGGTAGCATCGATGATTTGATGGGCGGGACTGGACCGTACATATTCCGTCGGTACAAGGGTGGCAGCAATATCACCTATGCGGGATTCAACGGGCCGACTGCTCAGCAAGCCGGATTGCTGGATATCCCCGGAGAGATCACAAAAGCATTCTCCTGGATGACTAACACCACGAACTGGCTCCGAGTGGGAATGGTACTGGGTGGGGCATTCCTGATATACCTCACGCTCATAGCAATGGGCAAATCGGAAGCCAGCGGAATTCTCGGGACCGCACAGGAAATCGGAAAGAAGGTGAGCAAGAGTGCCAAGTCTACGACCTGAACTCGGAACTGCCAGCCTGGCAATTTCGCAGAGCGTATTCGCCTTTACGGCTTTCCTTCCGAATTTCGTTGAGGTCGGGAAGTCCAGTCCGGATGATATCCGCAAGCAAGTACGCCTAGGCGAAACAGCGGCTGTTATCATCGCGCTCGGTATCGGTGGAATTCTGACATGGCTGGCAGGATCCCCCGTACCACTGGGTATTGCCGCGCTCATGTCGGCAATCCTGATCTATCTGTATGAAACCGCAATGCGACGGGAAGTGTGACCATGGGAGCCAATCCGTTCATCGCTGGATCGTACCGGCAGCGTCCCGGGCAGCAAACACCCATTGAACGACCTGACAGGGTCCAGCCGGTACCCGAGCACGTTGAGGGTCCTGAGTTTCCTTACAGGGGCTCTGAGACACACGGCGTGGATCCCACAGCGGATCCCAACGCGTACTATGAAAACACCGAATGGGACGACGCCGACGACACGGAAGACCCGTTGCCGCCGCTCCCCGAAGTAGATCCCATCCCCGTTCGCATTGTCCAGAGGGACGCACGCGAACGCACTGAATTCCGTGTTCAGCGATTCAGCGTTACTGATCAGGTTATAAACCTGGTAGGCCGCCATGAACTGCGAAAGAACATGCGTATTCGAGTGCACGCTTTCGAAACGGACGGTATTACGGCTAACACCGATCCCGTTTACATTGGCGCTGACAATGGTGTTAAGTCCTACACCGGATTTGAAATCGCTGCGGGTACTACTGAACGCGATCTCACGTCCACTGAAGATTTCTGGGCAATCTGCAACCCGGGTACTGCCGTTGAAATCTCCATCTATTACGAATTCGGTGTTGGTCTGTAATGACACAGTATCCGCTACAGGAGTTCGTGCAAGCCACGGCAAACGCCAGCGGACGCGCGATTGTGTCGAAAGGTCCCGGCAAATTCGGTGAATCGTGGGAGGTGACCTCTCTTGCTACGTCTACGACAAGCGTGTTGGAAAGTCTGTTGCGTGTATATAGAGGGGTGGAATCTGATAGTGCACAAGTCGCCTCCACCTATTCGGGGAACAGTGATACGGCGGGTGGAAACTCCATTCAAGTCCCTGGACAAGACAAGCTAGTATTCGTCTGGTCAGGCTGTACACCCGGAGCCTTGTGCACTTGCCGCATTGAGGGCAATCTGAATTCACGGAGAGCATAGATGGAATTCGGAAACCCGGTCATCGGACTAGAGGAACTGATCAGGTCGGCTATCAGGTCGAAAAACTTCCTGACCGGTGTTTCCGGCTGGCGTATTGCCCGCGACGGATCAGCCGAATTCAACAACGTCATCATCCGTGGCGGTATAATCATATCCGGGTCTGCATTGTATTACAGTGGGGCACCCGCTTTTGGTTCGTTGGTTGCATCAATCAGTGCGGCTGCGAGTACAGATGTATTCGGTAATGGGTATCTACAGGGTTTTACCACTTATGACCACAGCTTCAATAGCTATGCAAATCTGAATGGTAATCTCCTGAGCTTCGGTCTACTGGCTGCCAATATCCCGGTGCTAACCGGTGTTGCTACCCTCGCTGGTGGTGGTGGTGGATTGGATATCATCAGCCAGGGTGTACCGGGTGTACCCGATGGCGCAAAGTTCAGTTTCGCAGCTGGGTTGAATAACATTGCTCCCGTCAATGGTTCTAATCAAGCGCCGAACGTCGTCATCAAAGACATCAATAACAGTTCACATGTACAACTACGACTAAGCGGCGCTGCCACATACGCAGATGCGACATTGCCAGGGCTGGGCAACAACGGCAAAATACAACCATTGTTCAATGCTGGGTGGGCACAAGGCCCGGTCTCCGGTAATACAGCAGACTGTAAATTCTGGCTTGATATTGAAGACAATCTCATTATCTCCGGTGCATGTCACAGCACTTCGGCAACACCGAATGCAACAATGTTTACACTTGACCCGAATTTCTTCAACACGGTTGAAGCACACCGGGTGATTATCGCCACCAATAATGGCGGTGTGATTACACAACGAATAGTAACTGTCAATACCACGGGCGCTGTAACACTCACACCAAACGTGGCGGCGGCAAGTACCGATGTGTATTTCCAGGTTCAGGCAGAACTGGGCAATATCTTCTAAGAAAGGGACCGGGGCAATGGCAACACCAATGACCGCGACACAGCTCAAAGCACAACTCACCAAATGGGGTGTGCACTACAAAGAAGTCAAACAATGGGCAACCCACAACCGCGCAGGACACGGCGCATGGGGTGGTATGAATGGCTTCATGTGGCACCACACCGGAGCTGACGTAACCGATGGCGCTAGCTACGCCGCTGGCTTTCTCTACAACGGCTCTGCCGCTCTCCCTGGACCTCTCTGCCACATCGGTGTGGGCCCCGATGGCGTCGCCTACCTAGTCGGCTGGGGACGCGCTAACCACGCCGGTGGCGGTGATCCCAATGTTCTCGCGCATGTCATTGCCGAGGACTATACGGGAATGCTCAAACCGCATAAGGGTAATGCTGATGGTGTGGACGGAAACGCACACTTCTATGGCATGGAAATCATGTACTCCGGTACTCACGGAATGACTAATTCCCAGTACACCACAGCACTCCGCATTTCCGCCGCAATACTCGATTTCCACAAGTGGTCAGCACTAAGCGTCATCGGTCATGGTGAATGGTCCGATGACAAGTGGGATCCCGGTTATGCGAATGGCGAGATAATGGACATGCACGCCGTCCGTAATGACGTGCTCGATGTCCTGTCCAAAAAGGACAAGAATGCGGACGGTGACACGGTGGACCCCGGAGAAGCGAATGCACCGAAGGCTACAACGCCTCCGACAGCATCCAAAACGTACACGGTAAAGAAGGGTGACACAATCGTGTTCCCCGGCGGCGGAAAGGTGATTGTGTCATGAAAGAATACCGCGTAAAGCGAAATGTATTCGCTGAAAAGGTAGAGGAAAGCGGGCGCGTGAATACCCCTACCGGTCTCCAGTGGGCCGAGGCTGGTGATTATCTCGTTCACGATGATAATGGCAGCCACCTTGAGCCCGGCGTTGAATTCGAAGACGTTTACGTGGAAATTCAGGGCGATTCTGAATTCCACCCCGCCGGGAATACCGTTGAGCGGGTCGTGGAATTCCTAAAGGAAAACCCCGACCAGGCCGAGCGAATTCAAGCTGAAGAACTGAATGGGGCAAAGCGAAAGGGCATTGCCGATTACGTAGCGTAAATAGATTTCCTAATTCGCCCCGGGTTAGGATAGCGAATTCCCATCGTGAATTGAATTTCGCGGTGGGAATTCGCATTTGCATTTCGGGGTATGAATGGAGATATTCAGGGATTGGGGAGTTTATCGAATTCATTAAATGAAAGCGTGGGGGAGCGGGG
>Ga0193709_1000287_pt1 | contig 19145 bp, 15 predicted proteins | sample H3c2metaG_FD_160571 | JGI IMG/M metagenome (GOLD analysis project Ga0193709, IMG submission 160571) | Soil microbial communities from a riparian zone of the East river system, Colorado, United States - H3c2 | ecosystem: Environmental > Terrestrial > Soil > Riparian zone | place: USA: East River... | reverse complement strand
CAACCTGGACATCGCCGCGGTGGAAGGCCGGGTCGTCACCATCTCGCTGCTGGGCGGCTCGCGCGCGGAAATCAACATGGGCATGGTGCTGATCAAACGGCTGACGCTGACCGGTTCGACATTGAGGTCGCGGAGCGTCGCGCAGAAAGCAGCGGTTGCCGATGCGGTTCGCAAAAACGTTTGGCCGCTGCTGGCCGCAGGAAAAGTTCGCCCGGTCATCTTCGCGACGTTTCCGCTGGCCGAGGCGAGCGAAGCGCATCGGCTCATGGAAACTTCGAATCATATCGGCAAAATCGTGCTCACAATTTGATGCCGAGCGATGTCAGGTGCCGAGAATGGTGCCGAGACATAGCCCGGATTCAGCGCAAAACTGCGGCGCCGGCAGCTTCTTGCCGCCGTCGTAGCGCAGCTTGAACACTTCGATCTGACCGCCCTGGGTCGAGATGCTGAGGCTTTGCTCGCCGATCGACGTGACCGCGCCGATCCTGCCCTTGACCTGTGAGAACGTGCGCGCGGCATGCTTGCGTGCGTCATACAACTGCAGCCGCTTCTGATTGAACAAGGTCCACGCGCCCGGCGCCGGATCACAGCCTCGAATCAGGTTGTAGATCTGATCCACATGGGTATGCCAATTGATCCGCGCTTCCGGGTCGCGGCACCAGCCTTCGTAGCTCGCGCAAGACTCGTCCTGCGGGACGGCCTGCGCGCGCCCGCTCACGACCAAGTCGGCCGCCTCGATCAGGGCCGCGACGCCCATCGGAAACAGCCGGCCGAAGTACACCTGGCCGACCGTCTCGTCAGGGCCGATCGGCGTTTCTTTCTGCAAGATGACCGGACCTTCGTCCAGACCATCGACGGGCCGAAATATGCTCAAGCCGGTGCGCGTGTCGCCCAAGATGATGGGCCAATTGATGGAGCTAGGTCCTCGATAACGCGGCAGCAAGGAGGGGTGAAATTGAATCGTCCCGTGGCGCGGGATGGTCGCGAAGTCCTGCGGCACGAACTGCAGCACATAGGCCAGGATGGCGATATCGACACTCAAGGATCGCAGCGCCTGGCGAGCCTCCTCGACCCTTAAGGATGGCATCGCGAAAACTGGGACGCCGGTTTGCTCTGCTGCTTCCCGCAGCGCGTCGGCAGCCTCGCCGGGTTTCTCAGGAGCACAAAAGACGCCTGCAACGGTGTGCCCCCGCTCCAGGAACGCTGCCAAGGCGGCTTTGCCGAAGTCCCTCTGCCCCACAATGGCAATGCGCATGCTTCCCTCCTGATATCTCATATATCATCCTGTGGCGTAGGCGTACAATCTTTTGCGATACCGTTTTTAGGACGCCTGCGGGGTAAGGATACCCGGTATTTTGGTTTTCTTCGATGACGCCGGGCGGCGTCAGATCGCGCATTATCGAAGCACAATCACAGGAGATCGCAGTGGCTGGTCGAAATTTTCTGTTTGTTCCGGGTCCGACAAACGTTCCAGACCGGGTGTTGCGAGCCATGTCCGTGGCTTCGGAAGACCATCGGTCCCCGGATTTTCCTGCCCTCACCCGCGCCTGCCTCGATGGCCTCAAGCCGGTTTTCAAAACCGCGACGGGACACCCCATCCTGTTTCCTTCCTCGGGCACGGGGTGCTGGGAAGCAGCCCTCACCAACTGCCTGGACCCGGGCGCAAAAGTGCTCATCGCACGTTTCGGCCAATTCAGTCACCTGTGGGCGGACATGTGCGTACGGCTTGGCTTCGAGGTCGAATTGCTGGAAACACCGTGGGGAGAAGGCGCGCCCGTCGATCGATATTTGTCGGCGCTGGAATCCGACCGGCAGCACAAGATCAAGGCCGTGCTCGTCTGTCAGAACGAGACCGCCACCGGCGTCACCAGCGATGTCGCCGCCGTTCGCCGCGCCATGGACAGCGTCAAACATCCTGCGCTGTTGTTCGTCGATTCGGTGAGCGCCCTGGCGAGCATCGATTTTCGAATGGATGAGTGGGGCGTCGATGTCTGCATCAGCGGCTCGCAGAAGGGCTTGATGTTGCCCGCGGGACTGGGCGTGACTTGCATCAGCCAGAAGGCGTTGGAGGTTTCCAAGCGTGCGACGTCGCGACGCTGCTATTTCGATTTTGGCGACATGGTCACCGCCAATGCTTCCGGTTATTTCCCCTATACTCCCTCGTTTCAAATGATGTGTGCGTTGCGCGAAGCCTTGAAGATGCTGGCCGAGGAAGGCTTGGAAAATGTATTCCGCCGGCACAGCTATCTTGCGGGCGGCACACGCGCCGCCGTCATGCAAGGATGGAAGCTGAATCTCTGCGCCACGGCGCCCAAGTGGTACTCGGATACCGTCACCGCCGTGATGGTGCCGGCCGGCATCGATGCGGCCGCCGTCATCGCGCGCGCCTACAAGCGCTACAATTTGTCGCTCGGCGCGGGGCTTTCGAAAGTGGCCGGCAAGCTGTTTCGCATCGGTCATTTGGGCGATCTCAATGAAATCATGCTGCTCGGCGCGATCGCCGGATCCGAGATGGCCATGCTCGATGCCGGGATCAATGTCGAGCCCGGCAGCGGCGTCGCAGCGGCCCAATCCTATTGGCGACAGCATTGACCAAGCGCGTGGTGTTTCTCGATCGCGCGTCGCTCAAGGCGAAGGTGCGCAGCTTCGCTTTTCCCGCCGCATACATCGAACACCAAAAAACCGGCGTCAGTGAAATCGTGCCGCGTTTGGCCGGCGCCGACGTTGCGATCATCAACAAAGTACCGATGCGCGCGGACACGTTGCGGCAGCTGCCGCAACTCAAGATGATTGCCGTGGCGGCCACCGGCTATGACGTGGTCGATATCCCTTATTGCAAGGAACACGGCATCGCCGTCGCCAACATTCGCAATTATGCGGTGCACACGGTGCCTGAACATGCGTTCGCGATGATCCTGGCGCTGAGACGCAACTTGCTGGCCTATCGGCAGGACGTCGAAGCCGGCGTGTGGAACAGGTCTGAGCAGTTTTGTTTTTTCACCCATGACATCGGGGATTTGCACGGCGCGACGCTCGGCATCATCGGCGAAGGCGCTATAGGCCAGGGGACCGCCGCGATAGGACGTGCCTTCGGCATGCGCGTACTGTTTGCCGATCACCCGCCACCCAAGATGGAAGGTGTCGCCTTTACGCCGCACGATGAGGTGCTGGCGCAATCCGACGTCATATCCCTGCACTGCCCTCTTCTGCCCGCGACGCGCAACTTGATCGACATCAAGGCGTTGCGCAAGATGAAGCGCAACGCCCTCTTGATCAATACGGCGCGCGGCGGATTGGTGGATGAAGCTGCGTTGATTCAGGCTCTCGATGAAGGCTTGATTGCAGGCGCCGGCTTCGATGTGTTGACCGTCGAGCCGCCCAAGGACGGCAACCCATTGCTCGACCTGCGCCGCCCCAATTTCATCCTGACGCCGCATGTGGCGTGGGCGTCCGACGGCGCCATGCAATTTCTCGCCGACCAGCTCATCGACAACATTGACGCATGGGCGTCAGGCAGGCCGCAGCATCTCGTGACATGATAGCGGCCCCCAAATCTTTGATCGGCGACGATGAAAAAGCTGCTTTACCAATTCGACACGGACACCCTGCCTTCCGTTTTTGACAACGTCGTGGGCTATGACGGCGGCGCCGATCACATTTCGGCCTATGGCGGCGTGAATGCCGAGAATGTCGGCGGTTTGGTGGAAGGCGCCATCTTCACACGCTCGCCCAAAGACAAGAAGAACACCGCCCTGTTCGTGGGCGGCTCCAACATGCTGCAAGGCGAAGCGGTCTTGAGCGCCATTCGCGCCAAGTTCTTCGCCAAGTTCCGCGTCTCCATTATGTTCGACTGCAATGGGTCCAATACCACAGCGGCCGCCGCGGTGGCGTGGCTGGCCCACACACGCGCCCTCACCGGCAAGCGCGCCGTGGTGCTTGCGGGGTCAGGCCCCGTAGGTCAACGTGCCGCCGTTTTGCTTGCTCGCGAAGGCGCCGACGTCGCCGTTACCGGCCGCAAGCGCGCCGGCATACAAGCGGCGTGCGATGCGATCAAAGCGCGCTTTGGAATCGATGTCGAGGCTATCGAGGCACCTACCAATTCCGATCGAGCCGTCGCCATTCGAGGCGCGCACATCGTGCTCGCGGCCGGCGCCTCCGGCGTAACGCTGTTGGAGGCGAAGCAGTGGCAGGAGAATCCCTCGTTGGAACTGATTGCGGATGCCAATGCCTCGCCCCCGGCCGGCATCGAAGGCGTGGGCTTGAGCGATCGGGCCGCGAGCGGGCCCTTGGGCTTCGGCGCGCTCAAGCTTGCTCTGCACCGTGCCTGTATCGCACGCCTGTTCGAGCAAAACGATTTGGTATTGGATGCTGAAGAGATTTACGCCATAGCGAAGGGAATGGTTGGATCATGATCACGCAGCGTCCTCTCGAGACTTTTCTCGATGAACTGGCCAGTGGTGCACCGACGCCGGGCGGCGGCAGCGCCGCGGCCATCATGGGCGCCATGGGTGCGGCGCTCATTTCCATGGTGTGCAACGTCACCATCGGCAAGAAGGGTCACGAAGCCGTCGAAGCCGATATGAAATCGGTGCGCGACGATTCGGAAAAACTGCGCAGACATCTTACTGCCATGGTGGCCGAGGACATCGCGGCTTTTGACGGGCTGATGGCCGCATACCGGCTGCCCAAAGTCACTGAAGAAGACAAATCGCGGCGCGCCGCAGCCATTCAATCCAGCCTGCGCGCCGCGACCGAGACGCCGCTGGCATGCGCGCGCGCCTGTGCGCAAGTCGTTGCTCTGTCCAAGCGCGCCGGCGAGAAAGGCTATGCCGGCGTCATCAGCGATGCCGGCGTGGGCGTGCTGGCAGCCAACACCGCCCTGCGCAGCGCCGCGCTCAACGTCTACATCAACACGCCGTCGCTGAAGGACCGCGCCTTTGCGGACGCCGCGACCGCCGAATTGGAGCAGCTGCTCGACACTTGCGCGCGCGAAAGCGAATTGGTGTTTGAACTGGTGCGCAGCCGGCTCGGTTGACCGGCGCTTGGCTTAACGGCGCACGCCGCGCATCCAACCGGGTTCCCGGACCCATTTCTAAGAAACGAAAGCGCTGCAAAGCGGGCGGGCCCCACCGCCCGCCTTGACATCCTTTTATTAAGTTGGTACCTTTTTATTACAAGGTAGCTTTATTCAAATGCCGGCCGATCAAAAATTCAATCCGATTCGCAAGGGGCTGCTGGAATTCCTGATCCTGCAGATCATCTCGGCGGACAAGGTGTACGTGGCCGACATGATGAAGCGCTTGCAGGAAACGGACTTCGCCACGCAAGAAGGCACGTTGTATCCGCTGCTGAGCAAGATGCGCCGCGAAGAGTTCGTCGACTATGAATGGCAGGAGTCGGACTCCGGGCCGCCTCGCAAGTACTACAAGCTGACCGCCAAGGGAAAATCGCAATTGGCAGAGTTCAAGGACTATTGGGCTTACCTCAATACAACAATCAACCAATTAGGTCGCTGAGCAATGAACACCGTCATCATCGTCAATCTCAACGGTAACGCCTTCCATCTCGAAGAGCCGGGTTTTCAAAGCCTGCGGGTTTATTTGGAGCGGGCGCAGGCGCAGCTCAAAGACAATCCGGACAAGACAGAGATCATGGCCGACCTGGAGCAGGCGATCGCGGACAAGTGCGCCCACTTTCTGCGGCCGCACAAGAACGTGCTAACCGCGGCAGAAATCAACGATGTGTTGAAGGAAATGGGGCCTGTGCAAACGGACGGTGACACCCCCAGCGGCGCGACCGCCGGCGAGCAACCGCAGGCCGGAACGCGGAGTGCCGGCTCTGCGCCCAAGCGGCTCTATCAAATTCGGCAAGGCGCCATGCTCAGCGGCGTATGCACGGGTCTCGCCGCGTATTTCAACATCGACGTGACCATCGTGCGAATTGTGTTCGCGGTGTTGACGGTGCTGACGGGCGGCCTTTGGATATTGGCTTACATCGTCATGATGTTGGTGGTGCCGTTCGCGAACACCGGTGAAGAACACGCCGCGGCAGCGGGTGCGCCATTCAACGCTCAGGAAGTGATCGACCAGGCCAAGAAGCACTACGCTGAATTCAAGGACAGCAAGGAATGGCGCCGCCACTGGCGGCAGCAGCGCCGTGAGTGGCGGCGCCGATGGCGCGAGGGCGCATATTGGTGGGGGCACAACCTGCAGCGCAATGTGCACCAGTTCAGCACCGGCGCCGGCTATGGAGGTCATTTGGTGGGGGCCACCCTGCTGATCCCATTTATCGCCGTCTTCAATGCCCTGCTTTTTTGTCTGTGGATCGCCGCTTTCGTTTCGCTTGCCACGACCGGAGCAATTTTCGGCTGGGCCATTCCCGGCTCCATGCCGCTATGGGCGTCGCTCCTGATCCTGTTGCTCATCTATAGCGTCATATCACGGCCCCTGTGCGCTGCGCGACGTGCGATTTACTTCAACACCGGCAGTCATAACTATCTGTGGATCGCGGCGTGGTACGAAATCCTCTCGACCGGCGTTCTGATATTGGTTTGTTGGTTTGCCTATATCCATGTGCCGCAGGTGCACGACTTCTTTCAGCACTTTGCTCAAAACGTGTCCACGATGTGGAACAACGTCATCGAGTCATTCCGGCACACGAGTTCTCACAAGCCGACGGACTCCTGGCCCGGCGCGAAGATTTCAGGTGTCGCCGCCGCATCGGCCAGTACTTTCCTGGCGTTGCGAAGGTAGTGATATTCTGCTGGTACGCGGCAAGACGGACATCATTCGGCTAATTTCGGCGAGAGAAGCGGACACTCATGAGCGCGCGCAATACGGTCAAATTTAAACTGGACGTCAAGAACCCACCCAAGCTGACAGCCACGCAGCGCAAACGCTTGACCAACCTCGCCGCCATGCCGGATTCGAGAATCGATTACAGCGACATTCCGAAACAGGCTGGCGCCGTAAACTGGACCCGCCCGGGGGCGTTGATATCCAGCGAGAACAAACGGCAAATCACGCTACGCCTGGATTCGGACGTACTTGATTAACCGAAAGGCCCTCGTGGCGGGGGAGGTGGCGGCGGCGGCGTCCACGATCCGGTCGCAATCTTGCCGCCCTTGGCGGACACCGCCAATTCAATGATCTTGTCGGTGATGTTGGGTTCGTAGCCTTCGGTGTGACCCTTCTGCATTTTTACAACGTATGCCACGACGCGGCCGTCCTTGCAGTTGGGAAACACATAAACGAGCGCGCGCCCCGATTTGGGATAGTGCCCCCAGCCGTCGGAACCGGGATCTTGGCGAGTCGAATCCCACACATAGCCCGTTGGCGAAAATGAAGGAATAGTCGCATGCGCCTCCCGGCGGACCGGCGGGCGTCGGCGGTAGACTCATATTATTCTATTGCCACTGCGCCGCTTCGATCTGCTTCTGCCGATAAATGGGCCGCACGATCAACAACAGCGAGATTGCAGCCAATGCGGCGCAGGACACCACGGCCAACAGGCTGAAGCGAATTTTTACCGGGTCGTGAAAGACATGATCATTCACGAACGGCACCAAGGTTGGTCCAACACCCAGTCCCAATGCATTGACGACGAACAAGTAGACGGCCGACACCTGCGCGCGATATTGATTCGGCGTGACCTGATTGATCGCCATCGGGCCGACGCCGTTATACGCATTGAACGTAAGCCCAGCCACGAATATGGCGACCCAAATCATCGGCACAGAAGGCATGAATGCCGGCAGACTGGCGAAGACTGTGATCCCGCACGCCGAGATCAGGGCCACGATAATCGGTGCGTCCCGCTTGCCCAGCCGCGTCAGGCGGTCGCATAGGATCCCCGCCAGGAGCATGCCGGTCGAATTCATCAAAATCGTGGAAACACCCAGTACTTTGCCGACCTGTCCCGCCGTAACACCGTAGGCGCGGATCAAAGCGGTCGGCAGCCAAGCTACAACGCAGTAGCCGCACATGGCCAGCAAGGCCAGCGCGACGAAATACAGCCCATAGAATTTTCGATTCAGCCAAACGTAGCCGAGCACTTCGCTCACCGGCGGTCTGAGATCTGCGGCTGGCGGCTCGGCAGCCGATTGCTTTCGCAGAAGTCCGCGGCGCACCGGTTCGCGAAACGTCAGGAGCAAGAGCGGCAAGAGGATGCCGGGCGCGCCGGTCACGATAAACACCACTTGCCAGGCGCGCACTTCGCCGAATAGCGGCAGCGTATACGTCGCGCCTGCATGGGAAACGGCAGCAACGACGATGCCTCCCACCAAAAGTGCGGTTCCGGCTCCGATCGTGATACCGATGTTGTACAAGCCAAATGCCTTGCCCAGCTTGGACAACGGAAAGCTGTCGGTAATGATGGAATAGGCGGCCGGCGACAAGGCCGCCTCGCCGAAGCCGACGCCGACGCGCGCCACGAATAGCTGGGTGGCAGAGCGCGCCAATCCGCACAAGGTCGCCATGACGGACCAGATGAACACGCCGCCGGCAATGATGGCCCGCCGGCTGTACCGGTCCGACAGGCGCGCAATCGGCAAACCCAGAAAGGTATACAACAATGCGAATGCCAGTCCCTGCAGCATGCCGATCTGCGTATCGCTGATGTGCAAGTCGCGCTTCATCGGCTCGACCAGCAATGAAATCGTGGTGCGGTCGATGAAAGAGAATATGTACATCAGCATCAGTACAGCCACGCTGTACCACGCGGCAAAAGACGAGGGATAGGACGAGCCTCTGCCGGCAGGCGCGTCGATCTCGTTGGATTGCGCCATTTGAACCTGGCTTAAGAGGTTGCCGGCTCTCGCTGCGCATCGGCCATCGCAACGCCCCGGCGTTCCGGACCCCATGTCACCAGCAAGGAAATGACGATGACTACGGTGCCCACCACGCTCGCCATGGCGAGACCGTAATTATTGCCATGGCCTTCGGCAATCATGACCTGGATGGGCAGATTGTACGAAGCCACGAGATTGCCGAGCTGATAGACGAAACCCGGGAATGTCGCGCGAATCTCAGGCGGGGACAGCTCGTTCAAGTGCACCGGGATGATGCCCCAGGCGCCTTGAACCGAGACTTGCATGAGGAACGCACCAATACCCAAGACAATCGGCGTGGTTCCAAACGCCCAGAAGGGAATGATGGGCAAGGCCAACAATGCCGCAATCGTAATGGCGCGACGCCTGCCGATACGCTCCGACAGCCAGCCAAATCCGATGCCGCCGCAAATCGCGCCAATATTGGCAATCGCCGTCATGAGCGACAGGGTTTTCGTATCGAAGCCATGCTGAATCTTCAAGAACAGATTCGGATAGGCGTCCTGCGAGCCATGGCTGAAAAAATTAAACGCAGTCATCAGAATGACCGCATATAGCGCAAGCTTCCATTCGCGCGCCAACACCCCGAGCAGGCTGTGCGATTGTTTCTTGATCCGCTGTTCCTTCCATGCCGGCGATTCATCGACGCCCATTCGAACGAAAAACACCAGGATCGCGGGAGCGATGCCCAGCAAAAACATGTAGCGCCACCCCAATAAATCGTACAAAAAGTAGCTGGCGATCGCGGCGACGAAATAGCCGCTGGGATAGCCGGCCTGCAACAGACCCGATATCACGCCGCGTGCGCGCACCGGAATGGTTTCGAATGTCAGGGCCGATCCGATGCCCCACTCCCCGCCCATGGCAATGCCGAAGAGGAAACGCAAGATCAAAAAGCTGGTGAGCGTCGGCGCAAAGCCGGAGGCTGCTTCCAGCACCGAAAAGGCCGTGATGTTCAGCATGAGGATGGGCTTGCGGCCGAATCGATCGGCGAGACGCCCGAAAGCAAACGCACCGATAGGGCGCGCGGCCAGGGTCAAAAACACCGCGTAGGATACGTCTTTGACATTTACGTGGAACGTCGTCGCGACGTCCTTGAACATGAACACCATCAGAAAGAAATCGAAGGCGTCCAGCGTCCAGCCGAGATAAGCGGCTACCACGACATTCTTTTGGCTTCTCGTCCACTGCATTTGGCATTCCCCCAAGCTTCGCCCGATCGTAGCCGCCGCAGCCGCAATTGTCGACATTTGGAACCTGGCGCTGCTTCCATTCCGCGGCTGTTCGGCCGAAACTAAAGCCGGCGGAAGCACTCTCAGAAAAATGAGCGGCTATAGTTTCGGGGGCGGACATGCTGGACAGATCCTTGCACGAATATCCGATGCGCGAGCTCAATCGCCCCAAGCCCTGCGTCGATGTGCGCTCCGCCGCTCACGGTATTGTCTATGTAAGCTGCGGCCTGAAGTACGAGCCGGGTTTGCCCTCGCTCATCGACTATCTGGCCCGCGCCGCAGAGCTGCGCCCCGCCACGACGTTCTTGGCGGAGCGGGATGCCTCCAAACAATGGCGCCGATTGACGTACGCACAGGCCTCGCGTGATACCGCCGCGGTTGCGACCTGGCTCATTCGCGCAGGGCTGGGCCCGCGAAGCGCCCCCGTCATGATCCTGTCGGAGAACACCATCGAGCACGCACTGCTGATGCTCGGTGCGATGCGGGCGGGCGTCGCGGTGGTTCCGGTGTCGCCCACTTATTCGTTCGGCAAAGACCTTTCGCGATTGGGATACGCGGTGGAATTGACCGAGCCGGCATTGGTGTACGCCGGCGATGCAGTTCGCTATGCCGCCGCGCTTGAATATGTCAAAGCCCCGGGGCGGAAAACGGTCGCCGGTGAACAGTTTTCCGAGCTGCTGCGAGAGGTCGATGAGGCGGCGGTCGCGGCACGCCGCTTGTTGATCCGCGACGACACGATCGCCAAGATTCTGCTCACGTCCGGATCGACCGGCCGCCCCAAAGGCGTCATCAATACGCACGGCAATATTGCCGGCTCGGTCCAGATGGTTCGTCTGGTCGGTGAACCCTTCAACCCCGACCGAACTCATACGATCGTCGATTGGCTCCCGTGGCATCACGCGTTTGGCGGCAACGCGCAGTTCAACAGTGTGCTGGCGTTGGCCGGCACGCTGTACATCGATACCGGCCGCCCCGTCCCCGGCTTGTTCGACGCCACCATCGAGAACTTGAGGGAAATCTCGCCCACCAATTTTGGCTGCGTGCCCGCGGCCTTTGGAATGCTCGCGGCGGCGCTGGAGCGCGATTTGGATCTGCGGAAAAAGTTTTTCAAGAATATGCGTGCACTCGGATACGGGGGTGCATTGCTGCCGCAGCCCATTTGGGAACGCATGCAACGAGTGACCGTTCAGGAGATCGGCGAGCAGTTGCCGTTCGGCACTGGATGGGGAATGACCGAGACGACCGCGACAGGTGTCGCGGTGTACTGGAACACGGTCCGCACCGGCCTGCTTGGACTCCCGCAGCCTGGCGTGACGCTGAAACTCGTGCCTATCGGGGATCGGATGGAATTGCGGATCAAGGGCCCGCACGTCATGAGCGGCTACTACAAGGCTGACGCGCTGAATGCCGCGGCGTTTGATGAAGAAGGCTATTTTAGAACCGGCGACGCGGTTCGCTGGGTTGACCCGCAACGGCCAATCGAAGGGCTCGAGTTCGCGGGGCGTACCGCCGAGGATTTCAAGTTGTTGTCCGGAACGTGGGTCCAGGCGAGCATCGTGCGCCGGGATCTGGTTGAGGCATTGCAGCCCTATGTCAGCGACGCGGTGATATGCGCCCCCGACCATTCCTGGCTTGGGGCGCTCGTCTGGCTGGCGGTCGCCGATGACGAGCGCTCACGTGCCGGCCTTGCTCAAAAGCTGGCGGCGTTCAATCACGCTCGTCAAGGCAGCGCCGACACGATCGCGCGGCTGCTGATATTGAAGGAGCCGCCGTCGCCCGAAGCCGGCGAAATCACCGACAAGCGCTCCATCAATCAGCGTCTGGTGATGCAGCGGCGTGCGGGTGAAGTGGAACTGCTTTACGCGCATCACATCGACGCCCGGATCATCGAGCCGGCGGGCACGAGTCCGCCATCCCCCATCAAGGCGCGGGCTGCAAGCCCGCAACTGACTCAGCGATAGGCTGACAGCTTGCTGTGTGTGCGGGAGAAGTCGTCAAGCGAGGATCGGTCCTCCGCCTTCTGCCACCTTGTCACCAACTCGGCAAACTCGGCTGCAGGCAGCGGCTCGCTGAAGTGATAACCCTGGTACTGATCACAGCCTACGGACTGCAGAAACTTCAGCTGCTCCAGCGTTTCCACGCCTTCCGCGACCACCTTGAGCCGAAGACCGTGCGCCAGTGAGACGATTGCCTGAACGATCGACGCATCATCGGCGCGGGTGGTCAGTTCCGCGATGAAACTGCGATCGATCTTCAATTTGTCGATTGGAAAGCGACGCAAATAGCTCATGCTCGAATAGCCTGTACCAAAGTCATCGACCGATACCAGCACACCCATGCGGCTGAGTTGCTCGAGGACGGCGGCGGAGTCTTCTGGATTGGTCATCACCGCGCTTTCGGTCAGCTCGATCTCGAGAAAGCGCGGATCGAGCTGCGATTTCTGGAGCGCGCCGCGAACCACCTCGAGCAGATCGCCGCGTCGAAACTGCGAGGCTGCCACATTGACGGCAACGCGCAGCGGCGGTTGGCCCGCACGCTGCCAAACCGCGCATTGGCGGCAGGCTTCACCAAGCACCCACGCACCGATCTCGTGGATCAGTCCGCACTCCTCCGCCAGCGGAATGAATTGCGTCGGCTGTATGAGACCTCGCTGCGGATGGCGCCAGCGGATCAGCGCCTCGGCACTGTGAATATCTCCGGAGGCCGTGTCGACCTTGGGTTGATAGAACAGTTCGAATTGCTCGAGCTTCAGTGCCTGATGCAGCTCGCTCTCGAGGCTCACACGCTCCAACGCCACCGACTTCATGCCGGGGCTGAAGCATTGACAGTTGTTGCGGCCGCGCTCTTTGGCGCAATACATGGCCGCGTCGGCATGAGCGAGCACGCTTTCCGCGGAACCACCGTCTGTCGGGTAGAAGGCGATGCCGATACTCGAGGAGATGCGAAAATCGACGCCCTCCACCTGAAAGGGCGCGCTTAGAATTTCATTCGCGCGCTCGCCGATCTCCTCGGCGTCGGCGCGTGCTGCCGCCGGACTGACTACGAGCACGAACTCATCACCACCCACGCGCGCGACCGTATCAATACTGCGTACCAAGCCCTGGAGCCGGCGTGCGACTTCGTTGAGCACCATGTCGCCGGAACGATGGCCAAACGAGTCGTTGATCAGCTTGAAACGGTCCAGATCCAGCATCAGGACTGCAAACGGCTGTGAGTCCCGATCGGCGTGTGCAATCGCTTGGGCGAGCCGATCGTCCAGCAGCACGCGGTTTGGAAGTCCCGTCAGCGCATCGTGAGTCGCCAGATGACGCAGTTGCAAGTTGGCGGCTTCCAACTTTTCGGTGCGGGCGGTAATGACCTGTTCGAGGGACTCGACATGCGCTTCGAGCGCCCGCTCATGCTGCCACTTGCGCGACAAGGCGCTCGCACACTGCAGTACTTCGATCGGCTCGAACGGCTTCTTGAGAATGAGAAGCTTGTCGGAATGGCCAAGCCGCTCGAAGATATCCCTCCAGTCGTAATCTGAGTGCGCCGAGCAGATCACGATCTGCACATCCGGGTCCTCTTTCCATAAGTGCTCGATGGTCTCCAGGCCGTCCCAGCCGGGCGGCATCCGCATATCGACGAAGGCCAGGGCGTACGGACGGCCGTCGGCGCGTGCACGTTTAACCCACTGCACGGCTTGCTGACCCTGCAGTGCGAAATCGATCGCGTAGGCAGGATGATGCGCGGGCGTCGCCGCCGGATCGCCGAACAGCAGGTTTTCTGCCTCGGATAAGCTTGCATCGTCTTGGATGGAAGCGGTGAGGATACGGCGGAAATCCTCGTGGATCGCCGCGTTATCGTCAGTGATGAGAATCCGGACGTTCTCGATCCGGCCGTCATCGGTTTTCATGCGCGCCTCCTGGCGAGTTGCTCGGGGACGGCTGACAAGGGCATCCGCAGGCTGAAGCGCGCGCCGCAGCCTGGACCATTGCTGTGCCCGCTGAGCTCGCCGCCCAACTCCTTGGCGAGATTGGCGCTGGCGTGCAGGCCGAATCCATGACCATCCTTCTTGGTGGTGAACCCGAATTCGAACAAACGCTGTAGTACGGCGGTTTCGATCCCGATTCCTGAATCTTCGATGTCGATCGCGAACGAGCCCGCCATCGCGCGAATCCGCACAGTCAACATCCGCTGTCCTTGAGTTTGGTCCCGCAGCGCGTGGCGCGCGTTGCTCAGTACGTTGCCCAGTATTTGAATCAATTTGTGGCGATCAAGGGTGAGCCGGGGCGCGAACTGGTAGTCTCGCATGACCGTCACGTCCGTGCTGTCCGTGAAGTTGAATGCAATCGCCTGATCGACCAATTCCGTGACATCAACCTCCTCGGTGACACCGCCGCGTCGGGCATAACTCTGTTGTGCCGCAACGATCTTGCCGATGTGCTCGACATGCCCTGCGATGGCCTGCGTGTCGGCAAGCAGCGCGCGGTTCTCGGCGCACAGATTCTCGCCGAGGCTGGTCAAATAGCTCCGGACTTCACGGCCGCGCGGGTCATTCTCCAAGAAGTCCCCCAGCTGATCCCCCTGTTCGGTCAGCAGCTTGGCCACCCGCTGGACGTTGCCGACGCGCGAGTCACGCAGACCCGCCAGCACCAGCGTGGCGGACACGCCGAGACTGTTGAGCACATTGCCGACATTGTGCAGCACGCCGGTCGCAACCTCGGCCATGCCGGCCTGGCGTGACACATCGCGCAGCTGCGTCTGCAGCTCCAGCCGCCGCTCCTCTTGCTGAACCTGCTCAGTGACGTCCCAGGAAACTCCCAGCACACGCTCGATCCGACCCTGCGCATCGCAAGTCAACCGAGCGTGGGCTTGCAGATGCAGCGTGTTTCCGGCGGCAGTGATCAACCGCAAGCGCAAGCTGCACACCCTGCGGTTCTCCGCAATCACCGTCTGCATCAACCCCAAGGCGGCGGCTGCGTCATCGGGTTGAATCATTGCGAAGATTGCGTCGGGACGTCCGCGGATGTCGATACCCGCGCTGCGCAGGGATTCGATGTCGTTCTCGGTCCACAGAGTGGTCCGCGTCGGTACGTCGTATTCCCAGCAAGCGATCCCGGCGGCCTGGGTCGCCAGCGTCAGGAGATTCTTGCCGTGCTGCAAGTCCGTGTTCAATCGGGCAAGCCGCAGGGCATCTTGACGCGTGTGCGATTCGAGGTGTGCATCGTATACCGCGGCAATCAAGGTGATTGCCAGCAGCGCCAGGGCAATGAGGCCGATGGTCACTGCCAACCAGCTGTTGTCCAACGCCGCGCCGCCCCAGCAAATCGAGCCTGGCGCGAGCATCGAGGCAGCCATGCCCGTGTAATGCATGCCGGTGATGGCAAATCCCATCACAACCGCGGCGCCGCCGCGGGCGAGGATCATGAGCCAGGACTGCCCACTGCGCAGCTTGAAGGCGAGCCAGAGAGCTGCGAACGATGCCGTGACCGCGATAGCAATTGAAGCACCGACGAGCAGCGGGTCGTAGCTGATCGTCGGCATGATCTGAATGGCCGCCATGCCGGTGTAATGCATGGCGCAGATCCCCGCGCCCATGACCAGCGAGCCTACGGCCAGTCGCTTGACGCCAAGATTTGGTCGACCGGCGATCGCGAGCGCAAAGCCTGAGGTCAAAATGGCGATGATCAGCGAGACCAGCGTCGTCAGGATGTTGTAACGCAGCGGGATGGATACCGAGAAGGCCAACATGCCGATGAAGTGCATCGACCAGATTCCGATGCCCATGGCGGCAGCGCCGCCGAACAACCAGCCGCGCCCGCCGGATCGCTCCGCGTTCGCTACGCGACCGGCCAGTGTGAGCGCTGTATAGGAGACGACGACCGCGACAATGATCGACAGTGCGACGAGCCAAATATTGTAGGTTGCTTGCATAGGCCTCGATGACCAATGCGGCATGCCGCCGCCAAAGTCTGGCAGCAGGGATCTGCCGCGTCGGCCGTCCTTTGGATGGGTAAAATTAAGCCAAACCCCACCCCGGCAAACCGACGCAATGCTCATTTTGAAGCCGACGTTTTGTGACCGAGTCGCCAAGGATCACTCCCGGCTGCGAGACCGGCGGATAAGACACCCTGCGTTAGGCGGCTTACCTACGCGCGCTTGGTGAAGTTCCGTGTACGCGCGCACGACCGCCATGCCAATATTGGCAGGCGGATCGGCGGCCGCGCTCAGCTGGACTCTCGAGGATTCAACATGAATAAAAAAGTATGCGTGATAACGGGTTCATCGTCCGGCATCGGCGCCGCGAGTGCGATTTTATTCGCTCGGCGCGGCTGGGATGTGTGCGTGAATTATTCAAAGGACCCGCTGCCGGCGGAAAAGGTCGCAGCGCTATGCAAAGGTCACGGCGCCGACGTGCTCATCGAGCGTGCAGACGTATCCGATGATGCGCAATGCGTGCAAGTGGCGAAGCGCGTCAAGGAACACTTTGGACGCTGCGACACGCTGGTCAACAATGCCGGCACGACGAAGTTCGTCGACTTGAAGGATCTGGATGGACTCGATGCTGCCGATTTTCAAAGAATCTATGCGGTCAATGTGATTGGACCGTTTCAAATGACTCGTGCGTTTGCGCCCCTGCTGCGGGAAAACAGCGGTGCGGCGGTCGTCAACGTATCGTCCATCGCCCCGCTGATCGGCGGCGGCTCGAGCATTGCTTACATCGCATCCAAAGGCGCCTTGAACGCGCTGACGTTGGTCCTGGCACGGGTTCTAGGACCGCAGATCAGGCTGAACGTGGTGGCGCCCGGCATGGTCGATTCACCCTGGCTCAGGAACGGTCTGGGACCCGAGCGCTTCGAGGCCATGTTGCGCAATTACGAGTCGACATCGGCACTCAGCACGCTGGTGACTCCCGAGGACGTGGCCGAAACCGTTTACTACTTGGGCGCCATTGCCTCAAAGACAACCGGCGAAGTGCATCTGGTCGACGGCGGCCGACGAGTCGGCCGGTAGCACACGCCAAAGTGCACGCGGCGCGGCTGCTTTGGTAAGCTTCGCCCCTTCCTTTGGAGTAGCACATGCAAGGTAGATTCGAAAAGCGCGGCGATGTCGGCATCATCTGGATCAATAATCCGCCCGTCAATGCCATCAGCGTCGGCGTTCGCACAGCGATCATTGATGGCGTAACGAAGCTTGCGCAAGACCCTGAAATCAAAGTAGGGGTGCTTGCATGTGAGGGCCGAACGTTCATGGCCGGCGCCGACATCACGGAATTCGGCAAGCCCCCGCTATCGCCCGGCCTGCATGACGCGATCAAGGCCGTGGAGAATTCCGTCAAGCCCATCGTCGCCGCCATTCATGGCACGGCGTTCGGAGGCGGCCTCGAGGTCGCCCTCGCCTGCCACTATCGCGCGGCGATTGCGAGCGCCAAAATCGGGCTGCCGGAAGTCAAGCTTGGGTTGCTTCCCGGCGCGGGCGGCACGCAGCGTTTGCCGCGCTTGGTTGGTGTTGAAGCTGCGCTTGGCATGATCGTATCCGGCGATCCGGTTCCGGCTGCGCAGGCCGCCAAAGGGGGCGTGATCGACAAGATCATCGAGGGCGACTTGCTCGAGGGCAGTATCGCCTACGCGCAAGGCCTTGCCGCCCAAAAGGCGCCTTTGCGCAAGGTCCGCGATATCAATGTCGACGCGGGCAAGCTTCCGGCGGGATTCTTCGACGAAGCCCGCAAGCGCATCGCCAAGGAAAGAAAAAATCTATTCGCGCCGCAACGCATCGTCGATGCCTTGGAAGCGGCGGCTAACATGCCCTTCGAAAAAGGCATGGCCCGCGAACGCGAGCTGTTCATTCAGTGTGCGCAGAATGGCCAGTCCAAGGCGCTGCAGCACGTATTTTTCGCGGAGCGCAAGGCGGCCAACGTGCCGAACCTTGACAAGAGCGTCACCAAGCGCGACATCAAGTCGGTGGCAATCATCGGCGCCGGCACCATGGGCGGCGGCATCGCCATGAATTTCTTGAATGCCGGTATTCCCGTGACGCTGCTGGAGATGACGCAGGAAGCGCTCGACCGCGGTATCGGCGTGATTCGCAAGAACTACGAAAACACCGCATCGAAGGGCAAGCTCACGCTGGAACAAGTTCAGCAACGCATGGGGCTGTTGAAGCCCACGCTGTCCTATGGTGATTTGACTGAAGCCGACCTGGTCATCGAAGCGGTGTTCGAGACCATGGCGATAAAAAAGGACGTATTCGGCAAGCTCGATAAAGTGGCCAAGAAGGGGGCGATTCTCGCGTCCAATACGTCCTACCTTTCCATCGACGAAATCGCCGAGTCGACGTCGCGTGCAAGCGATGTCGTGGGCATGCACTTCTTCTCTCCTGCCAATGTGATGCGGCTGTTGGAAATCGTTCGCGGCGCAAAAACCGCACAAGATGTCCTGGTGACCGTCATCGATGTCGCCAAGCGCATCAACAAGGTGGGCGTGGTATGCGGCAATCGCGATGGTTTCATCGGCAACCGCATGCTGGGCGGCTATTCATATCAGGCATCGTTGATGGTGCTCGAAGGCGCGATGCCGGAGCAAGTTGACGCTGCCTTGCGCAATTTCGGCATGCCGATGGGCGTATTGCAGATGGGCGATTTGGCGGGCCTCGATGTCGGTTACAAGTCGCGAAAGGACCGGGATCCGGCAACATTCGACGGACGGGTGTCGCGCTCGGCGGACCTTCTGGTGGAAATGGGCCGAATGGGCCAAAAGACCCAGGCGGGGTACTACGACTATGCGCCGGGAGACCGGACACCGCGGCCATCGCCGGTGGTTGCGCAGATCATCGAGAAGGTTTCCAAGGAATACGGCATCACGCGCCGAAAATTCACGGACGAAGAGATCGTGGAGCGCTGCTTCCTGGCGCTGATGAACGTGGGCTGCGATGTCTTGAGCGAAGGGGTGGCGTATCGCTCCAGCGACATCGACATCGTGTATCTCTATGGATACGGCTTCCCTGCCTATCGCGGTGGCCCGATGTTCTGGGCCGAAAACGAAGTAGGCCTGAAGACGGCATTGGAAAGACTCAAGAAATACAGCGCAGAGACCGGCGGCAAGTGG
>Ga0193709_1000286_pt1 | contig 19192 bp, 19 predicted proteins | sample H3c2metaG_FD_160571 | JGI IMG/M metagenome (GOLD analysis project Ga0193709, IMG submission 160571) | Soil microbial communities from a riparian zone of the East river system, Colorado, United States - H3c2 | ecosystem: Environmental > Terrestrial > Soil > Riparian zone | place: USA: East River... | reverse complement strand
CGAGGCCGCGCGGGCTCTTGTCCTGGCGGAACATACCTATGATCAGCGCGCGGACCAGCTGCTGATGCGCTTGGCGCAGTTCGGCCAGAAAAAACCGGCGCCGGCTCGTTCCTGGCCAGAGTCGCGCGCCCGCCTCGTGGCCCTCGATTTTTTCGCCGCCCACGGTCTCACCTCTTGCGCCGCCAAGCAATTTCGCCACATTGCCGGTCAGGGCTTTCGCGAGACAATGCAAGGGGCCTCACTGTTATCGCGTTCCTGGCTCAAATCATTGCGATCCCGATGACCTGGACATCATGTATCGCCGCTGTGTAAATTCGCGTGCCGGCTAATTTTATGTTTAATTTGAATATGCTGCGAAATTCATGCTGACCATTGGAATCAACTACTCGCAGATGCACGATTCCTCGGCTTGTATCGTGCGCGACGGCGAACTCCTTTTCGCGGCGGCGGAAGAACGCATCTCGCGCATCAAGCACGATGCCGGTTTCCCCAGGCTGGCCATTCAAGCCTGTCTCGACTTCGCGAAAGTCACTGCCGCGCAAATCGATGAAGTTTGTTTCGGCTGGCAAACCGCCGGTCCGGTTTACCGCCATGACCTAAAACTCTACGCGACCGGCCAATGGCCTCTTTCGTACATAAACTTTCTGAATTCCTCGCGCCACTTCCTCAGCATGTGGCATCAGGAATCCGGTGCCTCGCCATACCGCCGCCTGTTTGGCGCGAACAAGACGCGCTTTCGGTTTGTCGATCACCATCTGGCACACGCAATTAGCGCTTACGCTTATTCTGGATTTGACGATGCCGCTGTCGTCGTCATGGACGGCCGCGGCGCGTGGGAAGCCACTTCGATTTGGCATGGCCGCTCGGGCCGCCTCGATCACGTACTCACTGTCAATTGGCCCGATTCGCTTGGACTTTTTTACGCGCAATTCACCGGCTTCCTCGGTTTTGTTCCCAACAGCGATGAATGGAAAGTGATGGGCCTTGCACCGTACGGCCAAAAGGGAATTGACCTGAGCCGCTTCATTAATCCCAACGGCACGCCGTACCGGGTAAATACGAAAACGCTCATCGGCGATGGCTTCGAGTTTTCCCACTTCACTTCGCTGCTCGGCGCGCCGCGCGATCCCGAATCCGATATTTCCAGCCATCACAAGAATGTCGCGTTCGCTGTACAGGATGCTTGCGAGGAAGCGATGATGTCCGTAGTCAAGCTGGCGCTTGGAAAAACCGCCGCGAAAAATCTTTGTTTGGCCGGCGGCGTGGCCCTCAATTCAAAAGCCAATGGAAAAATTGTAGCTTCTGGCGCGATCGAAAGGATTTTCGTGCAGCCCGCGGCCTCCGACGATGGAGTCGCTCTCGGCGCGGCTCTGGCTCCTTATCTCGACGATCATGGGCGACTTCCCAACAAGGCCATGCGTCACGGCTATTGGGGTCCGTCGTTCGACGACGAGGCAATCGAGAAAGCGCTGCTCACTTACAAGATTCGCCACACGAAATTAAGCGATCCCGCGAAAGCCGCCGCGCAACTCCTCAGCCAGGGCAGAATCCTCGGCTGGTTTCAGGGCCGCATGGAGTTTGGCCCGCGCGCGCTTGGCAGCCGCTCCATCATTGCCGATCCGCGCGATCCGGAGATGAACACCAAGGTCAACAACGCCGTAAAATTCCGCGAATGGTGGCGCCCGTTCGCTCCGTCTCTAAAAAAAGAAGCTGCGCCGGACTACCTCGAATCCGCGTATGATTCGCCGTTCATGATTCTCACCGCGCAAGTGCGACCGGAAAAACGCAGCGTGATTCCTTCCGTAACCCACGTCGATGGCAGCGCCCGTCCGCAAACCGTCGAGCGCGAAGTGAATCCGCTTTATTATCGTTTGATCGACGAATTCGGCGCCGTCACCGGCGTCCCTGTCATCATGAACACTTCTTTCAATTTACGCGGCGAGGCCATTGTAAACACGCCGACCGATGCGCTGCGCACTTTCTTCAGTTCCGGCATGGACGCTCTCGTCATCGGCAGTTTCCTCGTCGAAAAATGACCGCGCAACGCGTCATCGCTTTGCTCGGACGCCGCGACGAACCCACCGACGCCGTCGAAGATTATTGCCGCTACCTCGGCCAAGCGCTCGTCGCGCACAATATTCAACTCGAAATTCGGCGCGTCCCGTGGAACGAACACGGCTGGGCCGCTTCACTCGAAGCGCTGCGCCTTCAGGCGGAAACTTGGCGCGGCACTTGGATTCTGCTTCAGTACACCGCCCTGGCATGGTCCGCGCGCGGATTCCCTGCACGAATCTTTCGCGTTCTGCGCGTGTTGCGAAAAGCTGGAACCCGTATAGCCATCGTGTTTCATGACGTCGAGCCGTTCGGAGGTTTGCGGCTCCTCGATCGCATTCGCCGCCGGCTGCAACTCGGTGCGATGAGAGACATGGCGGCATTCTCCGACCGCAACATTTTTACCATTATGCCGAACCGTATCACCTGGCTGGGCGATTCTGATTCCGTGAAGCAAGCATCTTTTATTCCCGTCGGCGCAAACCTTCCGTTCTCGCTTGAGCCACAGTTTCACGGCGACCTTCATTCGCCGCCGACAATTGGAGTATTCAGCATCACGGGCGGGTCGGCGGGCGACCGCGAGACGCGGAACGTGATTGCGGCAATGCGGATTGCGAGCGAGAAACTTGGCAAACTGCGATTGCTTGTATTCGGACGCCACGCCGAAGTGCGCGAGGCCTCACTGCGAAAAGGTCTGGACGATCTAACGATCGAGTTGAGTGTCGAAGGTGTCGTCGAAGAGAGTGAGTTGGTCAAGAGGTTCGCCGATTCAGACGTCTTGTTGTTTGTTCGCGGGACAATTTCCACTCGTCGCGGCAGCGCGATTGCCGGAATCGCATGCGGCTTACCGGTGATCGCGCTGCAGGGCCGGGAAACCGCTCCGCCGATCACGGACGCTGGCGTGATTCTTTTGTCCGAAGGGTCGGATGAAACGACTCTGCACTCGCAGCTCGGAGAGGCGATTGTACGTGTACTCTCGCAGCACGATCTCCGCGCGCAGCTTGCGCAACGCAGCCGCGCCGCGCAGGAGAAGTATTTTTCTTGGGCGGCGATTGCCAAGCGCTATGCGGGCTTCCTTCTGGATTCCGACTAGCGTCACCGGCGCGTCAAGCTCGGGAAGCGGCTCACCATCTCTGCGCCAACACGGTAACCATCCGGCCAAGCGCTTCCATGTCCCGCGTATCAATCACTTCTGCTGGTGAGTGCGCATACCGCAGCGGCCACCCCATGGCCACGTCAACGCTCCCAAATCGTGTAAACACAGCTCCGTCATTGCCTCCAGCGGTCACGCCATATTGCATCGGAATTTTGTTTTGACGAGCGAGTTTCGCCACACGATCCACATATTGCAGAGGAACTATATTTGAATTGTCCACTGCGCGCACTACGAACCCCTTGCCCAGCTCAGCGTTTCCGAATCGTTTCGTCTCCAGCGGAGAATCGTTGCTCACGAATGTATCGATCGCAAACACGAAATCAGGAGCCTTGCCATCTTCGAACAGGGTCGCGGCGGCAGCTGCCGCGCCTTTCAGTCCGACTTCTTCTTCCGTACTCCAGATAAAAGTAACATCACGCCCCGGTAGATTCGGACCAATCGCTTTCACCGCCGCGATCAGCGCGGCGCATCCGACGCGGTCGTCAAAACTCCGCCCGATGGCACGGGTCCCAATCATCGGCCGATAGGCTTTCTCTATCGTCAGCCAGTCGCCCGCCCTGATCCCAAGTTTCTCCGTTTCTTCCCGCGAACTTGTTCCCACATACGCGCGCACCGGATCATCCATGGCGCGCAGATTTTGCGGCCATTCAAATCCAGGCTGGTCCCATCCACTCGGCAATTCCATCACCGCTCCTGCCGTGATGCCGTCGGACTTGTGTAACAACGCCGTGTGGCCCAGAAAATATTGCGTGTAGCCGCCGCCCAGAACCGCCAGCTCGACTCGCCCATCGTCCTCGATTTTCTTCACTTCGTAGCCAATTTCATCCATGTGCGCGACGAACACCAAACGCGGCGTTTTCACGTTGCGCCTCTGGTCGCCCAGATGCAAAATTAAGTTCCCCGCGTCGTCGGTCCGCGTTTGCTTTCCTGCCCACTCGGGAAGCAGTTCCTTCACTTTTTCGCGAACCGCGGCCTCGTGGCCGCTGGCCCCGTATACCGTCACCAGTTGTTCGAGCGCGCCGGGAAAGTTTTCGTACGCCGAATATTCCGGCTTTATTTCTTCATTCGCATGAACTCCGGCATAATCCGCGAGCAGCTCGAAGAGGTTCGCTGCGTCCTTCCTATTCACCGTCTCGGCCGGGGTTTCCGCCCAAAGTGTTGGCATTCCAATTTCAACGGTTCGCTTCGGGTACTCGGCCCCGGGCACGTAGCCGGCAATGCGTGGCAAATTCGCCGAGACTAACGTCACCGGAATTGTTTTCGTCTCCGCCAGGGCTTTGAGTTGGCCAGCAAAATCTCCAGCACCCGATGCCGTGGCCGCGGTTCCGATCAGAACTCCGCTGCCAAGTCTTTGTGTGGCCATCGAAGCGGCTGCGCTTTTGTCATCCGTAGACGGTTTCGCGATAACATGTCCCACCAATATCATTTCGTCGGGATGAACTTCGGTAAGCAACCGATTCATTCCTCGCCCTCCTGTCCAATGCTGCGTAACGAACGCGACGGTAAGCGTTCCCTTAATTTCGGTTGGCCGCACTTTCTCGATCAGTCCCAGGATCGCCAGCAATGCCGTTCGATCTCCGCAAGATTGGCCGCTGATTTCCTCTCTGCCAACAGCAAGCAAATTTCTCTGCATGGCGACTGCGTCCAATACGTCTACTCCCGCCCCACGAACCTCAGCCGCGCTCTTCGCTCCAATGTCCACGAACAATTCATCAGGATGATTCATCTTCGGGCCGCCCGTTCGCCCGGGCTGCAGGTGAACGCTCAGTCCCGCGAACACGCCGTTGAACTGTTTACCGCTGCGCGTCATTATCCACACAGGCTGCGCGAAATTCAGCACATCGAATACCGGGGTCACCGCAGCCTGCGGCAAACGCTGCACGCGCAAATATCCATCGTCCGTGATTCCGCTGACCACGTATCCTGGTTCATCCATCGCCACGGCGATCAACTTGTGTGGCGCGCCAGTTCCAATCGTGACGTAAACATTTCCCAGATTGTCGGTCTTCGGCTCCAGCGCTTTCACTCGGTCGCGAATCGCAGCGCCCTGCCGCTCCTCATGCCCGGATACCGCAATCGGAAGTGTGGCATCCGCCGGTTTTCCTCGCTTAGTTGCCGCCTGGCCTGTTGCCAGCCGCCCAGAAATCAACACCGCTCCACAGACCAGCAACGTCCGAACCGTCATCTTTTTCGACATGCAACTCCCCCCACGCTTTCACGTACAGAGTTTCGCACCCAAATTACACGAATTCAGGCCCTTCCGTGTGCGCTCTTGCAAAACCCTTCTCTTATGAGATGTTCGAGCCGCTCGCGCCATTCAACTTGTTTACAATGATACGCGTTAGCGGAAATTCGTAGCCGAAGAGGCAAATCAATTTGCGGGGAGCAATGCGCGACGACAATCCTAGTCCTGGAGCCGATCCCGTCGCAGGTCTGCAATCGCCTGCGGATTCCTTTGCCGGCTCGCGCGACCTTGGCCTGCTGGCAGGCCGCTTTCGCTGGGTCATTTGCGCACTTCTGTTTTTAGGCATAACCAAAAACTACATGGATCGTCAGGTTCTCGGCGTGCTCAAAGGCCCTCTTCAGCGCGAATTCGGCTGGAACGAGATTGACTACGGAAACCTGGTTTTCGCCTTTCAGGCCGCATACGCCGTTGGTTTAGTCGGTATCGGCCGCGCCATCGATCGCCTCGGCACCCGCATCGGCTATGCCGCTGCCATGGTTTTCTGGAGCTTGGCCTCGATGGGCCATGCCATTGCCAGTTCGCTGTCCGGTTTTATGTTTGCCCGCTCGGCGCTGGGCTTCGGTGAAGCGGGCGTCTTTCCGGCCAGCATCAAAACTGTCGCCGAATGGTTCCCCAAAAAAGAGCGCGCGCTGGCAACAGGAATTTTCAATGCTGGCTCCAACGTCGGCGCCATCATCACTCCGCTGGTCGTGCCTTGGATAGTGGTGCGTTTCGGATGGCGTTGGGCTTTTTTGTTTACCGGAGCGCTGGGCTTTGCCTGGCTGATTCTATGGCTGCTGCTCTATCGCAAGCCGCAAGATCATCCTCGCTGCACGCAAAGTGAGCGCGCTTACATTGAGCATGATTCGCAAAGCTCCTCCGGAAAAATCCATTGGGCGCAACTTCTTCCCCATAAACAGACTTGGGCAATAGCGGCTGGAAAATTCATGACTGATCCCGTCTGGTGGTTCTTTCTTTTTTGGATTCCAGATTATCTGCAGCGCGTGCATGGCCTGCATCTCACTCAGATTGGTCTACCGATCCTGATTATTTACGTCATCTCGGACGTCGGCAGTATTGCAGGCGGGTGGTTTTCCTCGGCGCTGATCCACCATGGGCATTCCGTCAACGCCGCCCGAAAATGGGCCATGTTTCTTTGCGCGCTGCTCGCCTTGCCCATTTCCATCGTGTATCGCGTTTCAGGCTTGTGGTCCGCCAGCATCCTCATTGGACTTGCCGCGGCCGGCCACCAGGGCTTTTCTGCCAATCTGTACACATTGTCCTCAGACCTTTTTCCTTCCCGGGCCGTTGCCTCCGTTGTCGGCATCGGCGGAATGGCTGGAGCCATTGGTGGTATGTTGATCGCCGAAATCGTCGGCCACGTTCTGCAATGGACAGGCAGCTATATGATTCCCTTTTTTATCGCTTCCTCCGCTTACCTGTTTGCGCTGTTGTTCATCCATCTTCTCAGCCCTAGACTGATTCCCGCGCAAATCGGACGCGCGCAATAAGGAAAATATGCCTCTTTCCATCAAAGCCAAAGATGCCTGCCGCTGGGATTTGATCAGCCTGGGCGAAGTCATGCTGCGCTTCGACCCCGGCGAATACAGGATCTGGACCGCGCGCGATTTTCGCGTGAGCGAAGGTGGCGGAGAATACAACGTCGCACGCGGATTAAAGCGCTGCTTCGGTCTAGACTCCGCCATCGTCACTGCCTTCGCGAAAAATCCCGTCGGTTCGCTTCTGCAGGATTTAATCAGTCAGGGTGGTGTCGACTCATCATTGATCCGCTGGGTGGATTATGACGGCGTTGGCAGAACGGTCCGCAACGGCTTGAACTTCACCGAACGCGGTTTTGGAGTCCGCGCCGCTCTCGGATGTTCCGATCGCGGCCACACCGCGGTTTTGGCGCTGGCACCCGGACAAATCGACTGGGACTCCATTTTCAGCGCGCTGGGGGCGCGCTGGTTTCATACCGGCGGAATATTTTGCGCCCTGTCGGAATCCACTCCGGAGGTCGCGATCGAAGCCATGCAAGCCGCGCGTAAGCATGGCGCGATTGTTTCCTATGATCTGAATTACCGTGAATCCCTTTGGCAATCGTTCGGAGGAAAAAAACGCGCGCAGGAGGTCAATCGCCGCATCGCTCCGCTCGTTGACGTTATGTTGGGCAATGAGGAAGACTTCTCCGCAGCGCTCGGCTACAGCGTGCCCGGCTTGGACGAACATCTTTCCATCCTGAACCCGGATGGCTTCAAACAGATGATTCGCAAGGTCGTGCAGGATTTTTCTTTTCAGGTGGTCGCCACTACGCTCCGTCGAGCCACAACCGCCACCAGGAACGATTGGGGCGCAATCTGCTACTCCGATGGCGATTTTTTTCAAGCCACGACCCGTGAAAACCTCGAAATCCTCGATCGGGTTGGTGGTGGCGATTCCTTCGCCTCGGGCCTGATCTATGGTTTCCTCTCCGGAAAAGGTCCACAGTGGGCCGTCGAGTGCGGCGCCGCCCACGGCGCTCTGGCCATGACCACGCCTGGAGACACTTCCATGGCGACGCTGGACGAGGTCCTGCAAGTAATGAAAGGCGCGGGAGCGAGAATTGTCCGCTGATCCGGAGGCGCTTGCATACATGAAGAAAAAGTCTGTAAGCGAACAAATCGAGAGCTGCGGCGTCATTCCAGTCATTCGCGCTTCTTCTTCCGAGGAAGCGCGCTTCGCTGCGGAGGCTGTGCGGAGCGGCGGAATCCCGATTGTTGAAATCACCATGACCGTTCCTGGAGCGCTGCAAGTAATTTCCGGGCTGGCAAAAACCATGCCGCAGCTTCTGCTCGGGGCAGGGACGGTTCTCAACAAAAAAATGGCGCGCCAATGCGCCGACGCGGGCGCTCAGTTCCTGGTATCCCCCGGTTTCGACGCAGGCATGGTAGCAACGGCAAAAAAGTTCAATCTTGTCGTCATAGCCGGGGCACTTACGCCCACCGAAGTCATGGCTGCCTGGGATGCTGGCGCGGATTTTGTGAAAGTTTTTCCTTGTTGCAATTTAGGAGGGCCAGCTTACGTCAAGGCCCTGCGCGGTCCTTTTCCGCAAGTGCCCCTGATCCCCACGGGTGGCGTAACGATCGAAACCGCTGCGGATTACATTCGCGCTGGCGCCACAGCTCTAGGCGTGGGCAGTGAAATGATCCTGAAAGATGCCCTGAAGGCCCGCAAGTCCGAACCGATTTCAGATCTGGCCCGCCGCTTTGTCGAACTAGTGAAAGAAGTGAGAAAACAACTCACGACGTAACCAGCGTATCGAGCGATAGGTATGCGCTTTACAATATGGCGGAGGAGGAGGGATTGTACTCCCGATTGGTGAGTGGGGGGGGTGAGGGGACGGTGAGCGTTGGTAGTCTCTTGTTATCAACAGGCGATTTCGGATTTGACCGAATCCTCTGTGTTTATGCCGGTTCCGAGTGCCGCAAATCGACCGAAAGTAGTAGCACGAGGAGCCGCACACTGCGGGCCGCTCTTGGGAGATCAGTTTTTCTCCTCTGTAATTTTGCGGAAGATGACCGAGAATCGCATGATGCCAGCTGCATGGCGGCCGTTCCATTTCTCAGGCTAGAAGCTCTCCGGCCACTGCTGTGCGCCGTGGTAGATTGCGAGGATTATGATGTCAGCTTTATCGATGGCATAAGCGGCGATGAAGGGCGTGTTGGAAATGACCAACTCACGGGTGCCAAGAACACGGCCAGCTTTTCCCGACATGGGGAAGGCGGCAAGTTGTTGAACGGAAGTAACAATCTGCATTGTGATCCGGGCGGCAACTGCGTTGTTATTGGAGAGGGTGATGTAAGCACGAGCCTGATCCAATTGCTGGATCGCCTGCTCGGTCCATTTGATCACTGGCGGGCGCGTCCCGTCCTCTTGAGCCGCCTTAGGACTCGCTCATGGCTCACGACGCGGCCTTCCCGCATCTCTTCTAGTCCCTTGCGAACTAACGCGTCCTGATAGGCGTGCAGCTCGATGTAATTGGTGATCGCCTCGTTGATGAGATAGCTGCGTGGACGTTCTTGTGCGGTGGCCAGCGAATCAAGCGCTTCAATCTTTTCAGCGACGGCACGGAAACTGATGGTTTTTTCCTTGCTGCCCATAATGCCAGAACAGTACTACATATTATTCTGTATTACAAATCGTCCGATTGGCGTTTCGCTCACCCGGCACAGAAGCTCTGCCAGCCTCACTTACACTTTTTGCGCAGAGCGTCGTCGAGTTTCCCTTGGCTTTGCTTCTTAAGTAGGTCATCCAGAGTTTTCCACTTAGCGTCCGGCTTTTGCTGGAGGATCACGCTGTACACCTTGAGGGTGCTCTCCACGGCGGCTACATTCATCGCAGCCACGTCGCCAGCTTTAGCGGGATTCTCGATCAGGAATGCGCCGCTGGCAAGCATGTATTGCCGCGTGATCGCGTGCCTGTACTTGTACTTCGCGTCATTAAATTCTCCCAGGAGAGCCGGGCACAACGGTACGTGGATGTCGTGCGCGTCGCTGAGCCGGTTGAGCGCCCATTCGCCATCCTTGTTCACGCTCTCGTCCAGAGGATTGCTCTCCAGCTTGTGCGTAATCTCAGCCCATCGCGCTCGCTCCTCAGCCGTTGAAGTCCCCTGGGCTGCTGCCTTCGGTGTTGACTTGACGGAAAGTACAGCCAGTACAAAGACCAAAATCCAAAGGATGTGTTTCCGATGCATCAGCGTGGCTCCCGTGGGTACAAGAGTATAATTAGCATCGCCGGCAATATACCTGAATCTAATCGCGCATGGCAGTCCCGTATGCACCGGGATGGTCAATTCTTAATCGGCGGAACCAAGTTTCGCTGCCTGGCAAAGATGGCCGCATTCGAAACGCACTTTCTGTGGAGGCCGCAGTTGCGAGATCCGGGCGATGAGATGGTGCTGGAAACGACGGTCAATGGGCGAGCCGACGCGTTGGTTACATTCAACGTGCGGGACTTTGGTACCGCGCCTGCGCGGTTCGGAATCGAATTGATGATCCCGCGTGAGGCGATAGGGAGGATGAGAAGATGACTGAGACAATGACTTACTCTCTGCGGTTGCCACGTTCGCTAAAGAGGGCGGTGGAGCGGCAGAGCGAGGAAGATGGGACGAGCGTAAACCAGTTCGTCGCCACAGCAGTGGCTGAAAAGCCTTCGGCTTTGCAAACGGCGGCGTTTTTTGCTGACCGCAAAGCACGAGCGGATTTCAAGGCCTTTGACAAGCTCATGAAACGGCGCGGCGGAACAGTACCGCGTACAGGCGATGAAATGCCGGACAGCAAAACGAAAACGGCGCGTCACGTTCGTAATAATCCATCGTGGCTCTGCGTATGGCGATCTAACTGAGCCATCCGAATCTGAGGTTGCCGCCAACTAAAGTAACCATCACGAAAAATAGCTGCAGCGCGCAAATAGCCGCAGTTTTACTGCATTTTTTGAGCCGTGGCGGAGGAGGAGGGATTCGAACCCCCGAGACCCTTTCGAGTCTAACGGTTTTCAAGACCGCCGCATTCAACCACTCTGCCACTCCTCCGCAGTGATTCTATTACACTTGTGGAAACCAGCGTTGCACATTCTGCTTAAAAGATGGTGATCATCTTGTATTTCCAGCCTGCGACCAGAACATTGGTAAAATAACCTGCCCCCAATGCTACAGAGACGAGTGTTAAAACTGAATTAATAACCAGGGCACACGACCATCCATGCCTATGAAGTTTTGATTCCTTTTCTTTTCTCATGTTGGAAGAGCTTCACTCGAAAGAGTGTTGCGTTAAATTCGTAAGCCAGAATTTACCTGGAGCATAACATGCTAGCCATATTTCGGTTTATTGCGGTCCTCTCGTGCGTCGCAAGCATAAGTCTTGGACAGAACGAAATAACGTCGAAAGTACACTCACGACCCAGTTGCGGAATCCTTCCTTCAACGATCGCTTTCAGCCATGGCAGCAAAGACTGATCCCGTTAACCAAGTTGCCACAGCGACTGGAACCTTGAAACTCCTAGGTGACGGCGAAATAGATTTTCCCAACCGAGATCAAGGACGTTATTATCGATGAGTTGAAAGATAGAGCTGCCGACAAGATGGTTGAATCTGCGAAGGAAAAGGGCAAAGAACAGCCAGGCCAACCGAACCAACCAGAACAGCCTAATCCAAACCAACAACCATCTACCACGCCCAATGCACCCTCGCCGCCACCGCCAGCTCCACCTCCTCCTCCATGCGGACCTGAAAAGGAGAAAAAATGTTAGCGGCGCCAATAAACAAGTCGGTAAGACTCATGCTTCGACTCTTGGCCATTTTCGTTGGGGTCCTCCTGATTGCTCTGCTAGTGGTTGCACTACTTGGACCTGGATGGCATCTGCTTCACGGAGATTTCATTTCTTATGGAGGTTGGAGAATCCCAGTCCCAAAAGGGTTTTACGCGGGGAAGTCTCAAATGGGTCCGACAATGTGGAAACACAGTCTTGGCATCCCATTATTTAATGTGCCTTACGGCCATATCAGCCTCTATAGCCGGCCGGATCAACAACCATTTGCATATGACCGAGATTATTCTCGATTCGAAAAGGGCGTTACTCAAGAAGCCAGCCAATCTGGGTACCAACTCAACTCGAAACGAACGATCTCGGCTGGCAAGAATTCCGGGTACTGTTTAGAGTTCAGGCGCTTGTCAGGTGAACCGCAGTCATTGGTGAGATGTGCAGTCGACAACAGCGTGGTGATGCTTTTCTATGAAGGCGATCCTCGATATATTTCCGATGTCTTCACGGCGCTCCAAGGAATGTCTCTTGAAAGCACCAAGAGCTGAGTCCTTACTTGTCTTGGTACGCCGTGAGAGCCGTTTCACACTTTTCGATGTATTCCCAGGGCGCTCCGCGCATCGCATTCTCCCAAGCAAGAACAATCGTCGGGTAGCTTCCGCGCTCATGTTCCTGCCACTGAACCTCGAGCTCCATTTCAGGAGGAGGCTCGCCACAGAATTTCTTGAGGTGTTTTATTGCCAGGTCGCATTCGGCAGGACCGAATCGATGGCGATTAATGCTCGAGGGAATGTGAGCTTTCTGCGCTGCTGCGCGGCCTGGGCCGCACCGACCTACCCTGGATTATTTTTGGTGGTCCGACTCGATGGTGGTCGATTCGATGCGGATGCGATCATCTATCTGTTTCCGTTGCTTGCGCTTCCTTTCCTCGGAACTGTGATTCTATGGCTACTGACATTGCGGATTCACGCGACCGCCGCCAGCATTTCAATAGGGGTCGCGATTGGCCTGTTGCTGCCAATCGTTGACAGCCGCATTTGGATGCTTTGCTTTCCTGGGTTCGAAAGCTCGACAGCGTTTTTCACCAGTGCTGTTGTCATATCCCTCCCGAATGCCCTCGGGGGTGGCGTTGCAGGCTGGCTCCGCACGCGCGTTTCGACCGGTCTAGGACCACAAACGGTTTTCGGGGTGCCAAACAAAGGAGTTTAGTGGTATTGTTGATCTGTAGGTTATTTTAGTGTTTTTGGATGATATTTAGTGAATTTTGTAGTATAACAGCTTAGTCGATTTACTCAAGAGACGTCGTTTCTTAGTGATACGGAATAATTTTTAGTGGTTTTGGATTTAAAATGAACAAGGAAGCCGGTCTAATTGGCTTATCGAGGCTGGTCGAAGACCTGGGATTAAGGGTACCCGCACCGACAGTCTGCTCCGAGGCGGTTCGGGGGGCCCGGCGAACCAAAATCTCGGGTGATTCGATTCTCGAACAATATCCGTTGTCTTATGCACCAACGGACCTGCTCGGACAGCTTCGGTTCGCAATGCGCTACGAACCGGTGGACGTCGGGGTGATCGCTGCGGCGTTCCAGAAGATCCCGCGAGAAAACGTGGAGAAGTGGGTGCGGTCGGAATACATCGGGAAATATGTGCGTCGGGCTTGGTATTTGTACGAACTCTTGACCGGGAACATTCTTGATGTGCCGGATGTGCCTCCGACGAATAACGTGCTCTTGTTAGACCCGGCATTGCACGTAACGACGACGGGGACGCGAATCCGACGGCAGCGAGTGATCGATAACCTCCTGGGGGATCGGGACTACTGCCCGACCATACGGCGCACCGAAGCTCTCGACGCTGCGATGGCGCGAGGCTTGGAGACCGAAGCGAAGAAGATTGTTGAGGATTGCGACCCGATCGTCCTAAGAAGAGCAGTTCACTATCTGTTCACGAAAGAAACGAAATCCTCGTTCGCAATCGAAGGGGAGAAACCGAGTTCAGAACGGACCGAACGGTTTGTGCGAGCTCTGACCCACGCTCCGGAATTCGATACTTCGAGCAAGGCTGCGTTTGTGGAACTGCAAAATGCGATCGTGGACGCTCGCTATGCGCAGAAGGATTGGCGTACCGGACAGAACTACGTTTCGGAGACGGGACCTAACTATGTGGAATTGGTTCACTTCGTCTGCCCGAAACCGGGAGACGTGGGTTCCCTCATGGACGGATGGATGCGCATGGTGGCTCGTGTCGAAAAGGATCGTGTGGATGCGGTATGTACGGCCGTTCTCACGGGATTCGGTTTTGTCTTCGTGCATCCATTCGAAGATGGCAACGGGCGCATCCATCGCTTCTTGATGCATCACAGTCTGGCGAAACTGGGCTACACGCCTCAAGGCATCGTCTTCCCGATTTCGGCCGTCATGCTGCGCAACCTTGCCAAGTATGACAAAGCGCTGACGGCATTCTCTGGGAAAATCGGACCTCTTATTGAATACCGGATGGATGAGGCGCTGCGGATGACGGTCCTGAATGAGACAAAGAATCTGTATCAATATTTCGATGCAACTGCGCAAGCCGAATACCTCTACGAATGCGTGGCAGAAACCATCGAGAAGGATCTGCGTGAAGAGATCGGATTCATTCAAAGACACGACCGGGCGCTCGATGAAACCAAGGAAATTGTGGATATGCCCGACAAACGTGCATCGTTGCTCGTGCGTTTGATCATGCAGAACAAAGGTCGGCTGGCACAGAATAAGCGCAATCTGTTTTCTGAAGTGACGGATGAGGAGCTGGTGAAGATAGAAAAGGCTATCGGAGCGGCGGCGGGCTGACACGGACCGACTGTACGGCTGAAGATTTCGTGCGAAGAGCGAGCCGGTCGTGCGGTTGTGGGAATGCGTTTATGTCAAACGAACAAATGTCGCGCGGAATGGGAATGATCGAATCAGCGGCCGAGAAAGCGGGTCTGCGTTTGGGATCGCGGGCGGTGGACTCGTTTCGCGGAGTTGTTCGGCTATCGTTCGAAAAAGAGGTCCAGACAGGTTCCCGGGCCCAATTGCGCGCACCAGCGTTTGAATTCAGCCGGGAATTTGTCGAGGATCTGCCCGCCCAAAAGGAATATCAATCGGCGGCTAGCGAGGGCAGGGATTCCGAGTGGAACTGTAGGCGGAGTGATGGCAGCTAACCAAGGAACCGTAGCAATGTCACAGCTGGGCGGTCCGAGGCCCCACATGATTGCATAACAATGTCGGCTCCTTGACCCGAGTAAACTGTGGTTGCTTAACGACCAAAGGCTCGGGAGAAAGGAGCCGAACATGATGATTATAGGAGTAGATTACCACCCGAGCTTTCAGACGATTGCATTTTGAATCAGAGGTTTGCCCTGTACGACTTGGATACTGGTGAACCCATCTCCGTCTCGCCTGACCTGATTCCCATGCAAACAAATGCCCCGCCCCTGTTGATTGGCGCAAAGGGAGACGTCGTTATTACTTTCACTGTTCACAGCAGGGCGCCGCTGAGCGTTTTTGAGCTTCGTTAAGCATGTTGGCCCGCCGTTTCAAGGGCCCTTGCCCGAAATGAGAGTTACAACGCGAACTGCTCGTCTACATTTTTATTTTTCTGTGATTTCGCTTTTTGTCGCCCAGCCCAGACTGAGTGGCCAAATCAAGTGTCCAGATGGTTGCAGGCCCGGACAATGGTCGAAGTCTGCGTCAGGTATTGCTTCGAAGTCTGTTAAGTCAGTCGAGCAGGATCGCGATTTACGGATCTATTCGCGTGACGGGCGTATGTGTGTTCGCGTCTTAAATCGCGAGGTACTCCGGCAGGGTTTCCCATATCCGGTTAGCCTCTTCGATCGTCTATTCTTCCTGGTCCAACGGATCTTCATCCTCCGGCCGCGACGGACCGTGCAGTCTCTTTGGCCCAGACTTTCCGCGAGTGGTCCGCATCAGATAGGAAGGGCAGGAAGCCAAATAGAAATGCCAAAATGCTCCCTGGCAAATACCGCGGGCACATTTTCATGGGCAATCTACCGTCGCCACGAGCCGACTGGCTTTCGTTGGATATCTTGTTCTGGTAAGCGCGTCTAACCTTCAGAAACGAAGTACGCTAAAATCATCATATTTATGGAACATTCCTTTGCCTGTCCGCATTGCGGCGAAGACATTTCGATGGTGCTGGACCTAACCGTTCGCAAGCAAACTTACGTTGAAGATTGCGAAGTGTGCTGCAACCCCATTGAGATCAGTTACACCGTGGCGGACGAAGAGCTAACGGAATTTTCGGCCCGGTCCTTGGGCTGACTGCAAATTAGAATGCCAATGCGTCGAAACATAGAAAAAACGAAGAGAAAAGCGCAGAACAGACATCAGCTATGGAAACGTGCAAACATGAACCCGTGACACTCATGTGCGCGGGTGGTCTGAACCTTCGAGTGTCACCAAATTGTCGCTAAAACTGGCGCAAAACTGTCTAAGACAGAGCAAATCCAGAAAACAGAAATTGTCGCTATCTTACGGCCGGCAAAGGGATTTAGTTGAATTTTCTATCAGATAGCGAACCATCGATTTAATTTTTCAAGACCGCCGTTTTCAACCGCTGCCATTCCCGGAAACCTTGCTGCCTTTTCGGCATCCAATGCACCGGGTCGCGCGTATTCTATTTACGAGAGGCAACCAGCGTCGGTCGCAAGTACTTCTAAACAAGAGACATGCCCATCAAGAACAAGCCTAAACTCACCTACGCCGAGGTTACTCCGAAAAATCTCTATTTCAACCGACGGAATTTTCTGCGCGGTCTGAGTATCGCCGGAGCCGCTACCGTCGTCGGCGAACGCTTCGCCTCGATCCTCTCGCAGCCCGGCTCCATTCAGGCGAACAGCAAGCTCGTTACCGTAAAAAGCAATTACACCGTCGACGAAAAAGTCACTTCCGAAAACGACGTCACCCATTACAACAATTTTTACGAATTCGGCACCGACAAGGGCGACCCCGCGAAGAACGCGCAAAATTTTCGCACTTCACCCTGGACTGTCTCCGTCGAAGGCGACGTGAAAACTCCGCGAAAATTTTCCATGGACGAAATCCTCAAGCTCGCGCCGCTCGAAGAACGCATTTACCGCCACCGCTGCGTCGAACGCTGGTCCATCGTTGTTCCGTGGATCGGTTATTCCCTAAGCACCATTCTCAAATTCGTCGAGCCTCTGCCCAAAGCCAAATACGTGGCTTTCCAAACTTTTTACGACGCCAAGCAAATGCCTCACTCTTACAACACCGGCCTCGACTATCCCTACGTCGAAGGTCTTCGTCTCGACGAAGCCATGCATCCCCTCGCGCTGCTTTGCGTCGGTATGTATGGTGAAACTCTTCCCAATCAGGACGGCGCTCCGGTGCGCATGGTCATTCCCTGGAAGTACGGCTACAAAAGCATCAAGTCCATCGTGAAAATCCGTTTGCAGTCGTCTGAACCGTCCACCACGTGGAATCGCCAGGCTCCGAACGAATACGGTTTCTACTCCAACGTGAATCCTAACGTCGATCACCCGCGCTGGAGCCAGGCTACCGAGCGCCGCCTCGGTGAAATTTTCATGCACAAAACTCTTATGTTCAACGGTTACGCCGATCAAGTCGCGTCGCTCTACAATGGTATGGACCTGAAAAAGTTCCACTGAGGGCTCGCGACTGTGCGGAAATTTCTTGCTGGCAAATGGGCCAAGGTTTTCGTATTTCTTCTTTCTTGTGTTCCGTTGCTGGTACTCATCTGGCGCGGTTTTCACAGCGATCTCACCGCAAATCCCGTCGAATTCCTCCAGCATCAAACCGGCGATTGGACTCTCCGTTTCCTCATCTTCACGCTCTGCATCACACCGTTTCGCAAAGTCCTCAATCTTCCCGAACTCATTCGCTTCCGCCGCATGCTCGGCCTGTTCGCTTTTTTCTACGTCTCCCTGCACTTCCTCACCTATCTCGGTCCCGATCAATCCTTCAATCCTGCCGGAATGTTCAAAGACGTCGTCAAGCGCCCCTTCATCACTGTCGGCTTCGCCGCTTTCGTTCTCCTGATTCCTCTTGCCATCACGTCAACCGCTGGCTGGGTTCGCCGTCTCGGCGGCAAACGCTGGCAAGCTATCCATCGCAGCATTTACCTCTGCGCAATTTTGGGCGTCATTCATTATTATTGGCTCGTCAAATCCGACGTTCGCGAACCATTATTCTACGGATTCCTGGTCGGCATTCTTTTGCTCTGGCGCTTCACCGAATGGCTCATCAAACGCAGAGCCGCCGCTCTCGCGCACACGACTGCCATACGCACATTATGACCCACGGCCCAATTTCAGTTTTTATTTTTTTAATGAACCACGGGAGCATCGCCACGGGGGACCGCTTGATCCGAAAACTCCAGCCCCCAAAAGTGTGGTGCCGGCGTCAAAAACTCAATCGCCACTCGCTGACCCTGATCGCATAGATCGCCCAAATACACGATCCGGCATTCCATCTCTTCCTGCGTCTCCGGATTCGTAATCACCATCAACTCGTCTTTGTTCACTTCATGTTTCAACATCAACAGTCCGCCGTACGCGCTCACCACCAGCGTTTCGCACACTTCGCGGAACTTTTTGCCGTTATGCCCGCGCCCTTGCGCCTGTATTTTCATTTTTCGGAACACGCGTGCGCTGCGCCGGGGCGCCGTAAACTCAGCTGTGGTACTCATTCCTCCATCTTCTGCGCCGCCCTCTACCCGCGTCAATTGCCCCAGCGGTCAGATGTATCGCATCATTAACGAGGCCTCTTCCCCGCTTGTTCTTTCGCTCAGCCCGGTCTTACAATCAAAAGCGGCGGTGCGGAGCCTCTTTTTTTTCGCCATTTATTATTCCCTCACCGCAACATTCTTATCCAGAAGCTCGTATTTATCTCTGAAAGGACTCATACGCTTTTCTGTCCCCATGACTCTGGCCGAACTCATTGACTCACGCCGTGAGCAGCATCTTGCAGAACTAAACGAGTTTCTTCGCATCCCCAGCGTCAGCGCCAAGTCCGAACACAAGCCCGACATCGAGCGCGCTGCCCGCTGGGTCGCCGACAATCTCCGTTCCGCTGGATTTGAATCGATTGAAATCGTTCCCACGGCGCTGCACCCGCTCGTCTATGCCGAATCTCTCAACGCGCCCGGCAAACCAACCGTCCTCTTCTATGGACATTATGACGTTCAGCCTGCCGAACCCCTGCACCTTTGGACCACTCCCGCGTTCGAACCCACCGTTCGCAACGGCAACATTTACGCGCGCGGCACCGCCGACGATAAGGGACAAGTCCACATACATCTCAAGGCCCTTCAATCCTTGCATGAGATCGCCGGAAAATTTCCCATCAACATCAAAATTCTCATCGAAGGCGAAGAGGAAGTTGGCAGCGTCAGCCTCTGGAATTTCGTCCAAAAAAATAAGGAAAAACTCAAAGCCGATG
>Ga0193709_1000285_pt1 | contig 19202 bp, 9 predicted proteins | sample H3c2metaG_FD_160571 | JGI IMG/M metagenome (GOLD analysis project Ga0193709, IMG submission 160571) | Soil microbial communities from a riparian zone of the East river system, Colorado, United States - H3c2 | ecosystem: Environmental > Terrestrial > Soil > Riparian zone | place: USA: East River... | reverse complement strand
TACAGTGTCCGTGAACCGGGTTTGCCGAACAAATTGTCGATTGAGCTGCCGAGAACGGTCTGTGCTTCAGTGAGCCGTGCTAGCCCGAAGCGAATCTGACCACGGTGCAGCCTCCGATCGACCGATAAACCGACAAGCGAATAAGGGGGTTCGGATCGTCCAAGTTGGAAGGCTGGCACGGAGCCTCGTTCTCCTCCAACCGAGATTCGCCAACCGGCATGCTTGTGCTCCAAGGAAATGGAATTGGGGTCAACTCCGTCGAATCCCAGCATCTGGGTAGCGTTGTCCGATAGCATCAAGCCATCGATAATCCCGCCCGTAAGTTGACTGCGCAGGCCCGATAAACCCGTGCCAAATCCTAGCGCGAGGGATGATCGAGCCGTGAGTTTGCCGATCGCTGTCGCCGCCAGCAGTCGTGCCTGGTTCTCTTGGGCTGGCGGCAGGTCCAATTCCCTGAAGGCAGTGGATCGCATTGCCGAGCCGTCGACGGTGAATGCAAGCGAAACCGGACCCATGCTCATGCTGGTGCTGCGGAGGCCAGTAGACATTGACCGCGCCAAGGGCCCAGCCTCGGCGAGTTGGGCCAAGCCCCGAGCGAGATCAAAATCGAAGGGTCGATCGAATTCATCAAGCACCGTTGCCTTGAGGCTTCCCCGTCGCGCCGCATCGCCAGCGGCGGCGGGCAAGCTCCCAATGGATACAGGAGGGGCAAGCCCTGTGCTTGCCATCCGCATTGTGCCTACGGGTTGAAAAGCCCGTCCGATGTTCAGACGACCTCGCCCAAAAATTGAGTCCGTGCCGGTCGCTCCAAGGTCGTCGGCGGACACGTAAAGCAGGGAGACGATCTGTTGCGCTGTCAGCATCGGATAGGCTTGTGCGATCAAGGCGATTGCGCCGGCCACAACCGGCGCGGCAAAGCTCGTCCCGGAAAACCGGTCGATGACGCCTTCCTGAAGAAGATAACTGCCTGAATTGAGCCAGCCAGGGGCTGCGAGGAACGACGATTGGCTGGAGCCGGCAGGCGTCGTGTAAATCGAAGGAACGTCATAGTTTATCGAGCCGTCACCGTTCGAAATGCCGAGCCCGCCAACGATGATGACCTGGTTTGGCGCTAACCGAGCGAAATCGGTGGCAAACTCGCTCGGCGACGACCCTGAGTTGCTGGCCGCAACGACAATGACGATACCTGCATCAAACGCGCGTCTCGCCGCATCGGAAATTTCGCCAACATCAAGCCCGATAAGAGAGAGATTGATCACTTTTGCGCCGGCGATCCTGGCCGCATCGATTCCAGCTATGACTGCGTTGTTTGAGAAGTGGCATCGGGTCGGACAACCTTGGTCTGCTTTGGCCATGAAAATCGTGGCGTCAAAGGCGATGCCTTGCATGCCGGTGCCGTCCCGCGCCGCTGCAGCAATGCCTGCTAACGCCGTGCCGTGTCCCCAGAGATCCTCCATGGGACGATTGCCATCAACATCTCTGCTGTCAGGATGAATCCGGCCGTCAAAGTCGGAGTGCGTTGGTACAAGACCAGTATCCACAAACCCGATCGTGATACCTTTGCCTGTCGCGCCCTGTTGCCATGCGCCGATCGCGTTCGAACCAACCGCCGCCGAACTGTTCCGAAATTCGATTGTATCAAAATCCTCGCCGCTGGGCTGCGTGACAGGATCGGGCATCGGGTCGGGCAATGATGTTACGGTGCGCGCAGGAGCGGTCGGAGTGCTCTTTACGCCTCCACCTCCCCCACCTCCGCATGCGCTTAAGACGAGCGCCATGGCGGTCGCAGAATGAGTTTTCCAATGCCCGGACATGGCAGTCCCCCCACCGCTGATCGTCCGAGCGGTTTGAGTCTCGACTCTTTTTGATCACTTGTCTGGAGGAGACGTCTCCGATGCGGAGCGTATCCATCCAAAATGAATCCAAAACGGACCAAAACGGCGGCGCCTTCTTGATGCAGTCGTTCCGCCCACGCGACGGGCACTCGAAAGCATCCAGCAGCTGCCTGTAGAGGGATGCTGAGCCGAGCTAACATCGACTGTCAGCTGCCGGCTCTGATGCCTATGTCGACCGTGCCAATTGACCCGGGAGCGTCCGCTCGCTTGGTCGACGAAATCGCGCCGCGTCGCTGACGCTAGGGAGGTTGGCTTGAAGAATCGGTTTTTCAGCCTGGAGACAAAGAGCGGTGAAATACCGCGCAAGGTGTACGCGCTTTTTGATCAAGGCGCCGGTGGGACCATCTATCTCGAAGCAGTCGATGCTCACTGGTTTCAGGACTCAATTCGTAACGAAGGCGGTGATCGACCGCCATACCACTGACTTCAGACCTCAGCTGGGGCATATCGCGCTCGGGCGGTCCAGTCCGCTACGGATCCCACCGCAACCGTGCGGTGGGGGCGGCTGCTCGCTACAGCTCATACAAAATTGATCCGCCGGGCGGCGCGCCGTGGCGATTACCGTGAAGCTGGAGCTGAGTCGCTCTTGCGGCTTGCGGGAACCGGTTGGTGCTCCTCAAAGAGTCTTCAAATATTCGACCAAGGCCGCGCGCTCTTGAGGGCTAAGCCGAGGACCCAGGGTACCCGGCGGCCGTCGATTGGGGTTGGGCGAAGTGTCGAAGACGTGACCCCTGTTCCAATTGCCTCGCCGGTCTGTGTTGAACTCGAAAGCGCCGTCGATTTTGTGCGTCCGGTATCCTACTTTGACCGGATCAAACTCGCGGTTGCCAAGGTAAAAGACCGTCGGGCGCTCGTTGAGCGGTGACAAAAGGTCATAGAGCGTCGGGACCGAACCGTTGTGGAGATAGGGCGCCGTGGCCCAGATGCCGTCCAGAGGGCGAGCCTTATAGGCTGGTATGGTCGTTCCGTTGGGACCTTTTATGCCATCCCTAATGCCGTTGGGACGATGTCCGTTCATGCGATCACGATCGGCGAGCATCATGGGTGGAGTTTGGGAATCGTACCATTGATTAACGACCTTCTCGACGACCTGGCCTAAAGCGTCACCGAATGCATAGGTCCTGTCCGTACCGTTGGTCGCAAGCTCGCGCGTAAGGCCGAGCGCAGCAGGGACCGTCACCGTTCGGCCCTTCATGTCGATTGCCTGCGCGGGGTCGGTGCCGATGTGTGCCACCGGGATCATCGGCATGCGAAGGAGCTGTTGGCCCGCTGCGTTCGCTGGCCGCCAATGCGATGGATACGCGGCGCTCCCTGGTTTCTTCCAGAACTCCGCGCTCTTTACGGGGGGCATGTGGCAGCCCTGGCAGTAGCGCTGGTAGAGAGCCGCGCCTTGTGATGCGAGGGCGGCATCGATTGGCGGCAGCACGCTCTCGGGCCAGTTGGGTGCGCGCAAGCCATTGAACCTTCCTTGCGGCAGGGGAGGCGTGCCCATCAGAAGCGTCTCGAAACGATAGAGGTTGTCGACTGGAATTGTCGACGTGAACAGCGGCGATGCGCCGCCCTTGAAGTTCACCAAAGCCCGGACGCCCATCGCTTCGCCCGCGTTGCGTACCATGGGTTGCTCAATGGATCCGTTATATTGCACCCAATCGAACCAGCCTGTGTCCCAAATATGAGGAAAGGCGACGGGCGCTGTTCGGGGCGCGATATTGTTCATCCGGTCCATCTGGGTACCAAAGACCTCATTGCCGATCCTGTTGAGCGCGTCCAAACGCCCGAAGCCCTCTTCGACCGCCGCCGACGCATGCCTGGCTTCGATCTTCTGAAGTGTGCCCACTCGGCTGATGAACTTGCCCAGATCCTCTTTCAGCTGCTTCTCCTGCTCCGCCGTGTGGTTCGGCCCGAGCACGCGATCGGCAAATCGCGCGAAGCGGAAGGGCAGCTTTTCGGTAAGCCCGACCGAGATGGCGAGAGCGGTGCGGAACTTACCCAAATCGAGCAGTGCCGGCCCGCCATCGACCATGATGGCTGTCCCTTTGTAGTCGAGCTGGGCAGTATGGCAGGCGGCGCAGGTCAATCCGACCTGATCGATTTTGCTTCCGTCGTACGGGTGTTGGCTGGAGGCCCGGGCGATACCGACGGGCAGGCCATCGGGGTTGTTCTGCGGATCGGATATGCCGCGTATAAATCCGAACCGCGCGAGATATTCTGGATCGCTCAGCAGCCCAGCCGATCTGATCGAGAATTCCGGACGCTCGAGCGCGACGAACCACGAGTATGGCACTGGAATTGTGGAAGTGCCTTGAGAGGCGTGATGGTACCATTGGCGTTGTTGCGGGGTCCATCCTTGATCCAGCCAAAGGATGCGATCCGGTTTGGCATTGGTAGGAAGCTCTGGCGGCTTTGGAACATCGCAGGCCGACAACCCCAACAGGGCCAAAGTTAAGCAAGCACCATGGATGCGACCTGCAGCATTGTAACTGGTCATATTCGCGACCCCCTTGGTTCAGCTTTGGATTGTGTCAGGTCCCATCAAAAAGTCGGTGTGATGCGCAATTGCGGAAGCGGCTTGGGCGCCCGCGTGGTGAGGTCCGGGATCGTATCCTTCCAGAGCTGTCCTTGTTGCTCCATCGTCGCAAACCGTGCCTGCGCGTCCTGCTGTTGGGGGCCCGTGAAGCGATAGGACGGCGCATCTGGCTGGCCAGTGCGCGCGCTTGAATATGCCTTTGCATAGGAAGCCGACAGAGGTCGGACCGAACCTTCGGCAAAGCCAATGGTGAAGCGCTCGACGGCCGAAGACACATTGCGCCAGCGCACCCACCAGTGATTGTTGAAATCGAACTTCTCGGCCAACATCGTGCCGGCTTCCTCGCCCTTCTTCGCGATCCGGTTGAGCACGTCTTGAGGCATGTTGAGGTTCAATCCGCCTTCGTCGGCAGTTAGCGGAATGCGCACGATGCGATCACGATGGCCGGGCGCCCGCGATTGTAAAAGGTCGCGCCAATTCTGCATCGTGCCGACGATTGCGAACAAAAAGGAGGAGACTTCCGTAAGGGCCCGCTTGGCCGCGATTGCCGAATAGCGACGCTGCCAGCCCTGATTGTTTTCGGTGGGCAGAAAAACCGTAGGCTGAGGATTGCCAGGAGTGGTCTTCGGATAGACAAGATCGATGGCAAAGGTCGGCCACCGCGGCAAAGGTGCATCAAACAAATGGATCGGAAAGTTGCTGCCGATGCCGCCATCCGAGAACCAGCAAATGCGCAGCGCACTTGGCTTCTTTGGTGAGCGCGCGCCGCCAGTTGCAAGAGCTTCTGACGATTGGATAAGCGATCTCTCGGCAACTGCATTGGCCGCAACCGTCTTCGCACGCGTTGCATCGGATCGGCGAGAATCGGCCTCGTAGAGAGGCACAGCACTCAGCAGGATCGGAAAACTCAGGCTCATCCTTGTGGCAACGATCACCGGTAGCTGCCCTTCTTTGGGAAGCCGAAAATAGAGCTGGCCATCGATCGTCAGAGGCGAGGCATCCTGCTTCATCATCCAACTGACGACCGCACTCGGAAACAGGCGAAGGAATTGATCTTGCCGAAACCAGAACGTCGCGTTTTCGAATGGTAACGCCCGCGGTTCGTGATGGGAGATGCCGGTAGTAATCATTTGGAGCGAGAGGGCCTTTTCACCGGGCTCGTTCAGATAGCGCGGCGCCTCCCACAGATCCTGAAACAGCAGTGGGCGTCCGGCTTGGCCGGACAGGGACTGAATGATGGTGTGAAGCCATTCGGTTAGCGCCGGCACTGACTGTTGGCCTGCGCCGGCATCGCGAACGCCGGCGCACAGCCCGAGCGAATTGCGGCGGACGACTCTCGCCACACGCAGCAACGCGGCGATTGCTCCAACTGCCAATGCACAAATCAAAGAAGGTAGGAGCGCCGCCCAATAGCCTGCTGCTCCACCGATAAGAAAGCCGATCCCGAGCAGAATTAGAAGAGCCGCAACGGTCTCAACCGGCGCAATCGTTATGACACCGACAATGGCGGCAAGTAGCCCGCGGACCAGACTCGGACGCTCAGCAAGTTTGACGAGCATTCGAAACGCCGCGACGGCCCCGGGCGCGGGCTGGAAGAGGCTGTAAATGAAACCCCGTTTTTTGAGGGTTTCGGCAACCGCGGCGAGCCCGCTAAATCCGGCACTAGCCCGGTTGCCAATCCTCTTACTCGGTTGGAGTATCTTGCGCCGCTCGCCCAGTGCCGCTGCCACCGAGGCTGCCGCAGCGATCGCACCAGCCGACGTCCCGCCGATGTTCTTGAAGTGATAGCGACCAGAGAGCGCCAGAATGGCGTTCGGGTAGACGATGCCGCTGGTGATGCCGCCCTTCATCACTACATCGCAATATTGGATAGTCGCATCAGCCATTGGTCACTCCGCTCCGCATTGTCGCAGGGGACGCTGTGCCCGCGAATTGCGCGCCGATGTTCACTGTGAAATTTTGCTTGAGCCAAGCGATGTCATCGGCCTTCGGCACAAGTGCCCTCCCGGCGGAAGCATCATGCGAAGCTCCAGCCTCGCAATGGCTCCGACTGTTTTGTGCGCTTCCGATCGGTGCAGACACGATGCGCCACCGGCTTCGCCGCCAATTTGCCGAGCAAAATAAACCTACGCTCAAACAACTGGTTGAACAATTGAAAAGTCAATCCATGTGTGCCAGAAATTAACGGGCTCGGTACAAGCTCAGTGAGTCGAAGGCTGGAAAGCCTTTGGCGAGCTGCTTTCGGCCATGAATTGAGCAGCCATGTACCAGGCTCCAAGCAACTTGTTTTGCACGGTCTCGCTGATCACAGCCGCGACACTCTTTGGTGTGTGCGCGACAATCTCAGAGGCCAACGCGAACAAGGTGGAGGATCTGTGCTCCGCGCGCGGCGAACTTTGGATTGCGGTCACTGCCCAACCCGAACTCACCTGGCAGGAAATTCGTTCAGCCTGCGATGCCGCCATAAGCCAATCGAAGGCAGCGAATCCTTTGGGCCATGCGTGGTTCGTCAACGCAGGCAATGGTTTCGTCGGTGTACCCTTGGCGCTTCTCAAGGTTTTGCCGGATTTTGCCCCTGAAATTTGGGGCGCCCCGGACCAATCGTTTGCCAGCTTCGGTTTGTTTCCCGACCCTGATCTGCCTAACCGCATTCTCCCGCGAGGGCTCGGCGTCACAGGTGCGTTGGGCAGGCCCATGGGAGCCGATGGACAGCCTACTGGTGAGATTGACTACGCACAACCGCAACCGCTCTACGTGACGTTCGCTTGCGGCGCCTGCCATAGCGGGCAGATTGATCTTGGTGACCGGCGCCAGACCATGGACGGCGCACCGAACACGCAGTTCGACGTACGAAAGTGGCGCAATGCATTTTCAGCGCTGCGAAAGAACTATTTGTCGGAAGCTCAGATCGGTACGGTCGAAGCGCCCGGGGTTACTACGCAGAAGCTGATCCAGCTTGTACGGTCAAAACCGAAGGGCTTCTTTGCCCAGGGCTTGCCGCAGATCAAGGACGACCAGATCGCCGCCGTGGATGCGGCACAACGAGCAATTTTCACCCAGAATGCGGTCCGCATCCTGACCGGGCTGGCACAAAGTACCGGCGTTCGCGCGGCGGCCGTGGAGCTGCAGACGCGGCCAGGCTCGAGCTATGGTCACGGCGATGGCTCGCCAGGGCTCGCGGGCTTCAGCGCCGGCCAGTCGGATGGGAGCGGCGATCTTCTGGCCGACCTAATCGCGGGGAAGGCTGCGCGGGACGGCAAGACACCGGTACTCCTGGCCGGTCCGCTGCCCAATGCGCTGCCACGGTTCGCGACCGTCACCGATGCGCCCGCTGTATGGAACCAGGGTGATCGCTCGGTCGGCCAGTGGGATGGCAGCGTGTTGGAACGATTCTGGCGCAACGTCGCCGCCCAGCTTCCGATCGTCGGCGCGGCCGAGAAGGTTGACCTGACGAACGCCGCGATCGTTGCGGAGTATCTCACGGGGCTTCCCGCGGCCCCTTATCCGTTGGACGTTGACCTCACCAAGGCCGCCAGAGGTGAAGCACTTTTCGCAGAAAACTGCGGCAGCTGCCACCGTCCCCGGAACGAAAGTCGCTATCCGGAGGTGCGTACGGACATGAACCGCGCCCGGGTGCTGAATGCGAGCGGAGGCGCGATGTTTCTGGCAGCGTTCCAGGCCGCCTGTCATGATCCGAACTTCAGCTACACTGACAGCTACGGCCGCCATCAAAAGCCTTGTACGATGCCCGGGTACCGCATTCTGCGCGATACCACGCAAGCCGCAAACCAGGGCTACATTGCGCCGCCACTCGACGGCATATGGGCACGCGCGCCCTATCTGCACAACGGCTCAGTGCCGACGCTTGCCCACCTCCTGAAACCAGGCACCAGGCCAACCACATTTCTTCGTGGAGTGATCGCCTACGACCCGGCAAACGTCGGGTGGGTTTGGGAGGCTGAAAAATTGAAGACCTATTCCGCGCGCTATCCGACGGTTTCGATCCACGACACACGCCGCGACGGCTGGAGCAACCGAGGTCACGATCGCAACGTGGTGGTCGAAGGGCGAGTACGCCGCCTCGACTGGAGTGATCCGAAGTCGTCCAACGATTTTTCCGCGCTGCTCGAATACCTCAAGACCCTTTGAATAGCCGACGGGCCCCTTGTCATGGGGTTAGTCTCTCGGGAGGATTCCGACATGGATCAAAAGAGCATCCAGACCGTGACTGCCATCCAGCTGGCGATGATGCGGGCTACGCAGCCGCACCTGCGTGGGCAACATTTCAAGATGCATGGCTGCGTTGCTGCGCGCTTCGAAGTTTTGCCCGTCGCGGCTCCCCTGAACCAAGGCCTGTTCGCGGCGCCCGGCAGCTATGAGGCTGTAGTCCGTTTCTCAAGCGGCCGTGAAAAGGACGATCGCATGCCGGACGTCCATGGCATGGCGATCAAGGTCTTCGGAGTTTCCGGCGAAAAGGCCCATCCGGATGCGCCCGACGGCGAGCAGGACTTCATCCTTGCCGACAAACCGGTCTTCTTTATCCGCACCGCGGCCGATTACGCGATCTTCATGGAATCGCTGGCCAAGAACGCCCCGCTGGGCAAGCCGCCAATCGAATTCATTGAGTATCTGATGAAGACGCACCCGAAGGATATTCCGGTTCTGCAGAGCTTCAACAAGCAGATCCAGACCAGCCCACTGTCCGCTGCATATTGGAGCCAAGTGCCCTACGGCCTGGGCGCTGATGCCTCGACAGCATGCCGATATCATGCGGTGCCGCAAGCCGGGATCGACACCGGCAAACCGGGCGCCGGGCACGATTATCTTCGCGAACGGATGGTGGAACGGCTCGGCGAGGGCTTGCCGGTGGTATTCGACTTCATGGTGCAGGTCCGCACCGATGCGGACGCCTCGATAATCGACAATCCCACGGTCGAATGGGACGTCGAATTCGTCAAGGTCGCCACCGTCACTGTCCCACCGCAGGTATTCGACACCCACGAGCGCCGCGACTACGGCGAAAAGCTGCGGTATTCGCCGTGGCATGCGCTCGCCGATCATCGCCCGCTCGGCGAGGTCAACGCGATTCGCAAGGTCGTCTACCCGGCAAGCCAGAACCTGAGAGCCGCGATCACGCCGATCGGGCAAGGCAATCTCAGGCTGACCGAAGAGGAGTTGCGAGCCGACATCGACGATGACTTCAAGGCGGTTGTCGACAGACTCTCACGCACCTTCGGGTTTGCTGCTCATTCCAAACGCGGGCGCGGCACGCACACCTGGGGCGTCGTGGGCAAGGGGACAGCGCAATTCATCGTGGGTCCGGACTTCCCGGCGAACGAATTCTTCACCCCGGGCAAGACGCTGCCGGTGATTCTGCGCCATTCTTCTCCCGGCGCTCGCGAAGATGACCGCGCCCGCGACGGCGTCGCTGCCTCGGTCAAGTTCTTCTCGGGCGACAACGGATACGAGGGACCGGGCGTCCTGGACATTTTGATGAACGCGGGTCGCCAACTCTTCGTCCGCTGCATCCAGGATTTCAGCACCTTCGTCCACGCCGACGCCGAGGCCCGCAAGGAGTTGGTGAAGCAAGGCATCATGATGGAGCCCGAACTGATCGAGGCCTACCGCGTCCGCGGCTCCTTCCTCGACAGCCGCTACTACAGCTGGCAGTGCTTCGAGTTCTTCGATTCGGCTGGCGTCCGCTCCTACATCCGGTTCCGGCTGGTCCCGGGTGACCGCGGCCCCGAGCGCGGCCTACCCAAGGCCGGCTTCCGCGCCGAGGGCGCGCCGTCGATGGATCCGGTGCCGGATGATCCGCGCGCTCCCGACTTCCTGAGGCAGGACTGGATCTATCAGGTCCGACATTCGGAGGTCCGCTACATCCTGCAGGGCCAGATCCATCGCGAACCCGACAACGTGCATCCCAACCATGAGGTATTGAACCCCGCCCGAGCCTGGGATGAACAGGAATACCCGTGGCGGGATCTTTGCGAGATCCGAATCGACGAGCCGATCCTCGACAACGAGGCGGTAAATGCCCTCGACATGACGCCCAACCGGAGCCCAGCCTGCATCAAGATTCCGCTGGCGACCTCGCCGACGCAATACGCATCCCTCGGTCACGCCCGCGCGCTCGTCTATCCGGGGGCTCGCGCGGTACGCGCCGCCAGCGGCCAACCACAGAACAACTGATGCGAGCCTATTGGCATGGGTGATCGCGCCTATATTCCTGGCAGCATTGGGTGCTTCATTCCTGAGGCGACCTAGCTCGTAGAAACGGGTCCGCCAAGAAAGCGCGTTAAATTCTGGTAAAATTGAAAAATTTGACCAGACAATGAAGCAAGCGCATGTTCGATAAGCCGAATCGCTGAAATGGGGGGCGCCCGTTATGCGTCGGGAGCTGCCGTGAGAACGGCAGAACCAGCTTGGCTATAAAGAGCAGACTTATAGCGTTCGCGTACGTACTGAGTGCTTCAGCTGTCATGCTCACATTGCCCGCGGCTGCCCAAGCCAGTTCAGCCTGTGGGGATGGTTATTACCAAAATTCACGTGGTGACTGCGTGCCCCGGCCGAGGCACTCAAACTCAGTGCCAGCCGGCGCCAGCGCACGTTGCCGTGATGGAACCTACAGCTTCAGCAGGAGCAGGCGCGGTACGTGCAGCTATCATGGAGGCGTTGCCATCTGGCTCTGATATTGCATCGGGAAAGGATAGATCATGGCCGCAACGAAAATCCATCGCACGCTCGATGCCATGCCGGATACACTCGACTTCCGAGATGTCATGTACTCTCCGACGCTCATGGAAGTTCCCCCGGTTTCCGATCTCGACGGATTTCGAAAGCTGAAGCTTCCGGTCCTCGATCAAGGGTCCGAAGGTGCCTGCACCGGGTTCGGCCTTGCGACCGTCGCCAATTATCTTCTCAGCGGCAGGGGCAAGCACACGCTTGCCGACGAAGTTAGCGCGTGGATGTTTTATGCCATTGCCAAACGCTATGATGAATGGCCGGGCGAAGATTACGGCGGATCGAGCGCCCGCGGCGCGGTGAAGGGCTGGCACAAGCACGGCGTTTGCGCGCTTCGGCTTTGGAAGGATTCCAAGGTCAATGTGGATTTGAACGATGAGTTGTCCGCCGATGCCATCACCCGGCCGCTCGGCGCCTATTTCAGGGTCAATCATAAGGACCTTGTCGGAATGCATGCCGCGATGAGCGAGGTCGGCGTGCTCTATGCCACCGCTCAGGTTCATGCTGGTTGGTCGAACGTTCAACCCGGCGACGAAGATATCAAATATTCCGAAGAGGTCATTGGCGGACACGCCTTTGCGATTGTTGGCTACGACCGAAGGGGGTTTTGGATCCAGAACTCGTGGGGACCGGCTTGGGGAAGCGGCGGGCTCGCGCGCCTTAGCTACAGCGACTGGCTCGTGAATGGCACGGACGCTTGGGTTACGGCGCTTGGCGCCCCAATTGAATTTGATCGCGCGAACGCCTCAGCTTCAATGCGTTCCGGGGCGCCCAAGAGCTACGAGGGCTATGTCTACTCAGCTTTGAGACCCCACATCATCACATCGAAAAACGATGGGCAGCTCGATCCCAAGGGTGCGTTCGGCCTCACTCCCGAGGGCCTCAAAAACATCATTCAAGAGCAAATGCCTCTTCGGATGCACAACTGGAAGAAGAGGCGCGTGCTTTTGTACGCGCACGGCGGACTGGTGCCGGAAGGTTCCGCGATCCAGCATGCCGCCAACACTCGCGAAGCGGCACTCAATGCCGAGGTTTATCCGCTGTCGTTCATCTGGCGATCGGACGCCTGGAGCACCATCCGCAACATATTGCAGGATGCCGTCTCCCGGCGTCAGGATGAAGGCCTGTTGGATAAGGCCAAAGACTTCATGCTCGACCGGCTCGATGACACCCTCGAGCCCTTGGCTCGCCTGTTGGGCGGCAAGATGATGTGGGACGAGATGAAGGAGAACGCTGCGCTGGCGAGCACCGGCAAGATCGGCGCTGCCAAACTCGCAACCGACCTTATCGCCGGATTGGCTTCAAACGGAACGATCGATGAGGTGCACCTTGTCGGCCACAGTGCCGGTGCGATCTTCCTTGCTCCGGTGGCCAAGAGGTTAGCCGACGCGGGAGTTCCAGTAACCAGTCTTTCGCTGTGGGCGCCAGCTTGCACGATGGAGTTGTTTGAAGACATTTACCGGCCGCTGATTGAGGGCGGTAAGATCAAGGCGTTCGATCTCTATACACTCGACGATGCGACCGAACGCGATGACAATTGCGCCGGCATTTATCACAAGTCGCTTTTGTACCTAGTGAGTGCGGCCTTCGAGAAGCACCCGCGCATTCCCTTTATCCATAAAAAGGGCACTGAGATTCTCGGGTTGGCGCGGGACGCACAGGATATTCCAGCGCCGTTCTGGACCCCGAAATCTCGTGAATGGTACGTCGCACCCGCCGCCGCCGAGACGGATGCGCGGCATCACGGAGACTTCGACAATGACGCTGCAACGCTGGCGACGACCTTGGCCAGGATTGTCCGAGGCGCCGTCGACGAAGCATTGGTTTTGAATGTGCCGTCTCAGGCTGGAGTCGCAACCAGGCGGGCCAAGCTCGACGCCGCGCTTGAGGCGAGATTCTAATTTATTCGAATTTGCTGAGTGCCGAACAGATAGGGGGAGTTGAGGATGACACGCCAGAAATTTAGCGTCGCATTCGGCACGCTGCCGCATCGGACCCGTCTTATCTGTGGAGCATTCTCATGAGTCCGCTGATATCCGGAGCGCTACGCGTGTTGGGTGCTTTGGCCCTCACATATGTGTTCATGATCCTATTGTTGACGGCGGTCGCACAGCAGAGCGTGTTGTCGCGAATGGACAGGGAAAAACTGGAGGTTGGTTACGGCGTTGCATACGGAATGGTCCGTGACTTTGAGAAGCGAAGGGATGCCATACGCTCGCTTTTGAAGAGCGAGAGTGGCCTGATAACCCAGTCCAACGCGCTCGATGGCGACCTTCGCCTGCGACTGGAAGAGTATGATACCGCCTGGGACAAATTTGCGTCGCTGGTCCGAACGCTGGCGAGAACTGGGGTATGCGACATTCAAGCCGCAAAGGCTGCCCCGGATTCAGCCCAGGAAAGAATCACACTTTGGAATGATGTCCAGCAATGTGTGATCGAGGATCGCATCCCCCCGCTGAATGCGCGGCAGTTCAAGGAGCTTGCCCAAGGGCCCTTCAATTTGCCTGAAACATATCGGAAATGGGCCAGTGCGTACGATCGCTATGAGAAAGCCAAATCCAGCCTTGAATCAAATCAAAAGCGAATTGAGGCCGAAAGCAAGCAGAGCGCTGACGAACAAAAGGCCGTGAGGAGCTTCGGAGAAATCGAGGTCCTGCGCGGCAGGTGGTTTCTCGGAGGCGGCCAGCTCGTGCCATTCCCTCCTCCCCTTCTTCAGATTCTGTTCGCGCTTGTCTCAGGAATGTTTGGCGCGCTTCTGGTTACGCTGGTCCTGATCGTTTATCCCAAGAACACGTTCACGCTGACATCGACTTCTGCCTATGGCGCCCGAATCCTGCTCGGCGGCCTGATTGCGGTTTGCGTTTACATAATCCTGCTGAGCGGCACGGCCGTACTGGGTGCCTCGAGCGAGCTTAGAGGGGCGGGAACCAACTATATGACTTTCTGCGCCGTAGCTGTGCTTGCGGGGATGTTCTCCGACCGCGTAGCGCACTGGCTGTCGGAAAGGGCCAATGTCCTTTTCAAGGTGAGTTAGGGGGAGGCTGATTCCATAATGAAACTCGCTGTGTCCCAAGGGCGAGAAATCGTGTTCGTCCGCAGTCCGCATAAGGAAGCCTAGCGAGTTATGGCCAAAAACATTCTCGTCTTTTCCGATGGGACAGGGCAGGTCGGCGGCCAACGCCCTGATCAACGTCTCAGCAACGTCTACAAGCTGTTTCGCGCAACCCGGGTCGGCCCCGACAATGCGATCGATCCGAGCAAACAAATCGCGTTTTATGATGCGGGCCTCGGCACGGATGCACTGGGTTCGACTGGCTTTCGCCGGCTCGCCATGAATCTGGTGATCATGGCTGGAAGATCCCCGCTTCGCAAAATATTATGCTCCCGTTCCCAACAAGGCAAAAAGCACATGAACGCCTGGCTTCGCGTCGCCGCATCCGTCGCCGCTTTTGTAATTGCGCAGCCTGCGGTCGCGGTCCCGCAGGTCACGCCAAGTGAACGGGTCAAGCGCACCGTCGTGGTGCGCGCCGACCCGACCACCAGTTCAACTGCCCTCGACGGCCTGGAGCCCGGTGAGGACGTCCTGCTCGATGGCGAGGTTTCCGGCTGGTACCGCATCCGTCTGCCCGACGGCCGCATCGGCTACGTCAGCAAGGCATGGACCGTCGTGGTCGACGCCGGAACACCAATGGCGGCGGTTGCCGGTGGGCCGCTCAAGGTTCACGTCATCGACGTCGGGACCGGCCTTGCCGTGTTCATCGACGGTCCCGGTTTCACTATGCTCTATGACGGCGGCAGTCAGGACGATCTTGCGACGAAGTCCGACAACCGGATCCTTGCTTACATCCAGTCGGTGCATCCCGGGCTCCAGACGCTCGACCATTTGGTCCTCAGCCATCCTCACAAAGATCATCTGGAGCTGCTTCCGGACGTCTTTGACGCGTTCGCCGTGCGCAACGTCTGGGACTCCGGGGCGGTCAACACCACGCGTGGCTACTGCCGGTTCCTGAGGAAGGTCGAGTCCGAAGTCGGCGTCCAGTATCATGACGCTATTGCAAGCGGCGCGGTTCATGAGGTGACATTCAAGGGCAAGGGGTGCTCGGGCGTCGTCCGGATCAATGAGGCCGCGCAGATGACTGCAGCTCCGGTAACTCTCGGACCCGGGACTGCGATGACAATGCTCTATCGGGATGCGGCCCATCACGCCGATCCGAACGAGAACAGCGTAGTCGTCCGGCTCGATTTCGGCTCTCGCCGGATTCTCTTCGCCGGTGACGCCGAAGGCGGTGGCCGCGAACTGCCGGGCAGCCTTCCCGGGCCAAACAGCATCGAAGGCAAGTTGATCGCGTGCTGTGCGGCAGACCTGCGCTCAGACGTGCTGATCGTCGGCCATCACGGCAGTCTGACCTCATCGCGGCGGGCATTTCTCGATAAGGTGGGAGCGTCGATCTATGTGATTTCCTCGGGGCCGCATCCGTACAGCAAGGTCGTCCTGCCCGATCCCTCGATCGAGACCGAGCTTCGTTCGCGAGGCGAGCTTCTCCAGACGGATCTCGACGACGATCGGTGCGCGAGCGATGAAGCCAAGATTGGGCCGGACAATGACGAAAGTCCTGGCGGTTGCGACAATGTCGTCGTCTCGATTTCGCCGTCCGGGATCGTTGCGGCTGAGTATAATCGCACCGCGGACTGATTGTGTCGGAGGGTGCATTCGAGGCGGAACAACCAGCGTCGCCACGCCATTGAATAAAAAGGTTGCGCTAGGAGGTTGCAATGGTCAACACCAACGCGTCCGGTTCCAAACTTGACGTGAAGACGAAAGCGGACATTGATGCGTCGAGCAATTCGCCAATAGGGCTCGCTGCCATTTGCGACTAAAATTCCGCTCTATGATAGAGGTGCATGCGTGGACTGATTGCTTCGGCCAATGTTGACCGCGTTGTGAATCGCTTCGTTCAACTCTTCGGGTGTGAACGGCTTGGTCAGGACTCGAACATTGCTCGGCAGCGAATTGATGGATTCGGCATCCGCGTAGCCTGTGATCAGAAGCGCCGGTAATTCGTGACGGATTGTGCGCGCCTGACGCACCACCTCAGTTCCGGAAATATTGGGCATCGCGTAGTCGGAAATGACGATATCGAACCCGTCGGGATCGGCGCGCAGCATGTCCAGCACCTCGGATCCCTCTGCCGCCTCGGTCACTTGATGACCAAGATCCTTGAGCAGGATTGCAGTTGTCGCGCGAACTTCCTCGTGATCGTCGACAAGCAGCAGTCTGTGACTGACCATATGCGCGCCATTCGCTTCGCTGACAGGCTCTGCCCGACGTGGCTCACTGGCGCTGCCTGCAGCTGCGCGCGGAAGCCATAACTCAACCCGCGTTCCGTTACCGGGCTGGCTTTCAATCCGCATCGTCCCACCTGATTGCGTCGCGAAGCCGAAAACCATCGACAGGCCCAGTCCGGTGCCCTTGCCGACCTCCTTGGTGGTGAAGAATGGCTCGGCGACCTGCTGGATGATTTCGGGTGCAATCCCACAACCGGCGTCGGCAACAGTCAGGACGATGTAACTCCCGCCCGGCAGACTGAAATCGGAATTTCGTGCCGCAGCCGCTGAAATTTCGCGATTCTCGCCAGTGACCGTGATCGTGCCGCCTTCAGGCATCGCGTCACGCGCATTGATGATCAGGTTTATCAGGGCTAGCTCGAGCTGCGCCGCGTCGGCATAGGCGCACCCAAGATCAGCGCCGGTCTGCCACTTGAGCGAGACCAGCCCACCAAGCGTGTGAGTCAGAAGGTCGGTTACCGAAGTGGCAAGCGAGGCAATATCAATGCGCGCCGGCTCAAGCTTCTGGCGCCGCGCGAAAGCCAGCAATCGTCCGACCAGTTCGGCGCCCTGTTCGGCAGCGCGGCGAGTCATGGTGACGATCTTCTGTTGGTCTTCGTCGAGGTGGACTCTCCGCTCGATCAAGGCAATCCCGCCGAGCACCGCGGCGAGCAGATTATTGAAGTCGTGCGCGATGCCGCCGGTCAACTGGCCGATCGCGTCGAGCCGCCCACTCCGAAGCAATTGCTCCTCAAGCTGCTTGCGGGCGGTGACGTCGAGCAGGGTTCCTGCATATTCGATTGGATGTTCGTCGGCGTCTCGCAGGAGCACCGACTGGTCGAGAAAATATTTATACCCTCCATCGGCGCATCGCCAGCGATATTCGATCGAATGCCCATGACCAGGACCCCGCCCGTGAATTGCAGCAGTGACTCGTTCGCGATCGTCGGGATGAATGCTGCGCGCCCAAAGCGATGGATCCTGCTGGACCTGTTCGAACGCGTAGCCGGTCAAAGAGGAAAAATTGCCGCTTACGAAACGGGGGATGCGCGGGTCCGCGTCGAGCGGTTCGAGATAGAGACAGATTGGCAGTGATGCGATGATTGCGCCTTGGCGTTGCTCGGCTAAGCGGAGCTCATGCTCGGCGCTCAATCGTTCGGCATTGGACTTGAGATTGGCGTCAAGCAGGCGCTGCTCGCGCTCGGCCTTGCGGCGCACCTCGCGCGTCATGTTGAACAGATCGACAAACACTGCGACCTTTGAGCGCAAGACGATCGGCTCGACCGGTTTGAAGACATAATCGACCGCACCCATCGCGTAGCCGCGCATCAGATGCTCGGTTTCCTTGTTGACCGCCGACAGGAAAATGATCGGAATGCGCTTTGTCTGGTCGCGGGCACGGATCAGCCGCGCCGTCTCATAGCCGTCGAGCCCGGGCATGAACACGTCGAGCAGGATAACGGCAAACTCGCTTTTCAAGAGCTGGCGAAGCGCGGCTTCGCCCGAATCCGCAGTGACCACTTCGGCTGTTTCGCTGAGCACCTCGGCAAGAGCGAGCAGATTGCGTTCGTCATCGTCGACGACAAGTACGCGTGCGCGCTCGCTACTCCCTCGGCGGGTGCCCGCACCAAGCTTCGCTTTCGACGCTTTGGACATGCCTAAGACGCCGCCTTTTTCTGCGTGGCGGTCGGATGTCGAGGCGCTCGGCGGCGCGGCGCCTCCGCCAGCGACTGATTCGCGGACGGTTCACGAGCGCGCGTAATCCATACGCGGAGCAACGCGAGCAACAGGTCGATGTCGACGGGCTTGGCGATATAGTCCGACGCGCCCGCGTCGAGACATTTCTGCCGGTCGCCGGTCATTGCCTTGGCGGTCACCGCGATTAATGGCAGGTCCGCCAATTCCGCCCGGGAGCGGATCTGCCGCATGGTTTCATAGCCGTCCATGTCGGGCATCATGATGTCGATGAGGGCGATGTGGATTCCAGGGGTTTGCTCCAGAATGACGATGCCGTCCTTGCCGCGCTCGGCATGGAGGACTTCGACGTCGTGAGCTTCCAGAACGCTGGTCAGCGAATAAATGTTGCGGATGTCGTCATCGACGATGAGTATCTTCGCCTTGGCGAGTTCGGGAATCGATGTGGGAGCGGGCGCGGAATCGCCGACCAGAGACTTGTCCTTTCGCCGTGCTCCAGCCCGCTTGACGCTCGCGGCGAGGTCGGCGAACACCTTGGCAAGCGTATCATTGTCGGCCGGCTTGACCGTCACTCCGCTAGCGCCGAGCGACAGCGCCGATTCGACCTTGTCGGCACCCGAGATCACGTGGATGGGTGCATGCGCCGATCGCGGGTCGTGCTTGAGAAGATCAAGCAAAACGAAGCCGTCGATGTCGGCCAGCCCGAGGTCTAGCGTAATCGCATCCGGACCGAGCTCGCGCGCCAGCGCCAGCGTCCCCGCACCAGCGGTCGAGACGACCCCCTTGAGGCCCGCGGCGTGCGCCAAATCGAGCAGGATCGCGGCGAACGTCGGGTCATCCTCGACGATCAGGACGAACGGATCGTCACCGAGCATGTCGCGGTCGTCACCCGGCTCGTAGCTCAGCGGCAGCGCATTCGGCACGATCGCGCCGCTATTGTCGTAACGCGCTACTGCCCCCGTGCCGACCGCCGCCAGCGAGGTGCCGACTGACGTGCTCAAGGGGACGAACAAGGT
>Ga0193709_1000284_pt1 | contig 19253 bp, 16 predicted proteins | sample H3c2metaG_FD_160571 | JGI IMG/M metagenome (GOLD analysis project Ga0193709, IMG submission 160571) | Soil microbial communities from a riparian zone of the East river system, Colorado, United States - H3c2 | ecosystem: Environmental > Terrestrial > Soil > Riparian zone | place: USA: East River... | reverse complement strand
GATGGATCCTTTCCGCGAACCGCTGGGAGCTCAGTCAACGCCCAAGGTCGAACGCTCCTAGACCTAGCCGCCCGACTCTGAGCGTTCCACGATCTTTGTCGTTTTTGCACATTGTGTCGTCCGGAGCTGGACAGCGAAATGTTTACAATGACTGCTCGGCGATTCCTACAGTCAAACTAGCTTATGTCCGGCGATGCTGACCGAATCACGGGCAAACCTGAAGTCCCAAGCTAAGAGTTGCCGATCAGGCACTAGCCGACCTTTCGCGTTCGGCACAGGCGCGAAAGTACTCGACGAATCGTTTCACGAAGGGGTTTTCGAGATTAGCGTCGCGCTGCATAAGAGGCCAGCACTCTGCTAACCCAACATGCCTGAGGAGTTTTGCGTATTCGCGAAACTCGTGCGGTATCTGACCCGCAATAAGCAGGTTCGTGACGCGCTTCCGAACGCGCAGAACTTGTTCCGCTGTTAGCGAGGCTCGACGCAGGGCTCTCGCTGTGTTGGATTTTAGCGTTTTTCCAAATGGGAAGTGAGCATCTTCCTCGATAAAGTCTAGCCCTAATGCGATGCTCGCCTTGTCACCCGCTCAATTCCTTCTATGACGGCCTGCATTACGGGGTAGACCCACTGTTTCTGTCCTTCGACATGCACACGAGGAACAGGAGGACCAGACGGTTCCAGACCGTATTCTCGACAATACTCAAGGTACCGAGTTTGAACCGCCGCCACGGTCCAACGACCTTCTCCGTTGTAATCGTGGATGAGGTTTTCCGTACTGGATTTGCGCACGTGAGTAGTTTGTCCGCCAGAAAGGATGCAGGCAAGTTCCTGGTACGCGAAACCGATAAAGCTCTGCGCTCAAATCAACTTCGGCGGTTAGCGCGTTTTTTATCGGTACTTATCCGGCGGAAATTTCCCAGAAGCGGTTTGAAAGTTCTGTTTGGAGCTATTGCTAATCGTAGGCGAATGGCTGCAGCCCCTCCGGTTAAGGCTGCGGCCGCAGCAACTCCAACTGTGTCCAATTCCCATCCAACTTTCCATTCGGATTAAAATTTGCGTCATCGCTCATCACGTAGTACTGGCTGTTTGGGTCGTGCCACGCATGGTCGTACTTATTGCTCAGCTCAAACGTCCTACCCGTCGTCGGATCGCGAAAAGTTTGCACTTCGCGGATCAACTGGCTCATCCCATTGGCTGATTGATACGATCCGCGCTGTTGGTTGTCGACGACACCGTAGATCGTCCCTATAGCATATTGCTGCAACTGGCGGACAATCTCCGACTGTGCTGCACTCTCCTGCTTCTGTTTTTCATACAGATCCCCAATCACGCCACTACTCCACTTCAGCCATTCTGGTTCCGGACGAATTGTGCTCCCGATCAACTTGAAGAGTTTTTCGTTACCATCAAGCTTGCCCTGTGGCGTCAGAATGGACATAAGCATCATGGCGTGCCAATCGTATCCAGCACCGCTCGTGCCCAACGGAATCTTGCGCACAACGACAACTCCAGCGACCCACTCCTCAACCGGTTGTCCTTTGTCGTTAGTGTAGGAAAGTCGCGCACGAGCTGCGTTCGTGTAAATCGTCGCCTTTGCATCGCCCCCCGGCCCGCTCCGTGGCATCCCAAACCGGTACCGCGCAACCTGGTCCAGTTCTGGAAATTCTTCAACCGCTACGATCGTCTTGCCCTTGCGATACTTTGCAAGCAGCACTTGCCGCAGAAATTCCCCTGCTTGCATCGGCGCCCGCACCGGGCAAGGCTTCTGTCCGACCCGGGCCCTAAGTTGGTTCTGCTTCTGCATATCGCTCTGCACCGCAGGGCTGTCCGCATATTGGAAAGTGAATTGGGGAATCACTTGAAACTCAACCGAATTGTCTGCGCTCTCGGCGTCGCCCAAGACGGAAAACCAGTCGCCATAGCATCCTCCGTCGGCAACATTTACGTTCACCGCGCTCTTAAATTGCCAGTCCGTTGGAATCAACAAGTCAAAAGCCGGTTTTCCCTGACCTGAACCTTGGTCAATGATCTTGACCTGCTTCATCAAAAAGTAGTGCTGAGATGAACTGGATTTGGTCGAAGTCGCAGTTGGAGGCTGGCTATTTTTTGGACCGCCCGGCGCCGTTCCGCTCGACGGAGAGTTTGTACTCGGTGGTGCGCTGGCTGGCGCCGACGGAGTAGCGGGTGGCGTACCCTCCCCGCCATTGGCCTGCCCCATCGCTTTCGCCACCGCCTGCTTGCAGCCATCCGAAACCTGGTCTTGATGTTGCTTCAGGCACGCAAGGATTCGTCCGCCGCCTGACGGCACATTCGCGCACAACTTCTGCACGTCTTGTGCGCACGCCGCGCGCACATCGTTAGCCGCTCCTTGCGAAGAAGACGTTTGCGCGTAAAGCAGCTCGCCACCGAACGCTGCATCTGAGGTTATTGCGACAAACAAAAAGAAAACATGGACTGGCTTCGTCATCATCGTCTCCTGCCAACACGTCCGCGAAGTGTACGTGTTGTTGTGGTCTCTAGTCCATGGCGCCAAAAATCAGAACTGAGAATGCGGAACTGCGCACGGAGAAGACTACTACCCATAAGTCTTAGTGCGATCTCCACACTTGCCATCGATTCTGGTCGGATTACGGGCAAGCTGGAAGTAATCCCAAGGTAAGGTTTGCCGATCCAGGAGTTGGCCGTTCACTGTGCTTCTTGCTAGTTATCGTGCCGAGATCGGCAAAGGACCGGGCCGAGTTCGTGTTGCCTGCTAGATGTGCGACCCGATGATTCGGTTAAGCAACGCGGCGAAGGCGTGCCAGGCGGGGGTCATTCCGATAGGGACGGATAGGGCGACGGTAGCGAAGACAACCGGCGCGGCCCACATGGTGGAGCGGTGGATGCGGCGGATAGAGATGAGTTCGTAGACGACGAGAATGAGAAGCAGGATGCCGAGGCCGGTGACGGCTCCAGCGGCGGGCGGAAGTCCGATGCGGTCCCAGGGGAAGCGGCCGAAGGCGGCCGCGACGAGACCCGAGGTGGCGATCAGGATGAGACGCTTGTGCGCGTCGGGCCTGCGCCGGGCGCGCCAGGAAGCGTAGATGACGATGGTGAAGCCGACGATGCCGATCAGTGGGATGGCAGCGGAGACGGCGGGGTCGAGCGGGCCAATCTTCACTCCACGATGAAGCGCGTCGATGGCAGCGATCACGCCGAGCACGATCATGATGGGCGGAAGGCAGAAGGCCACGGTGCCGAAGGAACGATGCCATTTGACGCGGCGAGCGGAGATGAGGGCGGCCTGCACAACGAATAGCAGCATCCAGAGGGTGAAAACCGCGCCATGGATGTGGAGGATGGGGCTGGGAAGCGGCGCGTGCAACATGCCGGCCTGGAAGTAAGTTGGTGAGAAGCCGATGTAGACGCAGACACAGAGCAGGATCGCCATGCCGCTGTAGAAGACGCGTTCGACGGTTCGATGGACAGGTCTGTATGTGGGCTCGTGGGCGGATGCAGGCACAAAGATCGAGTCTGTTGCCACGTCCTTCTCCGTTTGCAAGGTTGGGTGCTGCGCGCCGGAGATGGAGTTACCGGGATGCGTGGAAGATATCACGCAATGAGGGCCTTTCACAAATCTAATAGTGCCGCGAATGCGGGATCGGTACTTGCACCACGTCCGTCCTACGTTGGCCCGACCTGGAAGCACGCCAAGGCCGCGGTGCTGAACAACCTCAACTCAGTAGACGCAAAGCGGGGCTATGGTTACGCTATCGACGAATTCGTTGACTGGTACAGTTTGAAATCGCACTTGGCGCAGCAGATCCCGTAGGTTCAGCAAGTCATCGTTTTCCGCTGGAGTTCTGATCGGCACAAACGCAAAAAATGTTGGCGAGGGCATCCCCACGTCGACCTGATACACGACCCACGGCGAATCGGATTCCGTTTCTTAGTTCGCCGCAGTAAGCTTCCTAAAGGCTTCGGCGAACTTCGGAGGAAAACGTCATGTCCGAGTCCATCAAGAGTGTTTCGGAGGGTGGCGCTGCTCAGCAAGTGAATGTGGAGCGGCTTCTTGAACCCGTAAGGCTGGGGCCTTACGACCTGCCTTCCAGGTTAGTCATGGCGCCCTTGACTCGGTCCCGAGCGCGACAGCCTGGCAATGTTCCTTTTTCTCTTAACGCGTGTTACTACGAGCAGCGAGCTTCGGCCGCCCTGATCATCAGTGAGGCAACTCAGGTGTCCCAACAAGGACAAGGCTACGCTTGGACGCCCGGAATTCACAGTCTGCAGCAAGTTGAAGGATGGAAACTGGTTACCTCCGCGGTGCACAAAGCGAATGGCTTGATCTTCCTGCAGCTCTGGCACGTCGGGCGCATCTCCCATCCGTCTCTGCAACCGGATGGAATGCTTCCGCTAGCCCCCTCAGCCATCAAGCCCAGAGGAATGGCGTTTATCGAGAACCAACACGGCGAAGGAGAGCTCGTTCCTTTCCTCACGCCGCGGTCTTTGCAGACAGGGGAGATGCCTTACATAGTGCGGCAATACGCGCGCGGAAGCGAGAATGCTCTCGCGGCCGGGTTCGATGGTGTCGAGATTCACTCTGCGAACGGCTATCTTCTTGACCAGTTCATCAGTTCCAGCACCAACCGGCGGGCCGATAGCTATGGCGGGCCGATACAGAATCGTGCGAGGTTGTTGATGGAGGTGGTCGACTCGGTGAGCAAAGTGTGGGGGTCGAGCCGGGTAGGAGTGCGACTGTCACCTCTGGGCACATTCAATGACATGGGCGACGACAACCCGGAGGAAACTTTCGGCTACATCGCAGAACAGCTCAATGCTTATCAGCTTGCGTACCTGCACATCGTCAATCCGGCCCTTACCACGGTCGAGCAGGGGGTAGAACCCGAACCTCAAGCACTCCGAATGCTCGACCTGATTCGCGCCAGGTACCGTGGCACTCTCATCCTATGCGGTGGTTTCGATCAAAACACTGCCGAGGCATGGCTCACGCAGGGCAAAGCGGATTTAATCGCTTTCGGGCGCAAGTTTCTGGCTAACCCGGATCTGCCGGAGCGATTCCGCCAGCACGCAGCACTCAACGCTGACGACCCGTCCACTTACTACGGCGGCGGCCGCAAAGGCTATACCGACTACCCGACCCTCGCTCAGGAAATTGGCGAGGAACCGAAGCCTTGCCTGGACGACCGATGGCGATAGCTCAGCAAGCTGATCCCGAAGGCGTCAGAGAACATATCAACTGACGCAATCAGGCCTACACTCGCGACAGCATTGTGAGTGAAATAGCCCTATTACGCCAGCAACCAGGAGGCGTTCGTTTTCCGTTGGTCGACAATCCGCCCAGCACCTCCTTTGCTCTTTTAAGAACCGTGCTTTGTCGGTCTGCCAGAAATTGCTGGAGCCGAGTATGGCCGATAGAGTTACATTCTCATACGTGGTAAAGAATCTTTGCTAAAGATCCTTTTTGCCACAGGAGTGCTGACGATGGCTGACATAAATGAAGTGGTTGTCCGCGGGAGCGCGGCAGGATTTGCGCAGGAGATTCTCGCGGGCCGACATCCTTTAACGGCAGACGAGCCCGTGGCTGCCGGCGGAGCCGACACGGGCCCAACTCCTTACGACTTACTACTTGCTGCCTTGGGCGCTTGCACTTCGATGACGGTTGCGCTGTATGCGCGACGCAAGAGCTGGCCGCTCGAAACAGTCACCGTTAGGCTGCGCCACAATAAGATTCACGCAGCCGACTGCGCCGATTGCGAAAGCAAAGAAGGAATGCTTGACCGCATCGAGAGCGACCTCGAATTCACGGGGCGGCTAACCCAAGAGCAACGCTCGAAGCTGCTTGAGATTGCCGAGAAATGCCCAGTCCACCGCACCCTCCTGTCCGAAATCGACATTCGCTCCCGCGTGCTGTGAGCAATGGCGCACATCCGTCGGATTACGCAGGATGGGAGTTGTGGACCGCGATCCCATGTGGCTTGCTGGAATATCGCCGCGTAGTTCCAACTGTCCGCTCGCAAGACGCAGGCAGTCGAAGTACAAATAGAGTCGGCCTGGCAACGTGTCGCAACCGAGAGCGGGCGATATCGATCGGGGAAGTTGCAGCCATCGGGGTGCGAGCGGAGCAACTGGACCTTGTCCCAGGAAATGCCCGGCAACGGTGCAGAAAGGGCCTCCGATTCGGCAAACAGCGTTGCCGCGTGGACTCGAAGGCCCGCGGGAATGAAAGGGTTTCCCTGGCGACATACTGCCACCGGGACCGGCTGATTCCTTTCGAGTGACGGGCAACTCTGATCGTAGCGCCGCGACATCACCCGATCATAGATCGGTGGCATGGAGGCCATCGGTCATGAAGCAGAAACCGAAAACGTACCACTACAAAATCCGTCCTGCGCCTGCCAGACCTCGAGCCCGCCAAAGCCGCAGTCTTCGAATAGCCTCAAGAGCCCGGACGCCAAAGGGGGTTATCGTCACGCCATCGATGAATTCGTTGACTGGTATTGTTCGGAACCGCGCTTGGCTCTCAACAGAATAGTGGTGTTGCGGTATCGGTCGCATCTCGAATCCCGTCAACTGGCACCTGGCACCGTCAACCTACGTCGCATCAGCGCCGCGAGTCCGGTGGCACTAGGTTGTTTGCGCGATAGTAGACGACAAGCTGGCCATAGTGCTCGCCGCTGTGCTCGATGGCGAAGGTCCAGATGGAGGAGTTGTGGGCCAATCGGTTCCCAAAAAATTTTGATGTATGGTCCAGTCCCGTGTCGCCCTGCTGTTGAATCACTTGCGCTCCGGCGGCGACGGCCTCCTGCACGAACTTGACGATGTCGGCTTTGGTCTTGAAAGCGTCACGCGTAGGATTATCGCCCTCGCCGAAGTCGGGCCCGACGTTTGATCCGGAAATCCTCCGTATCAGGACGAAATCCAGCGCGGCCGCATGGAGAAGATTCTTGGCGAAGGTGCGCTGGTCCTTCTGCACCTTGAAGTCGTATTTGTCTTCGGGAAAATCCTTCGCCATCGCGACGAGTTTGTTCCCAATGTCGTTCCACCTGTCCAACATCTCATCGGATCGAGAGCGCGCCGGACTCGGAGCTTGTTTCTGCGTTTGGGCCTGACTGTGAAGACTCATTCCGAGGGCAGCAAGCAGAGTGGCCGCAACTAGCGCAAGTGAGGACCGTTTCATTGTAGATTGCTCCTTATTTTGATCCGCTTTCAGGAATTCCCTTGGGGGTTAGACGGAACGCTACTCCTATAGTTTTGCGCAAATTTCCCGTCAAAAGCCGCAGAACTTGCATGCGACTGGAAACATTGATCGAACACTTGCATGGAACCCACAAGTGACGAGCAAGACAGGAAGGAACCCGATTAGCGAAGGGTTGCCGTAAGCGTCTCTGGTGAAACTACATCTGACGCTTACCGCTTGCCGACCATGCGGGAGGCTTGGTCAGCACTACCGCGCGAGGACTTAGCGCACTCGGACCACCACTTGTCCCGATGCCGATTTATTGGGACCCATCTAAACCGCCAAGCAACAGTGGGCGGCTGATAAGCAGATCTATCACCAGAGCCAGACAATCCGCCCGAGAATCCATGACTCACTTCACCGGGCCTAGATAGTGATCCAGCCAGTTGAGCGCTTCTTTCATTACGGGTAATTGAGGAGGAGCGTGTCCCGTATCGAACAAGACATGCCGCTTATCCTTAGGAGGCACCCCCAACAAGCGGAACAGCGGCTCCTGGCAGGTTTCGAGAGGGATCTCAAAGTCATACCGTCCGTTGATCATGAGCACCGGCACCTTCACGCGCGATGCAAAATTCATGGAGTCCGCTTCGGGAAGCACTTTTTGGCCATTGCAACCGCCTGCGGCAAGTACGGCAGCTTTGAAACGCTTCTCAACAGCAAGCATGATGGCGCCCTGGACGGCACCCCAACTGATGCCATAATAAGCAAGTCGCGTCGCATCGATCTCGCGCCGCGTTTCCAGGTAGTCGATGGAACGGCGCAAGTCCTGGGCTTGCTGGATAGTTTCGTCCCTTTCCGCGTTTGTACCGGAGTGAGGCGGAGTACCCAGCCGCTCGTAAGTGTCCTTGTAGATGGGAAACATCAAGGCGCGTCCGCTCTTCACCAGAAAGTCGATCAAAGACAATTGCGTGTCTTCGATGGTATGAAATGTCTGGGCGCCACCGTGGGGAAAGTAAACGACAGTTTGGTAAGGTGGAAGGCCATTCTTCGGCAGGTAAAGGTAGGCGATCACGCGCTCAGTGCTATAGGCGGCATTAAAGGTGATGCGCTGGCGGCGCCAGTACGGCGAGCTGTCGTCTTCCGATTCGACTTTGGCGTCCAGGGGTGTCCGATCATAGGAATAAAGGCTTTCGTAGATGTGAAAAACCGAATCCGGAACCGGCTTCACCTTGCGGTAATCGGCCGACACAAAAGAAACCGGGGCGGTGACAGTCTCGGGCAGTCGATCCGGGTAAAGGTATTTGACCAGGCGCAAGCCATGCGTGGCTGATCGTTCAAGCGGCTGCCGTGCGTCTGTCAAACCTCTTTAGAAATGTCCCCTTCCTTACCTCATCGGCAGTGTCCCTTTTCTTTTGCCTGTGCACGCCTGGGTTTACCGTGATTTCTTGCCAGAGATCCGAGAGATGCATAAAAGTTGGCCGAGACCTAGCGGCACAACGTGCGTTCTGGTGACGGTCACTCTTCTTACGCGCTATTGGGGTTTATCCGAGGGTGTTTGCGCAGCAGCAGGAGCCTGGTCTGATTTCCGCGTATCGACGGCGACCACGTTTAAATTACCGTTACTGTCACGTACTTGAAGGGTTTTTGTCTGCTGCGTACCGGAAGCACCATACCGCACAACGTACTTAGTTTTTGCGCGTACCTGCCGACCGTCATTCGGATTACCCGGATTGGATTCCTCGACCTGCTGCGCGGTTGTTTCTCCGTCAGCATTCTTTTTCTGGACGCTCGTGACCCGCCGAGTCAGATGCAGGCGGTCGTCGCCAGCTAATCCAGGAACAACCGTAGAATAGCTGTCGATGGTGTTGCTTTTTTCTCCTGCGGTGGTTTCTGTCTCCTCGCCAACGGTGCGTGAAAATTCTGAAAGTCTGCCATCTAAATCGGGGCGCGAAACCCGCTCTTCGGTGCTTCGATTCTTGCCGTCTTCCCGGATTGTTTTTTCTTTTACTTCGCCCACTTTCCAATTGCCGTTGCCATCTGGCAGTAGCGTGGTCTTCTTCTCTTCGAGGCTGTGGTCAGCGCTGCGCTTTTGCAACTCCTGCGTCTGCCGGGAGGTAGTAAAGCCACCGTTGCCGTCCGCGAGGTAAACCGTGGTTTTCGTCTCCTGCACGTCAGGGCTGGTCGTTCTGGTATCCGCGGTTTCGCGCTGCACAACCCGCAGACTCCCATTCATATCGGAGTTCAAAGTCGTGCGCACCGTTTGCGCATCGCCGCTTGCTGTGCTTCGTGCTTCCTCTTCCGTCACCTGCGCCAGCTTCCGCTGTCCGTTTCCATCCCAGGTGTAAGTGCGCACCACGGTACGTGTCGTCGTGGCGTCTACTCGCACCGTCTCCTTCTCGGTTTCGGAATCGGGCTGGTACCGGCCGTTGGGCCCAAGCACTTCCACTCTCTGTCTATCCACACTGCGGTTGCCGGACTTCACATGGCTCTCGGTCGTGCGCGACGGAGTGGCGTCGATTACGGAATTCTCGGTGGTCGCCGTCCAGGATTCGTCGCTGCTGTTTCGCTGAGCATCTTGAGCCTGTGTGGAGGCAGCCGAAGCGAAGTAAAAAACCACAGAAATCAACAAATTTATCAAAAGCGTGGACACAGCGATCTGATTTTCAGGCTTTGCGTACCGCATGTTATTGCTCCCGACCCTTAATGAGCCGCCGACCAAGAATCATCCGGAATTTCCAATTTAGACCTTTGCCTCTGATCTGATAGGTTACGCTTCTGCTACCCTGGACACAACGGATTTACCGCCACTCCATCCGGCAGGAAACTCAATCTGTGGCGACAATGCCGCGAAATCGCGGAGCAAGGGCTCAAATCGTCCCCTTGTGCGCGCCGCTTCTTTTTGGATCCTTTACTCGTTCCTTTGCTCTTAATGGGTCGGACCGGCTCCGGGAAGTCCTCCTCCTGCGTTGTTCCGCTCTATGTTCCCGGTAAATTTATCGGCAAAGCATTTGCTTGTGTGCCAATTGACACCTCCCTCTAACTCTAAGCAAGGCCATAACTTGGCGGGTTCTGCTCGGCTTTAGGCGTGTCCAGAACGTAGTGAAACAGGGTAAGTGTACAGAACTGTACATCTTCCGACCTAGCGCAGGGCTATCATCGCGAGATGATTCGTGAATTCAGTCAGGTCTTGGCGACGCAGGTCGAGACACCCAACTTGGTAGAGGACGTGCTCTGGGACAGCGAAGAAAAATATCGGATGCTCCTTGACGGAATCAAGGACTACGCCATCTTTGTGCTCGACCCACACGGCCAGATTCTCAGTTGGAATGCGGGTGCCGAACGGATCAAAGGATACAAAGCGGAAGAGATTATCGGCCGCAACTTCTCCTGTTTCTTTCCGCAGCAAGATATCGACCGAGGCAGGCCAGAGGAAGTACTTCGGCTCACTGCCGCACGCGGGCGGCACGAAGAACAGGGCATGCGCGTGCGCAAAAATGGCTCGCGATTTTTGGCCAGTGTGAGCTTTACGGCCTTACGCGACCGGAACGGAAATCTCCGAGGATTTTCTGAGTTTAGTCACGATCTCAGCGAGAGCCAGGAGTCGGAGGCGAAGTATCGCGGGCTGCTCGAAGCGGCTCCGGATGCGATGGTAGTGGTGGACCAGGGCGGGAAGATCGTTCTCCTGAACGTGCAAGCGGAAAAACAGTTTGGATACAGCCGCGATGAACTCGTCGGGCAGCGGGTGACCAACATTATTCCCGAAGGCTTCGCGGAACGATTGATCGCGGACGGCACCCGCAGCGCGGCGGAAGCTCTGGCACAGCAAATCGGAACAGGGATTGAACTTACCGGACGGCGAAAAGATGGCAGCGACTTCCCCATCGAGATCATGTTGAGTCCGCTCGAAAACGCCGAGGGCACCCTCGTCACGGCAGCCATCCGAAATATCACCGAACGCAAGCAATCCGAGGTACGTCTGGTGAACACGGTGGGTGAACTTAAACGTTCCAATGACGAACTTCAACAATTTGCCTATGTCGCATCCCACGATCTTCAGGAGCCGCTGCGCATGGTGGCCAGTTACACACAACTCCTGGCGCAACGATACAAAGGGCGTCTGGACTCTGATGCCGACGAGTTCATCGCTTACGCCGTCGACGGGTCAAACCGCATGCAGGCGTTGATTCGGGATCTGCTGACCTATTCGCGCGCGGGGACAAATGGCAAGGCTCTGCAGCAGATTTCCAGTAGCAGTGCATTGGAAGAAGCGCTCACAAACTTGCGCGCAACGATCGAGGAGAGCGGAGCGATTGTGACCCAAGATTCACTTCCAGCCGTCACCGTGGACGAAACGCAATTGACCCAGGTATTTCAGAACCTGGTCGGGAACGCCGTTAAATACCGCACTGCCGAAGCCCTTCGCGTACACGTCTCTGCCTCGAGCAATGGCAGCCATGAATGGATCTTTTCTGTCAAAGACAATGGCCTCGGAATAGACCCGCAGTACTTTCAAAGGATTTTCGTAATTTTCCAGCGATTGCATGGCCGAGAAGAGTTCAAGGGGACCGGAATCGGATTGTCTATTTGCAAAAAGATTGTGGAGAGGCTTGGGGGGAAGATCTGGGTCGAGTCGCAACCTGAAAAAGGCTCCACCTTCTACTTTACCCTTCCAAGATGAGACGGGAACTAAATGGAATCGATTGGAACTGACGCCAAACCGATGGAAGTTTTGTTGGTTGAAGATAGTGCTGGGGATGTCCGGCTCACGCGGGAGGCCCTGAAAGATGCCAAGGTGCATGTCCATTTGCAAGTTGTGTCGGACGGGATCGAAGCCATGGCTCTTCTAAAGCGCGAGGGACAGCATGTCCATGCTCCGCGCCCGGACCTGATCTTGCTCGACCTGAACCTCCCCAAAAAAGACGGCCGGCAGGTGCTCGAAGAAATCAAACAGAGTCCGTCACTGAAGAGCATTCCTGTCGTGATCTTGACCACTTCCGCGTCTGAGGCGGATATCCTGCGGAGTTATATGCTGCATGCGAACTGTTACATCACCAAGCCCGTGGATCTCAATGGGTTTCTTGATGTTGTAAAGAGCATCGACAATTTCTGGTTGTCGGTCGTCAAGTTGCCGCGCGAAATGGGCTCATGAAAGAAAAACCACTGCAAATTCTTCTTGTTGAGGACAACGCGGGAGATGCCCTGTTGCTCCGTGAAATGTTCAACAAAGAGAAACCAGGCAGTTTCGAATTGACGCACCTGTTGCGCATGAGCGACGCCGTGGTTCATCTTGCGAAAGGTGGAGTGGATATCATTCTGTTGGACATGGGATTGCCGGATGGACATGGTCTCGATACCGTGAGGCGGGCGCATGAGGCGGCTCCCGGTGTGCCGCTCATCGTGTTGACGGGCTTGGACGACGAGACCCTGGCCGCAGAAGCGATGCGGGGGGGCGCGCAAGATTATCTGATCAAAGGCCAGATCGAAAATCGTGCCCTTCCCCGCGTTCTTCGCCATGCCATTGAGCGCCATCGCATGCAAACGGAAACCGATGTCATCCGCACAAATCAGCTGCAATTTAAGGATGAATTCCTCTCGCACGTGTCCCACGAGCTTCGTTCACCGCTGACCGCGATCTATGGATTTGTGACCATTCTTCTCGATGGGCTGGCCGGGGAATTGAATTCGGAGCAGCACGAGCTCCTTGAAGACGTCCTGAGGAACACCAAGCAACTGAAATCCATGATCAGTGATTTACTCGAAGTCACGCGTATCCAGGAGGGTAAGCTCCTGATCGAGCTGCGCTGTACCGCGGTTTCCGATGCCATCAACTACACGGTCAATACCCTGCAAGTCGCCGCCATAAGCAAAGGAATCGAGCTTTCTTCAGACATCGACAGCCGGCTGCCACTGGTATGCGCTGACCCAACGCGCCTTCGACAAATTCTCATCATCCTGGTCGAAAACGCCATCAAGTTTACGCCAGCAAACGGCTTGGTGAACGTTCGAGCTCGGATATCGAAAAAAAATCCGCATCTTCTGGTTCTGGAGGTCTCGGATTCGGGATGCGGGATTAGTCCGGACGTGACCGAGCGGATTTTTGAACGCCTCTTCCAGGCCGCAGATCCGGCTTTGGCCGGTCGTCAAGGGCTGGGCCTGGGATTGCACATCTGCAAGGAGCTCGTGAGCCGGCAAGGCGGAGAAATCTGGGCCAATAGTTCGCTGGGACAAGGTTCTGTCTTTTCCTTTACTTTGCCCATTTTTTCTCTCCCCAGCTTGATCGCCCCCGGTTTAAGAGAGGGGAAACGTGCCGACCATCCTATCACCCTGGTGGTCATCGAGATCGGTTCACGAACCGGCTGGCTTTCCGACGAGGCGCGGACCGACCACTCGCACGGGGTCCGTGATCTTCTGCGACGGTGTTTGCATTCAGATCTGGACATTCTTTTGCCAAATATGGACTTCGCTGGGTCGGCAGAACTCTTCTTCATCGTGGCCTTTACCGACGCCATTGGCGGTGAGGCGATTACCAAACGGATTCGCGGCCAATTCGAAGGTAGCGATTACTTCCAGCAAGGAGACATGATGTTTTCAACTTTTTACAAGTCACCTGAACCGATCAAACGAAACGCGATTGAATCTACGCAAGACTACCTAGAGAAGGTTGCCGCAAAGATTCAGCAGCTAATGAACCAGGAGACCTCTTCGAGGACGGTGGAAAATGGCAAATAAGAAAATTCTCATAGTGGAAGATGATCCGGACATACGCAAAGGCATGAGTGTGCGCCTCAAGGCGAGCGGCTATGATACTTTCGTCGCCTCTGACGTAGTCACCAGCTTAATCATGGCCCGCAAGCACGCGCCGGACTTAATCATCCTGGACCTCGGTCTGCCCGCGGGCGACGGTTTCCTGGTCATCGAACGGCTCAAGATCATCCCGGCTCTGGCCTTGATCCCCATCATCATCGTCTCCGGTCGCACCGGTCTGCCCAACCAAGAACTCGCGCAGGAAGCCGGGGTTAAAGCTTTTCTTCAAAAACCAGTGGATAATGCCGAACTTTTGGCGGTCATCCGGAAAACCCTGGGCGGACCGGTGGAACTCGAGAAGCCTGAGTATTTGTCAAAGCCCGCTCGCAGATTCGTATTATGAAGGCTTCTGGTTCCGCGGAATCTCTCCTAAATAGATTCAGGGCCAGGGACCACGCTTAAGGTAGGTGTGAAGCGAGCCGTCCCTCCGCGAACGATTCTCCCAAGCAAGCTGGTACAGCTTGATTCGCTCCCGGATCTTGGCGACGCTCGGGATCATTTCTATTTGACAACAGTTAAGCGGCCACAGCAGAGGTCCAGCGGATGATCCAGAAATCGATCAAGACACTTCTCCTGATTGAAGACAACCCCGGCGACGTCCGTTTATTTCGCGAGACGTTTAAGGAACAGGACTCGGATCACACCGAATTAACATCCGCAAAATCCATGCGTGAGGCCGAGCAGTATCTTGCCGCCCATGCGGTTGACATCATCATCCTGGACTTGGGGTTGCCCGATGCCCAGGGGCTCGAAGCAGTAAAGCGGGCCCACGCGGCCGCGCCCCGTGTTCCCCTGGTGGTATTGACGAACTTGGACGACGAGTCGCTGGCTACGCAGGCTTTAAAAGAGGGCGCGCAGGACTATCTCATCAAAGGGCAAATCGAGACCCGCGGACTTCTGCGAGCCTTGCGCCATTCCGTCGAGCGCAAGATCATGGACGACGTCTTGTTCGGGGAAAAGGAACGCGCCCAGGTCACGCTCAACTCCATCGGCGACGCTGTGGTTTGCACGGATATCGCGGGCAAGATCACTTTCCTCAATCTGGTGGCGGAAAAAATGACCGGCTGGTCGCGGCAGGAAGCACTGGATCGGCCCATGGCCGAAGTGTGCCGAATCCTGGACGCCACGACTCGTGAAATCATCGCGAATCCGATGGATATGGCGATCGTGCTCAACCGCAGCCAACAGCCGTCGAACTGCATCCTTATCCGTCTGGACGGATTTGAAATTCCGATCGAAAACTCGGTTGCTCCCATCTACGACCGCCAAGCGAAAGCTACCGGCGCGGTACTGGTTTTCCGCGATATACGGGAACGCAAGCGGCGTGAAGATGACCTGTCCCGCTTGGCCGCCGTGGTCGAGTCCTCCTACGATGCCATCGTCAGTCTCACCCCCCAAGGAGTCATTCTTACCTGGAATCACGGCGCCAGGCGCATGTATGGGTATTCGACCGAGGAAGCGGTTGGACAGTCGATTCTGGTCCTTTCTCCTCGCGACCAGCCGGTCGGGGTCTCCAGACTCCCGGAGATGGGGGAACGCGCAGACGCGGTGGAGCAATTTGAGACCGTCCACGCTAAAAAGGATGGAACGCAAATCCATGTCGCCATCACCCTTTCACCGATTAAGGACTCCAATGGCCAAGTGGTCGGTGTATCAAGCGTTGCCCGGGACATCACGGAAAGTAAGCACTTGGAAGAGATGTTTCGCAAGGCCCAGAAGATGGAAGCCGTCGGTCTGCTCGCCGGCGGAATTGCCCACGACTTCAACAATCTTCTGAGCGTAATCATCGGCTACAGCGAAATGCTTCTCAATAGCAGCAAAAGTGATAGCAAGATGCACGGCCGCTGCGAGGAAATCAAGAAAGCCGGTGATCGCGCCGCATCCTTGACGCGTCAGCTTCTCGCATTTAGCCGTCAGCAAGTGCTCGAACCAAAAGTTCTGAACCTGAACACCGTGGTGCTGGAAACCGGGAAGATGCTGAAGCGTCTGATTGGCGAAGATATTGAGCTGCAAACGGCTTTGCATCCTCAACTGGGTTCTGTGAAAGTCGATCCCAGCCAGATGGAACAGATCATCATGAATCTGGTGGTGAACGCACGGGACGCAATGCCGGAGGGCGGACGGCTCTCGATCGAAACCAGTAACGTGGAACTCGACGAAAACTACGCTCGCCTCCATCCGCCATTGAAGGCCGGTCGCTACGTGCTGCTCGCGGTAACTGACACCGGCACTGGAATGGACCGGCAGACCCAAGCCCACATTTTTGAACCATTTTTTACAACCAAGGAGCCCGGCAAAGGCACCGGCCTCGGGCTTTCGACCATCTATGGCGTTTTAAAGCAAAGTGGCGGCCATATCTGGGTCTACAGCGAACTCGGACACGGGTCTGTCTTCAAGGTCTATCTGCCCCAGGTGGATGAAGCGGTGCAGCAGAGCCGGCCGAGCCAGCCGGCACCCAAACTCGATCCTGGGACGGAGACCGTCCTGGTCGTGGAAGACGAAGAATCTGTCCGGGCCTTGACGCGTACTCTGCTCGAGGAAGCAGGATACACCGTCATCGAGGCCAGCAATGGTCGGGCTGCCCTCGAAGTTGCCGGAAGGTACTCTGGTCCGATTCACCTGCTCATGACCGACGTGGTCATGCCCGGAATGAACGGGCCCACTTTGGCCGAAAGCTTGGTTGTGACTTACCCAAGCATGAAAGTGCTGTGCATGTCCGGTTACACCGGCACTTTTGCCAACTTCAGCGGACTCGTGGATCGGGGCATGATGTTGCTGCAGAAACCCTTTACGCGGGATGCGCTGCTGGGAAAAGTGCGTGAGGTGCTGGAATCCCAAGTTGCGGTCCAGCCCAGGCAGTTTGTTCTGTAGGCAACCGGAAAGCCAGTTCGTTTTGTTGAGAAAACACGGGGAAAACGCTCACCAAGTTCCATTTCCCGGTGCCAAGGGGAACCGGCCAGATCTGTCGCGCGCGACGCCCGCGGGCTCGAAGATTACGAGGTAGGAGAGAGGCACCGCAGCAGTTCTTCGAAGCGCTTTTCTCGCAAATGGCAACCAAATCGCATGGTCTGGCCTTGCCGCGCATCGAGGAGGGCAATTTCAACCGGCACGTTGGCGAACTTTCTGGGGCTTGCTGCTGAAAAAAATCGATTGAATTCGGCAGAAACAGATTTCCATTCCGATAGTCGCTGGAACGGAAGCAGGAAAAGAAAATGGCTTTTCCGGATGGAACGATTCCCGAGCGCAACGACGCCTTGCGCGTCATTTGCGAACTTTTTGGCAGAAGCGGGGTCGAGGACGGCAAAACCGCGCCCTGCGACACACCAGTGGGATGACCAGGAAGACGCTTCTAGCCCCCAGTCAAACCCCTCGAGAGTTTTCTCGTTCCAGGAAAAGTCGTTCAGGCGAGCCAGGAGATTGCTGCGCAGCTGCAGGGAAAGTTCGTGCGCCAGGGTTCGGTCAACATCGCCGGCTGGCGCCGGGCGCCCGCCGGACGCTGACCTGGTTCCCGTTTCTGCCACCCGCGATACGGCATTACCGGCGTGCAGCGAAGTCAGGATTTTGAGCGACTCGTCGTATTCGCGTCGCAGTTTTACGTCCGACAAAACAGCATAAGCGCCATTCAGTTGCGCCATGACCGCGGACAACATTTTTTTTTCTGATTCGGTCGAAGCAATTTTCAGATCGGGATGGTGCTCACGCGTCAAGCGCCGGTAGGCAAGTTTGATGGACTCCTGCGAAGCTCCCGGATGGAGTTCAAGAGTTGCGTAATAGTCCGGCACGCTACACTCCGTAGGTTCTTCGAAGCAATCGAGAAACGCGCGCGACCAGGTCGGGAACGGTGAAGGGTTTGCTGACAAAATCGTCGGTCCCAACCAGATAACCCCGGGTACGCTGCTCCTGGTCGCTGTTCGCGGTCAGCATCAGAATGGGCAAGAAGGCGGTGCGAAGGTCTTTGCGCAATTTTTCGCAAACACCGAAACCATCCATTCGCGGCATCTTTACGTCCAGGATGACCAGATCGGCTTTATTGGATTCGATCGATTCCAGAGCCTGGATCCCATCCGACGCCGTGAAAATTTCGACGTCCATGGGTAACTCTCGGAGGGCGACCAGCACCAGCTTAATGATGTCCTTATTGTCATCGGCAACCAGGATCTTGGGCCGTTTACCGACCGGCACTTCGCTGGCGGAGATGGGCGGCAATTGCGGTCGCGGGCTCGCGCCCTCGCTCGGAGCCGGCAACAGGTGAGCGGGTCCCTCGGTCGCGGTCGCACCCTGTTTTGCGGTCGCGCTAGCGGAAGTGCTGCAATACGGGCAAAGACTCCACTCAGGATTTAGATCCTGTCCGCAGGCCTGGCATGCGTTTCGCAAAACAAACCCGCAGTACGGGCAGCTCTTGAATTCACGATGCACCAGGGAGTTGCATTGCGAGCAGGGGAATGTATCTTCGCTTCCCACTTCAATGACCCGGACCACTTCATCCGGATTGGTCACGCCTCGGCGCACTTTGCACATTGCATCTTCCAATAAAGTTGCGCTGCCCGCTACCGCGGCGGCTCTCCGCAGCGCGCTTTCGCTTGCGTTTTGCCGGATCAGGTCCTTCATGGTGTTGGTCACGCGAAGCATTTCGTAGATTCCCACTCGTCCCGCGTATCCTGTCTTTCCGCACGACGGGCAACCTCGTCCTCGATAGAAGACCTGATCCGATTCCTTTAAATGGAGTTTCTGCAAAACCTCCGGTGGCGGCGTGTAGGGCTCCTTGCATTCAGGACATACTCGTCGCGCCAGCCGTTGCGCCACAATCAGGCTGAGGGAACTGCTGATCAAAGATCGGTCAACGCCTAAATCCAGGAGGCGAATGATTGCGCCGAAGGTATCATCCGTGTGCAGCGTACTCAGCACCAAGTGACCGGTGTTTGCCGCCTGGAAGGCGACTCCGGCTGTCTCCAGGTCGCGAATTTCGCCAACCAGAATCACGTCGGGGTCTTGCCGCAAAATGGATCTCAAGGTTCCTGCGAATGTCAGGCCGGCGCGCGAATTCACTTGCACTTGGTTAATGCCCGGCAGCTCGTATTCAATCGGATCTTCCACCGTCACAATGTTGATCTCGGGCGAACGTCGCCTGGACATCATGGAATAAAGGGTCGTTGTTTTTCCCGAGCCGGTCGGTCCCGTGAGCAGGATCATTCCCTGCGGTTGATTCAAGCAGTCGGTCAGCGTCGACAATTGCCAGTCGGAAAACTCCATGGACTGCAAATTTGGAGGAGCC
>Ga0193709_1000283_pt1 | contig 19272 bp, 23 predicted proteins | sample H3c2metaG_FD_160571 | JGI IMG/M metagenome (GOLD analysis project Ga0193709, IMG submission 160571) | Soil microbial communities from a riparian zone of the East river system, Colorado, United States - H3c2 | ecosystem: Environmental > Terrestrial > Soil > Riparian zone | place: USA: East River... | reverse complement strand
GAGCCCAGCAAATCACGCAAATCGAAATTCACGCGTTCGGATTGTTTGATGCTCTCCTCGACCCGTGCTGCCGCGCCCAGCGCGCTCAAGATGGATTGCAGGCGCTGAGTTCCTTCTCGCGCCCTCGTGATATAGCGCAGCTGATCGTCGCGCAGGCCCTCGGACTCCAGATTGTCCAATGACGAGCGTACGATGGTCAGCGGCGTGCGCAATTCATGCGACAGCTTTCCGCCCAACGTGCGCAGATACTGTGCATGTTCATTGAGCCGCGCCAACAGCCGCTCGAAGCCGCGCGACAGCGCGCCGATCTCATCCGCGCTGGACGATTCCGGCATACGCAGCTGGATTGTGCCATCGCTGCCCACGGCGGAATCCGCCGCCGCCTGCAGGCGTCCGATGCGCAAGCTGATCCACGTGGCAAAGGCGAACATGATGATCACCGCAGACGCGGTGGCGATCAGCGTGAGGTTGAACAGCCGCGTCAGTGCGCGGTCGCGCAGCGCCAGCAGCTGGTCTGCCGCCTGCTCCAGAACAACCGCTCCGTGAAGCTGTCCGTCGATCAGAATCGGCGCCGCCGCCGTCAGCAGCAACTCGCGCTTGCTCCCGCCCAGCACCCATTGCGCGTGCGGATGCCCCTTGAGGGCTTCGCTGACGCTGTCGCCGCTGAGGCGATCCGGCGACGACGACAACGTGGGCATGTCGGAGGTGTCTACGCCCATGAAGTAGCGATACCAAATGGGCTCGGACTCTTCCGAACCGCGTTGTCTGGAAGCAATATTGCCGGCCGCTCCCAGCTTCAGGGCATTGGCATCGACGACGGTGGCGCGTGTGCCGTCGCGGATGTAAGTCTCCAGCAGCGTGTCCAACCCTGCCGTTGCAAAAAACAGGCGGCCACCGTCCGGACTGTCTGCCGCAATGCCGGCCTGTCCGCTGCCTCGTCCATCGATGGCCTCGATCCACAGACGCCGGCCGACGAAGCTCAAAGGTATGCGTATTTCCAGGTGGTAACCCGCGGCCGTCTGCAGCCAAAAAGCTTGGATGCGCGGTTCGGTCACGACGCGATCCCCGTCATCTCCTTTCACCACGCCTTGCGCGGCAATCAAACCCGGTGCATTCGTGCCGAAGAAATACGCGGTGCGGCCGCCGGGTCCTTGCAGCGTCAGGTTGACTCGATCGAATCGGTCTTTGTCAGGCTGGACATGGTTGGGCTCCGCATCGAAATGCGGGTCGTCCACATCGAGATATAAATAAAGATAGTGCTCCGTCGATCCAGCCTGAAGGCGGGCGCGATATCGGGTGGCAGTAGGCAGTAGGGTGGGTTCAGCGGAAATATCCCAATCTTCGAGGTAGCCATCGAGCAGCGGCTGCGTCACCAGCGGGTATACGTACAGATCGCCCGCAGCCGCCGAAAAGGCTCGGGCGTCGTCAGAATCGTGAAACACGCGCTGCGGCTGCGCCGTTAGTGCATCGGCAATGGTGGCGGCGCCGGCCAACAGCGATTGCTCCTGTGAACTGCGCAACGCCGTCTCGAGTTCGCGGGCGTACTGGCAACCGGCCCAGGGCAACACCAGGGTGGTGAGCGCGACGATCAACAATTGAAGTCGAATGCTCACTCGACCCAGCGATAACCCATTCCATAGACGGTTTGAATGGCATCAAAGGCGGCGTCGACCTGCTGGAACTTGCGCCGCACGCGCTTGATATGCGAGGTGATGGTGTTGTCGTCCAAGACGACATTCGCGGCATCCATCAATTGCTGACGATTCTTGACGTGCCCCGGATTGCGCGCCAGGGCATGCACGATCCAAAATTCCGTCAACGACAGCGTGACCGCAGCGCCGTTCCAGGTGGTTTGCATCTTCTCGCCATCGATCGACAGCGCGCCGCGCCGTACTATCTCCGCGGCATTATCGGGCCGCCGCAGGGCGTCGATGCGCCTGAATAGTGCCGCGACGCGCGCCGCCAGATGCGGCAAGCTGACATCCTTGGTGAGAAAGTCATCGGCGCCGAGCCGCAATCCCGAGACCGCGTCGAGTTCGCTGTCCCGGGCGGTCAGAAAGATGATGGGCAGCTCCGCCGACAGCGCCCGCAAATCGCGGCACAGATCGAATCCACCTTCGGCCTCATCCTCCAGCGATATGTCGATGATGGCGAGATCAGGCAAGCGAACATTGAACGCCTGCATGGCGGTTCGGCGATTGCCGTAGGCCTTGATCGAATAGCCGTGGCGAGCCAGCGCCGCCGCGTAATTCTCCCGCAAAGCCGGCTCGTCCTCGACGATGGCGATCTGCTTTTTCATTCGTGAATCATAGCTGAATACGGGCATGCAGCCGCGATAAGCGGCGCACCGATGAGCGTTGCCATGATTCGCCAGAATTGGCCTGCGGATTGCCCTTTTTGCGGCCCCAAAAATGAGGCTTGTCCGCAGACACTGGTCTCGTACAAAGACGAGGAGAGACCGATGTCCCATACGACTCTGCAGCACAACCGCTCCCCAGGCGCCTTCTGGACTTTGCGGCGCGAAGCGTCGCTCAATTGGCTGGCGCTCGGATTGCTGCTGGCGGCTTGGAATGCGTCCGACAATGATGCTGCGGCAGGTGTAGACGCGCGGCGCAGGCCGGAGGCCTTGCGCGGCTATTCCTATGTCTCCGTTCGGGCCGCAAACCGCATGACCTCAAACCGTATGACCTCAAACCGTATGACAGAGGTCAATCGGTAGCTGCCGTCAAGGAATCGTCACAGTAGTGTAATCCTCGCAGGCTCTAATGTTAGCAAGCATGCTTGCTGCCGAAAATCAAAAGCAAATCTTGATTGTTGATCGGGACGTTGCAACGGTCGAGCCGCTGCGCCAGCACCTGAAGCACGTCGGTTTTGTGGTGCTGGCCATCTCCGATGGGGCTGCCGCTGTCGTCGCGGTCGAATTGCGTCCGCCGCAGCTGGTCATCGTGGACTGGAACATGCCGGGCCTCGCTCCTCTCGAGTTACTGGAGTGCGTGCGCAAGGCACGTCTGGTGCAGCCCCTCAGGCTGATCATCTTGTCGGATCTGTCGGGTGAGCACGAGATCGTCTCCGGATTGAATATGGGTGCCGATGACTACATAGCGAAACCTTTTTCGGTCCGCGAAGCCGTTGCCAGGATTAACGCAGTATTGCGGGCCCGCCGTCACGATACCAACCGCGCGGCATTGAGCTTCGACAGCCTGACTCTGAATACGTCCACCAATCGTGTGACAGCGCAAGGCGCGGTATTGAACGTGCGAGGTGCGGAGTATCGGTTGCTCGAATTTTTGATGTCGCATCCAGGCAAGACATTCAACCGCACGCAGCTTCTCGCGCAAGTGTGGGCCGGCAATGCCGAAATCGACGAACGTACGGTTGACGTCAACGTGCAGCGCTTGCGCAAGATACTGGCGGCGCCCGGATACGAAGCGTGCATCCAAACTGTACGCGGCTTCGGCTACAGGTTTATAGAGAGATAGATCGCGCTTCTTGTTTCACGCGACGTTCCACGGCTAACCCTCTTTTTTGTAAGCAAATCTTCTCCTCCGAGTCACGGATCCGTAACAACAAATCGCGATTGTGACCAGGTAGTAATTGTTCTAGGGATACCTGGGAGGGAGACATGATGGATCGCGACCCACCGACGCTGCGATTGCGCACAGTCTTCATATCGGACATTCATCTGGGCTTCAAAGGATGCAGTGCGGACCTGCTGCTGGATTTCTTGCACCATGTAGAAATGGATACGTTGTTCTTGGTGGGTGACATCATCGACGTATGGAACATGCAAAGGTCGATGTTTTGGCCGCAGTCCCACAACAACGTTCTGCGCACTATTTTGGGCAAAGCCAAGCGCGGAACCAAAGTTATTTTCGTCCCCGGCAACCACGATGAGGTATTCCGGGAATTCGACGGTGCCGTCTTCGGCAACCTGGAAATTCATCGCGAATACATTCATCAAGGCGCAGACGGCAAGAGAATGCTCGTGCTCCATGGTGACGAGTTCGACAGCGTCGTGAAATGCAGCCCCTGGCTCGCGAAGTTGGGCAGCAACATTTACGATGTCTTGCTCGCGGCAAATCCCTATATCAATTGGCTGCGGCGCAAGTTCGACCTGCCGCATTGGTCACTGTCTTCATATCTGAAAAACAAGGCCAAGACGGCAGTTCAATATATCGGCAGCTTCGAAGATGCGGTGGCGCAGGCAGCGCGCAAGCGCGGCGTCGAGACCGTGGTTTGCGGGCATATACATCGCGCCGAAATGCGCGAAATCAACGGAATCATGTATTGCAACGATGGCGATTGGGTTGAAAGCTGCACTTCCCTGGTCGAGGACATGAACGGCCAATTGCGATTGATCGATTGGCCCAAGCTTCGCGCGCAAGTGCATGCGATGCCCCTCGCCCTGCCGATCGGTCAGGCGGCATAGAGGCAATGAAAATGAACGACGTCTGCGATACCTGGAGTTCTGCCTGGGCCGAGCTGCAAAAAACGCTGGCTCAAGCCCCGGCGCCTGCTTCCAGGATGCAAAGCAGCTTGCCGGGCGCCAATACGTGGCTCGGCCGGGCACGCCAACCCACTACCTGGAAACCGCTGCAAAGTTCGGCAGCCGCTCCTGTGCTCTAGAATTATTGTCGCAACTGTCGCCCAATCGTCATATTTGTGCGGCAGGATCGAGGCCTGACTACTGGGAGCGCGCGTCCATGAGCAGTCTCGATCCAGGCGGCGAGCCGGCAACGCAACTCTTGGAGCGCCGCTGGTTCGCGCTGCTGTCGGCGATCAGAAGCTTGCAAGCCGAATGCGGTGTCTTGCTGGAGGCGTCGATGCTCGCCGAAGTGTCGTGGCGCCGCGCATGCGTGCAGCTCGCGGAATTCGAAGCCCTGCGGGACGTGCTCGAAGAGCAGATGTCCACGCCTTTCGAAGCGAGACAAACAAGCGCCGCCTAGGCTCCAGACGAAAAGCGGATCCCCAGGCGCCGATAAACGTTCGCCAGCAACCACATCGGCCCGATCATGAGAAATTGCAAATCCTTGAAGAAGGACGGGCGTTTCTTCTCGATGGCATGGCCGATGAACTGACCGATCCAGGCCAGGACGAACAGGGTCGCGCAAATGAGCCACATCGGCGCCAAGACGTTGTGATTCACGGCATCGACGGACCAGAGCATGAGCACAAGCAAGGGCAAGATGCCGAGCGCAAGCGGGATGGACAGGAGTGCGTAGTAGATGACCGCCAACAGCGTTATCACGGTGGCCCAGTTCGCTAAAGGAATGATTGCGCGGACGCTTGCGGGAAAGGGTGTGATCCACAAAAATCCCAGCACGCACCACAGAATCACCGGCACGCAGATCCAATGCAGCGCCTCATTGGTCGGGTTGCGGTGACTCGAGCCGTATTCGTCCAACCACTGGTCCGCCGTGCGCATGGCGTGACCGTACGCCCTTGCGCTCGGCAACTCAAATGGCTTACTGAGAGAGGATTCCCTTGCCGGGGGTCGTGGAATAGGCAGGGCGGATATAAGACTGTTCCAAGTCGCGCTGCGTTTGCTCTTGCATCCTGTCGAGTTGCTCGGCCGTATAGCAGCGCGTGTCCCGCGAGATGTGCGAGCCCGTGACCAAATTCGATCTGCAGAAGAGCTGCTGACCGTCTTTGCTCATCACTTTAAGATTGAGATTTTTGGCGGCCGCCAATCGCTGAGCTTCGACATCGGCCGTCGGCGCGGTGGCTCCGGAAGGCGAGTTATAGGGTGCCGCGGCTGCCGACGCTGGGACTGCTGCCGACGCTGGCGTTGACGCTAATGCTGGAGATCCCGGTGCTGAGGCCGTCGCAGGCGCGGTGCCAAGGCGGGTCGGCGCACTCGGCTGACTGGCGCAGCCAACCATGGCCATCGCCGTCAACAACATCAATACGCGCATGCCGAGGTATCCTTCTTCGGTTGAGTAACGGGTAGCCAAGGGTAGCGCATCAATCATCGCAGGACCAGAATCGGGCCTGCGCCAAATTCACATAATCCGCACCGCGACAGGCCTTACCCAAGGGATAGCGCTCGGCCCGCGCGGTGAACAACCATAAAAAAAGCCGCCAATGCTTCGGCGGCCTTAGTACCTGGACCTTAAAACTCGAACGATCAGGCGACGGCCATCAGGCCCTTGAGTTTGCTGATGGCATTCGATTCAACCTGACGCACGCGCTCCGCAGAGATGCCGTATTCATCGGCCAGCTCATGCAGCGTTGCCTTATCGTCGGTCATCCAGCGGCGCTTCAAGATGCTGCGGCTGCGCTCGTCGAGTTTCTCGAGCGCCATTCCCAAGCGGTCGGTCGAATCCTCCTCCCACTCGGCGCGCTCTACCTCGATCGCAGGATCGGCATTGCTGGCCGGCAAATACATGGCCGGCGAGTAAGCCTCTTCCTCGTCGCTTTCCGGGGTCGGATCGAAGGACATGTCGCGCGCCGACAGGCGCTGCTCCATCTCGCGCACATCGGCCACATCGACACCGAGGTCGCGGGCAACCGCCGCCGTTTCCGCTTCCGACAGCCACGCCAAGCTCTTCTTCTTCTTGCGCAGATTGAAGAACAGCTTGCGCTGCGACTTGGTGGTGGCCACTTTGACCAGGCGCCAGTTGCGCAGCACGTATTCGTGAATCTCAGCACGAATCCAATGAACGGCGAACGACACCAGCCGCACGCCCACCGTGGGATCGAAGCGCTTCACCGCCTTCATGAGACCCACATTGCCTTCTTGCACCAGGTCACCCATGGGCAAGCCATAACCCAAGTATCCGCGTGCAATGTGCACCACGAATCTCAGGTGCGAGAGCACGAGTTGCCGGGCCGCGTCCAGATCGGCTTCGGACCGAAACTTCACCGCCAATGCGACCTCATCTTCCTTCGACAGAACCGGAATCTGGGACACGCGGTCTATATAAGAATCCAGGCTCCCAACGGGGCCTGCGAATACCATTCCAGTTTGTTTTGCGACTAAAGCAGCAGTCATCGACGCCTACCTCCCGAGCGAATCATTCAGTCAAATCTATGGGTCCAATAATAGCACTCCTGGGGTTAGAGTGCTAAGGCCGAGGCCTAGTTCCAGACCTCAGCTAATCATTTAAAAACATATACTTATGTCGGTTCGATAGCTCGTATATGTCGCGTCGCAGCAAGCCAGGAACCCAACCAAGAAAGTGCGACCGCCAGGCTTAGAACACCAAGCCCCAACAGAAGTTTCAGGCCTTCGAGCCGAAAGTCGCTGCCATACAAGAAGGCCAGCTGCGCGACCGGCCGAGCCAGGACCGTGGAAGCGATGGCGACGAGGATGAGCGCCAACAGCCCCCCGCCCAGACCGTACCAAATCCCGCTGTAAAGGAACGGCCGCCGGGCAAATCCATCCGACGCGCCGACCAGTTTCATGACCTCGATTTCCGCGCGCCGGTTCAAAATATCCAGGCGGATCGTGTTGCTGACGATGAGCACGATTCCGACTCCCAACAAGCCGCCGGTGAGCAATACGACGCGCCGCAACAGATCGAGCATGGCGTGCAGGCGCTTCACCCACTCGGTGTCGATCTGCACCGTCTGGACATCGCTCATGGCGGCGATGGCAGCTTTGAGCGTCTCGGTGCCTTGCGGCGTGCTCGCGGTCAAAGTCGGCGTCACGACCAAGGTATCGGGAAGCGGATTGTCGCTCAAGGCGTCCAATGCCTTACCGAACCCGGAGTCGTTGCGAAACTCCGCCAGCGCCTGGTCCGCGGTGATGATGCGTACCGCGGCGACATCGCCGCGCGCTTTGAGCTGCTTGGCGAGGGATTGGACTCGGCTGGTGCCCGCTTTCTTGTCCATATAGACCGACAAGTCGTAGGCTTCGTTCCAATTACCGGTGGCGATGCGCGCATTCTGCAGCAGCATGCTCAAGAACAGGGGCAATGCGAGCGCAATGGCGATGACGCCCATGGTCATCAGCGTGGCGAACGGCTGATGCACGATGCGGCCCAGCGAGCCCACCAACACTTGCGCGTGCCGCGCGAAGTAGGCGTTGATGCTCAAGCGGGGTCCCCGCCAATGACCCGCCCTTCGCTCAGCACGATCCGCCGTGCTCCGACCTGATCAATGAGATGCACATCGTGGCTGGCGACCACCACGGTCACGCCGACTTCGCTGAAGCGTTTGAACAGCCTCATGATCTCGAGCGCGAGATCCGGATCCAGATTGCCCGTGGGTTCATCGGCGATGAGCAGCGCGGGCTTTGCGACCACGGCTCTTGCAATGCCCACGCGCTGCTGCTCGCCGGTCGACAATTCCAGTGGGCGGGATTTTTCCCTGCCGAGCAGGCCGACTTGATCCAAGGCCGCCCGGACGCGCTTGTCGATTTCGCGCCTCGGGACGCCGGCGATAATGAGCGGCAGCGCGACGTTGTCTGCCACCGGCCGGTCATGCAGCAACTTGTGGTCCTGGAATACCACGCCGATGCGCCTGCGAAACTGCGGGATGCCGCGCGGCTTCACTCCGGCCGTATTCTGGCTGTTGACGATGACCTGCCCGCGAGTGGGACGCTCGATGAGCGCGATCAGCTTGAGAATGCTGCTCTTGCCCGCGCCCGAGTGCCCCGTCAAGAATGTCAGCGCGCCGCTTACAATGTTGAATGACACACCGGCCAGAGCCTCGCGTCCATTCGGATAGCGCTTGTGAACTTGGTCGAAACGAATCATGCGGCGGCGTCGCGCGGTTCCGACTTCAAGAGTGCTGATACGAATTCGGACGCATTGAACACCCCAAAGTCCTCGGATTGTTCGCCGACGCCGATGAAGCGAATGGGAATCTTCAGCCGCTGCGCAATCGCCAGCACCACCCCGCCCTTGGCCGTGCCGTCTAATTTGGTAATGACCAAACCGGTTACTCCCAAACCCTTGTTGAATTCTTGCGCCTGCGCCACGGCATTTTGACCAATCGTTCCGTCGAGCACCAACAACACCTCGTGCGGAGCCGTGGGATCCAAGCGTGCGAGTACCCGCTTGACCTTCTTCAGCTCGTCCATCAGATGAGTCTGTGTGTGCAGCCGGCCCGCGGTATCGGCGATGAGGACATCGATATTGCGCGCGCGCGCCGCCTGCAGGGCGTCGAAAATCACGGCGGCGGGCTCGGCGCCCGATTGCTGTGCCACGATCGGAACGTTGTTGCGCTCGGCCCAAACTTCCAATTGTTCGCGAGCCGCCGCGCGAAACGTGTCGCCGGCCGCCAGCATGACGCTCTTGCCTTCGGCGAGCAGGCGGTGCGCCAGCTTGCCGATGGTCGTGGTCTTGCCGGCACCATTGATGCCGACGACCAAGATCACGAACGGCTTGGCGCGGGGATCGATCACGAGCGCCTGCTCGACAGGCTTCAAGATTTGGGACATGGACTCCTGCAAAGCGTTCAGCAGCGCATCGACATCGTTCAGCTCTTTGCGGGCGACACGCCTGCGCAGTTCCTCGAGGATTCTGCCGGAAGCTTCGACGCCCACATCGGCCGTGATCAGCCGGGTCTCGAGCTCATCGAGAATCTCAGCGTCGATCTTGCGGCCCGGAAGCAGCTCGGTGATGTCGGTGGTCAGCCAGGCAGGACCTACATTTAACTTTGCGCGCAGGCGTTTGAAAAACCCGCGCACACTCGGGGTTTCGGCTTCGTTCGTCATGGGATTGGTATGATACCGGCAGTGGCTACCTCCAAGCGGGATTTACCGGCGCTGCCCGGGCGCAATTCGGTGCGCATCATCGGCGGCGTTTGGCGCGGTCGACGGGTTCATTTCCCCGATATGCCGGGCTTGCGCCCGACACCGGATCGGGTCCGGGAAACGCTGTTCAATTGGCTGCAGCACTCCCTGAGCGGAGCCCGCTGCTTGGATTTGTTTGCGGGTTCCGGAGCCTTGGGATTGGAGGCGCTGTCCCGAGGCGCAACGGAGGTGGTCTTCGTCGAACAATTCCCGGCCGCATCGCGCACCTTGCAGGAGCAACTGGTTCGCTTGGGGGCCGAGGGCAAAGGGCGCGTCATGGAAATGGGAGCCGCGCGATTTTTGCGCACTCCCGCGAAACCCTTCGACGTCGCGTTCCTTGACCCGCCTTTCGGCAAGGACGCGCTGGCCGAATACATTCCCTTGCTGGATTCCGGCGACTGGCTGAAAGCGGGCGGCCTGGTTTATCTGGAAAACGAGCGGATCGCGGGCGTTCCGACGATTCCTGCGAACTGGGAATTGCTCAAATCGAAGTCGGCGGGCGAGGTGGGGTATCATCTGGCGCGCGTCAACGGACGGAAATAGTCAATGCACAAGAGAAATGCCGTCTACCCGGGCACCTTCGATCCGATCACCAACGGTCACACGGACTTGGTGCGGCGTGCTGCTTCCATCTTCGATCGCGTGGTGGTGGCGATTGCGGCGAACCCGAACAAGGCGCCGATGTTCACGCTTGAACAGCGGGTCGAGATGGCGCGGGGCGTGCTTTCCGACGTGCACAATGTCGAGGTGAAGGGGTACGTCGGGCTCACCACCGATTTCGCCCGGCAAAATGGCTTGTCGGTCATCGTGCGCGGCTTGCGTGCCGTGTCCGACTTCGAATTTGAGTTTCAATTGGCTAATATGAGCCGGCACCTCACCCCGGAAATTGAATCGGTATTCATGACGCCGCAAGAACAGTACACCTTTATCTCATCCACGCTGGTCCGGGAAATCGCGGTGCTGGGCGGCAACGTCTCCGAATTCGTGCATCCCCTTGTGGAGATCGAACTGAAACGGCATCGCAAGCTTTGATCCCGCAAGACGTCACGCGCATCGGACGAGCATTGAAATCCCTGTGGCCGATCTTCGCCATGGCGGCTCTTGTGGCCGCACCGCTGGCGCAAGCCGACAGCGTTCCTGCCGCTCATCCCGCCGTCGCGGCGCATCCGGCCGCCGCCGCGCATCCGGCCGTTGCGCACAAGGGCGCCATCGCGAGCGCCTATCCGCTCGCGAGCCAGGCGGGCCAGGAAATTCTCGCGGCGGGCGGCAACGCATTCGATGCCGCCGTGGCGGTGTCGGCGGCACTGGCGGTGGTCGAGCCCAGCAGTTCAGGCCTGGGGGGCGGCGGGTTCTATCTGTTGCATCGGCAATCCGACGGCTTCGAGACCATGGTGGATGCGCGCGAGAAGGCGCCGGGCGCCGCTTCGCGCGACATGTATCTGGATAAGTCGGGCAATGAGATTGCCAATGCGTCGACCAACGGTCCGTTGTCGGCGGCCATCCCCGGTGAACCGGCTGCATTCGAGTACCTGGCGCGCAAGTACGGCAAATTGCCGCTGAAGCAGAGCCTGCAACCCGCCATCCGCCTGGCGCGCGAAGGATTCCCGCTGTATGCGCGCCTGCAATTCGCCATCAAGGCGAAACACGACATTTTGGCGCGCTCGCCGGACGCCGCGAAGGCGTTTTTCACGGCTGACGGCAACGTGCCTGAGATCGGCGCCGTCATCAAGCAGCCGGAACTGGCCAATACCCTGGAGGCAATCGCCAACCAGGGGGCCAAGGGATTTTATGAAGGCCGCGTAGGCCAGAATCTCGTGGCCGGCGTGCGCGCGGGCGGCGGCATCTGGACACTCGAGGATCTCAAAAATTACCGCGTCGTCGAGCGCAAACCGCTGGTCGGCGAATATCATGGCGCGCGCATCGTAACGGCGCCCCCGCCATCATCGGGCGGCATCGCCGTGCTGGATTCGCTCAATATCCTTGACGGTTTCGATTTGCATGACGTGGATTCCGGCACGCGCAAGCATTTCATCATCGAGGCCATGCGCCGCGCCTATCGCGACCGCGCGATTTTCCTGGGTGATCCGGATTTCATCAAAATGCCGTTGCAGCAATTGATGAGCGTCGACTACGCAGCCGGCCAGCGCAGCAGCATTCGCGCCGACAAGGCCATGCCCTCAGACTTGTTGCCGGGCATCGAGTCGGAGCCGAAGGGCATGAACACGACACATTTTTCCGTGCTGGATGCCGCCGGAAACCGTGCGGCCGTCACCATTACGGTGAATCTGTTCTTCGGCAACGGCTACATGCCGGCGGGCACCGGCGTGCTCCTCAACAACGAAATGGATGATTTTTCCGTCAAGGCGGGCACGCCCAATGCCTTCGGGCTCATCGGGAACACGGCCAACTCGATTGCACCCAACAAGCGAAGCTTGTCGAGTATGTCCCCCACGTTCGTCGAGACGCCAAAGGGCATGATGATCATCGGCTCGCCCGGCGGAAGTACCATCATTAGTCAGGTGCTTCTGGGAACCTTGAACTATGTGGACGGCATGAATGCGGCCGACATCGTGAAATACCCTCACTACCATCATCAGTACATGCCGGATGAGGTCGCCTACGAGCCGGGAGCGTTGAGCGATGCTGAGATCAAAGAACTGCAAGCCAAGGGCCACAAGCTCAAGTTGTCGACACGCCAGTGGGGCAATATGCAAGTCATCACCTGGGACTTCGCCACAGGAAAAGTCGACGCGGCATCCGATCCGCGCGGCGAGGGCGAGGGATTGGTTTACTGAGCGACTGGTTTACCAGCGGAATGCGCAGTTTTTGGCCAGAGCAGTTTCAGCGTTGGCAGGTAGAGCACCAGTAAGTCGAACGCTGACCTTGAGTGAACTGCCTGACCGGCGACTTGCATACGCGGCAAGCCTGATTGGCGCGCTCGTAGACGAACAATTTCTGCCGGAAATACCCGGGCGCGCCGTCGGCGTTGACGTAATCGCGCAGCGTCGTGCCGCCTATTTTGATGGCGGCCTTGAGCACGGCCTTGATGGCCCTCGCCAATTTATCCGCCTCAGCCTGGGTGATGCGCCGGGCCGCGCGGCGCGGTGAGATGCCCGCGCGGAACAGGGCCTCGCTGGCGTAAATATTGCCCACGCCCACCACGATCTGTGAATTCATGATCAGCTGCTTGCATTGAACAAGTACTCGCCGTTGAACTCCCGGCTCAAGGGTTCAGGCGCCAATTTCTTCAGCAGCGCGTGTTTCGCGGGCTCATCTTCCGTGAAGTGCAGGCTGCCGAAACGCCGCGGGTCGTGATATCGCAATACCATGCCGCTGTCCAGAACGAGATCCCAGTGATCATGCGCTTTCGGAGGCGTGCCGCTGCTCAGCAAGCGCAGGCTTCCTGACATCCCGAGATGCAGGATCACCGTGCCGGTTTCCAAACGGATGAGGAGGTATTTCGCGCGCCGATCAACACCGCGCACGATTTGATGGCGGACAGCGGCTTCGAATTTCGCGGCGATCGGCCAACGCAGGCGCCGATCGCGGACGATCATTTCGACGATGCGATGACCCAGGAGAGCGGGCGCAATGCCGCGTCTCGTGGTTTCTACTTCAGGAAGCTCAGGCAGCGGCTAGGCTCCCCGGGCGAGCTACTTGATCTTCGATTCTTTGTAAGCCACGTGCTTGCGGACAACGGGATCGAATTTCTTCGTCTCCAACTTGTCCGGATGCAGGCGCTTATTTTTGGTGGTCGTGTAGTAGTGACCGGTACCGGCGGATGAAACCAATTTGATTTTGTCGCGCATGGAAGCCCCTTAAACCTTGATGCCCTTGGCCCGCAAATCCGCCACCACGACATCGACGCCGCGCTTCTCGATGGTGCGCAAGCCGCGCGTGGAAACGCGCAGGCTGACGAAACGCTTCTCGGATTCCAGCCAGAATCGATGGCTATGCAAATTGGGAAGAAAGCGGCGGCGCTTGCGATTGTTCGCGTGCGAAACCGTATTACCCGTTTTGGGGCCTTTGCCCGTGACTTGGCAAACTCGCGACATGGCTAAACCTTTGAACTTGGAAGCTTTTAGAGGAGCCGCGCTTTATACCAGGGTGGGCCCGTGGCGGCAAGACCTGCCGCCGAATAGCGGACCAGATTCAATGGGTTGCGGTTTTTACAGCGGCGCGCATGGTCATCGCTCCCAGTGTCCCGGAACGAAACGCCACTGCGATCCCACAGGCTCCCATTGATCGGCAATCCAGCGGGCCTTGCCGCGCTCGACAATCCAACTACCCGACACCCAGCGATAGGATTGGCCGTTCCACTCCCAGTGCCCGGCCGCCCAAACATAGCCATCGCGCGGATGTCCGACGTTTTCCGTGCGCAGCGGCGGCGGCGCGACGTCGCTGATGACCTCCGCCGCAGCGGCAGGGCTAATCTTGAAGAGCAGGATCCCGTCGGCCAGGCAAACGCTCACTAAGAGGGCAATGCGTGCGAGGTTCATATCTAGCTCCCAAGTCATACGATATGAACGAATCGTACCCTTATCGTATGATTTGTCAATATACAATAAGTTAAGTCCCCGAGACGGAGCTTCCGAACAGAAGGATTAAATCGGGGGAGGGCGGCCGCGACTTACGCGCGGGCGAGAGCCCGGGTGCCCGCAATATGTGCGCGGGCAAAGGCTCCCAATTCAGCTTCCATTTGGGCGGTGGTTTCGCTCTTATTCACGAGCGCAGCGCTGCCAAAGTAAAGGGCGCGCGCCAGCTGCACCGCGGTGGGTGCAAGTTCCGGGTCCTTGGACATCTCGGCGCGCAACATTTCCAGCATTTCAACATCGAGATTGGCGAAGATCTCGCCCGCCATGCTGTGGCTGTAGGAGAAAAGTTCGGCAGCATGGGGCGACCCGCGCACCAGCGTAAACACGGGGCGATGCTTGGCGACGACGGCTTCGGCGAGACGCTCATCCAGCGGCGCATCGGGCTTCATCAATGCCTGCTCGACCGAGCCCCGCAGAATGCGCGCCATGCGCGCGCAGACCGCCAAATAAAGTTCATCCTTGTTCTTGAAGTAGCTATAAAGGGTTGCCTTGGCCACATTCGCTTCGCGCGCCACCAGTTCCATCGTGACCGCGCGAAAACCGACTTTCTTGAACAATTCTTCCGCGGTTCGAATCGCCCGCTTATAGCGGGCGTTCTCGTCGTTCACCGTATCCGGCGCAGTACTGGACATGAACGAATCATACGACAAGCGGCAACAATGCCCTAACGGCGTCACTTAAGGGCGGTGCGCCCTGCGGAGCCTTGCCATCGGACATTATTTTTTATTGGGATCGTCCGCCGGATTCACGTACGTGATCTTGAACGGTCCCATCATGTGGACCTGAACCACAGCACCCGTTTTAGTCCATGCGAAGTGGTGCATATTCGCCGGAGCCACGCCATATCCACCCGGCTTGAGCACCTTGGAATTCCCTTCATCGAGGACATCTCCCATGCCGAGGACCAATGATCCGGAGATCACCGTGACGTGTTCGTCCGTGGGGTGCCAATGCGGGGGGATCTTGTAGCCCGCCGGCATTTTCAAGCGAATCGTAAGGAGGCCTGTGCCCGCGGGATCGCCGGCGAGAACGGCCATTTTGGCGCCGGCGGGCAGGACCGGAGGCGCGGATCCCCACTTGATCTCGTTAGCCTGCACGGGCCCAGGCATGTCGGCGGCGTAAAGGGCGGCGGCGCCGGATAGGGCGAGCAGCATCAATGAACTGGCAATGAAACGTTGTGATCTCATTTTTTTGCTCCCGTTGGATTGCTACGCACGGCGAGTCTGCGCGCGGTTGTGGTGTGTTAGCAATTACGCTAGAACAGCATTCGACTTCCAGGGGCGGGGGTTCAAGTATTGACTAGATTTCACGGCCGGACAGCATTGGTTACCGGCGCATCACGAGGAATTGGGGCGGCCGTTGCCATGCTGCTGGCGAAGCAGGGTGCTGATGTCGCCATCAATTTCCGCAGTAAGGGATCGCGAGCGGAGGAGATCGCGGCCGAGGTCCACGGACTCGGTCGGCGCTCGCTCCTGGCGCAAGCCGACCTGACCGATGAAAGCGGTGTGAACGCCATGGCGGGCGCCATCAAAAAGACGTTCGGCCAACTCCACGTCCTGGTGTTGAATGCCAGCGGCGGGTTGGAAAAGGACAAGCCGGCCAGCTACGCGATGGAACTGAATCTCACCGCCCAAGTGCGAGTGCTGGACGCGATGTTGCCGATGATGGCTGCGGGCGGCTGCATCGTCTTTGTCACCAGCCATTTGGCGCACTTCTACGGCCGCAAACCGGTGTATGCGGCATATGAGGAAATTGCCGCGAGCAAGAAGGCGGGCGAGGATGCGCTGCGCTCGAGAATGCCTCAATTCGAGGCGCGCGGCTTGCGGCTCGCGATCGTCAGCGGCGACATGATCGAGGGGACGATTACGCCGAAGCTGCTCGAGCGCACGCAGCGCGGGTTGATCGAAAGCCGGCGCGGCCAGGCGGGGGTGCTGCCGACGGTGCAAGAATTCGCTGCCGCAATCGTGGATGCAGCCGCCGACGCGAGCCGGCCGAACGGGCACGTGGCTTTTGTCGGGACGACCGACTAACCCGCAACCTGGACCAACATCCCGGTAACATCGCCTGCGCCTATCGCTCATTGAGGTCTATCCCGCAAGATAGGTGAGCCGATTTGCGAGCCATGATTCAAACTTACATCCGCCAAACCAGGAAATCATTGCATGGCCCCAGGTGAAACGCGCGAGCTGAAACGCACCATCGGTAACCGCCAACTGAGCATGATTGCCATTGGTGGGGCGATCGGCACGGGCCTGTTCTTCGCCAGCGGCGCCGCGATCGCCCAAGCTGGACCGGGTGGCGCGCTGCTCGCGTACGCGACCATGGGCCTGGCGGTTTACTGCATGATGCAATCGCTGGGAGAAATGGCGACGCAATTGCCGATTCCCGGCTCGTTCGAAGCGTATGCGGAGCGCTTTGTCGACCCGTCGCTCGCCTTTGCCGTCGGCTGGAACTATTGGTTCAGCTGGGCAATCACCCTGGCAGCCGAATTGGTCGCCGGCGCGCTCATCGTGCAGTTCTGGTTTCCGCACTCGAACTCTGCATACTGGGCCATGGGGTTCTTCGCGGTGCTGCTGGCGTTGAATCTACTTTCGGTCAAAGCCTACGCCGAGGCTGAGTATTGGTTCGCGGGCATCAAGGTGGTCACGGTGATCATCTTCGTGGCGGTTGGGCTCCTGATGATCGCCGGCATGTTCGGCAATCACAGCAGTGGATTTCACAACTGGACCTTGAGCGACCCCAAAGCGGGGACGCACGCGCCCTTCGTGGGTGGTTTTACGGCGATGCTGACGGTGTTCCTGGTGGCGGGCTTTTCTTTCCAGGGTACGGAAGGGGTCGGCCTTGCTGCGGCCGAAACCGCCGATCCCGGCAAAAACGTTCCCAAGGCGATTCGAACCGTGTTCTGGCGGATCCTGTTGTTCTACATCGGCGCGATCTTCGTTGCGGGCACGTTGATCAGCTACACAGACCCTAACTTGCTCAATGCGGATGAAACCCACATCGCGTACTCGCCCTTTACCATGGTGCTGCAGCAACTGCCGAGGTTCGGCTACTACGCCTCGAACGTCATGAATGCCGTGATTCTGTCTTCAGTGCTGTCCTGCGGGAACTCGTCGATGTACGTGGCTTCACGAATGTTGCATGCCATGGCGCACAGCCGGAAAGCGCCGAAGGTGTTCGCTACCCTCAACGCGCGCGGTGTTCCGGTTCTAGCGCTGCTGGCCACCGGCTCGGTGAGCGCGATGGCCTTTTTCTCGACCCTGGTGGGCGATAAGAAGATTTATCAGCTGCTCTACAATGCCTCGAGCTTGACGGGATTTCTGATATGGCTCGGCATTGCGATCTGCCACCTGCGCTTCCGCAAGGCTTGGGTGGCGCAGGGCCGCAGCCTGAATGATCTGAAGTTCAAGTCCAAGTTCTATCCGTATGGTCCGTGGCTTGCGCTGATCCTGTTCGTGGTGGTCTTATTCGGCGCAAACATCGGCGTGTTCCAGACGCCGGTGTTTTCCTGGTTCGACTTTGTCACCGATTATTTGATCATTCCCCTGTTCATTCTCTTTTATCTGGGCCACAAATTCTGGAACAAGACGCACTTGGTACCCCTGAAAGACGCCGACTTCGAGGTGCATTAGTCTTTAAGGAGAGTCGTTATGGGCACGTTGAATGCCGCGCTCGCGCAGCATGGCTACTCCATATTGGCCGCCATCGTATTTCTGGAGACCATTGGCATGCCGGTGCCGGCTGCCGTGGCATTGCTGATTGCGGGCGGTGCGGTTGCACGCGGCGTCCTGCAAGCTCAGTACGTATTGGGCATTGCGCTGTTCGCGATGCTCGCGGGCGACACGCTGATGTTTCTTTTGGGCCGCTACACCGGCTGGTGGCTGCTGGGCATACTTTGCCGCATTTCGCTGAATCCTGAAGCATGCATTTTGCGATCCGCGGATTCCTTCTACCGCCGCGGAAAGACCCTTCTGGTCATCGCCAAGTTTATTCCGGGAATTAATACGATGGCGCCGCCGCTCGCCGGCAGCATGAACATGCGATTGACAACGTTTCTGCGTTTGGATCTGGCGGGCGCCGCTCTGTACATCGGTTCGTATTGCATCGTCGGTTATGTGTTCAGCGACGCGTTGGATGCGGTTACTCGTGGATACGGCACCGCCGGCCGATTGGCCGGGTGGATTGTGATTGCGCTTATCGTTGGCTATGTCTTGCTGCGTGTATGGTTGTGGATCAAGGGCCGCGCGCTGACCGCGGTTCCTTTTGCGAATCCCACCGACGCCGCCCGTGAAATGGCGGCCGGCGCGTTCGTATACGATGTTCGCAGCCATGGCTACTTCGATGCCAAGGCAATGCGCATCCAGGGTTCCCGTCGGCTGGACCCAAACGCACTTCATCAATCCGACGCGGAGTTGCCGGCCGAGGGAACCCTGTTTGTGTACTGCACCTGTGTTCGTCAGGCCACGAGCGTTCGCGTTGCGGGCGAATTGCAAAGGATGCTGCAGGAGAAAAGGGTGCGCGTCACGGTGATTCGGGGCGGCCTGCGCGCCTGGGAAAAGGCGGGCCTGCCCGTGGAGGCAATACCCGAATCAGAGATGGCGACGCTGCCGGTGTTTAAGTAGCGAGCAATGCAGAATCGATAGTTATTCCGGCCCGACTCGATAGACGCAGAGTTTGTTTCCCTCCGGGTCGCGAAAATAGGCCGCGTAGAAAGCGCTCGGTCCTTCCTCGCCTCGAACCCCGGGCGCTCCCTCGTCGGAGCCGCCGAGCTGCAGAGCCTTTTTGTATAGCGCGTCCACGGAGGCTCGCGCGTCGAGCGACAGTGCCAGCATGTTGCCGTTGCCGGGGGCCGCCGGCTTGCCGTTATAAGGCGGTGTGACCGCGAGCGCGGGCTTGCGCAGCGTGACGCCGTACATGGTGAAGCCGTGTGGTGTC
>Ga0193709_1000282_pt1 | contig 19304 bp, 48 predicted proteins | sample H3c2metaG_FD_160571 | JGI IMG/M metagenome (GOLD analysis project Ga0193709, IMG submission 160571) | Soil microbial communities from a riparian zone of the East river system, Colorado, United States - H3c2 | ecosystem: Environmental > Terrestrial > Soil > Riparian zone | place: USA: East River... | reverse complement strand
CATCTCCACACGCCGCTCCTGGCACCAAGCGTTGACAGCGATGAAGCTAACGCAAGGACACGAAGATGATCAGCAGGGAATGGGTCTGGGAGATTGACTACCTAGATTCACAACAGCTACACCAGACCATCATGGCGTACATCTGGATGAAGAGGGACCCGGAGAAGATCCAATTCCTACAAGAAGCGGAGCGGACCCGGATGACAACTCAAGACTTCATCCAGCACCAGTACGGACCCCGGTGGCCGATCCACAAGAACTACTCGCAAGTAACCGACGACACCCCGACTGGAATGATTGCATGAGTCAATGCGATTACTACTACTACGGCAAGCGTTGCATCCTCTCTCTTGAGGTGAAGCATCAAATGCATCTGACACACAACTACCACGGCCGACTGGTTACGTGGGATCACAAAAAGGAAGAAAAATGAACCGCACCATCTCCCTCGTCACCGCTGTTATCGCAGCCGCCATGGTTTCCTTGGTTGGATACGGCGTTGGCGTCAGCACCTCGAATGACCCGGCCCCTGTCGCTTCCAGCCTCGATAAGGACACCGCCTACCTGACCTTCCTTCGGGCCAAGGACGTCGGCACCACCTCCAATGCGGACGCCATCGAAATGGGACACCGAGTCGCTTCGGCTATCCGTGACGAGCACATCAACGGCTGGTTGGTCGGCACTCGGCTGGTCACTCTGGGCTACACCGGGGATGAGGCCGCTACCATCGTCGGTGCTGCCATCGCGGTGTACGCTCCCGAGTTCTCGTCTTCGGTGGAGTGACCATGAACCTGGAACAGCCAATCATCCCGCTCACCGCGACCCGGCAGTACACCTCGTCCGACCTGACCAATGCCCACAACAAAGCGCAGTCACTTCTTCGCGGGCGTCCAGAAGGTGAGGTCCAAGTAGCTCTTAAGTCCGCCGTCCGCGCCCTGGAAGTTCTGAATGACGCGGTTGGTATCGACGAGGCTCGACGGAATATCCAGCGACTGCAACGCGACATCAAGCGGAACGAGGAAGTCCTGAAGGTGTACGGAGTGGCCGAGTGAACACCTACCGATACGTCCTGAAGATCGACAAGCGGAAGTACTACAGCAAGCCATTTCAGTCGAACGATGTTCGTGACGTACTCTGTGACGCGATCGAGGATGAGCACACCGGAGTCTTCCTTCATTCGATCGAAGGACTGGATGAGGATGGGACATGGGCAATTCAATGAAAGAGTTCCTGCTCACCCGAACTTCCATCTTCGGCAATGAGGGCGCGATGTCCTTCCCCGGAGAGCTGATGGACCGGATCCAGGTCTGGTTGGATACTCCGGCTAATGTCCGAGAATTCGCACAGACCGCCTTCCCTGAGCTCAGCGATGACCAGCGAGAGTTCCTGATCACCGGCATCACTCCCGGGGAATGGGATCGACTCTTCCCCGAAGGCGACGACGATAACTAAATAGCTTATGTGGGTCCTGCCCCAATCGAGGTTGTAAGTGCTAATGGCAGTGGGCACTAATTTCTCATCCACCGAGATGAGGGGTTGGCCGTGACCTCGAACCCACACATTTGGAGCGTCTGTTAAGAGCAGAATAGGTAGTGGTTAGTCTCCGGAGATGACCCACGGGAGGTTCGAATCCTTCACGCTCCACGGGACGGTAGCTCAGAGGAAGAGCACGGTTATCCGGACGATATGGTACAACCCCGCTATCGTAAAGCCGAGGTCGAAGGTTCGAGCCCTTCCCGTCCCACTCCCGAACAAACCGACACTTAGGAGAATCCCATGACTTACCAGATCGCCATCTTTGTTGACGGCAAAGAGATCGACCGCTCCCCCCAGATCCCTGACGACCTGGACGCGAAGAAGACCTTCTACATGGCGGTAGGGGTCCGCGCGACAACAGCAGCCATCGACGCAATCGAAGACAGCAAGTACGACTTTAGCCCCGATGAGGTGGAGTCTTGGTTCGCTGACATCGAGATTGCGGAAGCAGCTGGAGTCACTGAGGTCGCTATCGGTGAGCACGTCTACAAGCTGGTCGAGTTCAATGAGGCAGCGCCTACTCCGGTGATTGACCAGATCAAGGCCGAGCTGTTCATCGAGAAGCAGGCCCTTGTTAATCAGTACCTGAGCGAGAACCAGAACTGAGATGTCTGACGTCGACGTATTAGCCAAGCATCAGCGGGGGGAGCTCGGCATGACAATGACAACCCCTGATCGCTGCAAATGCGGAGCCAAGGTCTTTCCTTCAACTGCATGGGATGACTTCGGACGCGTGGACATCATGACTCGACGTGACTTCGCATTCGCCCAGCACCAGATCGACGCATTGAGAGCAGGTAGGTAATGATCGAGGCTGCCATCGACTTCGGCGTACTGATCGGAATATGGACCGCTATCGCCGTTAGTGCGCTATATATGGATCGGTTCCTGGATTGGCTGGAGAGGCTGGATGATGAAAGCGACGTGTGAGACCTGTGGTTGGGTTGTCACCGCGACCAGCGAAGCCTACCTGGACATCAGGATCCTGGCACACGAATACATCTACCCCGACCACGTAGTAAAGGAAGATCATGGCACTGAGTGAGGCCGAGAAGACCATCCTCCGCAATCAGATTCGACAACACAAAGCGAACCGGAAACAAGCCCTGGAAGACGGCTACCTGGAAACCGCCCGGGTCATCCAAGGTCACATCGACATCAAGGAAGAGAGGCTCTCCAATGGCTGAGCTGAAGAATGTCAAGTTCACCCTGTCCTACGACATACCAGAGTCTGAGCAGGTACCAATCAAGAAGCCCTATGTGGACCGTTTACTCCAGCCGTGGCGGGCGGAAGTCGCTATCGAGCTCGGTGCCGAAGGCGGATTCGAATTGTTCAGTGTCTACCTCTATGGCGCGATCATGAAAAAAGACGGCACCCCAGGTAACCAGCATTCTGATGCCACCTACTACACATGGGCCGGTCGCAACGTGCTGGACAAAGATGCCCCCGACCTTGCGCACTCGATGGCCCTGATGGCTCTCGCAACAGTAAAGAACCACTGGTTGATATGAGAATCTTCGACCCCCCAAGGGAAACCTTCGTACCGGCCGGGCTTGGCCCACGGATGCTCGTCGAAGTCTTCATTGACAAGATGGTGCGCAGCGGCCTGGCACTCTCATTGACGCTGGTAATCGAGGGCACCGAGACCGAGTTCGCACTGCTCCAGAAGATCACCGAGACCGTCCAGATGTTGCGGGCCATGCTGGATGAATGCGAGGACTGGGAGATTGCCGGGGAGCTCCAGGAAAACGTTGATGTGGTTCTCGCACAGACGGCAGAGGTTAGGGCCGAGCGGGGCATGGACTGGAACCCGGAGTTCACCACCGCATTGCCTGCCGACGAGTTCATTGACGGCTTCTTGTACCTCTGCGCTGGCGACTTCCAGAACATGATCGACCGCATCCACACCGACGAAATGGAGGAAGCGCTGTGAACGATTACTCTCGGGAGCTCGACCCGAAACTGGATGCCACCGAATACATCAAGCAGTACTCCAACCGCATCCAGGTCGTCGCTGATGATCAGCTGGGCAATCACAAATACTCCTCGCACGAACACATGCTTGCCGCGCAGGCCACACTGACTGCGTACTCTCGCGAACTGGCCAAGCTGCTCAAGTCCCCCAAGGATGAACACGAAGCCCGGCTGAACGCGTTGGTGGATGAGCTGGAAACCCGGCTCCTTGGCGACTACGAGCCTCACTACCGGCCGGACATGACAGTCACTCAGGTGGTGCAGCTGATGGCGTCGAGGGTTGGCCATGATCTGCGTGCCATCTCCGACTTCCTGATCACCACCCGGCTGGAGGAATCCTTCAAATGACATGTCCAGAGAATGTTACCAACCCTGCCTCTAAGCGGTCCGCTGAGCGATCGGTATCCAATTCCAAGGGAGTTGCTACCCCGGGCATTTCTGTCTTCGCCAAGGAGGCACCAGCCACCCGGAAGATATCCGATGTGCAAGTCAAGGCAGCCGCGATAACAGTGATCCGGAACGTACCGGCGGATGACGTGCCCGAGCTCTTGGCGATGCTGGGTATCACTGACCACCTCACCGGCAAAGAGTTGATGTCTCCTCGGGCAGGTGTCACTCCCAGCTTCGATCACAAGCAGAAAGCGAAGCGGCGCAATGGCAGTAGGTGATGCTTCACTCGGTGGGTGGGAAGAGCGGGCCAAGTGTGCGATAGAGGGCTGGGAGATCAATGATGCCGACCTGGAGCACATAGCCCCTCGGCATCGACAGGGTTGGGCCGAGAAGATGTGCGAAGGGTGCCCAGTGATGGCTCAGTGTGCGGCCAAAGCTATCGAGGTTGGATCCTCGGGCACAGTCTGGGGTGGCACCTACATTCCGGAGTTCGTCTACGGGCACACCCTGGGATGGCAGCACCGATTGAAGCTGACCGCAGAAACCGGCCGGATCCCAACGAACGACGAAGTCAAGGAGCACGCCAAGGAGCATAAGCTGCCCCCACGGTCCTGGGTGATGAACCGGCCGATGGCTATGGTGGTCAACCGGTCCGGGACGCACACCAATCTGATGGAATACTGCCGAGCCAAGAAGCATCGGTTGACACCGGAGAACACCTACGCACCGCCGAAGTTCCCGAACCGCAGGGAATGCAGGGCTTGCATCAAGAAGCGGCAGGCCGAGAACTACAAGAAGAAGGGAACGGTATGAGCGACGAATTCGATCTCTCGGGATTCCAGACGCAACTGGAGCAGCTGGAGTGGATCAAGATACGTAAGGCGGAGTTGGCCGAACTGGAGCATCAGGTCCGGAGCTCTATCGAAGAGAACCTGCCGCCGGTGCGCTCGGATCGGGACAACCAGAAGATAGTCGGCACCCTGGACGGCAAGCCCTACCTAGAATGGCGGGGCACCAAAACCAATCGACTCAACCAACGCACCCTGAAGTCTGAGTTCCCTGCGGTGCACGCGTACTGCACTGAGGAAGTCTACGGGCGCAGCATGCACATCCTGAACGGACAAGACAATGCATAGGCCAATCAACCGACCGGCAAGCGATGGACCCCCAGTAGCACACGGTCTTCTTCCCTACGCTCGGCGCTATCGAGGCTGGGTGGACAAAGCCCGGCATTACGGAGTCGCCGAAGCGAAAGGATCACTGCTGATTACCTTCCCAGCACTGGGAGGAGTACATGGACCCATCACTACGGCCTTCTCTGCGACGGATGCATACGCCCGGGCACGGGACCTGTTGATCCTGAATGCTGACGTCATAGACGACCCGGATGCTTGGGCCGCCGACATCGAATTGGTCTGGATAGGGACTGAAGAGCCCCTTCCGTACCGGTAGAATAGTCGAATGACATTCTTCGAGCTCGGTGAGCAAGACGACTTACTTCGTGAATTGAAAACCCTCATCCGGAACGCCTCCGTCAATGCACCACGCTCGCTACAGAAGACGCTGGGACCGTCCGAGATAGGCCATGGATGTTCACGACGTCTTGCCTACTCGGTGGCCCGGCCCGACATGACCGAAGAGAAGAAGATCCTGCCTTACTTCAAGATGGATCCCTGGCCTTCGATTATGGGCACCGCAGGGCATGCCTGGTTGGCGGAGGCAGTTGAGCTAGAGAATGTACGGCTTGGGTACGAGCGTTGGATTTCCGAGACCAAGGTGACCGCCTGGGATGACGTCGAGGGTGGCATCGGAACCTGCGACCTGTACGACACCCAGTCCGAGTCGGTGTTCGACTTCAAGATCAATGGGCCGACTCAGTTCAAGAAGTACGTCAAGAATGGACCGTCGAAAACCTATATCGGACAGGTGAATGTCTATGGCAAAGGATACAAGCAGCGTGGACGCGTTGTCCGGAAAGTGGGTGTTCTGTTCATACCACGAGCCGGACTCCTCCGAGACGCACACCTCTGGATGGACGACTTCGATGAAGCGTTGGCAGACTCTCTCCACGATCAAGTTAAACTCATTACTGAAGTCACTGCCGCGCTCGACGTAAAGAACAATCCGAAGAACTTCCAGCTGATACCCATCACTCCCGGCTCCGCTTGTGAATGGTGCCACCACGCTACTCCCAACCCTGGGGACAATCCCTTTCTCTGCAAAGGAACTTACGACAAGTGAAAACGATCGAGATGTTGGTCTTCATGCGGGACCGCGTATGGAAGTGGCGATGCGGCAAATGCCAGGCCGACTCGTCAACGACCTGGTTCTCTACGGTCAGCATCCATGCTATGTATCGGGACTTCGCGCAACATGCCTACTACCACCATGGCGACATTCCTGTGTCTCCGTCCCAGCTGGAAGGATCACGATGATCACGGTCTACGGCAAGCCGGGCTGCCAGCGCTGCAAGCTCACCACTCTCCACCTGTCCCGCTTTGATGTCCCCTTCACTTACCGAGACGTCAGCACCGATCTACTCGCGGCCGATACGGTCTCATTGCTTGGGTACAAGGAACTGCCTATCGTCGTAGCTGGCGACGTGCATTGGTCCGGGTTCCGCATCGTTCAGCTGAACCGACTCATCGAGATCTACCAGAAGCAACCGTCTGTGGCCGAGATGGACCAGCTAGATGCAGCGGCCATCGCCTTCCTGGTAGAGTGACCTAACCGACAACTAAGGAAATCCAATGAGCGACGACTCTGTATACGGGTTCGAGCCCTACATCATCGACAGTCCAACCGGCATGGTCCAATGCACTAAGTGCTCTGAGGTGATGGGTGTCAGCGAGCAGTACGGGCACATCGTCTCGAACAAAGACCATGAGGACCAGAAGAACTGGCTCACCCTCCAGCTGCTGCGACTCGGTCAGGGCAAAGACGCTCGGGCTCGGGCCAAGCAAATCAAAGAGATCACCGAACGCGAACGCAAGGACCGGGAAGCACGCGGACGCGATGAGAGAGGTAGAGAACGTGGAGATTAGCGAGATATGGCTTGACTTCCTGATTGTCTTTGCGACAGTAGGGATATCCCTCACCCTGGTCGTCTTGGCGATTTTCGTATCCCAGCTAGCTAAGGAGTGGTGGCGTGAGCGATGACACCATGGCAGGGCTTCGCAATGAGGTTGCCCGGCTGAAGGATACCCGCGACGGCCTGGAAGATGAGCTCGACCAAGTCTGTTCAGAACTCGCGGTAGTTAGAAAAGATCAGGCAATCCTGGTCCGACGTACCTCCAAGCTTATGTCGTTGTTGCGCAGGGTCGGCAAGATGGATACCGATCAGATCTATGCGGCACTCGGCGAAGATGTCCCACCCGGAGAGTAGGGTGCCGGTGGGAATGCAAGAAAAAGCAAGTAAGACAAACAAAGGATAATACAGTGGGATTTTTTGACAGCATGGCGTCGGCGTGGACCCCTAAAGAGGTCGGCGAGAAGGTTCGTGGCGTTATCACGGACTCGTTCGAGAAGCAGCAGACTGGTGGAGACGTTCAGCTGGTCAACGGGAAGCCTCAGTTCGTTCCCAATGACACGCTGAAGGAATTCAAGAACGGCCAGAAAGCTATGGCCCTGGTGGTTGTGTTGCGGGTGGCGGAGGAGACTCTGGAAGATAACGGGCTTCGGTCCGTCTACATCAACCGGCCGAGTCGTCTCTTCACTGCGGTTGCATCGGCGCTCAAGGCAGCGGGCTCTAAGGAACCGGCCGTTGGCGATACGCTCGAAGTGGAGTTCACCGGATTCGATCCTGAGTCCATGAACGGCAAGGCGCGCACCTACGCGGCTCTCTACGTCGTGGGGAATTCTGCCCTGGCGAATGAGGTTGAACAAACTGCGGCTCCAGTCACTCAGTCCAAGGACGAGGTCTCTGCGGAGGCAGCGGAACTGCTGAAGAAGCTGGCAGCACTCGGCGTCAAGTGATCAGTTGATGGTTGGCCCTGGGTTTCTCGGGGGATCCAGGGCCTTCCACCGATGATCAATCGGAACCGACAAGCAAAGGAAACCATCATGGTCTGGGGCGTGTTCCAAGACAAAGAACTGCTTCGCCGTGAGCCTAGGATTCGGGACGCCCTTGATTGGGTCAGTGCTCGACACCCAGGTCTTTCGGTAGTGAAACAAAAGACAGGAACTGCGGGCGTCTATGAGCTAGTGACCGGACCGCAGGATGATCTCTTGCCCGAGACGCTGCGGCGCGTAGATCCCAAAGGCGTGATCGCTCAGTACCCGGTTGCTGCCGCTCCTACGTTCCGAATGGACACATGGGCGATAGAGATGGCCGATGTGGTTCGTCAGGGCGGCAGCGTCGATCTGGAGTACGGGAATCGCATGCAGGTGATACTTGCTCTGCTCTCGGTGGGCTGGACTGAGCGCGAGGTCGCCAAGGCTCTGAACACCAGTCGCACATACGTAATGCGGGTCAATCTGGCACCGCAGGAATTCATCAACAGATTTGAGAAATACCATGTCGCGTGAATACTTCCTCGTCGAGGCTTACTCCGGGAAGACCGGGGACTACGGCGTGCTCGGGATCTTCGACCATCGGGACAACGTGGCCCTGTTCATCGAGGGGCTGGAAGACGACAAGCAGCGGGGCCGGGTACGTATCGCCTACATCGTTCCCAATGTGATCCTTAATCCCGGACAGCGGTACTACGAATCGGCAAAGGAGTTCCTGGCATGAGCAAGCGCCGCATTTCCATCGAGAACCTGAATGTCTACTTAAGCGGTCGGCCGGATTCTGAGCAGCCCCCCTATCGGAATCTAACAGATCAAGATCAACTTCTCGATGACGACAACCTTCGGGACTACATGAACTCGGGCGTCGGTCAGAGTTACGCGGTTGAAGACTTCGACGCATCCGCCTTTCTGGCACAGCAGTCCGAGACCATCCGCAATCTGAACGATCAGGTAGGGGCGCTGGAGATAGAGAGTCAGGTGTTGAGCAAGGATCTGGCGAAGAGCGAAGAACGCGTCGGAATCCTTGAGAAGCAGTTGCAGGATGACCTCGAAGCCTATGACGCCCGCGTGATCAACGCATTGAAGGACAACAACGTTCTGCGCACCCTACTTCACGATGCTGAAGACAGGGTCAGGGATTTGCAGAATGTTCGGTCCCGGTTCGATCACCTTACTAGAGTCAACTCAACTACGGCCCAGCGAAATGCCGAACTCGCACGACGGGAAGCAGTTCTCGAAAGCCGTATCGAACGGGCGCGGAATGCGATCAAAACCGCCATAGCTGACCCCTTCCTGTCCGACCAGACGGTTGTGGAGAGGTTGGAGTATGTCCTTATCACGCTGGTTGATCCGAAGGAAGAGGCGCTGTGACATGAGCCAGCCGCTGCATATGGACGATGCCAACAACATCCCCCTGGCCGACCGGGTCAAGCTGAAGGCGCTGTTCGGACTTGATGTCAGCTCCGATGGGGTGATCATTGGCTTGACCGACCATCCGGAGTTCGCGTTCTTCGTGGCTATGCACACCACCGGCCAACTCACCGCACGACTCCGCATATCGTCTGCTGAGACCGCTCGTGCACTCCGAAATATCGCTGACTTGATCGAGGCTGACGGTGAATCGCAATGACCGACGCTCTACACATTCTCCTGGCCGTGCTGGGGCTTGGGTTGGTACTCTGGGGCATTCAAGGGCTGGACAAGGAGTTGAAGTGATACAGTCCGGGCGCAGGGCCAAGGTCTATAAAGATCATGGACTTTGGTGGTGCCATTCTTATCACGTGCATATGAATTCGGGAATGCTGCGACGCATTGCCATTGTTGAATACACAAGTCAAGAAGCCGCATTACGTGCCGCAATTAATGCGGTTGGACTTAAGGAAAGGAATTACTATGCCTAGGAAAGAACACGTAGTCGTTGTCCCGAAAGAGGCTCTACCTGCGATAACGCTGGAAGTTCGGGTGCTGGTGGAGGACACCGACGACAATGATGGCAATTCCAAGATACTCGCGGGCCGCCTGGAATTCACTGGTCAGCCGACTGTCGAGGACCTTCAGAATGCCATCTTCGACCTTGCCGTAGAGACCATCAATGCGGCCTCCTGGGATATCGGACTGGGTGAGATATTTGAAGTGGAGGCAGTCAAAGAATGATCGAGTGCGACTCTGTGTTTTACATAGCACCAATCTTTGATTACAAGAATGTGCCTACTGCGCGCATAGAAGCCATTAAGTGCAAACTGCCGCGTGGTCACTGCATTGATCATGTCTCTACGAATACGAAAGGCGAAGTGATCGAATGGGTCTGACAAATAACGAAAAGGTAGAGCGCTTGGTTTCTGCCGCCGAGAACGTCATCGAGTACCAATACAATCGTGACGCCATCGGGGCTTACTACGCCATTGAGAACCTGCGCAGAGCTACCCTTTCTCTGCTCCCGAATCAGGTGCGCCGTGCCCGAGCGTAACGAGTTCGATAGGGAGGAGTGGCTGGATAGTAGAGCTCGGCAACCCGGCTATCCCGATGAGTCACTCGCTTTTCCTGGAGCCAATGACAAATGCCCTAACCCGGGATGCGCTCAGAGTTATCATGGATTGTCTCATGGTGGGTGCCCCGGTGGTATCGCCTGGGAGAATGGACAAAGAGAGCCTATCGGCCCCGAGAACCACGTCCCTAAGCCTGATTGGTGGTACGGGGTATGATTCGATTCCTGATCAATGAGCGAATCCATGACATCAAGGCCGGGGTCTTCGCGTTTGTCCTAAACTATATCGAGGCTGACAAGCATGCCGTACGCAAGGAAGCCCTTGGTGTCACGGACTGGCAAGTCTATTTCAGGGACTACACGTGAAAGGGATCGAAGAATGGCTCGCTGAGAACCATCCGGAAGTTCTGCCCTGGCAGGTCCACGTGATGACGCGCGTAGTCAATGAAGGAGACACTCTTGTTCTTGTTATGCCACGGATGTACGGCAAGACGACGATAGATAAAGTGATTGGGGAGTACCGTGAGCAGCTCGGACTTGAATGACCTGCTTGCTGACTACGTGGCTGCCGCTGAGCTCACCAATGCGTTCGGGGCCGGGATCCTCAGCGCCGATGGCAACGGCTTACGGGCGTGTGCTTATGCGGCAGCCGGATGGCCGGTATTCCCACTACGGGGAAAGCAGCCGCTCACGGAGAACGGTTTCCATGACGCCTCTACCGACTTGGTGCAGATCTTCAAGTGGTGGGGCGTTCAGCATCCCGGGGCCAATATCGGCTGGGTACCCGACTGGGAAAAGGTGATGGTGCTCGACCTCGATAGGCACGCGAAAGGACAAGATGGCCAAGCCAGATACAAGCAACTCACCGGAACGGAAGCACGATTCGCCGAGACCATGCAGGTTGCGACTGGCGGAGACGGTATCCATCTGTTCTATCAACGCCCTCCGGGTCAAATCACCGGGCGCATACTCACTGAGCGTTTCGGTCCCGGGCATGGAATCGACGTGCGGACCAATGGTTATCTCGTCGCCCCGGGAAGCACGCATCCGGATACGCTTCGTGACTACGTAGGGCTAATCAGTGAGATCGCGGTGATGCCGTACTCATTGGTGCGGGTGCTAGTGGAGCCTGAGCGGGTTGTAGTGCCCCGTACTCCGTCTACGTATGTCGGCACCTCGATCGCTGATTGGTTCACGCAGACAGCCACCTGGGAGTCAATCCTGGAGCCTCACGGCTGGGTGCTGATCGGCAATGATGGGAACGTTCCCGGGGCTCGCTGGAGGCATCCGAACGCCACGGCACCATGGTCCTCGATCGTTGATGAGCACGGGCAACTTCATACGTTCAGCCCCAATACCCCGTTCGAGCCCAGTGAAGGGCGCAATTCCGGTCGGGGTCTTACTCGGTTCAAGGCGTACTCGATTGTCAATTTCGATGGTGACATGACTTCGGCCGCCATCCACCTGCAAGAGAAGAAATGGGAGCTAGGACTGTGACATACCTGGAAATCGAGGCGTGGTTCGACCGGCAGTATCCATTGAACACGGCATGGCAGCGCGGGCGGGCAACCGACATCGTGTTCTCCCATGTCAGCGGGACCACAGGGTTTGCTTGGGCTAGGGGGGGCTCAGTGGTTGGGTTCCTGGTGCAGAGCTGGATGGACGCGCACTCGGATACACTGGCACCTCCGACCGATAAACCAGGAGAGTGATGGGTTTCTTCGATACCGACTACGAGGCTGACGTCGAGCCGCAGTCAACTAATGGGCATGCCGTTCCGGAGGCCGATGACGTCGAGGTCAAGCAGATCCGGATCCTCGACATCTGGGCTATGTTCGACAAAAAGCCACCGCCCCCGCTGGTGCACGAGCTCCTGGATAAGGATGCCCTAACGTTCTTCGTCGGTGCTGAGGGTTCGGGCAAATCGTTCTGGGCCATCGCGCTTGCCTGTGCCATCGCCACCCCAAGCGGCATGAACACCTGGGAGGGTCACAAGATCTACGAGCATGGCCCTGTGCTCTATATCGCCGCTGAGGGCGCATCCGGCATGGGCAACCGGATCAAGGTCTGGTGTGAAGCCAACGGCGTTGATCCTGCGATCCTGGCAGGCAACATGAACTTCATAGAGGATTCCATCCCGCTTGAGGATCCTGACTACCGAGATCTGCTGTTGCGCAAGGTGGAGGAGATGAAACCGGTCCTGATTGTCATAGACACCAAGTCGGCTATGACTGCCAGCGTCGATGAGAACAGTGCCAACGAGCAATCCATGATCATCAACTTCATGAAGCGGCTCAAGCGCGTCTCGGGTGCCTGCATCCTGATCATCCACCACAAGGGCAAGTCCGGAGATCAGCGTGGCTCGAACGTCTGGCCGACCAACTGTGACGACTACTTGGTGGTGATGCCGCCCGAGGAGGACTACGAACCTGAGGCCGATCGACCGCTGGTCATCTTCTGCCAGAAACACAAGGAGCGGCCGGACAAGTGCTCGCATGCCTTCGTGCTGAAGACGGTGCGCGATGACCTCGGCAAGTCGATCTCTCGCGTAGTCATCCAGCCGCAACAGGATCCATCACAGATGTCTGATCCAGAGAAGGGGGCACAGAACCGCAAGAGGGCGCTGGAGCTGCTTCAAGCCACCGGCCCGCTCACCAAGACGGTCTGGGTGCGGTTGCTGAAAGACGAGGGGATGCCCAATGGCCCGGCATATCGAGCCATCTCGGCCCTTGTTAACGCCCATATGGCCGACTCGGATGGCGGCAATCCCGAAAAGTTCTCGGTGTAAAAACCGGTGGGAATCCTATACGTGCAGGTCAGAGACTTAAGCCTCGATTTACCAGTAACAGATGGGAATTGGGTGGGAATGATCTTCAAAACGTACTCTGACCTGCATGTATACATAAAAAAAGCCCCTCAATAACTGAGAAGCTCGGCTGATCGTCGTCACGAAGTGCGGTAACGACTGCGAGCTTAACAACTTAGTAGTCCTAAAGTCAAGTAGCTACGGAGTGTCTAGGTAACTTGTTACCTAACTGTAGTAAGTATTAGAACCTCCCTTAAGATCGAAGCTGACTAATAAGAGAAGGGGCAATGACTCCCAGGAAGACGAAGCTCCCGTATCGGTGGCCCGGCCTGCGCAACTCATCGCCCTCCGTCGCCCGCTGCCAGAGCTGCAAGACCCTGATCTTGGTTGGTTACTATGACGGTTGGGCCGTCTACCTCGACGCACTCGATCTTGACCCGCGCGGTGAGGCTGAGGCTTGGATCCTTGGCTTGCCGACATACCACGTTGTCCCACCCCACCTCTACAAGAGAAGCGTGATGACCATCAAAGACGATTGGCACCCGAAGCAGGGCTTCATCTCCCGAACCCATCGGTGCGGCCAAGCCCCCAGCACGTACCTGCGGATCCGACCGGAGGTCTCCGATGTCTGTGACTTCTAAGCCGTGCAAGGACTGTGGCAAGCCCGGCCGACCAGCCCCTCATCCCGGCCCCCGCTGCGCTACTCATCATCGAGCCATAGTCAAGGTACGTAAGGCCCGGGAGCGGGATGGCCGGATCCTTCGGCTCTATGGCGTCACCCCTGAGGAATCCGCAGCGCCGCTGAGTAAGGCCCGGCAGCCAGATCTTGACCATGATCACAAATGCCCGATCTGTAAGGGGTCGGACAAAGCATGTGGCCAATGCGCACGAGGATTCGTCCACGGCAAGTGCAACCGCTTCATCGCATGGATCGAGGACAACATCGGTTCAGCGTCCACCATGGCCCAGTACCTCGCGGATCCCCCACTCAAACGAATGCGTGAAGGTCGATGATCAGGCCGGGCACCATCGCATGGGCAGCAGCAGTCGGGGGCATCCTCGCTTACGAAGTGCTGGCACCCGACGATGAACTGATGAGTGAAGCGGTCGACCGAGCACTACAGAGGTACCCCTGGACTACTCGAATCTTGATCGCGACACTCGGCCTACATCTCGCCAACCTCCTACCCGAACGAATCGACCCGCTACACCACCTCGGAAAGATGAAACGATGAACTTCGTATGCCCCGTATGCAAGACGCTCGGCACCCCCCACCTCTGCCATAAGTGCACCGGCAAGCTGTACAAGATGCTCCACACCATCGCCATGCTGGTCCCCGAGCTCGACAACGAACTCACCAAGCAGACGGCCAAGGTCTCCAAGATGCAGCGCGCGGGCGGTAGCTCTACCCCCTTGGTCTACTCACCTGAGGCATCCGACCTCACTCAGTACGCATGGACAGTCCTTGATCACTGGCTGCGCCGGTCGGGATGGAACGGTGACGTCCCCACACTCACCCTGCTTGCTGCCACCGCGTACTACCAGTACCACCGGCTCGCACGCCTCATCGACGCTGACGTGATGTTCACCGAGATGACCAGCCTGCGAGACGCTCTTGTCGCCTTGGCCGACCTCCCCATCGAGAAGGTGTTTCTTGGCGTCTGTGAGACCTGCCAGCAGCCGATCCATGCTGACCCCACAGAGACTCACGTCGAATGCCGTTGCGGCGCTCAGATGGACACACAGGCGGCAAAGACGGCCATCAGTGATGAGCTCCGTGCCTCATGGTTGACGCCCAAGGAGACAAGGGACTACGTCAAGGGCAAGGGTGGCGTGCTCGGCTCGCAGGTTCTGTCCAACTGGGGGGCCGCCAAGAAGGTCCGCAAGCAGGTGATAGAGGGGCAGTCGTTCTACCATCTGGGTGATGTTCTGGCCTACGCTGAAGAACGTGGACTATTTTTGGTACACTGACTATCCGACCGACACCGCAGAGCCCTCCACCATGGATTGCGCGCTGACTAATAGGGAGCCAAATGAGTGCAACGCTGACGCAAGCAGAGATCAACACAGGCTGGTGGAACGTCAACTGCTGCAATGGGAAGTTTCGTGGTTTGATGACGGCTCACTGCCCCACCTGCCATGAGACCTTCACGAGTCCGCCCGGGTTCGACTACCACCGCCGAGCGGGCAAGTGCCTGAACCCGGCCACGCTGCGCAACAGCAAGACCAAGGAGCCGATATTCCAGAAAGCTGACAGAGGATACCCCTGTTGGATGAGAAATGGAAGCTATGTGCGTGACTCCATGTAAGGATTGTGCTAAGCTGGCGCTGTCGTACGAAGTGGGCCACCAGGTAGTCGGTTCCTTGGTCTCCCCTCGTATGATCCGCCCCCGGGTTGTTAGCCTTGATCTTCCGAGATCCCATAGGCTCCCCGGGGGCCTCCTCGTCTGCGGAGGTCGACATGGCCGCTAAGCACTATCGAGGGCACGACGCATGGAAGCGGGCCAATCCCCTTCAAGAAGGCAGCCCATGCGCACGCTGCGGCCGACCGATGTATCGAAGCCAGAAACTAGACGTTGGACATGTTGTGGATGCGGCCCTTGGTGGGGCGTATGGACCTAAGCGATACGAGCACCAGTCGTGCAATCGTCGCGCAGGTGGGCAACTAGGCCAACGCATCAAGCAAGCCAAACGGCCTGCGACACAACAAGAACGACATTCAGAAAACTGGTGAATACATGAACAAGATCAAGGCAATGCTGTTCTCGGTGCTGGTGGGTATGGGCTTCCTTGTCCCTGCTCTCGCCATCGCACCGGCACAGGCGGATGGTTGCGGTAACGGAACTTGGGTTGTCGGGGTCGGTGGCCTTGCTGCTGCGCTCCCCGGTGGCACTTGGCAGAACTCGTCCTACATCGTCGCTAACGAGCGGGTGGAGTACAACTCGGCGGATGCCAACTCCGGTCTGGTGCGACTGCGCTACATCATGAGCGTCCATCGTGACGTCTGCCCCGGTGACCACTTGAAGGTGATTGGACACTCTGAAGGTGCTGCAATCGTGCATCAGTGGGTCGAAGAGAACCAGAACTTCCCGAACGCCAACGCCATCCTGCTCGCGGATCCCAAGATGCATGAGTGGCCGGGCGGCGATGGATTCAGTCGCGAGCTTTGGTGGTACGGCTACCCGATGGCTGGCAATGACGATTGGTTCGGGAACTTCCCGACTCGCACTATCTGTGCATGGGCCGATCACATCTGCCGCGCTGACTCGGATTGGGTGGGCTACTTCACTGGCGCTCACACCAACTACAACATGAACGGCTTCACCTATGGCAACTGGGAAGACGGTTCGTTCTATTTCTGATCTTCCTAGTAATGGGAGGAGGTGACCACGATGTTAGGACTTGATCCTATTGTGGCGGTCTTAGTCATTCTGGCGATAATCGCACTGGTTGTGTTCATCGTTCGTCGCTAAGACCTGAGGCCCCGATGTAGCTACGGCAGTCGGGGCCTTCATCATGTCGGCGTCATCAGTTTTCGCAAAACGAAATATCCAAAACGTAATAACCCTTTTGTGGCAGAAAGCCCGGGAGAATCCAGCCGAAATCAACCACAAATGAGGAGAAATGTTCAGCTATTTCCTCTACCTTTCGGCGCTGAGATATCTCGCGAACACCCACTTTCGCTACGATCCCTACTGTAAATACTTCATCAAACGTGGCCCGCGCGGGTCAAAAGGTCGCGGAATTCAATGCCAGTTGTGCAGGATCGGGGCTGGCATTGACGACGTTCCCGTCCGGCCATATGTAAGATAATGGGCCAAAACTTTACATATAGATCAGCATATGCAAGGTTGTTTGTCATTAGCTTTTATATAAGACTCGAACAAGTTTCTTATAGCGCTTCCTCGGGCTCCTAAGCGCTAGCGCTAGCGCTATATAAATTTGGGGCCGCTTTTTGGGGGTTATGGGCAGGGCCGGTGGGGCCAAGATCAGGTTACGTCCGGATAACATTCATGCGCGGACATCAGACGGCTCATGTCATCATTTCCAGGTCAGAGCAGCAACACCCCGTCCGCCCACCCAGCTGCCACATACAGGCACGTTCCCACCTCTCCGGTATGCGGACACACGAAAGCCCCTCAAACCGCTTAGGGAGCAGCTGAGGGGCCTATAGACAGCAAAAAGCCCCTTGATCACTCGCGAGAGCAACCAAGGGGCTTGGGTTTAGCGCTTGTAGAGCTGGCGACGTCCGCCGAGACCGATACCGGCACCGACTGTTGATGTCACGCCGTTCATGAACGAAGACAAGAAGTCAACCTTGAAGTTGTGTCGTTGGATCTTGCGAGCGGTCGCGTCATGCTTGCCGATCTCAGCAAGGGCCACGCGGGCTATCTCCTCGATCGTCGAGGTTGCCTCTTTGACCATCTCAGTGACTTCTTCGTCACGCTCGGCCAGTGCAGCCTTAGCAGCGGCTAGCTCAGCACGCAAGGTCTCCAGTTCGGTTACCAACGGGTTCATCGGCTCAGACGGTCCCGCGAACAGATCAGCGTAGTCACTGAGCCGCTCGGCATGTTCGTCCTGGTTGAAGAATGAGTTAGACATCACTTGACCTTCTTGTCTGTCTCGACCGGCTTGATAGCTGGCTTGGTCCAACTTGGGTGGTGCGGGTGGTAGACCTCAGGACGGGCGTAGCGAGCGGTCTGGTTATACATCAGTGCCTCTTTGCAACGTAGACGATGAACGCGGTCACCGCGAGGAACACAAGCCCAAGCGCGATGACTGTCACCAGAGTTGAGGGGTCGGTTGACTCGGTTGCGGTCTGGTGAGTCTGCTTGATCACCTCAGCCCAATCGGTGTTGGTAGAGCACGCCTCGCGCTCGAACATGGTTCCAACGTCGACGACTACACAATCTTGATACATCATGGATCCTTTCGGTTCAGTTCTAGCATCCAACCAAGCTCACCGGCGGACCGATGAACAAGGCAAGCGGTTAGCTCCCGGTGTTGTAGTAGTGCCCGTATCGACGCTGAAGTTTTATGAACGCCTTGCGTCGCTTGTTGGCCTTGCTCTTCTTAGACATGCATGAATCCGTTCTCGCTCGCAATGGTCTTCTTGGCAGCCACGACGTAAACGCCGGTGTAGTAGGTGCACATCGACTTGCCATACTCAGCATGGTCGATCTCATGGACTCCGCCACCTGAGGACACGTAGTGCTCATAGTCGGCACCAAGCAACCTACGAGCCGCTGCGGTTACCTGAGCAAAGCCCTTACGCTCGGACAGCGGCACTCCCAAGCTATGCACAGTGATGTGATGAGCGATAGCCCCGGACATCTGGACTGCCTCAACCTCGATACGGTTGTTCTGGTTGTTCATGTAGTCGTTCATCATGGATCCTTTCGATTCGGTTCTAACGATCCACAACCACCCGCCACCTGAGTGACGAATGATTGAAGCTGGTTAGACGTACTCGACCCTGATCTCAACCTCGTTGGCAAGATCCCAAATCGCTATCTCACCGCGATCATGTCCCGCCTTCAGTGCCTCTTGCAGGTCGTCATAGACCTCGACAGCATCGAAGTAGTGCGAGCCGGTATCGGCATCCTTCCAGGCACCGTAGAGGTACTGAGTGCCTTCAAACTTGGCAACCCACTCGGTTACGTCATTGATGTCATCAACGTTGATTGTGCCCTCAACGCCAACCACATAGCCTGCGGTCGGTGTATCGCCGAAGCGGTCGATAGTGACCCCATCGCCACTCAGGACGGCCGCGATAAGCTCTGTGGCTATCTGGAGGTTGGTCTTGGGCTTCTTATAGTAGAGAACCTCAGTGACCTGATGAACCTTCTCACCCAAGCGGACCTGATTCGAGACGTACTGCATAACAGCGTCCACCGGCCCCGGTGCCTCAATGAAGACGCTAATGGCATTGGCGAAGCGCAGAGTGTATGTGTTCATGATGATTCGGTTCCTTACTTGGTGGTGGGGTCGACAGGGCCGCAGATGTGGTTACCCATGGTATGGCAGTTCCAAAGCGGGCTATCCTCTTCGATGCGGTCGTGACGCGGTATGCAGCTGAGCACAATGAGTGCGGTAAACA
>Ga0193709_1000281_pt1 | contig 19377 bp, 21 predicted proteins | sample H3c2metaG_FD_160571 | JGI IMG/M metagenome (GOLD analysis project Ga0193709, IMG submission 160571) | Soil microbial communities from a riparian zone of the East river system, Colorado, United States - H3c2 | ecosystem: Environmental > Terrestrial > Soil > Riparian zone | place: USA: East River... | reverse complement strand
CGTCGTGCTATCAGACCCCATACCTGCAGATTAGCTCCCCGGAGAAGCAGTGCGGGAAGTCGCGGTTGCTGGAGGTTCTGGCGGTATTGGTGTATGAACCATGGGGGCCCATCACCACCCCGTCGGCCGCTGTCCTATTCCGCATGGTCGCTGACAAGGTGCCGACATTGTTGTGGGATGAGATTGATGCGGTGTTCGCCCCCAAGACCGCGCAGTTCCATGAGGAGCATCGGGCTCTGTTGGATAGCGGGCACCGGCGGGGCAATTTCGTCCCCCGGTTCATCGGTGGCAAGGTGATTGACTTCCCTGTGTTCTGCCCCAAGGTGTTCGCTGGCATTGGTGCCCTGCCGGACACGATTGCGGATAGGTCGATACCCATTCGGCTACAACGGCGGAAGGCAACTGAGCTGGTATCCGACTTCATTCATGAGGAGGTCAAGGCTGAGGCTGATGAGATTGTCGAGCGTATTGAGGAGTGGGCCGAGGAGAGCGAGGATGAGATTGGAGTAGCTCGCCCAGATGGCATGATAGGGCTCTCCGACCGTATGCGTGAAGGCAGCTTCTCTCTTGTCGCTATCGCTGATCAGTTCGGCTGCGGCGAGGAAGCCCGGAGCGCGCTAACCGAACTCTTGACAGCCGTAAGGGTCGACAGCCAAGAAACCATGCGGTTGAAGCTGCTGAGGGACATCAAGGAGGTCTGTGAGCAACGCGGTACCCGAGGAGCCATCACAACTGATGCGCTGCTAGAGGGGCTATGGAACCTGCCCGAGACAAACTGGGCCGAGGGCAGGTACTACGGCCGAGACCTGGATGATAAGGACCTAGCCGCGTTGTTGTCTCATTACGGAGCGAAGCCGCAATTGATCAAATTCAAGAAGATTGGCGCCAAGCGCGGATATCGGCTCGATGACTATCAGAACAAGAATGCTGAAGACATTACAGGCCTGCGAAGCTCCTGGGAGCGTTACAGTGAATGACATGGTAACGGTTGGTAACGGGTACCTAGCGGGTAGAGGGGTATTGAGCATTATGGTAACGATGTTGCTTTCCCTCCTAATATATATAATTATGGTTAAGGAGGAGATACCCCCTTTACCTCCTGTACCACGTTACCACCCGTTACCACGCTACCATTACCGATTTTGCGACTGCTCTTAGGGAGGAGTGATCATGCCTGTCAAGGGTGAATTTGCGCCTGGAGCAAAACGCTGCAAGCACTGCAAACGGCCAGCGGTAATCGGGCTAGAGGTTTGCTGGGCACACGGCGGCAGACTGCCAAACATGAAGACGAGAGCGAAGCGCGCGCGATTGGAGATGGCCTTGACAAAAGCTGGGTATGGCTCAGGCAATAACGCGGTAGCCGAGGACCATGTTGGCGCGAACCCTGTCACGGGCTACATGTGGGAGCTACGGCGGACGGCAGGCAACATCGTCACGGCTGAGGAATTCATCGCCGCGCTAGACCCGAAGGAAATCATCTGGGGCAAGACAAAGGAGGAAGTCAAGGATGCTGCGCTGAGCTATTCGGTTGAAGGAACTCCGGTCGATAATTCCTACACGATGACGGTCGAGGAAGCCAAGACCCACATGTGGGTAGCTATCTACATGAAGGAGCGGGAGCACTATGGCAAGTTACTCAAGCTCGGCATATCCGCAGGCCTAGAGGAGCGCAGGCTACGGTTACAGGAGATAATGGTTATCCAGCTCAATGGCGCGATAACCAACATCATCTCGCGCTTGGGATCTGACCCCGCCGACCCGGGGGTTAGGCAGATGGTCCGCGAGGAGCTACTAGCTATCGAGAACGCTCCGGAGGTAGCCGCTACAGAGGCCGACGTTGTGGCGGAGGCTGTCGAGGCCGAGCTGGTGCCCGATAAGGCGCCTCGGGGTCCGCGTCGTAAGGTCGGGACACGCTACGCGCCGCGTAGGGGCGGGAAGGTTGTGGAAGATGACCGCGAATGACGAGGTTCACGCTGACATGCGGATATCCCGTGCGCTAGCGGAGGAGAATGGCTATTGGACGACGCCCGAGACGAGAGCGCGCGCTATCGCGAGCCGGGCCGCGTACGCTTACTTGCGCAGCTGTCTGCCCCGTCCCGGAGAGTTGGCCATCACCCGGGACGGGGCGCAGTTATGAGTGGCGGCATATTCAGCCAAGCTGCCAGCGAGTGGGACGACGACACGAGCGATTCGGCGCGCCCTATAGAGTGGTCGGAGAAGAAGGGCAACCGGCTTACGCTCGTACAGAAAGCCATCAAGGAGTCCGTACGGGATCACCGCTATACAGCGGTACCAAGTTGCCACGACTCGGGCAAGAGCTTCGTCGCGGCCGATATCGTGGCATGGTGGGTAGACGCGCACCTTACCGGGCAGTCGCTAGCTGTTACGACCGCGCCAACCTCCGCGCAGGTGAAGGCGATTCTGTGGCAAGAGATAACCACTATCCACGAACGCGCCGAACTCAAGGGCAAGATCAATCGAGGTGCGGCACCGGAGTGGTACGCGGGCTCGACATTGGTGGGGCTAGGGCGGAAGCCCGCTGACTACAACACGGCAGCCTTCCAAGGGCTCCACTCGCTATACCCGCTGATCGTGATTGACGAGGCGGGTGGCGTAGCTAGAGCCATCTTCGATGCCGTCGACACGTTCGCGACGAACCGGAACGCGCGCGTACTCGCGATCGGGAACCCGGATGACCCTACGTCGTACTTCGCTCAGATATGCAAGCCGGACTCAGGCTGGAACGTGATACAGATAGATGGGCTCCGTACGCCCAATATGACCAAGGCATCAGTAGCGAAGCAGCCTCGCTTGAAGGCGCTCATGGAGGCGGAGGGCATCCCGTACTCCGAAGAGAACATACCCACGACCGTTCGCGACGTACTCCTTAGCCCGGAGTGGATAGAGGAGCGGCTAGCGCGATGGGCCGGGGTGACGCTGGATGACGCGCCGGAACGGATTGTCGAGAAGGCGGCAGCCTCCCAACTCTTCCTGTCCAAGGTGCGTGGGATCTTCCCGCCGATCGGTGGGGGCAATAGCGTGATCCCGCTCGGGTGGGTCGAGCTAGCGATGAACCGATGGGACGACTGGGCGGACGCGGGCAAGCCCGAACAGGTAGGCAGGCGGATTGTCGGAGCTGACATCGCCCGAGGCGGGCAGGACCAGACGTGCCTATCCATACGCCAGGGAATGGTAACCCAGAGGATCATGCGCTCGAATACCGGTGACACGATGGAGACGACGGATTATGTCAGTGGTCTCGTCAACTGGCCCCGGGCTCTCGGTGTCATCGACGTAATCGGGATTGGGGCAGGCGTCCTAGATCGGCTACGGCAGATGTCGCGAGAGGGCACCATCATCGGGGACGCCATAGGCTTCAACGCTTCCGCGCAATCTAAGCGGACCGACATTCTCATGGAGTTCAAGTTCTTCAACGACCGCTCGGCAGCGTGGTGGAGAATGCGTGAGCTACTAGACCCGTCGCGCAATAGCAAAATAGCCCTACCTCGGGATGAGGAGCTGAAGGAGGAGCTAACCGCTCCGACCTACAAGGTGTTGACCGGAGGCGTCATCAAGGTCGAGGAGAAGGACGACGTCAAGGATAGAATCGGCCGATCGACAGACAGCGCCGATGCGACAATACAAAGCTACTGGGTCGATGGCCTAGACCCGGGGCATATAGACGCGGGAGAGACGAGCAACGTGGTGGGGCAGCCAGTCAAGTTCACGAGCCAGCGACAAGAGGGAGCGTTTCGCTATGCCGGGTACACGCCGTTCGGTCAGCAAGAAGAAGATTGGTAGGCTGCGGGCGTTCTGGCGCTCGCTCTTCCTCAAGTCTGCCGGCCAAGAGCTAGCGCGACGGAACAACCGCCCGTATGAGGGTTTTGGCGATTCCTTCTTTGATGAGGAGGACGACCGATGAGCACTCCGCGTACGGGCGGGCGGAACCCGGCAGGCAGGCCGCTACCGGCCGTCAACGGGGGCTCGCCGATCAACGTCACCAAGGGCAAGACCGCGACTAGCGACGAACTCCCCGAGGTCGGGCGCGAGGTAGGCACCGCGTTCACGAGCGCTGACCTGATGTTCCGGAACTTCGATGACGGCTCGCTGTTCTCCTATGGCGAGATGGAAGCCAAGGACATGCGCGAGATGCTGGGCCGCTACGGCAAGGGGCATCAGCTAGAGGCCGCGCTCACGCTGCCGCTTATGGGATTGGAGTGGGAGCTAGAGAAGCCGGATGGGGACAAGGGCCAGACCAAGTGGCTCACTGAGTTCCTGGATCGGCCGGCCAATACAAAGGATTCGATGTCGACGCCGATGGATCTGATCCTCGGGCAGATGACGAGCGCGCTGACGTACAAGAAGGCGTGCTTTGAGAAGGTGTTCGAGACCGACGATGACGACATGTTCATATACGACAAGGTGGCCTTCCGTCCGCCATCGACCGTAGATGTCCGGCGCGACCCCAAGACAGCTGCCTTCCTTGGCTTCCAACAGACCCCGATTACGGTAGAGCAGCAGAACTCCTCCAAGATGCTGCCGATCAAGATTGACCCGCAGTACGCGTTCGTTCACTTCAACGGGCTCCACCGCGACCCAGTCAATGGCTTGTCGGCTATGGAGATTCCGTTCTGGTGCTACAAGACGCAAGAGAAGATCATGTATCTGTGGTTCAACTTCCTGGAGGGGCAGGCGCTGCCGCGAACGATCGTGGAGGCGAATGAGCTAGGCATTGCGACCGAGATAGCCCGGAAGGTCGCTGCGCTCAAGAACAGTGGCGTTCTGCCGGTGGCGAACCCGAACGGCGCGCAGGCTGCTGGCCGGCAGATGGTCTACACGCTCGACTCCTCGGGCAAGGGAGCCGACCAGTTCATGGCCGCGATCAACTGGCTGGAGCAGACGGCTCTCGACTCCGCGCACGCCGGGTTCACCGGCTTAGCTAGCGCCGCTACCAACGGGCGGGGCTCGAACGCTCTAGCGTCCACCATGTCGAACTTCTTCCTGAAGAATCGGCAGGGCGACGTACGGGCCATGAAGTACTCACTTGACAGCTGGTTCCTGCCGGACCTGACGCGCTACAACTTTGGCCCGGACGCGCTCCCTCCCCGTATCAAGTTCGCCCCGCTCGCGGAAGCCGACCTACAGATGTCGATGGAGCTTCTGGGAACCTTGGCCGGGAACCGTGGGGGCGCCGAGCAGTTCCTGCCCAACGAGTTCCTGAGCCAGATCGTGCTGAATGTCTCGCGGTATATGGAGCTCGATGTCAAGCAGGTGCAATCCGGAATCGAGAAGGCGCAGAAGCGGGCGGAGGAGCAGGCCGCGTTAACCGGAGCGCCGCCCGAGGGGCAGGCCGTCGCAGGCGTGGGAGGAGCTACACAACAGGCGCTGAAGATCATACAGGGCGGACAGCCCGGCCAGCCGCCAACCAACCAACCTCCCATCCCCGGGTTAGGCGGATGACCGATGAGCGCCCCGGTTTCCTCCGTCGCCTCCTCCATCCCCGTCAAGGCGATAGCGGGAGTGCTAACACGGATGAGCAAGACCTACAACCCGACAGCTACCACGGCCGCCATAGGCCTGATACTGCCTGCGCGCGACCCGAGGGCGATACGCGCGGCGCTCGCGCTGACCGACCACGACAAGACCGCCAAGCGCGGGACACGCCACAACCCACGACTCAAGGGAACTGGCGACGCCGCGCGAGCCGTACAGTCCGACGAGATCAACTATCGGGCAGCCTACATCGAGAAGGCCAGCCAGAGGATGACGGACAGCCTCAAGTCTGGCAAGACAGTCCGGGAGGTTATGCGCGAGGAAAGGACATACTACAAGGCCCATGAGCTAGCCCGAGCGAACCGGCAGGCGAGCGCGCTCAAGGTGGACGCGGCTACGGCGGCTTTCGGCGGGCTCCTCGGATGGCGGAGCCGCGATGACGGCAAGGTATCGCCCGAGTGTAAGGCTGCGCACGGCGCCAACTTCTCCGCCACATCTAGGCCCAGGATCGGCTGGCCGGGAAGCGTCCATCCGCACTGTCGCTGCCTGCCTGGGCCAGCGTGGGCAACGAAACGAACCGTAGACGGCTCCACTATCGGAATGAAGGTGGCATGATGCCCGGGTGGGCCGGGCTGTTGATCGGCGTCGGAGTGGGCGCGGCAAGTATTACCTGTTGGTTCATGTGGTGGTTCACCAAGAACGTTAGGATGTGGGACTAATGCCAACCACTCAGGGACCTCCGCCTGCGCCGAAAGCGCCTGCCAAGCAGAAGCAAGCTAGCAATTCTGACTTTGAATCTAAGCACCCGAGGAGCCACGGCAAGTTCGCCAAGAAGGGCAGTCAGACAACCGGGCAGGCTACACCGGACAACCTCAACCTATCTCCCGAGACGCGTGCCACGATAGCCAAGTACCAGAAGGCGCATGGGTTGCCGGTGACGGGGCAGCTCGACTCCGCTACTAAGGCGTATGTGGCGAACAAGCAAGCCGCGAACACGCCTGAGGCCAAGGCGGGCGCAGCTGCAGCGAAGAAGTCCGCCAGCGCTAGCAAGAAGTCGGCTGCTCACGCTGCCGTGCTACAGCGGGCCGCCGCGCGGAAGAAGGCTACCGCGAACCGGAAGCGGCTGGCGCTGATCGCCAGGCAGGCCAAGGCTCGTACCCGGGCAATGGAGAGAGCCAAGGTCAAGATTGTCAAGTTGAAGATGAAGAGAGCCAAGGTAAAGCCGACCGTCAAGAAGCCGACTCTAGTCAAGCCCAAGGCGCCAGCGGGCAAGGACATTACCAAGCTGAACGCGGACGGAACCCCCAAGGTTCACGCGTGAAGGTCATCGACTTTGTCAAGCACGTCGCCACAGCGGCAGGCGTCGCCTACTATCATGCGCCGATCGGCACGCCGATTGTGGCCCACCCGGATATCAACCAGATCCACTCGGGCAACCTGTCAGTCAGCGGAACTAGCCAAACCGCTGGGCTTACCTTGCATACCAAGGGGAATGACTCCGTAGTCAAGTACCATGGACAGAATCTAGGCACGATTCGGAAGGATGAACACGGTGTCTTCCACGTCATCACGCCCGAGGGCGAGGACGTAGGCCTGTACTCCTCTCGCAAGAAGGCAGTGCTAGGTATCATTCAGCATCACCAGTACTTCACCGAACCAGAACCTATCTCACCGGCGCATGCGGCGCTTGACCTGCCTCCGCTACAGGAGTGGGAGAAGGAGCTGATGGGTCCCGGCCCGTTCGACGCGCCGACCGAGGGCCCAGGCAAGGTCGAGATAGTGCTGGATCCGGACGGGCTCCAGGTGGGGACGATTGTCCATAACCCTGAGGGCTCATCCAAGAAGTACACGGTGTATGACTCATACGGAGTAAGCAAGGGCGAGGCCAACACCTTCACCGGCGCACAGTACGCGCTCGGCTCCAAGGTCGGCAAGCCATCCGAGCTACAGCCCGACAAGCCGGTACAGCCGAACCTGCCCGAGCACGGCGCCAAGGTTGTCCTAGTTGAGCAACTCAACGCGGCGCCGATCGGGGCCAAGGTCACCTACTATGGGGATACATCAACCAAGGTCTATACCAAGGCTTACGACCAGACATGGACCTCTCCATCAGGGGTGGCGATCAAGTCCGATGAGTTCAAGCCGGCCATCGCCAAGGACAAGCTCGACTATGGCGACACCGCGCCAACGCCTCCGTCTACTGACCATCTGCCGCCTGCTGAAGGCGAGAAGGTCGAGCAGGTCAAGCAGCTAGAGGTCGCGCCGGTTGGCGCCAAGTTCAATCTCGGCGGAGTTGAGTACACCAAGAATGAGTACGGGCACTGGGTCGATGACAGCGCCAACATCGCCTATCAGAGCAAGGACTTCTACGCCAACATCAGCAACTATGAGGTTACGTACGGTGCGGCTCCCAAGCCCCCTACGCCGAGCGCGCCCGAGAAGATCGCAGTATCCGGAGCCGGCCAGACGGCAGGGCTGAAGCTCACGCTCGGCAAGAACAAAGAGGGGCAAGCCACTACCAAGGTTCACTTCCATGGGCAGCACATTGGCACGTCGGTCAAGTTCGACATGGGCTTTGGGCAGTACCATGCGAAAGACAGTACCGGCAAGACCATCTCGGCGCACTCCTCCCGCAAGGACGCGGTAGCCGCCATCGTCAAGCACCATAACGCCACGCACGGCTCTACCGAGCAAGTCTCCCCGGGCGACCTCGCGAGCGTAGGCAAGCGCCCTACCAAGTCTCCCGGACACGCCAACTTTGGCTTCAATACCGCGCCAGGGCTCCACGCCGATCACGAGTCGAGCGAAGCCAACAAGACCAAGACCGCCAAGGGGATCGGCAAGCGACTGAACGATGAGTATCTGAGCAAGCTCTCCGACGACGAACTGAACACTGTCTACGCCAACTTCAATACGTACGGGTATGGCCTGCCCGAGGCGTTCGACCGGGGCAGCAACGGGCAGCTGTTCCCGATGACGACTCCGCCGGTGGGTTCAGGCTACATCCGCAAGGGTGACCCTGCCTATCGCGAGACGCTGTCAGAGTTCATGGCTTCCAACCTCATCTCGACATGGGCCGACACATCCAATGACCAGAACACCATGAGCCTCGCGGTACAGAACCGAGCTCAGGAGATATTCGGCGTAGGCGATGCGGCACCATGGAAGCTCAATGGGCAGACCAAGAAGGACCTGGCGGCCTATGAGGCCAACAACAAGGTGCTGCTGGACAACTTCCTGCGGGCGCAGTACTTCCTGACGCAGAAGTACCTGAAGGACAAGAACATTGAGAGCATCGACTTGGTGCGGGGCTTCACGTTCGGCTACGGGGTCGAGACGCCCGAGTGGGCCCAGTTTGGCGCGGGCAGCACATTCAAGATCCAAATGCGCCCGCTTAGCTCCTGGTCTACACAGAAGAGCACGGCGCAAGGGTTCGGCAGCACGATAGTGTGGACGACCGTGCCTCGTGACAAGATCCTGGGCATGCCAGGGTCTGGGTTTGGCTGCCTCAACGAATATGAGGTAGTAGTGATCGGCGGCAACACGGAGGTATACCGCGCATGACAATGAACGATGATCTCAACGAGGACTGGATCAAGGTCGCCCGTTGGGACCTCCCGATGAACATGGATGACCTGCTGGCAGCTATGGGGTTTGCGGCTGACTCGCCTATTGCCGATATCCAGGATCGGCTCAAGGCGCTCATGACGCACCCGTCTTGGGAGGCAGCTCCCACCGAGATTAAGCAAGATGCATTGAAGATCATGACTGAAGGGCGCCCTGCCCCGACCTGATCGAGACAATCCCATCGGTATGTCCCGACCGGGTAGGCTCTACACATCGCGCGCGAGGAGACACAAGGATGGCTGTATCGCCAGGAGGGCGCCCGGCTGATGCCTCTCCCCTAGGCAAGGGGAAGGGCCCACGTCGGCTGGACGACTATGTGCGGATGGTGGCACACGCTCTCATGCGCAAGAACCCATCTTGGACTGAGGGTCACGCTATCGCGGTAGCGCGCAACGCCATCAAGAGATTCCAGCGCAAGAGCAAGAACCCCGCTGTACAGGCAGGGGCAGCCAAGTCCATCGCGAACCAGGCCGCTCTCGACGCGCGCCACACTTCATTATCCAACTTCAAGGAGATCATCGACATGGCGGTGCTCACAACCAAGAAGCGCGACAAGCTGCCCGCCTCATCGTTCGCGGTTCCCAAGGGCAAGGGCAGCCATCCGGAGAAGGACTCCTATCCCGTCAACGACAAGGCTCACCAGCGCAATGCGTTGACTCGGGTGGCGCAGCACGGTACGCCCGCTGAGAAGCGAGCCGTACTCGCGGCAGTCCGGCGCAAGAATCCAGCGCTGGCGAAGCGCTCCAAGCTGAAGGAGATGGCCGCCAGCGCGCTGGAGCAGGGAATCGACCTCTCCAAGCCCGGCCAGCGGTTCACACATGGGTGGGTGCCGATCGGCGGGACGGGGACTGGCGCCAAGATGGGCGGCAAGCGCTCCGGGCCGCCCAAGCTCAAGAAGACAGGCACCGACCTCCAGCGCGAGCGTGACCGGGGTGCAATGGCCGCTACCGCCACAGCGCGCAAGAACCTAGCGCCATCGGAAGCCGACCCGAAGATCAAGAACGCGGTCACCATGTTCGGCTCCGACCGGAGCAAGTGGGCTCCGGGCGCACTCAAGGCTGCTGCCAAGCTCGGGGACGAGAACGCCAAGACCGAGATTGCCCGACGCCAGCGGATTGGAACGATGAAATGAGCCGAGACCTGCTGACGCCGGTCAGCACATCCAAGACCATCAGTCTCGCCAAGCCGAACATCTGGACCCGCAAGCTCCAGTTCCGTAAGCAGATCCTGCCCGAGCGGCCGATCTGGTACACGGACAAGGAGGGCAAGCGGCACCGACTCGACTTCAACCGCGAGTACCACAACACGGTCATCAACGCGTTCAAGGACAAGGCGTTTCCGGCTGTGCCGTATGTCGTGGCCAAGGGCGACAACTCGCACCCGGAGAACTCCGAGACGGAGATGGTGCGGGGGAAGGTGGAGGAAATCTCCTTGGCCAACAAGGGTGAGGAGCCAGGTCTGTACGCCACGCTCGCCTTCCCCTCCCGCAAGGCAGCCGCATCCGTACTACTCAACCCCGACCTGGGCGTGTCCGTCCGGATCAAGGAGGACTATGACCGAAGCGATGGGAAGCACTATGACGCAGCTCTAGTGCATGTCTGTGGGACGTTGGACCCACAGGTACCCGATATGGCGCCGTGGGAGAGCGTCAACCTCACAGACTACAAGCCCGAAGCTGAAGTCATCGACCTCAGCAACACCACATGGAAGGAAGCGCTTACCATGAAGCTGAAGAGTGGTAAGGAAATCGACCTCACCACCGCCAACATCGAGGAACTGACCGATGCGGAGGTGGATGAGGTTCTGGGCGCCTACGTCGATGAGTTGGATGACGACTCGGAGGACGACGATGACGACAACGATGCGGACGGTACCATCAAGACCAAGAAGGTCAAGAACCACACTCCGCCGGACGGAGATGACGACGACGGAGAGGATGCGGACGATGACGACGACACGGACGACGGAGACACCAAGTTGAGCGCGTCCGCGCGCAAGGCCATCGACCTCGCCAACCGGCGGGCGAGCCGGGCGGAGGAGCGCGCCAACCTGGCCCTGTCCAACGCCTCGGACAAGGAATGGGCGGCCGAGCGCAAGACGCTGGTTCGGGCAGGCATCCCGCGCGACATCGTGGACCTGGCGGAGCCGTTCCTTCACACGGTGGATCCAAAGGTCATCGACCTCTCCAACGGCAAGAGCGTGGACGGCTCGGCGCAGATGCGCAAGATCCTGGCATCGTTCGCGGGCCACATCGACCTGTCCGGCCCGAAGGGGTTCGATGAGGACCCGGACGCGACCGAGGCGGCCGCCACCGCAGACGCTGCCGTCCTGGACGCATGGGACAAGCAGCACCCAGCCAGCCGGTAGGGCCCAAGTCCTACTCCAACACAAGGAAAGGATGAGGAGATGCCTGGTAGCATTCCTCGTTTCGAGACTGGGCCCAAGACATACGAGGCCAAGTCAAACATCGCTGGTGCGCAGGTGGTCCAGTACGCGACCGGCACGCCTACCCAGCCGGGGCTCTCGCTGGTCGAACCGGCAGCCGCTGACAGCTTCAAGGTGGCTGGCGTCGCGACCACGGACGCGGTAGCGGCAGTCAACCAGGACGCGCTGAAGTATGGCACGTCCGGCGACGGCTACCCGTTCGTCAACGTGGCTGTGCCGTCCGAGTCCGTCGCGGTCGGAAAGCGTGGGGAGTGGCCGCTGAAGTACTCGGCAGCTGCGAACTACGGTGACCCGGTCAAGGCTGGAGCGCTCGGGACGGTTGTCCCGGCAGCCGCAGCTGACTATGCAGCCGGGCTCGTCATCGGCCGGTGCCAAGCTCAGGCGGGGGTGGCGTCGGGAGCATTCGGCGACACCTGGATCAACGTCAACTAGATCAGGGAAGGAGTAGTCATGCCAGTACCATTCATCAGCAAGAACGACGGCCAGCGGATGCTGGTCTCCACCCTGATCAAGCAGCCTGCGGTGGTGCCCGCGCGCATCATCCAGATGATGGATCAGCAGTTCCTCGCGGACGCGATCTTGCGTCCGGGTCCGCCCGCTCCGGGTGGGGTGGTGCTCTACAACGAGTCCACGCCGCTGTACGCTGACCGCAGCAGCTCTGTGGTCGAGGAGTTCGGCGAGATCCCGGCTGTGAGCTCCAGCCTCGGGCAGCCCCGTACCGTCCGCACCGTGCGGCGCGGTATGGCCCTCAAGATCAGCCAGGACATGATCGATGAGGAGAACTTCGACGCTGTCCAGACCCGCATGACCCAGATCCGCAACACCATGCGGCGGGACTGGGACGACGCGATGCTGGCAGCCTTCTTCGCCAACCCAATGCTCCAGCAGGTCACATCGACCATCGCCTGGAACAGCCCGACCTCCACGATTCGCAAGGACATCAACGCGGCTCGCAAGAAGGTCGAGACGGCGGCAGCTGACGTGCTCGGTGACCAGGTGTTCAATTTCGAGCCGGACACGCTCATCATCGGCACCACGCAGAAGTTCGACTTCTTGGACTCCGATGAGGTCAGCAAGCCTTATCAGGGCAACATCGCGGACGAGAACTTGCTGTACACGGGCAAGCTCCCCAACGCCTTCATCGGTGTGGATGTCCTGGTGTCCAAGCGGATGCCGGCCAACAAGGCTCTCGTTCTGGAGCGCAAGACGGTGGGCGGCATCTCCGACCGGCGCCAGCTTCGGGCGACGAACCTCTACGAACACCAGCCCACCGAGACGTGGCGGAGCGACGTCACGCGCGCCTCGGCCATCTTTGTGGATCAGCCGCTCTCGGCTTGCATCCTCAACCTCACGGCTGACGCCTAGAGAGGAGCTGACATGCCAACGCGCGCAAAGCGAGCGGCCAAGAGCGGCGATTACGTCGTGGCTCACGGCGCCATCAATGTCCTCGTGGATTACGAGGACTTGGACGGCAGCACCAAGAGGCGAGTTCGGACGTTCGACAAGGGCACCGAACTCACCGCTGACGATCTGAAGCACGCCGATGTGGAACGGCTCCTGAGCCTGGGGGCCATCCGCGAGGCGAGCGAGGACGAGGAGGAAGAGGAGCCAAACCAGAACCCCTCGCAGGGCGCAGCGGCCACGGCCGCCAAGGTTCCGGAGTCCGAGGGCGCCAAGGTTCCAAAGGACAGCTAGGCCAAGGTGGGTCCCGGGGATAGGCAGAGGAGAGCGTCATGGGTTACAGCACGCCCGACCAGGTCAGGTCGGCGCTCTCCTCTGCTTGGGAAGAGGGAGTCATCACCAACACAGCGGCAGACATGGATGACCCTCATATCGAGGAAGCCATCAACTCCGCTGACGAACGCATCAACTCCTACATCGGCGAGCGCTATGTCACGCCGGTGGTTCCCCTGCCCGAGCCACCCGACTACCCGGACGGGCTTGTGTTCTTGTCCCGGGACCTCGCGTGTTACTTCGCTACACTGACATGGCGCAAGAGCAAGGACCTGACCAACGATGACCCTGTGGCTAGGCGCTACGTAGACGCGATGGCGTTGCTGACGTTGATCGCCCGTGGCCAGGCCAGTTTGCCAATCCCTCCGAACACAGGAGACACAGGAAACCAGGGTGCTGGGGCTCCGGTCAACCCGTACGAGGGCGATCTGTTCGGAACGCGGGACTTTGACCTGTATCCGCCTCGCGGCGGGTGGGATCGGTGGGCCCGCTATGGCCGATGACTTCTTTGAGCGGATTGATGAGTTGATCGAGGCGGTTGGTTCTGGGCATCTGGTGGGCGGGGTTGAGGTTGACCAGGTCTACGGCCACCGTCAGCACGAGGAGACCACCTGGAAGCACCCACGCGGGGGAGAGTGGGGCTACCTTACAAAGCCATTCATGGAGAACATCGACCGCTACATGCACCGGCTGGCCGACCTGGCGGTTGTGCCGGAGGGCAGCGACCTCCGCAAGGCGATGATCGACAACGTCGAGCACCTGTCCGATCAGGTAGCCATCCGCGCGCCCATCGAGTTCGACAACCTCCGCCAGAGTGGCCACCCGACTGTGACGAGTGATGGCGAAGTTGTGTACGACCGCGCGCCTAAGCAAGAGCGGTTGACCCCAGAGCAGCTGAAGACAATTCGCCGCCAGCATAGGAGCCTGGGATGAGGTACGCGATCCTGCGGGACTTCCTCATGGCGTTCCTGGCCGGGCGCGAGTGGGATCCCATGCCCACATTTGTACCTGGCCCCGGGACCGACGCCAACGCGCTCGACGTAACCCCCGATCGTTTAGTGATGCTGACGTTCGGCTCCGGGGCTGGCCTATCAGTCGAGCAAGTCTTTGACCGGCCCATCGTCCAAGTCAGGGCGGCAGGCAACCAGAGTGATTACGACGATGGCGAAAGGCTGGCCTATGACCTTGACCGGGGCATGCTCTCTGTGGACTCCTCTCGTGACATTGGAGGGGTATGGGTAACTGGCATTACGCGAGTAGGCGGGAACCCGCAGCTGCTGCTGATTGACGACGCAGACCGCGCCAACTTCACATGCACCTACGCAATGGAAAGCGAGACTGGATATGACAACTAAGCCGCGAAGTGGCGCCGCGAGCGTCGAGGAGCAGGACCCGGAGGCCATTCCGGCTCCGCCGTCCGATGCCAAGCCTGGCGCCAAGGAGGACGTGCCGACCGTCCGGCTACGCCTGGCGCCGGGGCTCCCGAACGTGAAGACGTTCGCCTACCCGCACGAGGGCGAGCACATCGAGGTGGATGCGGACGGCTCCGACGTTCCGGCCGATCTGGCAGACGAGATCATCAAGTCTGCTGCGATGTCCGGATTCGAGGTTGCCCGCGAGGACACCGAAACCGGAGAGGAGGCGTAACCAATGCCGATCGGGAAGCTGTACAACAGCAAGAACGTCGTGGTAGGGCAGGCAGCCTGCCTCATCGCTCCAGCCAACACCCCGGTGCCCGACATCGCCAAGTCGAACCTGTCCGATCCGTTCGACCTCGCGCCGTGGGGCGCGTATACCATCGCCACCGGAACGGCCACGAGCTTCACGCTAACCTATGGCGGGAGCACGACAACCGTCCTCACCGTGGCCGCGATCACGGCAGCCATGATCAAGGCCGCGCTGGAGGCTCTGCCCACAGTGGGTGTCGGTAACGCGTTTGTCTCGGGTGCCGCTGGGGCTTGGTCTGTGTCGTTCGCGGACTCGGTGACCGGGGGCGGACTCGTCCTGACGGGCACGCCTACCCCGGCTGGTGGCGGGTTCGTCGTGAGCAACCAGCTGTGGACCCCGGTTGGTGCGACCGACCAGGGCTGGAAGTTCGGCAGCAACAAGTCCACCCAGCCGATCAACATCGAGGAGCAGTCCGCCAACGTCAAGACGACGATGACCACGCAGGTGTTCACGGTCGAGGGTGTGGCGGCTGAGGACATCTCGCGGACGCTCGCCATTGTGTACAACATGTACATCACGATGGTGGCGAGCGGTGTGGGCATGGCCGGCTACGAAAGGATGAACCTGACCGACGACATCCTGGAGTACGCGGTGGCGCTCATCATGGCCAACAAGGCGGGCTACCCGCGTTGGCTGTACGTGCCCTCCACCACGTGCCTCGGTGACGTCGACACCACACTGCGGCGCGCGTCGGCCAAGCGCATGTACAACGCGGTCTTCACGAGTGACTGCGACATCTCCGCCATCCAACTCCTCAACGTGGTTTCAGCAGGCTCCTAGCCTGCTGTCTCCGCCACCACCACAGAGAGGCAACACAATGGGCAACACCAAGAAGGCAGGGCCAACACCAAGTCGGGCAAGCTCCCGGCCACCGGCTACTGGCACTCAGCGATTCAGCGCGAGTACGGCAGTCGGTGGTCTGGAGTACGACTTCCAGCCGTACGGGAAGATGGGATCAATCCCAGAGCCGTCGTCCGACCTGATCGAGGCGTTCCAGAAGGAGATGGCCTCCATCATGAAGGAGGGCATGGAGCTGCTGCCCGAGAAGGTCGAGAACACGGATGACCCCGTGGTCATGATCCGGGTTCTCACGCAGTTCCTCAGCGCTGACACGCGAGCCGTGGAGACCAAGATCCTTCAAGGGTGCGCGGCGCTGTGCCAGGACAGCCCGAACTTCGATCAGCAAGATGAGCTGCCCTACCGGCTCAAGCGGGCATGGATTGGTTGGCTCACCGGGGTGTTCCTAGTCCCGGAAGCATCGACGCCCGCTACAGGGAGCTAGCGGGCGGGGAGGGGCACAGAATACTGCTGTACCTCGCGACCCGATATCTGAACATGAGTTTCGAGGATTGGGATGACCTGCCGTGGTGGAAGCAGCGCGTGTACATCGAGGGCTACCGCGCGCAAGGCATCCTGACAGATAGCGAAGATCCAGGGTGGGATGCAGGAAGCGTTGATGACCAAGACCGCGAAACTGCGGCGGCCAGCGTGGAGATTGACCCGATAGGGGCAAGTGATGATGACTACCGGGCAATGGGCTTAACGGTCGTGACGTAGGCGGAGGCGGTTGAGGTGGCAGCTCAGTTCAATGCTGGTAGCATTGAGAGCCAGCTAGACCTCAACCGCGATCCGTTCACCGAGGGGCTACGCTTAGCCAAGCAGCAAGCGCGAGAGTTCGCTGATGAGCGCATTGTCGCGACCGCTGATGTTGATACCGGCGACGCGGCCGTCAAGCTGACAGAGCTGAACGAACATCTTGATGAGCTCGATGGCCGCCAAGCTGATGTCACTGTTGACGTAGACGCGCTGGCCGCGCTCGGCGAACTCGATGAGGTTGAGGCCAAGGTCGATGACCTAGATGGCCGCACCATCAACATCGACACCAAGACCAGCCGGGATAACCTCAACTCTCTTGGAGGCGCGGCTGACCGCGCGAGCGGGCGCGACTCAGGCGGACGTGGGGGGCTTGGCGGCCTAGTCGGCATCATTGCTGCCCTCTCCCCGCTGGTGGGTCCGTTGGCTGGCATGGCGCTCGGACTGGGTGGGGCGTTTGGAGTCGCGGGCGCCGGGCTCGGCGCGTTTGGCATCGTGGCCGCCAAGGACTTCTCCGAGATGCACGATAGCATCAAGGCCGTCACTAAGGCGCAAGAAGCGCTCAACTCCGCGACGACGCCAGAAGGCGCTAGCCGACCTCGCTGAGGCGGAGAAGGGATTGGTTGGCCCGGCCGGACAGGCGGCCACAGCGTTCGGCAAGATGTCCGGCGCATTCGACTCCCTGCGCAAGGCAACTGGTCCGGCAGTGTTCGGCACCATGACATCCGCATTCAACCTTGTGGCCGGGTTGATGCCCAAGATCGCACCGCTAGTCAACTCGACGGCTGCCGCGCTCTCGGGCTCCTTCAAGCAGCTTGACACGGCACTGTCCGGTCCGGGCTTCACGAAGTTCCTCGGCTTCCTATCTAGCAACATCGGGCCAGTACTTCATAGCCTCACAGACTCCTTCATACACTTTGGCTCGGGCGTCGCAGGCGTGATGCAGGTTGCATCCCCGCTGATGTACGGAGTGCTCGACGCAATCAACAAGCTCGCGCGCGGGCTCGACGGGCTCGGGACTAGCCCGGTGTTCGCGAACTGGGTCAAGCAGATGGCCCCGCTTGTTGGGCAGCTAACCGGAGTCCTCGGCAATGTGCTCAAGACGGTGGGAGACATCATCGTCGGGCTCACCCCGGCAATCGCTCCGTTGCTCTCCTTCATCAACTCGCTCGTAACGGCCATCGACGGCATCGCGAAGGGAGGCGGGCTCGCCGCGCTCGCTTCTGCGTTCGGTACACTGCTTTCGACGATCCAGCCGCTGATCCCGTTCCTGGGCCAGCTCATCAACACAATCCTGCCTCCGCTCGCGAGCCTGTTCCAGACGCTGCTAGAAGCGCTCCAGCCGGTTGTGCAAGCAATCGTGGATGCGCTGACGCCTGCCCTGCCCGCCTTCTCCGCTGCGCTGTCGGCAGTCGCGGATGCCATCGCGCCGATCCTGCCGCTGCTTTCGGACATGGTTGTGCAGCTCATCCAGCAGATGGCCCCGATGCTGCCGCAGATACTTGACCTCTTCACGCAAATGGTGGGGATCTTCGGCCAGCTCCTCACGGCTATCTCGCCGCTCATTCCGTACATCCCGCAGATCATGATGCCCATGATCCAGATGATGCCGCTGATCCTGCCGATGCTGCAGCTGTTCGCGGACATCCTCTCGGCGCTGATGCCGATCATCGGACCGCTTGTCAGCATCACGGCCAAGCTCACGGCTGGGATGCTAGCGCTGTCGAATCCGGTCAAGGCGGCCCAGCTGTTGTTCGGCGCGCTGGCTGCCTTCTTCCGAGGGGCATGGGCTGTCGCGGTCGGCGGGGCCAAGGCGGTTGTCGACGGGCTCGGCAAGGCGGCAGGCGCGCTCACGACCGCATGGAAGGGCATCAGCGGATTCTTCTCGACGCTGTGGAACGCGGTGGCCGGCTTCTTCTCGCGGAACTTCGACACCATCCGGCGCATCTACCTCGCGTTCGTGCTCCTCCCGGTAACCATCGTCAAGTACTGGTCGCAGATCACAGGCTTCTTCTCTAAGATGTGGACCGACATCACAGGCTTCTTCACGTCGGGCGCCAAGAAGACAGTCGACATCATGACCAAGCTCCCCGGCCAGGTCATGAACGTGATCAAGCATCTCATCGGCGACGTGACATCGTGGGGCGCCAGCGTCTGGAAGAGCGCGACGAACGCTGCGAGCAAGATCCTGACCGATGTGGTGGGGTGGTTCCGGAAGCTGCCCGGTCAGGTCATATCGGTTATCACGCGCCTGCCTGGGGACATAGCCTCGGTTGGCTCCTCCGCCATCAAGTCTTTCGTCAACGCGGTTACCACGGCAGCCTCGGCTATCTGGAACTGGTTCAGGAATCTGCCATCCGCGATCGTCGGCGCGATAGGCGACCTAGGCAGTGTGCTACTCGACGCGGGCAAGGCTCTCATGGGCGGGCTCCTCCGGGGCATCACAAGCGGGCTCGACGGGGTGAAGGACTTTGTCGGAGGTATCGCGAAGAAGCTGGTTTCATGGAAGGGCCCATATGACTATGACTTGACGGTTCTGGTCGCGAACGGCTCGGCGTTGATGAAGGGGCTCAATGCCGGACTGCTCGGTGAGTTCGCGAACGTCGAGAAGAATGTGAAGGGTATGGGCGGCAAGCTCGCAGCGGCCTTGAGTGGCACGGCAGCGATAACCCTGGCCCCGGTAGCCGGGGACGGGCTTGCCACAGCCTCCGCCACAATCGCTGGCGGGACGGCGGCGCTAGCGGCACAGGTCAAGGG